>Ga0302314_10020626_pt1 | contig 10891 bp, 10 predicted proteins | sample III_Palsa_N2_3_FD_200533 | JGI IMG/M metagenome (GOLD analysis project Ga0302314, IMG submission 200533) | Peat permafrost microbial communities from Stordalen Mire near Abisko, Sweden - III_Palsa_N2_3 | ecosystem: Environmental > Terrestrial > Soil > Palsa > Peat permafrost | place: Sweden... | reverse complement strand
CCTCTCCCGCTGCCGCCAGTTGGTCCTGCGCACGCCCTCGGTGCAGGCGGTGGCCGAGGCCCTGGTGCAGCGGGACGGAGCCGCGTACGAGCAGGCCGCGATCGCCGCGCGGGCCGCGCAGGGGGACTACGAGCGGGCCAGGACCCTGGTGCTCGACCCCGAGGCCGCCGCGCGCCGGGCCGCCGTGCTGCGGCTGCCGGTCGAGGCCCGGGACATCGGGCGCGCGCTGACCGCGGCCCAGGCGCTGGTGGACGCCGCCGAGGCCGAGGCCAAGGCGGCGACCGAGGCGCTGGACGTGCACGAGACCGAGGAGCTCAAGCTCGCGCTCGGCTTCGGCCAGGGCAAGGGCGCAGGCACGGCCCGCGGCGTGGCCGGATCCGCCGGACTGCTCAAGGAGCTCGAGACCAGGCAGAAGCGGCGGCTGACCAGGAACCAGCGGGACGCGCTTGACCGGGCGCTGAACGACCTGATCGCCTTCTACCGGGACGTGCTCGCGGTCCAGCTGACCAGCGGGGGCGCAGGTCCCGAGCCGGTGCACGGGGACCTGCGGCAGCAGACCGCCGAGCTGGCCCGCGGCTCCCGGCCGCAGGACACGCTGCGCCGGATAGACGCCGTGCAGCGGGCCCGCCGAGCCATCGCCGCGAACGTCGCCCCGCTGCTCGCCGTCGAGGCCATGGCGGTCTCGCTGGGCTAGCCGGGTCCCCTCACCCGGTCGACCGCCACAAGATCGAATCTCCCCGTTCGCCTTCACCGGTTAGGAGTACGGTGGACGCGTCTTCCGGCGTAGCGGCCGGTCGGCCTGGGAAGTACGGCCCGGACGAGCCGTCAGATCTCTCCGAAAGGACCGCCGATGACTTCTCGGGCCGTCTCGCGCAGACTCACCCTGGCCGCTCTGCTGCTCGCCCTGCCGCTCACCGCTTGCACGGCGTTCAGCAGCGCGCAGGCCGCGAGCACGAGCACGAGCCAGCCGGGTCTGACCGCGGGCTCGCCGACCAACCTGGCCAAGTTCTACAGCCAGCGCCTGGTGTGGACCACCGGCAACGGCTGTGCCGGCGGCTTCCAGTGCAGCAAGCTGACCGTGCCGCTGAACTACGCGGACCCGGACGGCGCCACGATCAAGCTCGCGCTCGTCCGCAAGCTGGCCACGGACCAGGCGCACAAGCTCGGCTCGCTGGTGGTCAACCCGGGCGGCCCCGGCGGTTCCGGCGTCTCCTACGCCACCTCGGGCGACGTGCTCGACTCCGCCCTGCTCGCCCGCTACGACCTGATCGGCTTCGACCCGCGCGGCGTCGGCGCCTCGGACCCGGTCGAGTGCCTGACGGACAGCCAGATGGACCAGTTCGTCGACACGCCGCCGGACCCGGACACCCCGGCCCAGCTCGCCGAGGTGGAGCACGAGTCGCAGTTCTTCGCCCAGCAGTGCGAGGCGAAGTCGGGCGCGGAGCTGCCCTACGTCGGCACGGTGGACGCGGCCAGGGACATGGACATCCTGCGCGCGGCCCTCCACGAGCGCCTGCTCAACTACCTCGGCAAGTCCTACGGGACGCTGCTCGGCGCGACGTACGCGCAGGAGTTCCCGAAGGAGGTGGGCTACTTCGTGCTCGACGGCGCGATGAACCCGGACATGTCGGCCGAGCAGATGAACCTGACCCAGGCCGCCGCGTTCGACAAGGAACTGCACCTGTTCCTGGAGAACTGCGTGACGCAGACGGACTGCCCCTTCGGCACCACCAACCCGAACGTGGCGTACACGAAGCTGCAGACCTGGGTCGACGGCCTGAACGCGCACCCGGTCACCGGCGACGGAACCCGGAAGGTGGACGAGGCGTACGCGCTGACCGGCATCTCCGTGGCCATGTACGACCAGGGCTGGTGGCCGGACCTGCGCTCGGCGCTCGGCAGCGCGATGCAGGGCAACGGGGCGACGCTGCTGCAGATGGCCGACGCGTACAACGACCGGGAGAACGGCCACTTCGTGGACAACGAGATCGAGGCCAACTACGCGGTCAACTGCGTGGACCACCCGGACGAGGCGAGCTCGGTGGCGCAGATCGAGGCCGAACTGCCCGCGTTCGAGAAGGCCGCGCCGTTCTTCGGCCCGATGGTGGACTGGTCCGGCCTGCCCTGCGCCTACTGGAAGGCCAGCCCCACCGACTCCCCGCACGTCATCAAGGCCACCGGCGCCGGCCCCATCCTCGTAGTCGGCACCACCAACGACCCGGCCACGCCCTACGCCTGGGCCCAGGCCCTAGCCTCGCAGCTGTCCAGCGGCCACCTGCTGACCATGAACGGCGACGGCCACACCGCCTACCTCCGCGGCTCGACCTGCATCGACAGCGCCGTGGACGGCTACTTCCTGACCGGCGCCCTACCCCCAGCCGGAACCGTTTGCCAGCAGACCAGCTAGGTCCGCTACACTAAGGTCTCGGCCGAGGGGTTCGATCTTCCGGCCAGGCCTCCTTAGCTCAGTCGGTCAGAGCGACGCACTCGTAATGCGTAGGTCATCGGTTCGATTCCGATAGGAGGCTCGGCAGCAGCCCGGACCGGGAATCCCTGGTCCGGGCTCTTTCGTGTGCGGGGGGCGGCGAGCGCTGAGCCGAAGTTGTCATACTTTGCAGGCATAAGAGTGATGGTGGGCGTGTCATACCGGACTGCCGGGAATTGCCGAGTCACGATGCTTATCTGACTAGCTTCGGCGGGCGCACGTGGCGACGTGCACGGTGAGATGGACGGTGACGGGCGTGCGGCGACTGCGGCGGGCAAGCATGATCGGCGCTCCGCTCGTCGCGTGCGTGCTGTTGAGCGCCGCGATCCTCACCGGGGTCATCGGCGGTGCGCAGGCGGATCCGGTGGTGCCGAGTCAGAATCAGGTGGATCAGGCGAACCAGGCGGCGGGGCAGGCGAAGGCCGCTGTCAGCCCGGCCCAGGCGGCGCTGGTGGCCGCGCAGCAGCGGCTCGCCCAGCTTGAGACGGGGGCGCGGCAGGCTCAGCAGCGTTATGCGGCGGCGACGGCCAAGGAGCAGGACGCGCAGCGGGCCGCTCAGCAGGCGACGCAGCAGGCGCACGTCAGCGCCGAGTTCGCTGCAGCGGCGAAGGCGGAGCTCGGGCGGCTGGTCGCGGCGGCGTACCGCTCGGGCATTGCGACGGACCTCAGCAGCCTCACGATCGTGCTCGATGTGACGAACCCTCAGGAATATATGGACGGCGTTCATGTCGTGCACCGGGTGCTCGCGAGTCAGTCCTCGATTCTGACTCAGGCCGACGGTGCTAGTAAGTCCGCTGCGGCGGCTCAGGCTCAGGCCGAGGCGGACGCGGCGGTGCTCAAGGCCGCGCAGGTGGCGGTGGCGCAGTCGGCTGAGGAAACGGCGCAGGCTGCGGCTGCTGCTCAGGCGCAGGTCAACGCGATGGGTGGGCAGCTCGACGCGTTGCTTGCGAAGGAGGCCGCCGCGCAGAACGCCGCGACGCAGCTTGCGCAGCAGCGGCAGAGCGGACTTGCGCAGGAGCAGGCCGAGGAGCAGGCGGCGCAGCAAGAGGCACAGCAGGCGGCGCAGCGGCAGGCGGCTGAGAATAGTCAGGGGTCGAACGGCGGATCCGGCGGCTCAGGCTCTGACGGTTCAGGTTCCGGTTCCGGCTCGGACGACGGTGGCTCGGGGCCGGCCTCGGATTCCGGCGTGGGCATCCCACCCTACGCGTCCTCGATCGCCACGCAGGCGCTCGAATTCGCGCTGGCCCAGCTCGGGAAGCCGTACCAGTGGGGCGGCACCGGACCCGGCACCTTCGACTGCTCAGGTCTGGCGATGCGCGCCTACGAGTCGGCGGGCATCGACCTGCCGCACTTCGCCGCGTTCCAGTACCAGGCCAGCCATCCGCTCACCTACGGCGAGCTTCAGCCCGGCGACCTGCTCTTCTGGGCCACCAACCCGAGCGACTCGAACACCATCTACCACGAGGCGATCTACCTCGGCGGCGGCAAGATGGTGCAGGCGCCGAAGACCGGCTGGGACGTGATGATCTCGGATATGTGGATGTGGGGCCCGATCCAGTTCTACGCGCGGCCCTACTAAGCCCCCTGCGGGAAAGGTGGGGCCCGGACCATGGACGGCGGTCCAGCGGGATGTCATCCTAGGAGGTGGGAGCCTTAGTCGCTTGAAGTCCGGGGGAGCGCGATCGTCGTGGCAGTATACGAACATGTCGACGGGCCGCCCTCCTGGCGCCGGGTCCGGCCGAAGAGGGCGACCACCGCAGGCGCATTGCTGATCGTCCCCAGTGTGATCGCGCTGCTGATCTGGTCGTTCCTGGTGCTGCTTGCGTTCGCGGCCGGCATTGCCCTTGGGGGTGCCGGTAGCGTCGACTTGCACCTGGGGGCCAGGTTCTACCTGGTCGCAGTGCCTCCCGTCGCCTTTTGGATCATGGCGATCGCCGTTGGCGTATTGGTGTTGCGGGGCGCGTCCTGGGTGCGCATTCCGGCAGTCGTCATGGCCATGCTGGCGGCCCTGGCCGGGCTAGCGGGTGCAGCCCTGTTCATCGGGCTGCCTGACCAGCTGTCCGTGCAATATCTGGTCATAGGGGTTCCATACGTCGCGGTGAACCTCTGGCTGGTCTACCTGCTGATGAGCGCCGAGGTGGGCACGTGGTGTCAGCGACCGTGAAGCGCGAAGAACCGTGAAGCGAGAAGATTCCAGCCTCAGTGGGCGGCCCTCTCGATGGCGTCCGGGGTCACCGGCGTGAAGAAGTTGACGAGGTTGCCGTCGGGGTCGCGCACCAGCAGCGAGCGGTTGCCCCAGGGCATCGTGGTGGGCTCGTTGACGAAATCGGCGTCGGCGACGAACTCGCTCAGGTTCTTGTAGAGACCGTCCACGTCCTCGACGAGGAACTCGATGATCACGCTGCGGTTCTCGGCGGGGCGGATCGCGTCGGGGGCGAGCATCGACATGGTGCGGGTGCTGGCGATCGCGAGGGTGCCGCGCGTGGTCCTGATCTGGGCGAACTCCTCGTTTGCCCAGCCGGCCTCCACCTGCGTGGCCCGCTCGTAGAACTCGACGAGGCGCGCGACGTCGCTGGTGATGACGCGGATCGAGACGAAGTCCATGTGGTGTGTCTCCTTGGTCGGTGAAGTCCTTGCGTCTCACACGCTAGAACCAATAGAGGACAGAATCGGTCCGGTATCGGCGCTAGGCTTCGAACATGGCTCGACCCACCGGCCGCGTGCTCACGCTCCTGGAGTTGCTGCAGTCCGGCGGCACCAGGACGGTGGCCGAACTCGCCGACCGGCTCGGCGTGGACGGACGTACCGTGCGGCGGTACGTGGATCACCTGATCGACCTCGACGTGCCGGTCGAGTCGGTGCGCGGGCGCTACGGCGGCTACCGGCTCGCGCCCGGATTCCGCATGCCGCCGCTGATGCTCGGCGACGACGAGGCCCTTGCCGTGCTGCTCGGCCTGATCGCCGGGAGGAGGGTGGGGTTGCTGACGTCGGCGGGTACGGCGAGCGAGACGGCCGCGGCCAAGATCCGCCGGGTTCTGCCTAAGCGTGTGGCCGTCAGGCTTGAGTCAGTGCTCGAATCGCTTGCCTTCACCGACCAGCCTGGCGAGGTCGAGGCTCCGAACACCGACGTGCTGCTGACGATCGCCGATGCCGTGCGCCATCGTCGCCCGGTCTCGGTCAGATACACCTCGCGCGACGGCCGCCGCACCGAGCGCGCGTTGCATCCGTACGGAATCGTCGCCCACTCGGGGCGCTGGTACGTGACGGGTAAAGACCCAGAGCTCGACGAGGATCGGACCTTTCGGCTGGATCGCATCGCGGACGCGCGGACCCTCCCCGGCTCGTTCGAACCGCCCTCCGACCTCGATTCGGCACAGCGTGTCCTGTCGGGCTTCGCCACGGCCGACTATCGGTACGAGGTCGTGCTGCGGGTTCAGGGCACGGCCGAGCGGATCAGTGCTCGGATTCCGGCCAGCGTCGCGACCGTGGCTGAGGACGCTGACGGCGGTGACGACGGCTGGCTGCGCGTCGAGATCCATGCCGAGAGCCTCGACTGGCTGCCTGCGGTCCTCGCCTCGCTCGACCTGCCGTTTGTCATCGAGCGTCCTGACGAACTCCGCGAGCTCGTTCTCGCGTTCGCCGAGCGGCTCGCGGCCTCGGCCCGGAACTAGCTAGCTGACAACTTGCCGTGATAGACGGTGTCGCTGCGGCGCACGGTCATGCCGATGCCTTCGTAGAGGCCGAGCGCGCCGGTCTTGGAGTGCGTCCAGAGGGTCGTGGTGCTTCGACCCCTGAGGTGAAACCCGCGGAACGCGGTGAGCAGCAGCGCCTTCGCGATGCCGCGGCCGCGATGGTCCGCGCGGACGGCGACGTGGTCGACGTAGCCCTCGGTGCTGTGGCGAGTGAGGTCCGCGACCACGTGGGATAGGTCGGTCTGCGAGCGGCCGTGCATGCTCCGCTCGCAGGCGTCGATCACCGCGTGGATCGCCGGGGCGTCGTCGAGGGAGGCCGGGTCGCAGCGGTAACCCTGGGGCAGAACGGGATGCGGCGGGGGAGTGGGCATCGGGGGATTCTCGCAGCGGGTTTTTCTGCTCTCAACCGAATAGATCGCGCGATCAGGAAGATCCCTCAGGGCGCGGAGCCGAAGCGCCGACGCGCGGCGGAGTGCGCTGGGCCCAACCGGTCACCGTCGGGCCCAGCGAGCCGAGTGTGGCGAAGAACACACCCAGCAGCACCCAGCCACCCTGACCGAGGCCGAGCACGACCGTGGTCAGCAGGATCGGCGCGAGGGCCTGGCCCGCGTCGAAGCCGAAGCCGAGCGTGCCCTGGTACTGGCCCTGCGCGTGGTCCGGGGCCAGGCCGAAGCCGAGGGCGATGTTGGCGCAGGACTGCCAGATCTCGCCGAGGCTGTGCACGCAGATCGCGGCGACGATGACGAGTGGCGCCAGGTCGCCGGGCACGTCGGCGGACAGCGCGATGACCGGGCAGCTGACCAGGAAGAACAGCCCGGCACGGCGGAAGGCGCGGCCGCCGGCGTCCGGCGAGTTCACCGTCCGGCCGACGCGCGTCTGCAGCACGACGCAGACCAGCGCGTTCAGGGCCGCGGCGGCGGCCACGGTCCAGTGCGGCGCGCGGGTGTGGAAGGCGATCCACAGCGGCAGCAGCAGCGAGATCGCCTGGTACTGCAGGCCCATCGCGCCGTCGATGGCGGCGAACGTGATGAAGGGACGGTCGGCCAGGACGCTGAGGCCCTTGTGCTCCCTGGGCTTCGGGATCGGCGGATAGCTCGGGATGCGCAGCACGAACAGCGCCGCGACCACGTCGCTGAGCGCGTTGACCCCGATCAGCGAGGCGTACGCGGCGTGCGTGCCTACCTGGATCGCGATGCCGGAGCCGAGCGTGCCGCAGACGACTCCCGCGTTGCTGAAGGCGCGCAGCTTGAAGCGGAAGGTCGCCGGATCCGCGCCGCCGACGCGGGCGATCAGGCCGCCGCGCGCCGCGTTGTTCGCCGAGTAGGCCAGCCGGTCCACGCAGGCGACGAGCGTGAACGCGAGCACGTTGTGGATGGCCAGGAACGCGGTCATCGACATGGCCTGCACGGCGAACGTGACCGCGGTGATCGCGCGCGGTCCACGCCGGTCGGCGAGCGTCCCGACCGGGATGCCGCCGGCCAGCCCGACCAGCCCGGCCACGGTCAGCCCGAGGCCGACCTGCGCGGCCGACAGGTGCACGACAAGCGTGAAATAGAGCACCGCCGCGGTGTTGAACAGGCCGTTGCCCATGAAGTTAACGAACGTCGCGGGAATCATCGCCCGCTGCGGCCCGTCCTGCGGCAGGACCCCGGATAGCCGCCGGACGAGTGCGGATCCCCCGAGATCATTCACCGGTTCAGCCTAGCCAGCCATCCGGCCCCGAAAATCCGTTGCCCGTGGTCGGGACCGGTGGCCATACTCGCGGACCATGACGAGTGCGCTTCCGGTGCTGTGGCTCCATGGCCCGTCCGGGGTCGGCAAGTCGACCGCCGCCTGGGAGTTGTTCACGCGGCTTTCGGGCGACGGAATGCCCGTTGCGCACGTCGACGTCGACTATCTGAGCATGTGCTACGGACCGCCGACGTCGGAGAACTGGGCACCCGAGCCCGCCGACGACCCTGTGCGGTACCGGCTCAAGACCGTGAATCTCGACGCAGTGGCCGCGAACGCGCGGGACGCCGGTGCTGCGGGCCTGATCGTCTCGGGCATCGTGGACCCCGTGCGCGGCATCGACACGGACCTTTTGCCGAACGCCGCGCTGACCGCGATCCGGTTGCGGGCCGAGCCCGAAGAGATACGGCGCCGACTCACTGTACGTGGGCGTCCTGGCGAGTCGTTCGATGAGATCCTGCGCGACGCGGCGGCCCTGGACCGCGCCGACTTTCCCGGCGGCGGTGCGTGCGTCGACACGACCGGGCTGGGCGTTGACGAGGTACTTGCGCAGGTCACGAAGCACGCCGAGGGTTGGCTGACGCTACGACGCGCGATAGCGACAGCATCGTGCCACGCGGCGGCGCCAGCCGACGGCTCGATCCTCTGGCTCTGCGGTCCGCGTCCGGCCGGCCTGTCCGCAGTCGGCTACCAGGTCTACCGGCAGCTTCGGCTGGCCGGATCGCGCACTGCGTACCTCGATCTCGAACAGGTCGGATTCCTGCGACCCGACCGCGTCGCCGATCCCGGCAACCACCGGGTCAAGGCCGCCAACCTGGCCGTCGTCTGGCGCACGTTCCGGGCGAGCGGCGCCGACTGTCTGGTCGCCGTCGGAGCGGTCGAGGATCCCGAGGCCGAGGCCGCGTACACAGCCGCGCTCCCGCACGTCGACCTCACCGTCTGCCGCGGGAGCCTTCACCCGGACGGACGCCCGGCCGAGCAGGTCGCCCGCGAGATCCTGGCGAAGATCACGGTTCCCCATCCGTGATCCGGACGGGCTTGTGAGCGTGCCGCCCGCTCCGCCACAATCCTCGGATGAAAGCATGGTTGGGGTCGCAGAAGGTGCGGGTCTTGATACCGCTCGTCTGGGTGAGCGTCTTCGCTGTCGTGTCGTTCACCGGCCTGATCGCCGTCATGACCGGCATCACGCCGTACATCCCCTGGCGCTCGGTGATCTTCGGCACCGGCATCGTCACCCTCGGCGCGGTCACCGGGCTCAAGAGCCGGCAGAAGTAGGCGGGAAACAGGCCCTGGAAGCAGGCCGCGCCGCGCCCGGGACTGGAGGATGGTGTCCCGGAAGCGGCGCGACCGAAGAAGAACTATGAATATCTCGTCTGATCAAGCGATCCGATGATCAAGGGGATCGAATGATCCCCGAACTCGCGAAATCAGTGCCCGGGCGAATCGGGGGACTCGGCGAAACGCAGCCGAGAGCGCCGGATCTCCTCCTCGGCCTCGGTGCGTCCGACCCAGTTCGCGCCCTCGACCGACTTGCCGGGCTCCAGGTCCTTGTAGACCTCGAAGAAGTGCTGGATCTCCAGGCGGTCGAACTCGGAGACGTGGTGGATGTCCCTGATGTGCTCCTGCCGCGGATCGTTCGCCGGGACGCACAGCACCTTGTCGTCCCCGCCCTTCTCGTCCGTCATCCGGAACATGCCGATCGCCCGGCACAGCACCAGGCAGCCGGGGAAGGTCGGCTCGTCCAGCAGCACGAGGGCGTCAAGCGGGTCCCCGTCCTCGCCGAGCGTGTCCTCGATGTAGCCGTAGTCCGAGGGGTAGCGGGTCGAGGTGAACAGCATCCGATCCAGCCTTATCCGGCCGGTCTTGTGATCCACCTCGTACTTGTTGCGCTGTCCCTTCGGGATCTCGATCAGGACGTCGAACTCCATCGGATCATTTCCTCCATCACGGCTTCCGTCGAACCGCGTCCAGCCGCACCGGACGCGTGCCCGCGTCATGTCACGACATAGTGTCCCCTACGCAGGTGACCGCTCGTCGCACCCGACCGCTGGACGTGATCAACGCAACATTCCGGTCGTGCACACACACATTCTTCACCCCGGATCGGGATACCTTGAACAGTGTGGAGAACGACGAGCTCATCGACTGGCAGGTGGCCGGGGCCACGGCGCGCGGCCTGGCCAGGCCGGGACCCTCGGTCTCCCGCGCCGGGGCGGACCAGGCGGTGGCCGAACTGCGGGCGTGCGCGGTGGCGGCCGAGGAGCATGTGCGCAGCTTCACCGGGCTCGAGGTGCCCGCGGCGGACCGCCCGGTGCTGGTGGTGGACTCACACGGCTGGGTCAACGCCAACCTGGACGTGATGCGCACGCTGTCGACCCCGCTGGTGGAGAAGGTGCGCCAGTACCGCGAGGGGGTGCCCTCCGGCGTGGTGCGCCAGGCCGCAAACAACCTCGGCGCCAAGTTCACCGGGGCCGAGGTCGGCTCGGTGATCGCCTTCTTCTCCACCCGGGTGCTCGGCCAGTTCGACCCCTTCGGCGGCGAAGGCGGCGGCTCGGGCGGCCGATTGCTGCTGGTCGCGCCCAACATCGTCCGGGTCGAGCGGGAGCTCGGCGTGCACCCGGCCGACTTCCGGCTCTGGGTCTGCCTGCATGAGGAGACGCACCGGGCCCAGTTCGGCGCGGTGCCCTGGCTGCGCGACCACATGCTCGACGGGCTCGCCGCGCTGGTGGCCGAGCTCGACCTGGAGCCCGCCGCGTTGCTCAGCCGGGTGCGCGAGGCGCTTGGCAGGCTCTCGCGCCCGGAACCGCGCGGACACGCCGACGGACCCGCCGAACGAGTGGAGACGGACACGTCCGCCGTCACCCGGACGGCTCGTCGCTCGTTGCTCGATCTGGTGCGGACCCCCGAGCAGCGCGCCGCGATGGACCGACTGACCGCCGTGATGACGCTGCTCGAAGGCCACGCCACGTACGTGATGGACGGA
>Ga0302314_10020624_pt1 | contig 10891 bp, 12 predicted proteins | sample III_Palsa_N2_3_FD_200533 | JGI IMG/M metagenome (GOLD analysis project Ga0302314, IMG submission 200533) | Peat permafrost microbial communities from Stordalen Mire near Abisko, Sweden - III_Palsa_N2_3 | ecosystem: Environmental > Terrestrial > Soil > Palsa > Peat permafrost | place: Sweden... | reverse complement strand
CCGCAGGCGGACACCGGGGGGTACGGGGGGTCGTCCCCCCCGGGAGACAGGCTAATCCGCGCGGTCCGCCGCAGGCGGACACCGGGGGGTACGGGGGGTCGTCCCCCCGGGAGACAGGCTAATCCGCGCGGTCGATATTATGGCGGTTTGTGCCATCGACCGCGCGGATTAGCGTGGGGCCGTTGTTCCGCACGGAGTTGACCTCGGTGGAAACGGGGCGGGTGGTCAGGCCGCCCGGCCCGGAGGACATCGCCGGGTGCATGACCCCGAGCATCAGTTCCTTCTGGTTGTTGGCCGGGTCGAGCCAGTCCGACCAGTCCCCCGGTGCGATGACCATTGGCGTCCGGTCGTGAATCCGGCCGATTTCGTCGGTGGCCTGGGTGGTGATGATCGTCGCCGACCAGTACCAGGCGTCCTCGTGGTCGTCGGGGACCTCTTTGTTCCGCCACAGCTCGTAGAGGCCGGCGAAGGCGAGCAGGCCGCCGTCGGTCCGGTAGATGTAGAAGGGCTGCTTGGCCTTCCCCTCGGTCACCCACTCGTAGTAGCCGTCCGCCGGGATGAGGCAGCGGCGGCGGGCGAACGCGGCCCGGAACGAGGGCTTGACCGCGACCGTCTCGGACCGCGCGTTGATCAGCCGGGCGCCGCCCTTGGTGTCCTTGGCCCAGGCCGGCACCAGCCCCCAGCGGACCAGTCTCAACTCTCGCCCGGGGGCGCGACCCCCCGTACCCCCCGAGGGCGCGGCCGATGAAGAGGCCGATTGTATCGGCCGCGCAGAATCCGCCGGCTCTGCCCGCTCGGCCATGACCGCGTAGATCCGCTTGGTCGGCGCGACGTTGTAGTCGGGCTGGCGGTCGGCGGCCACGGCGTCCCGCGTGGCCGCGAACTCCTCCAGGAGCTCGAGCCGCTTGCGAGCTGAGACGAACCGTCCGCACATGCGACCCACCCTAAAGGATTCAGCCGCCAACGCCACCAGCCGATACCCTCAAGGTTATGGACTCAGGACGTTGGCGCGCCCCCGCGGCGCAGGGACCGGTGCGCGCGACGCTGCGGCTGCCCGGCTCAAAGTCGATCACCAACCGTGCTCTTATCCTGGCGGCGCTGAGCGACTCACCGTCGGTAGTGCGCGGCGTCTTGCAGGCCCGCGACAGCTCGCTCGCCATCGGGGCGCTGCGTGCCCTCGGCGCCGCGATCGAGTCCCGCGAAGCGGACGTGGCCGTCTCCCCCGGCGCTCCCGCCGCCGGCTCGGCGGTGCGCGTCGACGTGGGCAACGCCGGCACGGTCATGCGCTTCCTGCCCGCGGTGGCGGCGCTCACCCCGGCCGCGGTGGCGTTCGACGGCGATCCCCGGGCGCGGGAGCGCCCGGTCGGCGCGCTGCTTTCCGCGCTGCGCGCGCTCGGCGTGTCGATCGACGACGGCGGGCGCGGCGCGCTGCCGTTCACCGTGCACGGCACCGGGTCGGTCCCCGGCGGCCCGGTGACGCTGGACGCTTCCGGTTCGTCGCAGCTGGTCTCCGGTCTGCTGCTGGCCGCGCCGCGGTTCGCCGACGGCGCCGAGGTGCGGCACTCCGGGCCGCCGGTACCGTCGCTGCCGCACATCGAGATGACCGTGGCGATGCTGCGCGGCGCCGGGGCGTCGGTCGAGGCCGGCTCCAGCGCCGGCGACCGCCCGGACTTCTGGCGCGTCGCGCCCGGGCGGCTCGACCTGGGCGACTTCACCGTGGAGCCGGACCTGTCCAACGCCGGCCCGTTCCTCGCGGCCGCGCTGGTCACCGGGGGCTCGGTGACGATCCGCGACTGGCCCGCGGACTCACTGCAGGCGGCCGGCCCGATCCTCGACGTGATCACCCGGATGGGCGGCTCGGTCGCGCCGGGGGACGCCGGCCTGACCGTTACCGGATCGGGGACGGTCAACGGGATCGACGCCGACCTGCGCGACATTCCCGAACTCTGCCTGCCGCTCGTCGCGGCGGCGGCGCTGGCCTCCGGCCCGTCCTCCTTCACCGGGGTCGGGCACACCCGGCTGCAGGAAACCGACCGGCTGGCCGCGATCGCCAAGGAGATCAACGCCCTGGGCGGTGACGTGACCGAGTCGCCGGACGGACTGTCCGTCCGGCCGCGGCCGCTGAGCCCGCCCGCCGGGCACGCGTTCGCGACCTACGACGACCACCGGATGGTGATGGCGGGGGCCGTGCTCGGCCTCGGCGCGGGTGGCATCGAGGTGCTGAACGTGGCCACGGTGGGCAAGACCTTCCCCGGCTTCGCGGGGGTGTGGGAGGAAATGGTCCGGGGGGAAGTCAGCTGAGGAACCGGTCCGCCTACCGCGACGAGGACGACGTCCGGGTCCGCGCGCGACCAGGTTCCAAGCCGCGCACCCGGCGCCGCCCGGCGCACGAGTCCGCGCCGGAGGCGTTTGTCGCCAGCGTCGACCGGGGCCGCTACGGCTGCGTCCTCGAGGGCGGTGTTCTTGAGGGCGGTGTTCTTGAGGGCGGTGCTCTCGAGGGCGGTGCTCTCGAGGGCGGTGGCGGCCTCCCGGCCGACCGGCGGTTCGTCACGGCCATGAAGGCCCGCGAGCTCGGCAAGGGCTCGGTGGTCGTCGGCGACCGGGTGGCGCTGGCCGGCGACGTGTCCGGGTCGCCCGGGTCGCTCGCCCGGATCGTCCGGGTCGAGGAGCGGACCAGCGTGCTGCGCCGGTCCCCCGACGACACCGACCCGCTGGAACGGGTCATCGTGGCCAACGCCGACCAGCTGGTGATCGTCTGCGCGCTGGCCGACCCGGAACCTAAGACGCGGTTTATCGACCGGTGCCTGGTCGCCGCCTACGACGCGGGCCTTGACCCGCTGCTGGTGCTGACCAAGTCCGACCTGGCCGCGCCGCGCCGGCTGCGCGCGTTCTACCGGCCGCTCGCCATTCCCATGCTGACCACCAGGCAGCCGCTGCCCGCGCAGACCCTGGCCCGGCTGCGCAAGGCGCTCGACGGCCGGGTCAGCGTACTCATCGGCCAGTCCGGAGTCGGCAAGTCATCACTGGTCAACGCCCTGGTACCGGACGCGGGCCGGGCCGTGGGCCAGGTCAACGCGGTCACCGGCAAGGGCCGCCACACCTCGTCGTCCGCGATCGCGCTGCCGCTGCCGGACGACTCCGGGTGGCTTATCGACACCCCCGGCGTGCGCGGCTTCGGCCTGGGCCACGTCACCGCGGACCGGGTCGTCGAGGCGTTCGGCGACCTGGCCGAGGGGACGGAGGCCTGTCCCCCGGGCTGTGACCACCTCTCGCCCGGGTGCGCCCTGGACGAGTGGGCGGCCGAGCACGACGCCACCGCCCGCCTGGAGTCCCTCCGCCGCCTGCTGCGCAGCCGCGAGGCCCCCGACTAACGAGGGCGTCGCGTCCCGCCCCCGCCCGCGGCTCTGCCCCCGCCCGCCGCTCCCGCCTCGCCCGCCGCTCCGGCCCCGTTCACCGTGACGGTGCCGCCGGAGCGCCAGTAGGTCCCGTCGGGGGTCCGGGACAGCAGCTCCTCGTCCACCAGGTAGCGGCGCAGGGTGGCGTGGTCGTGGTACAGCGACTTGAGGATCTGGTTGACGGCGAGTTCCGGGTAGCGGCGTCCCGGCTCGAAGGCCTGCGCGACCTGGTCGAGCAGCAGCAGGCGAGCCGCGCGCCGGGCCGGGATGACCGAGATCCGGCCGTCCCGTACGTAGCGGCGCAGCGAGCTGGGCAGGTCACCGAGCGGATTCATCGCAGCGATTATGCCGCGCTCCGCGGCCGAACGCACGGGCAAAAGGTTCTCCGCTGGTCAGCGCGACGCAAGTAGCGGTACCGTTTCGCGAGTGCACAGCTACGACGACGATCTGCGATTCGCGCACGTCCTCGCGGACGCCGCCGATGACATCACGGTGAAGCGGTTCCGCGCGCTCGACCTGCGCGTCGAGACCAAGCCCGACCTCACCCCCGTCTCCGACGCCGACCAGGCCACCGAGGATTCGCTGCGCAATATCCTGCGCCGGTCCAGGCCCAGGGACGCCGTGCTGGGCGAGGAGTCGGGCCAGACCGGCAACGGGCCGCGGCGCTGGGTGCTCGATCCGATCGACGCCACCAAGAACTACGTCCGCGGCGTACCGGTCTGGGCCACGCTGATCGGGCTGATGGACGGGGACGAGGTCGTCGTGGGCGTGGTCACCGCGCCCGCGCTCGGGCGCCGCTGGTGGGCCGCGGCCGGCGGCGGCGCCTGGACCGGCCGGTCGCTGACCAAGGCCTCAAGGTGCCAGGTGTCCCAGGTCAACAAGCTGGCCGACGCCTCGTTCTCCTATTCGGGGGTCGGCGGCTGGGAGGAGACGGGACGGCTGGACGGGTTCCTCGCGCTGAGCCGGGCCGTCTGGCGCACCCGCGGGTTCGGCGACTTCTGGTCGCACATGCTGGTCGCCGAGGGCGCCGTGGACATCTCGGCCGAACCCGATGTCTCCCTGTGGGACCTGGCCGCGCTCCAGGTGATCGTGCAGGAGGCGGGCGGCCGGTTCACCAGCCTCGACGGCGTCGCCACCCCCGACGGCGGCAGCGTCGCCTGTACCAACGGCCCGCTCCACGATGAGGTGCTCGCCCTGCTCGCCGGGGGCCCGCGGGCGTGAGGCGCGGGCCGCGCGTCCGCCCGGCCGGCGGCGCGTTATCGTTTACATAAGCCATTTATGCGTACTGTGCGGTACTGTTCAGTAACTTGTAGCGTGGCCGCGACGGTTTACGGTCACCAGCGACTCCGCGGGGGCAGCTCCCCGCGGCAGATCGCCGGGCGGTGAGTTCCCGCTCCAACCGCCCGGCTGGCGCCCGGCTGGTTTCCCCGGCCGTCCGGGCGTCGCGGCGCCTGGTCCGGCACATTCCCCCGTCCTGACCGGGCCAGGCGTCCGCTTGACCTCCCCCGCTGGGCGGGCTTCACTCGCCTTCGCGGCCAGCCGGATCTCCTCATTCGTGGACTTCGGTCGAACTGGTGGGCGACAATTGGCCCGTGAGCGACCTTGTGGCGGCGCTGGAGCGGGCCGGAGTGGGGGCCGGGGAGCTTGTTGGGCTTAGCGTCGCGGCGGACGGGTCCGCCGTGGCCGCGGCGGACGGGGCCGAGTGGGAGACCTCGGTCGCGGATATCGCAGCGGCGGACGAGAAGATTCGGCCGCGCTGGGCGGTCTGGTCGCAGGACACCGCGCGGGCGCTGACGGGCCAGGGGATCCGGCTGGCGACCTGCTGGGATGTCGCCGCGGTGCACCGGCTGCTTTACGGCGGGTGGCGGGCCGACCCCGGGTACGCGTGGGCCTGCCTGCACGGGCAGCCGCCCGGCGAGGTGCCCCCTGTCAGCGCGCAGCCCGACCTGTTCAGCGCGGCCGGCGAGGCCGCGGACGAGCCGGTGCTCGGCGCCGCCGCGGCCCTCACCGCGGCCCGGCTGCAGCTCGCCCGGCTGGAAGAACAGGGCGGGGCCGGGCCGGGTGGCGCCCGGGTCGGCACGGCCCGGGCGGAATCGACCGCCGAACTGCTGTGCGCGGAGCTGTCGGCGGACGGGCTGCCGGTCAACCTGACCGCGGTCGAAGACCTGCTGGCGCAGATCATCGGGCCGCGGCCGCGGGGCCCGGCCGACGCCGCGGCCATCCGCGCCGAGCGCGACGCCGCGGTACTGCGGCACGCCCCCGCCGGAGCGCCTTCCGACCTGCGCAGCCCGGCCCAGGTGAAGTTGCTGCTGGCGTGGTCAGGAATCGACGTGCCGGACACCCGGGCATGGCGGCTGGAGGAGTTCCGGGACCGCTCGCCCCTGGTCGCGGCGCTGCTCGACTGGCGCAAGGCGGAACGGATCGCGACCACCTACGGGTATGCCTGGCTGGACGAGCACCTCGGGCCCGACGGGCGGCTGCGCGGCGCCTGGACCGGGTGCGACGGGGCGGCCGGACGGATGACCGCGTCCAGCGGGCTGCACAACATGCCCGCCGTGCTCCGCCGGGCGGTGCTGGCCGAGGACGGGCACCTGCTGGTTCGGGCCGACCTGGGACAGATCGAGCCCCGGGTGCTCGCCGCCGTCTCCGGGGACGCCGCGCTCGCCGCGGCCGCCGCCGCGGACGACATGTACCTCCCGGTGGCCGCGGAGCTCGGCGTGGACCGGCCGACGGCCAAGGTCGCGATGATCGCCGCCATGTACGGGCAGACCACCGGCCACGGCGGGACGGCCGGGCGGCGGATGCGGACCGCCTACCCGGTCGCGATGGGCTACCTCGACCGCGCCGACCGGTCCGCGCGAGCCGGCCGGGACCTGCGCACCTACGGCGGGCGGCTGCTGCGGATGTCCGGCGGCGGCGGATCCGCGCGGGAGGCCGCGCGCGGCCGTTACGGACGCAACGCGGTCATCCAGGGCGCCGCCGCGGAGCTGTTCAAGATGTGGGCGGTCACCGTCCGGGCCAGGACCGCGCCGCTGGGCGCGCGCATCGTGCTCTGCCTGCACGACGAACTGCTTGTGCACGTCCCCGCCGAGTACGCCCAGCAGGCCGCGGACCAGGTCGGCGGCTGCCTGACCGAGGCCGCCAGGCGGTGGGCGGCGGATGGCCGGCCCGGGGTCAGGTTCATCGCCGACATCACGATCGCGCCCAGCTGGGCGGAAGCCAAGTCGTGACCGCCGGATTCGCGCCCGATGGCAAAAAGCGCCATCGTATCGGGCGCGCATCCGGCCCTCTCCCGGGGGGACGACCCCCCGTACCCCCCGATGTCGGGCTTCGCCCGACGGCACCGGGCGTGCTTGCGCCCGATGCGCGGAGTATCCGTCCGGGCTGATACCGTGGCGAGGAGGAAACTCGCGACGGAGGGGGCCTTACGTTGCCGCGGTATCGCAGAGTGGTGGTCAAGCTCAGCGGCGAGGCCCTTTCCGGGGCAGCCGCTACGGGCGTGGACCCCGCGAGCCTGGCCCGGGTCGCCGACGAGGTGCTGTCGGTCCACAACCTGGGCGTCCAGGTCGCGGTCGTGGTCGGCGGCGGCAACTACTTCCGCGGCCGGATGGCCGAGGGGTGGGGGATCAGCCGGGCGGAGGCCGACAACATCGGCATGCTCGGCACCGTGATGAACGCGCTGATGCTGCGGGGCGCGCTCACCGCGCGGACCGAGGCGGACATCCGGGTGATGACCGCGATGCCGATGAACAGCATCGCCGAGCCGTTCATCCAGCTGAAGGCCAAGACGCACCTGGAACGCGGCTTCATCGTGGTGCTGGCCGGCGGCATCGGCCAGCCCTACGTCACCACCGACTACCCGGCCGTGCAGCGGGCCCTCGAACTCGACGCGGACGCGCTGCTGGTGGCCAAGCACGGGGTGGACGGGGTGTACGACTCCGACCCCCGGCACAACCCGGACGCGGTCCGGTTCACCAGCCTGACCTACGAAGAGGCCCTCGCGGCCGACATCCGCATCATGGACACCAGCGCGTTCGTGCTCGCCAACGAGCAGGCGCTCACCATGCACGTCTTCGACGTCGCGGCGGTGGGCGTCATGCGGTCCATCTGCGAGGGCGGCGACCACGGCACCCGGATCACCGCCAAGTGACGGCGATCCGCTTAGCGCCCCGTGCCGCTTACCGCCCACTGACGGCGGCCCGCCTCAGAACAGGCGGCTGGTCATCCGGTGCGGGCTCAGCTTCACCGGCCCGTTCCAGTCTGACTCCCTGATTTCCTTCATCGCCCGCTTCCTGGTGGCCGCGTCCATCCGGTCGATGAACAGCACGCCGTCCAGGTGGTCCGTCTCGTGCTGCAGGCAGCGGGCGAGGATCTCCGTCCCGACGACCTGGACCGGGTCACCGCGGTCGGTGAAGCCGCGGGCCACCGTGTTGAGCCGCCGCTTCACGTCGTAGTAGATGCCGGGGAAGGACAGGCAGCCCTCCTCGCCCTCCTGCTCCTGCTCGTCGGGAAAGTCGAGCACCGGGTTGACCAGGTAGCCGCGCTCGCTGCCGACGGCGTAGGCGAAGACGCGCAGCCCGACACCGATCTGCGGTGCCGCGAGTCCCGCGCCCTGCGCGTCGTCGAGCGTCTGGGTCAGGTCCTTGACCAGACCGCGCAGTTGCTTGTCGAAGTCGGTGACCGGCTCGGCGGCGGTACGCAGGATCGGGTCCCCGAACAGCCGGATGTCGCGGATTGCCATGCCTTGAGCCTAGCTCCCGTCGCACCATGCCATATGCGTTAGTAGCTAACTTGACAAGAACGAGAAAAGGAATATACAACTTCACTTGTAAGTTTCTTACGAACGAAGGGCGAGACCACACCGGGTGGCAGCCCTCTCAGGAGGTAGCGATGTACCTGACGACTCTCGACCCGATCAGCCGGGACTTCGACCGGATCGTTCGGCGTGCGTTCGGCGGCAGTGCGCTCAACCACGGGGGCGCTGGCTACGCGCCGGCCCTGCCGATGGACACCGTCCGCCGCGACGGCGAGGTAGTGCTCCGTTTCGACGTCCCCGGCGTGCAGCAGGACAAGATCGACGTGACCGTCGACAAGGGCGTGCTCACCGTGAGCGCCACGCGGGACGAGACCAAGACCGAGGGCGAGAACCCGGTCGTCCGCGAGCGGCTGTTCGGCAGCTTCACCCGCCGCGTCCGCCTGTCGGACAACCTGGACGCCGAGGCGATCGAGGCCAGCCACCACGACGGCGTGCTGGAGATCCGCATCCCGGTCCGCGAGGAGGCCAAGCCGCGCAAGATCACGGTCGGCACCCCCAGCGAGGCCAGGGAGCTCCCGGCCGAGTAACACTGCCGCAACGGCAGTGTGGCTGAGACACACGAGGTTTACTGAAACGCTACTAACGGCCAGCGGGGCACACTGCCCCGCTGGCCGTTTAGCATCGCCTGAGAGGAGGTGCGCATGGAGCCGTTCGACGACGAGAACATCCCGCTTTACACCGTCGGGCAGGTCGCGGAGATGCTCGCGCTGAAGCAGGCGTTCCTGCGCCGCATCGACGATCTCCAGGTCGTCTCGCCCAGCCGCTCGGCCGGCCGTCAGCGCCGCTATACCCGGGTCGAGATCCGGGTCATCCAGCAGGTCGCCTCCATGGCCGACGAGGGCATGACGCTGCCCGCCATCCGGCGGATCATCGAACTGGAGCAGCGGCTGGCCGAGGTCGTACGCCAGCGCGACGACCTGGCGGCACGGCTGTCCGAGTCATCAGCAGAACGAATGCGGCTTGCCCACCAGCTCAGCATCCTGCTCCGGCGGGTCGGCCAGGAGCGACGCGAGCAGGGACGGTCCGCTCCGGACGGGCAGGACGGGCCGGCCGCGCAGTAGGCCGCTGACTAGAACCGGGCGAGCTACACCTTCCGCCACCGGGCCTCGCAGCAGGAGAAGAGCCCGAACATGATGAGCCCGATCGCGACGATGACCAGCAGCCACGGGCCGGCCGGCGTCGCCGCGAGCGACCGCAGCGCCGAGTCGACCCCCTTGGCCTGGCCCGGCTGGGCCTGCACCGCGGCCACCACCAGGAACACCCCGGCGGTGACGAACACGACGCCGCGGGCGATGCCGCCGAACTGGCCGAGCCACTCCACGATCCGCCGGGTCTGCCGCCGCAAGCCGGCCAGGTTCATGCTTTCGAGGAAGCGCTTCTTCCACGCCTTGTAGGCCAGGAACACGCCCGCGCCCGCGAGCACGGCGCCGATGACGGCCACCAGGACCTGGCCGCCCGGATGCTGCATGAGCGTGGCCGTCAGGTCGACCGACTGCTGGTCGGACGACTTCGGGCTGCCCGCGCCGAGCGCGTACTTGAGCACGCCGTAGCCGAGCACCGCGTAGACGGCCGCCTTGCCCAGGGCGGCCAGCCGCTGGAAGGCGGCCTTGCGCTTGTCCCTTTCCGGCGGGCCGGCAGCGGCCTCCGACAGCCGCCAGACGGCCATGCCGAAGAATCCGACCACGAGCACCCACAGCGCCACCTCGCCGGCCGGCGTCCGGCCGAGTTCGTGCACCGCGCCGGTCCCGTCGGCCTGCTGGCTGTCGTGGCCGAACGCGATCCGCACCGCGATCCAGCCGATGACGATGTACATGAGGCCACGGGCGAGGAAACCAGTCCGGGCGAGGAACCCCAGTACCGGACTGTTCGCGGCCTGCCTGCCCCCGGACCGCACCCGGCCGGCTGCCCTCGACCCGGCCGCCCGCGTCGTGCTCCGGCGGGCGGCGCGCCACCTCGTCCTGGTCACCATGACCGTCCGGCTTCCCCGGAAACGCCCCGGCATGCGGCTAATGCCGGGAAAGGCCGGCATCCGGAACCCGCCATTCCCGCGGGAAACGCCGTGCCCGCTTGGCCACGGCCCCGAGTGACTTACCGGTTGAGATACTCCCGGGCGACCTGCGCGGGCGCGACCGCGAGCCAGCCGTCGACCAGCGCCTCGCGCAGCTCCGGGGCCGACACCTCGTCCAGCCGGACCAGGTAGCCGTTGTAGCCGTTGAAGTGCTCGATGGTGAAGAAGCCGTCTTTGCCGGCCGCGAGGATCGCCTCCTTCTCGGCCTGATCGGCGGCGCGGATCGCGAGGATCGGCCCCGGGGGCGGCCGCTCGTCGCCGAAGCGCTTGAGGTCGGCCTTGCTGAACGGCCGCTCCCAGGCGAACATCTTGCCCGCCACCAGCCAGGCGCGATGGCCGCGGTGCTTCTCCTCGCCCTCGGTCACCGCGGGCAGTTCGCCCGCCAGGCGGGCCACGTCATCGAAATTCGGCACGAATAAACGGTACTGCCCGGGGCCGGCCTCGTCCATGGCGATCATGACCGAGACCGGCGACCCGGGCCCGCCGGGGGCCTTACCGCTCGTCGCCGAGCAGCGCGGCCGCGTTGTCGTGCAGGATGGCGGCCTGCTCCTCGTCGTTGAAACCGAGGACGGCGACAGCGCCGGCCGCGGTCAGCGGATCGTCGACCGGGTA
>Ga0302314_10020623_pt1 | contig 10891 bp, 11 predicted proteins | sample III_Palsa_N2_3_FD_200533 | JGI IMG/M metagenome (GOLD analysis project Ga0302314, IMG submission 200533) | Peat permafrost microbial communities from Stordalen Mire near Abisko, Sweden - III_Palsa_N2_3 | ecosystem: Environmental > Terrestrial > Soil > Palsa > Peat permafrost | place: Sweden... | reverse complement strand
GCTCGATGCGGGGCGCCGGGAAGGATTCACTCATCGGATTCTCCCTCAATGGTACTGCTCCAAGTCCACGTCGATCGCGTCGCCATCATCCCAGCCGAAAGTGACGCACCAAGGCCCATTCACATGCACCGAGTAGCGTTGAGGCACGCCGTTCAATGGGTGAAAATTAAACCCCGGAATGCTCATGTCGTTTGGCTGTTGCGCACTTTCCAGAGCGTCGAGGCGCCGCAGAACTCTGGCAACAAGCGACGCGTCAACCTTGCCGCTTTTGCCGTCCTTCCAGAGGTCTCTAAGCCCTTTGTGGCGGAACGTCCTTATCATACGAAAAGCGTAAACAGTCAGTTTACACTTGTCTAGTGGAACACCCAGCGAACGAGGACGGTTCCAGCAGTTTGCGACATCCCCGCATCAGTGCGTGTCCTTCCTCAGCCGCACGCCTGGCCCCTCACCATTCTCGGCGATGAAGATCACGCCGTCTGGTCCGGCGCGCTCAGCCTATTGCCCTTGATGCTTTCCGCCCTTAGGCCGCCTCCCTCGGTCACCGGGCGCTCGCCGACGGTCCAGCCCCATTCTGAATCGCCGTTTTCGTACATCTCATACGCAATCACGCGTTCGCAGTGGTCCTGTCGCCATAGCAAGGGGGCAAGCGCCGGATCATCTGGCGGCTTCGTCGCCTCCCATGCGGTCGTAATGCGTTCGAGTTCCGAAGGCGTCAAATCCTGTGGCTTGAACCAAGGCATTGCGGCGCTCCCATGCACGGTCGAATCGTTATCTGTCCTCAACGGCCGAGAGAAACCCCTTCTCGATCAGCCAAGCCTTTAGCACGCGCTCGACCAGGTTGGAAACAGACCGGCCCTCCGCGGCGGCGGCCTTCTCCAGAGCGGCCTTCAGTTCTGGCTCGATTCGGAATCCAAGGGGTGCGCTTCGGACCATCCTCTAACATCCTCTAACAAAGCGTTTGACGCATCCCGATTGTCAGGGGTACGCTAACATTGTTAGAGCGACCGAGCAAGGTAGCGACACACCGCGCTCGGCCCGATCGTACTCATCATCAGGAGCACCTCAAATGGCACCTCGCCATAACGCCCCCGCCTTGCCTGCGCCCAGCCGGCGATCGTTCATCACCAACACCGCGGCCGTCATCGCAGGCGCGGGCCTCGCAGCCAGTTCTGCAGCCGGCGCCGCGCCCGGTTCCGATAGCCGGCTACTCGGACTGGTCGACGACCTCAAGCGGGGCCGCGCCGAGGAAAAGGCCAAGGAAGCGATCATCGATGGCCAGTATCGCGAGTTGGCTGCGGCATGCCCGCCGCCCAAGGCGCTGGGCCTGCTGCCGCCTCATGTAGCGGCTGACAGCGACCCGCATCAAATTGTCTATTGGGCGCGCCGCCACATCAAACATTTCAGCTCCATCATCCCAATGGTCGCCGGCCCTGGCTTCATCGCGGCGACAGACGCTTTCGAGGCGCAGATCAAGCGTGAATATCAGCGCCTTGAGCTTCCCGCCTTGAATGCGGAGCTGGATGAACTGACCCAGCGGGCCGATGCACTGGAGACCGAGATCATGGAAACCCCAGCCGAAACGATTGTTGGCATCGTGGCAAAGCTGCAGGCGCTCGACGTCTTTGAGCGCTTCTCGCTCGATCCCGGTCCCGACCACGTCGACAGCGACTGCTACATACACTGGCGGGGCGAGATGCTGCGCAACGCTGAGCGGCTCGCAGGCCTGCCCCTCTCTCTTCCCGCCAGCACCACGGAGGCTTGATTATGGGCAAGGTCCAGAAGCCGGGCGCCATCGGCGCACCCAGGTCTCGCCAATACGACACCCTGTTTCCGACCGAGTTTGCGCTGCGCCCGAAAGCTGACAAACCGCTTGTTGGGACCCTCAGGGACGACCACCGGCTTGTTCCCGCGCTCGGACTGGAGTGCCCCAATCTGCGGGCAGCCGAGATCTGGCAGACCACGTTGGCCATTCGAAACTGGTTCGACGAAGGGATGAAGCCAGGCGGCCCAAAACTTCGATTTGCAAAACGGCGGCAATAGTCCGAACAGGCTGCCGGGGTGATCTTCATCGCCGAGAATGGCGAGGGACCGGACGTGAGGCTGCGGAAGATCTCGATCGGCTTGCCGGGCAACAGTAACGAACGGCGCCGGTGGGGCTTCGCGGCCTCACCGGTTTCTGCGGGCGGTTCTCCCCCGATTTGGGGATTGGGGCACCCCCCATAAGGATGGTGCCCGGTCGCCCGAATTGGCGAGCGCAACTGCTCCCCCCGTTACTCCCCAATGCGGTAACACATTTTCCGAGATGGGTAACACCGATCCGCCGGGTGCAGATCGGTCTCAGGATCGGCCGCCGGCGCTCCGCTACGGGGTGCCGGCGGAATCCAGTGGCTGCTAAAGTCGGAGCGCGAGCACGGCTACCTATTTTGGGAGCGGGTCCTTATTCGGAGCGGGTTGCTCCGGCTCACGCTGCGCCTGTTTGAAAACGCGCAGGCTTGTATTGAGAGCGTCCGAGAACGACCGATTGGCATCTCGAATGCCGTCGCTTATCTGGCCGGGAAGGGCATTCACCTTTGCGTCAACCATATCGACGCGCTGTAGCCCGTATATTCCAAACCCGACAATAACAGCCACGAGGAGACTGCCCAAACCGACCGTCGCCCCTACAGTGAGATTCTGCGAATGCCGCAGCCCCTCTACGGTCGCGCCAAACCGGGCGACTTCCTTTTCGATGCCTGCTACAGCAGCCTCAAGTTTGCTCAAACGGTGATCCATCCCTGGAGGATCGTAACCGCCGCCCCCGGTTTCAAGACCCTGCGGCGACGTATCGGCACCGCGGGTCGGCAATCCGATTTGACGGGACGAGAAATCAAAGACGTTATCGCTCATTTCATCTGCGCCAGGAGCGTTTTTACGAAAACTTCGGAGAAGAAACGAATGTGTGCGCAGTTGTTGCAAACCATGATAATCGCTGGGGCAATACCACCCGGCATTACATAGCCACCGTCTCCAGGTCTTGGCATAAAAAGGCCGACAACCATGTTGTGATGGCCCTCGGGAACCGACCAGCCATGAGCTTCACCACAAACCTCGCACGTACTTTTTATAAGCCTCTTCTCCACGAACCTTAAGAATTCGGGGCGCGAAACCTGTTCCGCAAGCATTTCGTCGGGAACACTCATTGCTCAAAAACCATCACGATTCCGGAAGGCCAAGGGAAGCTTCTGCTTCAACCTGAAATCTCAGAGCAGCATCGCCGAAGGGGCGGCTTGACGCAACATCGCCAGTATCTGGCCGATCAAATCTATGGCCCGGCTCCGACTGGAACGGGGTAACCAAGACGGCCGTCAAAGGCCCCGGTACCGGGAGAGCGCTTATCCTCAGGAGCGTCGAAGGGGGTGGCGTTTCACCACCCCCTTGCAGTGCTGCCTGCAATCGCCGTGTCCTTGATCCGTTCCTTGACGTCGGAGGCGATCTTCTCTGATCTGCGGACCGACATCTGAATGGCGCGCTCGGTGAAACCGGCCTTGGAGGCAGTATCCTGACTGAACGAAGATTTTTCGCTCAGTTGCCGCGCGGTCGAATTACCCTGGGTCGCCCGCGTTTCTGGATGCCTAGCGATATAGATATCCTTCCGCCGCGCCATATGCGTCGCGGTCTCTGCTGGCGAGAGTTCGGCGCGGCAGAGATTTTCCGAGGTGGGTAACACCGATCCGGCGGCCGGCGGCCATGCAATTTTGTCGATGCCTATCCATGCCAACCCAAACAACTCTATGGATGGATATTGGCCAAACGTTGGACAGAAGCCTTTAGAATTTTGTCCGATCCGCACCTAAGTGCTTGATATCCCTGGCGTCCCCAGCGGGATTCGAACCCGCGTTACCGCCGTGAAAGGGCGGTGTCCTAGGCCTCTAGACGATGGGGACAGCGGGCGGCGGACAGTCCGGTCGAGATACAGGGACAGGCGCCCGAATGCAAGTGCTTCAAGCGCGGGGATAACCCCGGTCCGGCGCAGCCCTACCCTGCATGGGCCGGGGCCGCGTCGTCGATCAGCATCTGCACGCCGGTCCGGCCCTGCCAGCTGTCGAGGCGCAGATGGCCGGCGATATGCAGCGTCGCGCCGCCGGTCTGTAGCAGGGCGGCGCCGAGGTCGGTTTCGAGCGCGCGGAACGCGATCGCCTTCATCCGCTCGGGCCCGGCGCCGGCGGCCAGGATGCAGCGGACATGGTTCTGGCCGACCACATCGGCGCGAATGACGCGCACGCGCGGCAGCACGAAGCGTGGCTCGGCATTGCCGGCGCCGTAGGGTCCGAGGCCGGCGAGCAGCTCCAGCAGCTGGGTCGTGGCCGCAGTCAGCGACAGCATGCCGTCGATGCCCAGCTCCGGCGTCAAGTCCATGCCGACCTGCTCGCCGCCGAGCCGCGCCGCCAGAAAGGCGCCGAACGCGCCCATTTGTGATTCAGCGACGGTAAAGCCCGCCGCCATGCGATGGCCGCCGCCACCGATCAGCAATCCCGCCTGGCGGGCCGCGATCACGGCCGAGCCCAAATCGATACCGGGCACCGAGCGGCCGGAGCCCTTGCCGATGCGCCCGTCGGGCCCGTCTTCCCAGGCGATGACGCAGGCCGGCCGGTTGTAGCGTTCCTTCAGACGGCCAGCGACGATGCCGATCACGCCCGGATGCCAGTCGGCGCCATGGGCCAGGATCAGCGCGCCGGCGCCCTCGCCCGACTGTTCGACCTGGTCGATCGCGGCGGCCTGGACCAGCGCCTCGATCTCCTTGCGCTCGGCATTGAATTGTTCGAGTTCAGCCGCGAGCCGCCGCGCCTCGACCGGGTCGTCGCAGGACAGCAGGCGGGTTCCCAGATCGGCCTTGCCGACCCGGCCGCCGGCATTGACGCGCGGGCCCAGCACATAGCCCAGGTGATAGGCGTCGAGCCGTTCGGCGACATTGGCCTGGTCCGCCAACGCCACCAGCCCGGGATTGCGCCGGGTCGCCATGATCTTGACGCCCTGGGCGACCAGCACGCGGTTCAGGCCGACCAGAGGCACCACGTCGCAGACCGTGCCGAGCGCCACCAGATCGAGCCATTGCAGCAGGTCGGGCGCCGGATGCTCGCCATACCAGCCGGAGCGCTTCAGCGCGCGATTGAGCCCGACGATCAGCAGGAAGGTCACGCCGACCGCGGCCAGGCTGCCCTGGCCCGAGGTGTCGTCGAGCCGGTTCGGATTGACGATCGCGACCGCCGCCGGCAAGGCCGGCTCGGCGGCATGATGATCGACCACGATGACGTCGAGCCCGGCGGCCGCAACCGCGCCCAGCGGACCATGGGCGGTCGTGCCGCAATCGACCGTGACCACCAGCCCGGCGCCGGCCGCCTGGAGCGCCAGCAGGGCCGGCACGTTCGGGCCATAACCCTCGGTCCGCCGATCGGGAATATGTACCCGGGTGCGGGCGCCGACCGCGGTCAGGAAACGGCTGAGCAGGGCCGAGGACGTGGCGCCATCGACATCGTAATCGCCGAAGATCGCGATCAGCTCGTCCCGCTCGATCGCCAGCGCGATGCGCGCGACCGCGCGATCCATGTCGATGAGCGTGCTGGGATCGGGCAGGCTGTCGCGCAGGGTCGGCGTCAGATGGCGTTCGACCGCGTCGGGCTCCAGCCCGCGCGCGGCCAGGATGCGGCCGACCACTTCGGGCAGGGACAGGCGCTGGGATATCGCCAGGCCCATGCGGTCGTCGCCCGAGCGCTGGCGCCAGCGCTTGCCGCCCAGCGACCGGTCGATGCCCAGAAACGCCGATATCGCGGCCCTCTGCTCCGCTGCCAACGCCATGATGCTCTGTCTATCCCGTTCGGTCGAATCGCCGATCCGCGAACACTCGACCGATTCGGCCCCCGAGAGCAATGGTTCTCAAGGAAAGCCGGTCCGCGCGGCACCGGGCTGCCGCGCGGATTTAGCCTTAAGTGCTAGCGCGCGAACGCGTTCCAGCTGGTCTTGCGCTCGAGGTTATGCTGGGCCTCGATGATGCGGACGGTGCCGCTCTTGGAGCGCATGACGATCGACTCGGTCGAGAAGCCGCCCGGGATGCGGCGCACGCCGGCGAGCAGGCTGCCCGAGGTGACGCCGGTCGCGGCGAACATGACGTCGCCCGAGGCCAGATCGGTCAGGCCGTACTTGCGGTCCAGGTCGGTGATGCCCCATTTGGCGGCCCGGCTCTTCTCGTCGGCATTGCGGAACAAGAGACGGCCCTGCATCTGGCCGCCGATGCAGCGCAGCGCGGCGGCCGCCAGCACGCCTTCCGGCGCCCCGCCCGACCCGATGTACAGATCGACGCCGGCTCGCGGCTGGCTGGTCGCGATCACGCCGGCGACGTCGCCATCGGAAATCAGCATGATGCGGGCGCCGGCAGCGCGCACGGCCTCGATCAGCTCGGCATGGCGCGGACGGTCCAGGATGCAGACGACCAGATCGGCGACATCGACCCCCTTGGCCTTGGACAGGGCCTTCAGGTTTTCGGCCGGGGTCGCGTCCAGATCGACCAGACCCTCCGGCAGGCCGCCGCCGATCGCGATCTTGTCCATATAGACGTCGGGCGCATTGAGGAAGCCGCCGGCATCGGCCATGGCGATGACGGCCAGCGAATTGGCGCCGCCCTTGGCGGTGATGGTGGTGCCCTCGAGCGGATCGAGCGCGATGTCGATCTTCGGCCCCTGGCCGGTGCCGACCTTCTCGCCGATATAGAGCATCGGCGCCTCGTCGCGCTCGCCCTCGCCGATCACGACGGTGCCGTCGATCGCCAGGCTGTTCAGCGCGGTACGCATCGCATCGACAGCGGCCTGGTCGGCGGCCTTCTCGTCGCCGCGGCCCATCAGGCGGGCGGCGGACAGGGCGGCCGCCTCGGTGACCCGCACGGCCTCCATGGCGAGGTTGCGGTCCATCGTCGTAATCTGCGTCATCTTATTCCCCATGTCCGGTTGACCGGCAATCCCATCCGCGGGACCGGTCTCGGTCGTTTCGGTGCCCCCCTGCTAACTGCACGGGCGGGCAGTTCGTTGCACAAACTTACGCGTCTTCGACCGGAAGACGCAAAGTGTCACAGCTCGATGCGGATCATCCGGGGCGGCTCGATCACCGAATCGAGCGCGCCGATGCGTTCGAGCGCCCGGCTCAGGGCCGCTTCCTTGCTCGGATGCGTCGTCAGCACGACCGGCACCGCCCCGTCTGGCTGATGGCGCCGCTGGATCATCGCCTCCATCGAGACGCGCTCGTTGCGCAGTTCGGCAGCGATATCCGCGATCACGCCCGGTTGATCGCGCACCATCAGCCGAATATAGCTGGGGCCGTCATGCTCGGTCATCGACACGGTGCCGTTGCCGCTCTCGGCGCTTTCGACGAAGGCGGGCGACTGGCGGCCGGCGGCGAGATCGACCAGGTCGGCGACCACAGCCGACGCGGTCGGGCCGGCACCGGCACCGCGGCCCTGCAGCACGACCCGACCGACATGGTCGCCCTCGATCACCACGGCATTGAACACGCCATCGACCTGGGCGATCGCCTCGGACGCCAGCACCATGGTCGGATGCACCCGCTGCTCAATGCCGCGCTCGGTCCGCACGGCCGTGCCCAGCAGCTTGATGCGATAGCCCAGTTCCTCGGCATATTCGATGTCGAGCGGCGAGATATGGCGGATGCCCTCGACATAGACCCGGTCGAAATCGACCGGCGAGCCGAACGCGATGCCGGCCAGCACCGCCAGCTTATGAGCGGCGTCGAAGCCGTCGATGTCGAGCGTCGGGTCCGCCTCGGCGTAGCCCAGCTTCTGCGCGTCGGCCAGGACGTCGTCGAACGCCCGGCCGGTGTCGCGCATGGTCGACAGAATATAGTTGCAGGTGCCGTTCAGGATGCCGGAGATCCGGCTGATCCGGTTGCCGACCAGCCCCTCGCGCAGCACCTTGATGACCGGAATGCCGCCTGCGACCGAGGCCTCGAAGCCCAGGCCGACGCCGCGCTGCCGCGCGATCCTGCCGAGACGGCTGCCGTGATGGGCCAGCAGCGCCTTGTTCGCGGTCACGACCGATTTGCCGTTGCCGAGCGCGGCTTCGACCAGGCGCAGAGCCGGACCGGAGTCGCCGCCGATCAGTTCGACCACCACATCGACGTTGGGATCGTCGGCCAGCGCCTGCGGATCGTCATGCCAGGCATAGGGCGTGAGATCGATGCCGCGGTCCGCGGCGCGCCGGCGGGCCGAGACGGCGGTCACGTCGATGCGCCGGCCGGCGCGCTGGGCCAGCAGCGCGCCATTCTCGGTCAGCAGCTTGACCACGCCGGCCCCGACCGTGCCGAGACCGGCGATGCCGACGCGAAGTGGAGCGCTACCGACCATCGGCTTAGTACTCGACCAGCACGTCGGCGCGATCGCCGGTCCCGGCCGCCGCTTCGGTCTGGATCTTGGCCGCGTCGATGCCGGCCGCGACCAGCGCCTGCTTCACGGCGACGGCACGGGCGAGCGCCGATTGATAGGCGGCCAATTGCTGGCCGGCGGCATCAGCGCCCGTCGTGGACACGGTGGCATGGCCGACGACGCGGACGATGCCGTCATGGCCCTGCAACCGCGCCGGCACGGATTTCAGGCTGGCGGCGGCGTCGGCCGGCAGCGCGTTCGAGCCGGCGGCGAACTGGATCTGGGCCGCCGGGACGGACGTCTGACGCTTGCCCGGCACCAGCGGTGCCGCCGCCGATTGAACGGTCGGCGCGGGGGGCAGATCGGGCACGCCCGGCGTCGGTTCGACACGGCTGGGCGTCGCCGGGGGAACCGGCACGCCACCCACGCTGAGCGCGCTGCTGTCCGGCGCCGGATGGCCCTGTACCATCGGCTGGACCGGCTGGGGCGGCGGCACCGGCGCCAGGGTCGGTGCTGCGGGCGGCTCGGTCGGGGCCTCGGCCTGCGGTTCCTCGCGCGGGGTCGGTGTCTTCAGCGCGGATTCGCGCGACGCCGCGACCGGGGCCGCCAAGCCGCCGCCAACCGACAGATGGCCGGGACCGCCGGCCGCAACCGGGGCGACGCTGGTGATCCGCGGCGCCTGCGGGATCGGCGGCAGCGGCGCCACCGTCGGCAGCGGCCGCGGGGCCACCGGCTGGGTCGGGCGCGGCAGGATCGGCGACGGCGTCGGCTGCTGCTGCGGGACGTTGTTGAGATCGATCGGCGTCAGCTGCTCTTCCGGCACTCGCGCCTGCTGCGCCGGTACCGCCGCCGCATTGCCGGCGCGCTGCTGCACGTCGGCGTAATGGGCGTTCGTGCGGTCGGCGACCAGGCCCTGTGCCAGCGCATCGCGCTCCGCTTGGGTTAGACCGCGCGTCGGAGTCGACGGCACGCTCGCGAGGTTGGGATAGGGCTGCTGGGACCCGGCCTCGAGGTTGGCCGAATTGGCCGCATCCGTGTCGGGATCGTTCTTCGTATCGCGGAACCAGTTAATCGGATTGACCGCGTCCAGCGTGCTGCAGCCGCCGAGCGCCAACAGCGCGACCACCGCCGTGGCGGACCGCCAGGACTTTCCGTTCGATCCGCCAGCCCGCACCTTGCCGTTCCCCATCTTCGCCCCTTCGAGCCTGTCGTGTCGCAAGCCCGGTAGACGGAATGTTCCGTCCTTCCCCTGCTTGCAGAGTGCCGCCAAGAAGCCGCGGCCCCTCGTCTTAGAGGGAGGCCGCCCCTGGATCAAGCGGCCCGAGCATTTGCGACCCCTTCCCCCTACCGCCGGGGACACATAGGGGCCATCTGTTATGGCATAGTCGGCCGGTTTCGCGTATCTGGACGCGGAAGGGCGGCACCACTCCAGCGCCGCCCCAGAAAAGCCGAACGAAGAATGAGCGGGACCAGGCTTCAAGGCCCCGCGAGGGAGTTGTCATGAACGACGCGCCTAATCCCGAAGGCACTCTACCGGACCCGGCCCTGCTTTCCCGCGCCGTCGCCGGCATCGCCGAGCGCAGCCAGCGGCTGGTTTCCGAATTTCTGGCCAAGCAGTCGAGCGAGCCGCCGGCGGCCGGCATGGGCGATCCGTTCAACATCGCCGGCGCCTTTTTCGAGATGACCGCCAAGCTGATGGTCGATCCGACCCGGCTGATGCAGGCCCAGGTGTCGCTCTGGACCGATTATATGCAGCTGTGGCAGCGCACGACCGAGCGCTTCCTGGGCGGCAACGGCGGCGTGTCGCACCCGGCCGAGCCGGTGATCGAGGCGGCCAAGGGCGACAAGCGCTTCAAGGACCCGGCCTGGCAGGATCATGCCGTGTTCGATTTCATCAAGCAGTCCTATCTGCTGTCCGCCCGCTTCATGCAGAACACGGTGCGCGACGTCGAAGGGCTGGACGACAAGACCGCCAAGAAGGTCGATTTCTACACGCGCCAGTTCGTCGACGCGATGGCGCCATCGAATTTCGTGCTGACCAATCCCGAGGTGCTGCGCGCCACGGTCGAGACGCGCGGCGAGAATCTTGTCAAAGGTCTGGAGCACATGCTGGACGATCTGGAGCGCGGCAAGGGCCAGCTCTCGATCAAGATGACCGATACCGACGCGTTCCAACTGGGCCAGAACATCGCGACCACGCCGGGCAAGGTCGTGTTCCAGAACGCGCTGATGCAACTGATCCAGTACGCGCCCTCGACCGACAAGGTGCGCAGGCGGCCGTTGCTGATCATCCCGCCCTGGATCAACAAGTTCTACATCCTGGACCTGAAGCCGAAGAACTCGTTCATCCGCTGGGCCGTGGCCCAGGGCCATACCGTGTTCGTGGTGTCCTGGGTCAACCCGGGCGAGGCTCTGGCCGAAAAGAGCTTCGAGGATTATATGGACGACGGGCCGTTCGCGGCCCTCGGCGCCATCAAGGCCGCGACCGGC
>Ga0302314_10020621_pt1 | contig 10891 bp, 15 predicted proteins | sample III_Palsa_N2_3_FD_200533 | JGI IMG/M metagenome (GOLD analysis project Ga0302314, IMG submission 200533) | Peat permafrost microbial communities from Stordalen Mire near Abisko, Sweden - III_Palsa_N2_3 | ecosystem: Environmental > Terrestrial > Soil > Palsa > Peat permafrost | place: Sweden... | reverse complement strand
CGTGAAGGCACCCCGCGAGACCGGCAAACCCGGAGATCAACGGCCCTGTAAACCCCAAACCACAAGGACGAATACGGGCATTACGCCATGTCTCGCCCTCTGAACACTTCGTGGTCACGGTGCGGGAAGACAGCGGCAGATCGTTCAGCGGCAAGTACGTCATCAAGGACGGCCGACTAACGCTCGGCACGCGGTTCGGGAGCGGCCGTTCGCGCGTTTTCATGGAGGTCGATGACGCAGCGAATTTCGGGCGGGCTCTGGAGACTCAGGAGGAGCGCGAACGCTGGCACCGCCGCGAGCGCCGTCAGCAGGTCGTGCGAGCTGGCATTGGGACGCTCGGATGTCTCTTCCTCGCGGGACTTGCTGCAGTCGTGATCCTACTCGTCACACACGCCACTCACTATCGCTGATCCCGGCGGCCACGTATTCAACCGGCGAGGTCACGGTCGTTGTACTGCCCATGATTTCGACTGTAAGCCGGTGGTGGCGTGCCTGCAAACGCGAGCACGCCGCCCGAGGACCGGCGACGACCGCGATGGTCGGTGCTGGAGACTTCGGGCGGCGCGCAGGCGACGTACCGGGTGGAGCCGGTGTTAGTGGCCGAGTTGGAGGGCGGCATGGCGCAGCCGGGCGATCTGCACGATGGACGGTGCGGCGAACAGCGCGGACAGGCTGGCCCCGGGCGCCTGTCCGGGTGTTGCGGCGTGCAGGCTTCCGAGGGTGTAGAGCCCGGCGGCGGGTACCACGTGCATCCCGGCGTCGGGCAGGTCGAGCTCGTCGCAGGTCGTCTTGACCGGGCCGAGCGCGAACAGGGTGTTGAGGTTCACCTCTCCGCCGTGCACGAGGTCGGCGACCGCGCGCAGCCAGTGCGCGGCGGCCCGGTCGACCGCGCGGTAGTCCATACCCATCAAGGGGGGCGGGAAGGGGAAGCCCGGCCACTGGCCGCTCGCCGGGTCGAGGCTCTCGAAGCGCGCCGGGGAGGCGGGGCGGGCCGGGTCCGGCAGTTGCGAGGTCGGGCGAGGTTCGATGGTCATCGTGTGCTGATTCTTTCGGATCGGGAACGAGGTGAGGGGCCGGTTCGCGCGGGTGCGCGGCCCGGCCGCGCCGGGTGTCGCCGGGTGACCGGCCGCGCGTGTCGGCGGTCCGCGCGGCCGTGGCGGCGCCGGTGACGGCGCGGTGCGACCGGTCGGGGCGCCGGGGCGCGGCGGCGGGCTCAGCGCCGGTGTGGGGCGCGGTGCGGCGGTGGGGCGGGGCATGGTGGCGGTCCGGTCCGGGGATTGGCGGGGCGGGTGTCGCCGTCTATCAGCACGCTGACGCCGGGGGCGGGGCAAGGGGTGCTCGTTGGTGCGCCACGGTTCGCCCCGGACGGTTCCCGCGTCCGGGTGAACGCGCGCGGTCCGGCCCCCGGAAGGTTCCAGGGGCCGGACCGCGCGGTATGTGAGGGTGCTGTGATAGCGCTGCGGGGGCGGGGCGGCCGGTTAGCGGCCGGGGCGCGGGGGCGGGGTGATTCCGGCCCGTGCGCGGACGGTGTGCAGGGTGCGTCCGTTGGCGAGGTGCCAGGCTTTCCACCCGTTGGTGAGTTTGCCGCAGCAGGCGGCTGCGGCCGGGCTCGGGCTCGCGTAGAGCGCGCCGTCGTCGAGGCGGAGCCAGCCGTCGGCGGTGACCTCGGCGGTGCGCGTGGCCAGCAGGCGTACGTGCTGGCCGTGCTGGCCGCGTCCAGCCGTCATCTCGAAGATGAGCGGGGTTTCGGTCTGCAGCTGTCCGGCGCGGATGAGCGGGGCCAGGGCTCCGGGCTCGCGGTCCTGGCCGGTGGGGTCGGGGTGGGCGCGTTGGCGCAGGGTTTCGAGGCAGGTGCCGGAGGCGGTGGTGAAGCACTGCCAGGCGATCGGCCCGTACCGCCAGGCTTCCAAAGTGGTGATCGCCTCGCGCGGACCCGGGTAGACGGTGCCGGTATCGGTGGTCAGGCGGCCGTCGGCGGTCACCTCGGCCAACGGTTCGGCGCGGGGTTCGGCGAGCGTGCGCCAGAGGCGGTCGGCCGGGGCGATCAGGCCTGCGGCGATCAGCCCGGCCAGCTCCCCGGTCGGGCGCGGGGCCGAGGAGGTCGTGGCGAGATGGCTGGTGGTGTGCATGGGAGTCCTCGTTTCGCGGTGCGCTCGGTTCGTTTCAGCGTTCGATCGCGGGTGCGGTTGGTGGGAGGCGGGCGGTGATCCGGGCCGCGTGGCCCTGGGCGTAGCCGATGGCGCTGTAGATCAGGGCCCGCAGGAGGTCGAGGGTCTCGTCGTCGACCGGCTGCTCGGGGTCGGTGTTGAGGGTGTCGGCGTGGCCGGGGCCGATGCGCATGTGGGGGAATCCCCAGTCGCCGACTTCGAGCATGTCTTCGAGTTCCGGGCTGCCGATCTCGATCTCGGCGACCTCGCGCGCGTCCGTGCAGACGGTGAGCTTGCCGGAGATGTACGCGTTCTCCTCCAGGGAAAAGCGGAACTCGATGCCGCACGGGGTGTGGGTGATGTGGGCCGGGATGATCACCGGCCGGTATTCCAGGCTGAGCAGGGGCAGGTTGATGGTGTAGGTCTGGCCGTACATGAGCAGGTCCTTGTCAGGGGATCGGGGCCACGGTGCGCAGGCCGGGCGCGGCACGAGAGCGGCGTAGGCGCTCGGCGGGCGCGGTCACCTGCGCGGGCCGCGCACGTGGCTGCGGATGGCGAGGGTCTCGGCGAGGGTCAGCAGGTATGCGGGCAGCGTCGGCTGGCCCTGGATGTGGGCGCGGTAGCACCGGTGTCGGCCGTCGATGAGCAGGTGCGAGACCTGCCCCGTCTCGGCCTGCTTCGCGCTCTGGACGGTGGCGAGGATCAGCGGCTCGGTCAGGTCCGTGGTCATGGCGTACGCCGGGTCGAAGTCGACGGGGTGCAGCAGCGGGACGGCGCCGGGCGGGTGGGGCAGCAGGCCGTAGGCGCAGGCCCAGGCCTCGACCTCGATCTGCACCGGCTCGCGGGGCGCGGCCCGGATCAGCTTCTGCGCGGTGTGCACGGCGAAGCACCAGGCGGCGAAGATAAACCACTGCTCGGGGGGCGTGTCGGTCATGGAATAAGGGCCTTTCGGGAAACGGCCCCGGGGTCGGGCCGGGCGGTGTGTCAGGGTGCGTGGACGGTCCGGGGCGCGGCGGGCGGTGCCGCGCCCCGGAAGGATGCGATCGCGCAGGGTCGGACGGGTCAGCGGCGGCGGTAGCGCGCGCCGAAGCAGGCGGCGTCGAACAGGAACGCCGTGCGAACGTGCGAGGCGAGATCGGCCAGGGCGCAGGTCAGTTCCTCGTCGGCGGGATCGCGGGCGATGTTCGTGCCGAGGCGCAGTGCCTTGGCGAGGGCGGTGCGCGCGACCGCCTCGATCCAGGCGAGCGTGACCTCGGTTTCCGGCAGGTCGTGCTCGTCGGCGGCGGCCTGGGCGTGGTCGCGGATCGCGTCGAGGATCGCGGTGGGGGTGGGCAGTTCGGCCATGGTGGCCTGGCAGGCGACGGCCTCCAGCAGGTGGCCGGCGGCGGTGTCGATCAGCGACTGGGTCGGGCACTGGCAGGCGGGTCCGGCGGGGGCCGGGGTGTTCGCGGTCATGATCAAGGTCCGTCCAGATGGGAGTGGGGTACGGGCTGGTGGCGGTATTCCGGGGGCCGGGGATTGGCGGCGGATCGCCGCATCGGGCCAGGTAGCCTGGGGGTGGGACCGGCCCATTACGGTTGGGCCGGTCCCACCTGGGGTGTTTCACCTGGTTGGCTAGTCGTGTGCGTGGTCTTGCTGGAGTTGGCGTAGGGCGGTCAGGCGTGATCCGTCGGGCGCGGTCCAGGAGCCCCAGGCGTTGGCCGGGTTGCCTCGGTGGGCGGCGCTCGCGCTGCTGGGGGTCAGGTGGCGTGATCCGTCGGGCAGCAGGAAGCAGCCGTCGTCGGTGACGGTGGCCGTCCCGACGGCGACCGGCTGGCTGCCTCGTCCGCCGGGGCCGCCGGTGTGGCGGTACATCGGCAGGCGCAGCTGATCGCCGGGCGCCAGCAGCCCGGCCGTGATCAGCGGCGTGAGTGCGCCGTGGCCGGTCGCGGCCTGGTCCGGGTGGTCGGCGGTGTGCAGGCGTTGCCGCAGGGTTTCCAGGCGGGTGCCGTCGGTGGTGGTCAGGCAGTGCCAGCCGTACGGCGCGAAGGTCCCTCCGCGCAGCTCGCACAGCAACTGGCGCGGCCCGGGGTGGATCGTGCCGTCGGCGGCGCGCAGCCGCGCGTCGTCGGTGACCGTGGCGACCGGGTCCGCGTCCGGGTCGGGTACCGGGGCGGTGGCCAGCAGCCGGTCACCCGGCGCAATCATCCCCGCCCTGATCAGCCCGGCCAACTCGCCCACCAGGCGCGGGCCGCCGCTCGCCTCGACGGTGGGCGGCAGGCCGAGCACACGGCGCAGGGACTGGTTCAACGACTCGCCGCCGGGCGCGGCGGCCTCGATCGCGTGATACACCTCGTCGTCGACGGTTACGACCGGCATACGAGGAACCTCGCCTTCCCGGGTGCTGGTGACGGCGCGGCCGGCACTGGCGAAGGCGTCGTGCGCGGAACCCGGCGACTGCCTGGGTGCTGGGCGTTGCGGTGCCTTCGGGGCGAGGTTGGCCAGGTCGATCAGCAGCGTCCAGGCGAACTGGATCGCTTCGGCGTCCTCAACCGTGTGGATCAGGCACGTCGGGTCGAGGCGTCCGGGGCCCTCGAGGTTCCACCGGGCGCCGTCACGGCCGTCGGGGCCGATCAGCGCGGTGCCCCAGAGCTGCGAGGTGTCCCTGGTGATCCACGTGGCCTGGGCGTCGAGCAGGACCAACCACATCACGTGCCCGCGCTCGATCACGACCGCTTCGGCCGCGTGGGGCAGGGTGAGCTCGGGCAGGTTGTCGCGGTCGGTGTCGGTCGGGGCGAGACGGGTGGGCAGGGGCTGGATGTACGGTCCCTGGTCGTATCCGCGTGCGGGGGTGTCGGGCATTGTCAGTGTCCTTCCATGGCGGGCAACGAGGTGGTGGCCGGGTGCTCGGCCCGTGACGTCTGCGGCGCCGTGTGCTGTCCGATCGGCGGGCCGTAGGCGTCGGGGTCGCCGGTCAGGTGCAGCGCGTGCGCGGCCTGCTTGAGCCAGGCCGCCTGCCGCTCGGTGCTGAAGGTGGCGAAGAGGTAGGCGAGTTCCTTGCGCGTGAGCGGGATGGTGAGCGCGGGCATGCTGGCCAGGCCGAGGCCGAGCAGGGCGGCGGTTTCGATGCCGTCGCGGATCCAGGGGTTCCAGGGGATCTGGTGGGCGTCGGCCGCCGCTGCGGCGTTCGAGGCCAGCAGCGCGAGAAGGCCGGTCTCGGCAGGTGCCTCGGTCAGCTCCTCGGCCAGGACGTCGAGCAGTTCGGCCGCCAAACGCTGGATGGCCCCGGACGGCGGGCGCGCCCGGTACCCGCCGCCGGTCGGGTCGATGGGGCGGGGGTCGGCGGCGGGCGTAACGCGGCCGGGGGTGGGGGAAGCGGTCATGTCGGTGCCTTTCAGCGGGGGTGCGGTTAGGACACGCGGGCGTCGCGGCAGGCGCGGGCTGCGGCGCGCATCAGCTCGGGCAGTGCCTCGCGCGGGAGCTCGTCGAGGCGGGCGAGCGGGCCGACCGGCTCGGCCGCGCGGTCGGGTGCGGGCTCGGTCGGGGTGCGGCGCACGGCGTGGGCGAAGGCCACGGCGCAGGCGGCGACCTCGGTCACCTGCGCGCACAGCGCCGGGCCGCTGGCCGCGTAGGGGTACTGCAGGCGGCAGGCCGCCGCGCGCAGCAGCTCGCCGACCGGCGCGGGTTCCGGCTCGTAGCCGTCCTCGGGGGTCAGGATCCAGGCGGTCAGCTCCAGGGCCTCGCCGGCCAGCTCCTGCACGAGGGTCGTGGTGCAGGCGGGCAAGGGGGCCGGGGGCCGGGGCGGGATGGCGGTCATATTCAGGGTCCTTTCATCGCGGCGGCCGGTGTCCGGCGCCGGGGGTGTGTCAGGGTGTGGGGGAAGCCGGGGGCGGGCGTGGTCGGTGGCCCGCGCGCAGCGTGGCGGGGCGCGGTCACCAGTCGTTCGCGGTGCAGATCGGCATGCAGCGGTCGGTGCAGTGGTGGGGCTGGTAGGGGTACTGCGTGCGGCGTCGCCAGCGCACGGGCGCGGCCCCGTCCCTGAGTTCCGCGCACCGCGCGCAGCCGTCGGTCAGTCGGCCGAAGTAGGGGCCTTCGCCGTCGTTGCAGGTGTGCGGTGTCGTCATGATCGCCTCCAGGTGGACGGTCGCGTGGGGCCGGTGTTGCGGCCGGTCGGGCGCGGCGCGGGTAAGGGGGTTTATTCGGGTGGTTCGGGTCGGTTCCAGTCGGGGTGGGTGAGGAATTCGTGCTCGTCGCGGGCGATGGCGGCGGCCATGCGCGCGGCCTCGACGCGGGCGGTGTTCCAGGCGTAGTGGCAGGTGCGATCGGCGAGTTGGATGATCTCGGTGGCGGCGATCAGGAGTCCCTGCTCCAGGCTGTCGTTGCGCGCGATGGCGGCCTGGTCGGGGGCGGTGCCAGGTGTCGATGACTGGCGGGTGTGGTGGATGGATCCGGCGCGGGCGATGACGGCGGCGTACGGCTCGCCGCGCCGGTTGGCCAGGTCTCGTTGCAGGTCGCGTGCGTGGGCGCAGGTGCGCAGCGGGATCACGGGCGGGGCCTTTCTAGCTGGTCGGGGATGGGGCGGCCGGGCGCGGGGACGGCGCGCCCGGCCGGGGCGGGGGCAAGGAGGGGATGTCGGCGCGGATCGCCGGGCGCGCAGCGCCGCGCCCGGCGGTCGCGCGGGGATCTACGGGCGCAGGAATTCGGCCGCGTGAGCGAGGTGGCGCGCGACCTCGTGCATGCCGAGGCGGCGCAGCCGCGTGCGCAGGGCGTCGGTGGCCTCGGCGGTGGTGACCGTGGTCGCGAACAGCGCGAGGATCGCCACGGCCTCGACGCGGCCGTGGTCCCGGGTACCGGGGGTCAGGCCGTGCGCGCGGCCGGTGGCGTGGGCCTGCTCGGTGATCGCGGCGAGCAGACCGGCGGTGCTGGTGGCATCGTCGACCTGTTCGAGGGCCTGTTCGAGCACCTGGGCGGCGGCCCGGCGAACGGTGAGATCGAGCGCGTCGGCCGGAGCGGGCGGGGCGGGGTCGGGCGCCGGGGTCGCGGCGCAGGTCGTACCCGGTTCGACAGGCATAATCAGAGTCCTTCCGTAGCGGGGCCGGGTGTCCGGCCCGGGAGCGTGTCAGTGTTCGGGGGTGAGAGCGGCCCGGGGCGCGGTACCCCGCGCCCCGGGCCGTCTTGGCTAGATCCGGGGGGCGCGCTCGCACACGCGGGCCGCCGCGCTGAGCAGTGCGCGCAGCGCCTTGCGGGGGGCCGCCTCCGGGAGGGTCAGGATGCTCTCGACGAGGTCCGCCCCGACCGGTACGGCGTCGTCGGTCGCCCCGTACCGGACGGCGGTCACGAAGGTGAGGGCGGCGGCGGCCGAGGTGACGACCATCTCGTGCAGCGCGGGTTCGAGCTTCGCGCCGAGGTGGTAGAGGCGATCTGCCGACGCCGACAGCAGGTCCGCGATGCCGCCGGGCTTGACCGTGCCACCGGGCAGGGTGGTGATGATCAGGATCGCCCCCTGCAGGGTCTCGGCGGCCATGAGCGAGACGCGCGCGGCGGGCGCCCCGGCCGGAGCGGATGCGGGTTCGCCGCCGGACCTCGGGGCGCGCGGCGCGTCGGGCGCGGTGTCGGGGCCGGGGGTCGGATCAGAGGTCATGTAAGGGTCCGTTCATCGGGGCCGGGGTGCCGGGCCGGGGGTGTGTCAGGGTGTTGGGGTGTGGGGGCCGGGCGCGGTGGTGTCGCGCCCGGCCGGGGGCGCGGTTAGCGCGCGGGGCGGCGGTAGATGCGCGCGGCGGCGGTGAGCAGGCCCGGGTGCGCTTCGCGCGGGATGTCGGCGAGGCGGGCGAGGTGTCCGGCGATCGTGACGTCCGGGTCGCCGTCCGGTTCGATGCCTGCGATCCCGTACCGGGAGAGGACGGCGAACGCCATGGCGGCGTCGGTCGACGAGGTGACCCGCCGGAGCAGGTCCTCGTCGGTGACGCCGTGGGCGGCGATGACGCGCCGGGCGTTGCGAGTGATCAGGTCGAGTACGTCGTCGGTCGGGGCGAGGCGGTCGGCGGTCATGGTGAGAACCTCGGCGGCCATCATCGGGACGCGCGCGTCCGGGTCGGGGCACGGGGCGGGGGCCGGTCCCGGGGCGGCGGTCAGCGCGGGTGCGGTGTCCGGGCCGGGGGTCGGTTCGGGGGTCACGGTCAGGGGCCTTTCATCAGGGTTCGGGCACGAGGCCCGAGGGGTGTGTCAGGGTGCGGGAATGAGGGGGCCGGGCGCGGGGGTTCCGCGCCCGGCCGGGTGTCGGTTACTTCCTGGCGGCGGCGCGCCGGGCGGCCGGGGCCTTGCCCGCGTCGGCGGGCTCGGCAGCCGGGTCCGTGGCGGTGTCGGCGGCGGGCGCGGTGACCGGGGCGTCGTCGGCCTGGTCCGGGGTGACGTCAGGGGCCTGGGTCGGGGCGGCCGGGTCGTCGGCGGCGAGGTAGAGCTTGGGCTTGTCGCCGACCTGGACGGCCTCGCCCCGGTCGGTCATGCCGTTCAGGGCGGCGCCGACGGCCCCGCCGGAGTGGTCGTGGCCCATCTCGCTCAGGGCCTTGACGAGGTCGCCGACGCGGTAGGCCTTGCCGGGGTTGTTGGTGAAGATCCCCTTGATGCGGGCGCCGATGCTGCCCTCACGCGAGGCGCCGGAACCGGTGTGCGCGGTCGCGGCGCGCGCGGTGGTGCGTGAGGCGCCGGTGTTGCCGTAGCCGTTGTTCGCCGGGGCCGGGGTGTCCAGCTCCAGGGCGGCGCCGATCGCGGCGTGCATCGCGGGCATCAGGTCCCGGGACGGGGGCAGGGTCTTGATCGCGGTGTGCAGGGTGCGGACCAGCTCGGGGGTGCGCTCGGCGGAGGCGATCAGGTCGAGCAGGGTGTCGATCAAGTCGTCCGAGGCGTCCAGGTCCCCGTCGAGGTAGGGGGTCAGGGCGTTGTCGAGCAGGGTGTGCATCGGGTCGGCCAGCGGGGCGGCGAACTCGGCGTCGATGGTCATGGTGATACTCCGATTCGAAAGAGGCGTGTTTTCTGTTTTCGAGCAGGGTTCATCGAGGTGAATACCTGCCTGATTGTTTGCGCCGGACCGGTTTCCGGTTTTCCAGGTCTACCTGGCTTTTCGGTTATTCGGGGCTTTCCCGGTGGCGCAATACGACCATCTCTCGTTAGCGCATAGGGGTCAAGCCGATTCGCCGAAATCGGCCCCGTTGATTTCCGCCGAATTCACGCCGCTTTCCGAGGCGCCCCGCCCGACATTGTGCGGATTCCGCATTGCCGGGGCGTCGGGAATGCGGAATCCGTATCAAGAATTCGTGCTATCAATTCGGCGGTGTTCCGGGGCCGTGTAGGCGCACGCGTGTGCGAACGGCCCGCCGCCGGCAAATAGTGTGTACTGGTGTTGCGACACTGGCATGTACGCGCCGGGTTTGACGTCCGGGCGAGGGTGCGCTGGCCAGCTCACACCCCGCGCGGCGTGCGGGCCGTGCGGCGCACGCGCGCGGGCCGGTGGGCCTGGACCGGGGGTGCAGGGCCACGCGGACGGGCGTGCGTGCCGGGGGCGGCGAGGGACCGGCAGGAGGCCAGGGGGAAGGATATGGGAGGTGTCGGGAAACAAGGAACAGGACAGAGCCGAAACGGGCCGGAGGGACGGAAGAATAGGCCGCACGGGCGGGGCGGGATCGCGCGAGGTAGGGCGCAATAGCCCTATCAGCCTGGCGGCGTGTCATCACCGGCGGGCGCGGTGAGCTGCGCCTTCGCGGGTCACCGCGTCCCTGTGTCTGGTGGGGCTGTGGCGGATCCTGGGGCGGAGACTGTGGCAGGGGTTGTGGATGCGGTTTGTTTCCGAGGCTCAGCCCGATTGGCTGCGAACCGCTGCACGGTCGGGGCTGCCTGCCTCGGCGCTGCGAGAAGGGTGGGCGAGGCCTGGCTTCCGGCGTCTGGCAGGTGCCTGGGATTGCGCCGGTTCGAGGCCGGCGAGATGATGAGCGAGAACTTTCTCCAGGGCACTGTTTCGCACGGCGCCTGAGTTCACGGGAAGCACGCACGGCTGTTTGTTCAGTGCCGTGTTGCGCGGCAGCCGTCGAGTGCGCCAGATACGGTGGAGACGAGGTATTCCGCGTCGGTCTGCCATTGCGCGTAGGCGTCGGGATAGCCGGATTCCTGGACTGCTTGCGCGGCCTGCGTAAGCGGTATCGTCTGCCAATCAGGGACCTTCACCAGGGCTTCGTAGAATTTCGTGGCCGCGTAGGTCGGGTTCATGATTTCCGCGGGTGTTCCCCAGCCCTGGGAGGGGCGCTGCTGGAACAGGCCGAGGCTGTCGCGGTCACCGTAGTCGAGATTGTTGAGGCTCGATTCCTGCATGGCGGTGGCGACGGCGACCACGGCGGCGTACTGGGGCAGCGCGAGTTGCTGGCTGACCTGGTAGATGGTGGTGGCGTTGGCGATCTGGTCGCTGGTGTAGGTGCCGTATCCGGTGTCCCTGCCGGGTGTGATCTTGCCGAGGGCGCAGAACTGGGCGGCGTCGAGCTGCTGGGTGGAGACCTGGCCGTCGACGGCCGCGCCGACGGTTTCCAAGGGGGCGGCGAGGATGGAGACGACGGCGCCGGCCGCGGCGCCGATCAGGATGACCACGAGCAGGACGCAGGCGCCTGCGAGGATGGCGAGTCGGGTGAGCACGGCGGGGTCCTCCTCGTGTCCAGGGGCGGGGTGGGGAGCGGGATTTAGTCGCGGGTGGGGGTGGGGGCGTAGATCTCGTGGTCGCTGGTCTG
>Ga0302314_10020620_pt1 | contig 10892 bp, 6 predicted proteins | sample III_Palsa_N2_3_FD_200533 | JGI IMG/M metagenome (GOLD analysis project Ga0302314, IMG submission 200533) | Peat permafrost microbial communities from Stordalen Mire near Abisko, Sweden - III_Palsa_N2_3 | ecosystem: Environmental > Terrestrial > Soil > Palsa > Peat permafrost | place: Sweden... | reverse complement strand
CGCGTCCTGCAGGGCCGAGCCGAGTATGAAACGCACCGCTGGGGTCACCGAGTCGACCCTGCGCTCGACTTCGCCAACGGCCGCCTCCGGTCGCATTCCGGCGCGCAGCAGCAAGCTCAGGTACGGGGCCACGACTCCGTGAAACGCCGGATAGCGCTCCAGGCACCAGGCCAACAACTGCCGCGCCGCCTCATCGTCGCCGTCCCGCAGCGCCAGTTGAGCCAGCGCGACCCTCGGCAGGTAGGTGCCGGAGCCGACAATGGGCCGGTAGCGCGCGGGCGCGTCGCCGAGCGCGATGCAGCGGCGGTAGTACTCCCGCGCGGCGTCGAAGGCGCCCGTCTCAAAGGCAATTCTGGCCTGGGCGAAGACCAGGTCCGTGAACCCCGGATAGCGCCGCAGGCCCTCGGCTGCCAGCGCCGCGGCCTCGTCGAGCCGGCCACTCTGACGCAGCGCCTCGACCAGCCGGGCAACGAGCGGCGGCACGTACCGGAAATCGACACCGCTGCCCTGGGCGACGATCATCGACCAGGCCCGCTCGAACTCGGTCAGCGCCGCGGCGGTGTCACCATCGGCCGCATATTCCGACCCCAGGTTGAAATGCAGGAAGGCGTCCGGTGCGCTCTCATCCGCCTGCTTGCGCAGCAGATCGATGTTGCGCCGAGACTTTGCCTTGGAGCGACGCACTGCCTCCAGGTAGCCGTAGTGCCGGATGCGGACCGTGGTTTGCTGGATGCGTCCAGGAGCGTAGACCGGCAGAGTGTGCGTGATCTGCTCATGCACGCGACCCTCGAACCTGTACTGGGGGCGGTTTCTGAACACTCGTAGCACGTTGTCGGTCGCGGCGAAGCCGTCGCCCGTCTCACCCAGGTAGCTGGTCTCGATCAGGTAGAAGGCCTCCCGCCAGGTGTGGCCAGTCAGCGCTCGTAACCGCTCGGCATCCTCTGAGACCAGGACCTGGTCGGCGTCGAGGAACATCAGCCAATCACCAGTGGCGGCGTCGAAGGAGATGTTTCGGGCTTCCGCGAATGAGTCCGTCCAGGTGTGCTCAATCACGCGCGCTCCGTACGATCGGGCGATCTCGATCGTGGCGTCACGCGAACCCGTGTCGACGACAACGATCTCGTCAACGACTGGAGCGATCGCCGCCAGGCAACGCGGGAGCATCTCCTCCTCGTCTCGCACGATCATGCACAGGCTCAGCGTCAAGCCAGCGACCGGGCGGGCGCTCTGGGCGGCGAGCGTGGCGCGCCGTGCGAGGCTCGACAACGCCGCCTGCACCGAGCGCGCGCTCGGCCTGTCCAGACGCCGGCTCCGCACGGCAGCGAGGTTCTGCTCCAAGCCAAGGAGAGAGGGATCGAGGCGATGAGCCGCGTCGAACAGGGCCAGCGCGGCCTCGAGGGTCCCGAGCTCGCGAAGCGCGACGGCGGCACAGTTGAGCACGACCGGCTCATTCGGTTGCGCTTCGACGAGCTCCACGGCGGCCTCGGCCACCGCCATCAGCACCGCGTTCGCCGGAACCGACACCGGGTGCGTAGCGGCCGCGAGTCCACCCTCCAGCAGAACCACCCGAGCGTGATAGCGGCGACTCGGATCCTCCAGCCGCGTAGCGTCCGCGAACAATGACCGGTAGGCGTCGATGTCGCCGCCGCTCAGCAGCTCCTGGGCCCAAGCGCCCAGGTCCGCCGCGGAAACGGGGCGCTCGCCGCCGGGCGCGAGCCAAGCTGCGGCTGCAGGTCCTGTGCTGGGAAGGGGAACAGTCATACGAAGGGGCCACCGAGCGGGCCTATGCCCCAGTCATCGGCCTCAGTCCGGCAAGCCTGAGCCCGGCGCCGGGCGGCATCGCGACCGGAGCCTCCCTCTGCACATCGGAGAGTGATGATCAGGAGAAGCTGCTCAGGAACCGGCGAGCCTGTGCTCGGGAGGTCGTCAGCCACCGGTCGGCGATGCCGACCTCCTGTATCACGCCATGACGAACCTTCATCACGCCGCGGGCGGATCCATCGGCCACGAGATACCACCGGTTGAGCCCGATCACGTAGGGACGGCCGACGTGCAGACGGCGGGCGACCGTGCCCAGGCGCGTGTCGGGACGGACACCACGTAGCGCGAAATGACGGCTCGAGGTGAGGATGAGCACGGCGCGGCCGCTGATCCTGCGGCGCTGGCTGCGGGAGAGCGAGCGCAGCAGCGTGCTGGAGGCATAGCCGACGCGGATGCCGTTCTGGCCAGTACAGAAGAAGTCCATGTAGCGCCGGCCGCGCAGGTCGAGCTTGGCAAACTCATGGCGAACCGTCCGGCGCGCCATGCCCAGCCGCGCGGGTCCGAGCCGAGTGCCGACCAGCGCACCGGAGGGGCGATAGCACGCGTAGGGCGTGACGGTGGGACGCGATCCGGAGCCGACCGTGATCGATGCCGCCGCGCCCGGGCAATGAGCACCGTCGACTGAGAGGATCTGGTGAGCCGCGATGTCACGCTCGTTGGGGCCGATGGCCACGGTGTAGCAGCCGGGCGACACGGTCCATGAATGGGTGGTCGAGTTCCACCACGACAGCGCGCGGGCCGTGAGCGGCAGGTTCACCGTGGCTGACGCGCCAGGGGCCAGGCTGACGTGCACGTATCCCTTCAGCTGACTGGGCGGCTCCGCGGTCGAGGCGGGGTCGTCGATGTACATCTGGGGAACGTCGGCGCCGGCACGGCCGCCACTGTTCGTCACGCGGATTGAGGCCTGCGCCACATTGCCGTCGGCGTTCGTCGCCCCCAGCGTCATGCCGGAATATCCGAAGGTGGTGTAGTCCAGCCCGTAGCCGAACGGGAACAGCGGTGTGATGCCCTTGGCGTCATACCAGCGGTAGCCGACGAGCAGTCCCTCGCTGTAGTCCGAGTGGGGCCCGACGCTGTCGTCCGGCTCAGTGGTCCCGGGCCATTGCGCGGCACTCTGCTCGGGGATGTCGGCCTGCGACGCGGGGAATGTCTCGGTCAGACGGCCCGACGGATCGACGTCGCCGAACAGCAGCGCAGCGATGGCGTCGCCATCCTCCTGGCCCGGATATTCCGCCTCTCGCACGTCCGCCATCGGCAGGAGCGCAACGAATTCTCGGCCGCTCGCTGCTTCCCGGAGATCTGCACAACGTTACACCAGAACGCGGTGTCTTGCGGACGAGTGACTCCACTTCCCGTTGGCCGTCGCGGATAACAGTGGGGTAACGGCATTCGCTCCCTGTTATTGGCGATCCGCTTCCTCGTGGCGATCGCCGCTCGTGTCTACTGAGACCGACGTGTTGGATCGATTCCGTGTCTTCGCCCCCAGGCCATGCGTAACACTCGCAGCGCGTTGCCGCTGCAGATCTTGGCCGCGTCATCGTCGCCATAGCGGTCGCGCAACGCGCTCTGCAGCGCCCCCATCCGTCCCATGTGCTCGAGACCGGGCAGCGCAGGCTTGATGTAGCCGTCGAGATCCGATCCGATCCCGATGTGGTCGTAGTTCCCCGTCACCGCATGGATCTTGTCGATGTGCCGGCAGAGAGCGTCGACGGAGCCGTGAAACGTCTTGGAGACCGAGCCCAGCCCGCTGGTGATGTAGTGCTGGCAGAGGATGCAGCCGAGTACGCCGCCGCGCTCTGCTACGGCTGTGATCGTGGCGTCGTCGAAGGAGTACTCGAGGCCGCCGAATCGATACGCCATGTGGGTCGCGATCACCGGGATCTGCTGCTCAGGGTCGCGAGCGTCGAGTTGGGCGAGCACATCCCGGATCGACTCGGTGCGCATGTGCGTCAGGTCGATCAGGATCCCGCTGTCGCACATGGCGTCGACGATCTCATGTCCGATCGCGGTCAGCCCCTCATCGTGGCCCTGCGGAAAGACCCGGTTGTAGAGCCAGTCGGGCAGGAACGGCAGCGCCGGCGCGTTGGTCGCGACGTCCCGGAAGAACAGGTGCGCGACGGTCACATAGGCGACCCCGAGGCCGGCGAGCGTCGCGACGTTGCGCTGGATCTCGTCGCGCTCGCGCCCGAGCGTGAATCCTCCCTCGATCGCGTGGATCAGGATCGGGACGCTACCGCCGGTTAGGTGGTCAAGCTCGGCAGCCGTGTGCGCGATCGCGACATCGCCGGCGTGGGCGGCGACGTGGTCCTCGACCGTGCGGTGCTGGTCGACGATGTCGTCGAAATAGCTCTCCTGTGGCGGCGCGCCGTAGCTCTTACTGAGGTCCATCTCGTCGAACGGCTGGTAGAGCATTGACAGCGCAACGCCGACGTCTCCGTCGCGCATCAGCGCCTCGGTCACGCTCGGAGTGTCGCCGGGACCCTGGTAGTTCGCGACCCGGGAGACGAGATCGACGAGGCGGCCCTGCCAGCGCTGGCGCCACCAGGTCCGTGCGCGCTCATGCGTCCGCTGCTGCTCGTCGGCAAGCAGATGCATCGGGTAGTGGGCGTGCAGGTCAACGAGCATTCCCCGTCCTCAGCGGTGACATCTCGCGGTGGCGTGGACGCGGTCACTCCAGCCGCGTCAGCTGATCGGGCGCGACCGGCGCCCCGCTGGCGTCAGTGCGCGGTTGCCCGGTCTCGGTGAAGAACTGGATCGTCGCGGCATCGAGGTCGATATCGACCACCGCGTAGCCGCCGTAGCTCCAGGCGTCGCTCGCGACCGTGTAGCAGTCGCTGTTCTGCCACCGGAGGTAGGCCTGATCGACGGCCTGGGCGGGCGGCACGACGGCCGGCCCAGAGACGAGGTTGGGCACGCCCCCGTGTCCGGCGATCGCCGTGTACTGCGCGTAGTCGTGGTAGTCACGGTAGTCGAGGCCCGGCTCATACACCGCTGCGCGGTGCTCATGACCCCAGATCCACGCTTCGATTCGCTTGCCCCCGAGGGCCTGGCCGACCAGCTTCGCGAGGTCGCTTGTCACCACCTCCCAGGCGCTGAACGGCTGATGGTGCGTGAGCAGGATGGTGCTCGGGCGCTGCTCGGCGGCGACCAGGCCGGACAGCCACTCGATCTGGCTTCCCGCCAGCGACGGTTGGTCCGGGTCCGTGTAGGAATCGTCGAGACCCACAAACCGCCAACGATCGTTGCCGAGGCAGAAGTAGCTGCAGCCGTCCTGCGCCGCAAACCGGGCGTCGCCGAGCAACAGCTTGAAGTAACCGTGACCGCCCGAGTACATATCGTGATTTCCGATCAGCGACCACGAGCCTGCCCGTGACCCCGCCGGGACGGGCCAGAGCGGCAGATAGACGTGCTCGAACTCCTCCTCCGTTCCCGAGTAGTAGGTGTCGCCCAGGTGGACCACGTGACAGTCGACCTCGGCCGGCGTAGCGTCCAGCGTGGCTGTGATCGAACGCGCGACGTTGCGCGCCTGCGGAAGCCCGGTCGCCCAATCGCCAACGATCACCACTCGTGCGTGATCGCCTAGTGGCACCGTCGACGGTCGCTTGTCGGCGAATGGGTACTTGTTCTGCGAGAGATCGGTCGCCAGGTTCAACAGCGCGGGCTCGATCCAGCGGATGTCGCACGGGCCGAAGCGCCGCAGGCGGTCCTTCAGCTCGTCGATCCAGTGGCGCAACCCGCGGTCGGTTGGTGCCAGCTCTCCGGCCTCGATCGCCTGCGCCTCAAAGCAGTACGCAATCACGCTCTGGAACTGGCTCAGCGCGATGTGGGGGTGGAGGTAGACGCTCGCGGGCGGACGGCTCTGGTCACCCGGAGCCCTGACCGTCACGGCTCTCGGACTCTCGGCCCTGAACGTCTCGTTGGTCAGCGCCTGCCGGATCTGCGTGTATGCGTCGTCCGGCAGTTGCGCGTCCGCCGGCCGATCCGCGCGCTGGCGCTCGAGGTCATCGAGCTTGGCCAGCAGCGTGTCGGGATCAAGAACGGGATCTAGGAGATGGTCAGGCACGTCTGCGTAGCGTGGTGGCGCCGGCGAGAGAGTACTGAGTTGATCTGACGAGTACACGCGCGACCCGGGTCACGCTCGCCGCCCGAGATCGTTTCGCGCGGCCCAGCCGCCAGCGGTGAGCCGCCACATCTGCTCATCATTGACGCTGTCGTGGGCGGCCGGCTTTAGCAGCCCGTCCGCCTGCGCCCGCGCCCATGCGTCGATGATCCGCTGCTCGTCTACGAACAGCTCCCACGCCACCAAACCCGAACTCGCGCCGCCGGACTCGTCGAAGTCCGCGACGACCTCAAGCACTTGTTGCAGAGCGATCTCGTCCACGTCGCCGCGCGCGAGCATACCGCCGCCCCGCCCTCGCCGGACTCGCCAGCCAGTCCAATCGTTCGCGCTGCGCCTGTACGCGATGGCGGGGTACGTTTGGCCCGCGCTCGCCTGTGGTGCCTCGACGTGACCAATGCAGGCGGCACAATCCCTCCCTTCAAGGTCTCCGTGAAACCCGGCCTGCCTCAGTCACCCTCTCCAGATCCTCCGGACGGTAGAGCGTGACGGCGTTGCGGCCACCGAACTTGGCCGAGTACAGCGCGAGGTCGGCCTGGCGGTACAGCTGCTGGCCGTTGTCGGCGTCGTCGAGGGCACAGACGCCGATCGAGGTGGTGAGGTTGCCGACCCCCGGGAAGGGAGTGTCCGCGATCGCCCGGCGCGACCGCTCGGCACAGAGCCCCGCGCCGGTGCTGTCGGCGTCGGGCATGATCCAGGCGAACTCCTCGCCTCCGACGCGCGCGACGATGTCACCGTCGCGTCGCTCGTCCATCAACCGGCCGGCGAACTCGGCGAGGATACGGTCGCCCACCTGGTGGCCGTAGGTATCGTTGACGAGCTTGAAGTGATCGAGGTCGAACACCGCCAGGCTCAACGGACGGCCGTGGCGTCGCGCACGGGCGATATCGTGATCCAGGCGGTCGGAGAAGGCGCGCCGGTTGAACAGACCGGTCAGGTGATCGGTTGAGGCAAGCGTCGAGAGTTGCTCTCTGGCCTCCGCACCCGTAACTGCAAGGCTCACCAGGCGCGCGAATCGCGTCAGGCGATCCGGTGCATCGGGATCAAGGGCCGACTCGCGCTCCCAGCCCACGCTGACCGCGCCCCACACCTGGCCGTTGACCTCGATCGCCTCCGACAGCCCGCGGTGCGCCTGGACCTCCGAGCCGGTGTCGAGCGCGTCGCCGGCAAGCAGCGCGGTGCGCCCGGTACGCAGCGCGGTCGCCGTCGCGGTCGAGCCGTCGAGCGGCATCGTACCGCCGAGCTCCGGGGTCGGGAGGTGGTTCGCTGACCACGCACCGACGATCCGGGCGGTGACTTCGTGCTCGAGGCGGACGATGATCCCGTAGTCCCCGTCGAGCAACCCGGCTACGCGCTCGGCCGCGGCGGCGAAGACGGCGCGGGGATTCGGCTCGCTCGCCACCAGCGTGGCGACGTCCGTCAGGGCCCGCTGCTCACGCGCCTGCATCAGCAGACGCGCCTCGTCGTGTTTGCGCTGGTCGATGTCCTGGACGTGGAACACCAGATGCATCGCCTTGCCGTCGCCGCCGCGGGCGAGCGAGACCGACACCTGGACGAACAGGATCGAGCCGTCGGCGCGCAGGAACCGCTGCTCCAGGTCATAGCCCGGGATCTCGTCGGCGAGCATCCGCCGGGTGTCCTCCGCCCCGAGCCCGACATCGTCGGGATGCGAGATCTCCTCGCGGGTGAGGGCCAGGAGCTCGCTCTCCGAGTAACCGAGCAGCTCGCACAGTGCCCGGTTGACGCGCAGCGGCTGGCCGTCGAGCGTGAGCAACCCGATCCCGATCGGGGCTTGATCGATCGTGGCGCGGGAGCGCTCCTCGGAGGCGCGGAGCTGCTCGCGCATCGCCGTCTGGACAGTGATGTCCCGCGCGATCGTCGAGGCGCCGATCACCTCACCGGCGCGGTCGAGCAGGGGCGACAGCGCGATCGCGACGTCGACGTCGGTGCCGTCCTTGCGCCGGCGGACGGTCTCGACCTCTCCGACCCTCTCGCCGCCGTTGATCTTGGTCCGGTAGGTCGTGACCTCGGCGAGGCGGTCCGGGGGGATGAGAATCAACGCGTGGCGTCCGACGGCCTCCTCGGCCGTGTAGCCGTAGAGCCGCTCGGCCGCCGGATTCCAGGTGAGGATATGCCCGTCGGTCGCCATTCCGACGACGGCGGCGTCGGTGGACGTGATGATCTCGGCCATCCGTGCGGCATCCGCTTCCGCCCGCCGGCGTTCGGTGATGTCGACGAACAGTTTGCCGACTCCGGAGATCGTCCCGTCGTCATTGAGCACCGGGTACGTCGTGAGCAGGTAGTCGCGCGGGTCGCGGGACCCCAGGAGGTGGGCGCGATTCACCTCGAACGTCATCGCGTCCCCGCCCGCCAGAATCCGCCGGGCATCACGCTCGATGTCCGACGCGATCGATGGCTCATACAGGTCGGCCGCGACGCGGCCCAGGATCTCCTCCACGGGCCGCCCGATCTGCTCGGCGGCGACGCGGTTTGCCACCACGTAGCGCCCGTCGCGGTCGGCCACCAGCACAGACATCGGCGCGTGGTCCAAGACCGACTGCATCCACATCCGGTAATCACCGATCGAGCGCTCCGCTGCGGTCAACCGCCGCTCAGCCTCACGGAGTGCCGAGGTGTCCGGCCCGCGGCGACGAAGGAATTGCGCAACGCGCATCCCCCAACCATCGACGCCGAGCGGGCAGCCCTGAAGTCAAAAAGTGAAGATCAGGGGCAATCCACAGCGACCGATGTGGAAACCCCGCAAACCACGGCACGCCCGATCGCTAAAGCTCAAGGTTCTCCCCAGTCACGCCGATAAACCGGGCCCGGCGTAGCACGCACCTGAGGGGTCCGGCCCGCAGCCGGGTCGGGAGCCCGCAGCCTTGGGTCACGCGGCCAACCGCCGTTCACAGCGAATGGCGCTTGGCCGCCTGGCCCGCTCAAGCCCACCGAGCCGACTCCGCTGCTCGCTGGCATGTCGGACGATGACCTCGTGCTGGTTCACGATCTCGCCCGCTCGGTGATCGATGCCCAGCGGATGCTCGCGGCGTGGCCGCGGGTGACCCAACACGCGCTCCACGCCGACGCCGAGCCGTATCGCTCGGCGGTTACGTTGGTCGCCGGCTCGCTCCCGGGATCCGCGCTCGTCAGCGCCGGCGCCGCCGCACCCGGTCCCGACCGGCGCGGGAGCCGGCTCGCACGCTTGCGGCTTGACGCCCCGGCACAGTTCGCGATCCGGGTCACCCTCGCGGCCGGAGCCGCCGCCGCGCTCGGGTCGGTGCTGTCCGAGCGGCGCTACTACTGGGCCGTGCTCGCCGTGTTCGTCACCTACATGGGCGCCAACACCTCAGGCGAGCAGGTCACCAAAGCCGCCTGGCGAATCATCGGCACGCTCGTGGGAATCCTGATCGGAGGACTGCTCGCGAACGTGATCGGGCACAGCACCTGGTCACTCGCGATCATCATCCTCGCCCTCGCCACCGGCACGATCTTCATGAAAGCCAACTACGCAGTCATGGTCGTCGGGCTCACCATCGCGATCTCCCAGCTCTACGCACAGCTCGGCGAATACAGCAATCACCTGCTCGTCATGCGACTCGAGGAGAACGCCATCGGCGCCGCGATCGGCGCGCTCGCCGCCATCTGGATCTTCCCCGTCAGCACTCGCCGGGCGACGGCGATCGCCGCCCGCGGCTACCTTAGCGCGCTCGCCGAGCTGCTCGATCGCATCAGCGAACACGTCGGCGGCCAAGCCGACACCACGTCACTCTCCGCCGCAGTGCGTGGCCTCGACGCCGCCCACCACCAACTGCACACCACCGCCAAACCGCTCGCCCTGTACCCCATACGCCGAGCCTATGTCAAGTCAAACCTCCAACTCTTCACCGCAGTCTCCCACCAGGCGCGCACCCTCGTCGACGATGTCGCCGCAGGACCATACGGCGATGCCCCCGGGACCCAGAACCTGCAGCACGAACTCGCCCGAGTACGTAATCGCACCCAAGCGCTTGACCGCGCGCTTACGCCCACAACCGGACCCGACAGCGCATCACTCGCCGACACTGGCACTGACGACGACGTCACGCCGACACCCCTCCGTCTCGATGATGGCCGCGACGCGCCAGGCCTCCACAGCATCGACGAGCTGGATAAAACCATCACCGAGCTGGCACAGCGACTGGAAGACCACCAACCGCACCGCCATTGGCAGCCGCCAACCGCGGCCGCGTCGCCAAACGGCGGCTGACGATATGGGCTCAACCGCTGCTAATGAGCGTCTGCGGCCGTCCGCACCCTCAGAGACCCCAACAACTAGACCGAACGCGTGGCGGCCGCATGGGCACGCTGCCGTGCGGCACGTCTCGCTGCCCGATGCCCGCGGCGCTCGAGGTCGGAGTAAAGCTCCCTGATTCGGTCGAAGATGTAATTGGCCGCCTCTTGCCGTTGGTCGCGCGTCGTCTCTGAAATCACATCGAATTTGAACGGCGCTCCATACTGAACGGTCACCGTCGGAAATTGCATTCGCTTCCAATTCCGTACCTTATGAGAGCCGAGGATCGCGACCGGAACGACGGGAGCTCCGGACTCGAGTGCGAGCCTGCCGACTCCTGGCTTGGCCGATGCCGCCAGCTTCCCGGTCCGAGACCGGGTGCCCTCGCAATACATCACCATCGCGCCACCGCGATCGAGAATTCTGAATGCAGTGGTGAACGCCTCCTCATCCTGGTCTCCGCGGCGGACTGGAAATACGCCGCCATGGCTGTAGATCCAGCTCAACGGGCTGGAACCGAACAGCTGGGACTTGGCCATGAACTGGATGCGGCGTTGAATAAAGGCTGCAGTGAAGAAGTGATCCATGTTCGAGGCGTGGTTCGGCGCAAGGATCAGTGGTCCCGCCGGGACATTGCCGCTGTCGATACCTTGTGCACGAAACGTTGTCAAAGCATGGAGTACA
>Ga0302314_10020619_pt1 | contig 10892 bp, 9 predicted proteins | sample III_Palsa_N2_3_FD_200533 | JGI IMG/M metagenome (GOLD analysis project Ga0302314, IMG submission 200533) | Peat permafrost microbial communities from Stordalen Mire near Abisko, Sweden - III_Palsa_N2_3 | ecosystem: Environmental > Terrestrial > Soil > Palsa > Peat permafrost | place: Sweden... | reverse complement strand
CGTGGCCACCTCGGGCTATCAGATCGAGGGTGGCTTCAACGGTCCGGGGGAACCGACCAACAATTGGCTCCACTGGGAGCACTCGGGCCGGGCGGCGCGCTCAGGAGTGGCCTGTGATTTCTGGCGTCACCCCGAGGAGGCGCTGGACCGAGCGGCCGCCATCGGTTGCAATGCCTTTCGCTTGTCGGTGGAGTGGGCTCGCTTGGAGACCGAACAGGGCGTCTTCGACCAGGCCGCGCTGGACCGCTATATCGAGATCCTCATCATGTGCCGGGATCGAGGCCTGGAGCCGGTCGTCACGTTGCACCACTTCACCCACCCATGGTTCCTGGGCGAGGAGTTCTGGCTGCGACCGGGCTCGCCCGATGTGTTCGTGCGACACGTCGAACGCATCCTGCCGGCGCTAGTCCCGTACTGCCGCACGTGGATCACACTCAATGAACCCAACATCGTCACCTTGATGGGTTGGATCGAGGGAGGTTGTCCTCCGGGCCGGAAGTACGCCTTTGCCGACGCCTACTGCGCGCTCGACAATCTGCTGACGGCGCACGTACTGGCATCGGACGCCATCGTGGCCGTGCAGCCGGAAGCTGAAATCACCTGCAACACGAGCTCGTCATCGATTTACGAGCAGGACCGGATGTTGAACGACCTTTGGTTGCTCAAGTCGTTCGGCGTGCCGGGCTCGGACGTCGACCGCTTCATTGATGAGCGGCGCGTGCTGCACGATGCCGCCTTCCCACCGCAGCATGCCGGCGAGTTGGCCCTCCGGAAATTCTTTGCCGGGATTTCGCCGTACGGCACCAACCCGGGCGCCGGCGGCGGACCCGTGTGGTCTCGACTGCGACAGAGCGTGCGGCGGCCGGCACCGCGCCGGGTGGTGGACGCCGTCTATGCATCGCCGCAGCAGCGCCCACTGACAGCGGTCGGGTTCGACTGGTACGACGCGGTCGCCAGTCATGCCATTCGAATGCCCGGCCGGAAGCTGGCCAGCGGCGCTCGCGACTGGTCGTCCGGACGGGCTATTTGGGACGTGCCATCCAATGCGCCGGCCATGGGCGCCTGGTGCCGCACCGAAGCGGCGTTGCATGCGCCGCTACCGGTGTGGGTGGTGGAGAACGGCATGGCCACCCGCACCGCCGATGGTCAGAGCTTCGTCCGGGAGGACGGCTCTCGCCGACCCCACTATGTGCGGGAGCACTTGGGGACCGTCCTCGGCAGCATCGAGTCGGGCGTGCCCGTCACCATGTATCTCCACTGGTCGTTGATGGACAACTACGAGTGGGGTACCTACGAACCGCGGCTGGGCCTGTTCGGCATGGATCGCTCGGCGCCCGATGGATCGGTGCGTTGGATGGACACCGACGCCCAGGGGGACGATTCGGCGGGCGAGTTTGCCCGGATTGTCAAGGGCCTGCAGGCGGGCGATCGCTCAGTACTTGGCCCAACGCTTCAGTCCTGAGTGGCCCGCTCCCGACGCCGGTGCCGGATGACCAGTCCGATCACCACCACGACAATGACGCCCAAGAGAACGTCCGAGGCCAGACTGGAGGCGTGTTCGACCTTCTTGTAGGCGTTGCCGACGGCGTAGCCCAATAAGCAGAACGCAGTGCCCCACACGAGCGCGCCGGCCACGTTGGCCGCCTGGAATTTTCGATAGGGCATGCCGGCGATGCCGGCCAGTCCCGGCACGACGGCCCGTAAGAAGGCACCGAAGCGAGCGACGAAGACGACGATGGCGCCGCGCCGGTTGATGCGCTCCAGCGTTCGGTCCAGGGTGTGACGCCGTGAAGCCACGTACTTGAGATCGAGGATGCGGGAACCCCACTTGGCGCCCACGGCGTAGCCAACGGTGTTGCCGGCGATGGCACAGGCCACCACGACGATGATGAGCACGACGATGTTGGCGTGGCCGCGGGATGCCACCACTCCACCGACAATGACCGCCGTCTCGCCCGGGAACACGATGCCGATGAGGATGGCCACTTCGGCGAAGACCAGGAAGCCGACCAACGCGTAGGCCTGCCACCCGTGCAGGTTAAGCACCGGGTCGAGGAGGCGCGTGATCATGCCGGCCTACTCTGCCTGAACCAGCGGCCAGGCGACGGAATTAGTTGACGGCGCGCAGCGTGTGGTCGCGTGAGGTGAACTGGCGCCACCGGTTTTCCATGGCCGCCATGAAGGCGCGCCCCGAAGCCAGGTGGGAGAGGATGTCCGACTGTCCCTGCGGGCGAGCCAGCATCCAGCTGTGCCCGCCGGGCACCCACTGGACCGGAGCCCGGGCGATGGCAGCGAACTCGGTGGCCGCTGAGCCCGGGGTGATGCGGTCGAAGCAGCCCCACTCGTTGAGGATGGGCATCTGCTGGGCTACCAGGGCACGCACCTCGGTGCGCTGGTCGATGGACATCAACAGGCTGCCGATGGGCATGGTCTGCCCGACGGTCTTTAGGTTGCGACGCACGTCCGGCAGGACGGACCGCACGGTCGAATACATCCGGCCGATGAAGAGGTCCGGGAGGTCGAAGACCACCGAGGCAATCATGTCGGCCATGGGCGCGATGTCGGGCGCGATGGGCGACAGCAGGGTGGGCACGATGCCGTGCCGGTCGCGCCAGGCCGGCGTGCTGACACCGTCCCGGTAGATGACGCCGAGGGTCCGGCGGGGGTGATCGTGGGCGAACTGCACGGCCACGGCACCGCCCATGGAGTGGCCGAGGATCACGACGGGACCGGCATCCACCTGATGGACGATGGCCATCACCTGCTGGGCCAGCGTCTCCATTGAGACGTCGTGCCAGTCCAGCGGGTCGCTCCCGCCGAAGCCGGGCAGGCTCGGGTTGATGACGCGCCAGCCCAGCTGCTCGGCCAGCCGGGCGCTCTCCCGCCAGTACATGCCGCCGCCGGCGAAGTAGCCGTGGACGTTGACGGCCCAGATGGGCGGAGTCCCCGGCCCGTCGGGCCCGTGGGCGTTGACGTTGTCCGAGACGGCGAAGCGCAGGCGTCGACCCTCCACCATCATCGAACTGGGCACCATGCGGATGGTGGGGGTCTTGCGGATTTTGCGTACGTACTGGTCGCGGAGGATGCCGAGACCGTGCGGTGCGTGGCCGGCATCGACCAGCTCGACCGGGGACGGGCCGTCGGACGGGGCCACGATGGCGCCGGAAATCTGCAGCGAGTCTTCCGCATGTTCCGTCTTCTGACGCCTCAAGAAGCTGACCGCCATATTGGACACCTCGATCGTGCGCCATGCTTCGGCGCGTGCCTGCACCTACCGGAGCCTGCCTCCGGTACGCATCTCACCGTACCTGACCAACGTCGGAGGCAGGCAACTCTTGCGTGCACGGCCCGGGCTGGGCTGCGACGATGGGCGACAGGGCCACCGAGGGGGTAACCACATGAGTGCCGACATAGTGATTCGCGGGGGAACGGTCATTGATGGGACCGGATCCCCCGGTCAGGTGGCCGATGTCGCCGTCACCGACGGAAAGATCTCCGACATCGGGAGCAATCTCAAAGGAACCCGCGTGCTTGAGGCCGACGGGCAGGTGGTGTCACCCGGGTTCATCGATATCCATACCCACTACGACGCCCAGGTGTTCTGGGATCCCTCGTTGACGCCCTCGTCATTCCATGGCGTGACCACGGTGGTGGCAGGCAATTGTGGTTTTTCCATTGCGCCGATCCGACCGGACGGAGTGGAACTCCTGGCCCGCACCTTGCAACACGTCGAGGACATGAGCTTCGACACCCTCGCTGAAGGCGTTCCGTGGGATGAATTCGAAACCTTTCCTCAATATCTCGATGTGGTCGAGCGCCGCGGGGTCGCACTCAACTACGGCTGCTACGTCGGCCACACCGCAGTGCGGTTGTTCGTCATGGGCGACGACGCCTACGAGCGGGCGGCCACGCCCGCTGAGATCGCAGCCATGCAGGCCATCGTGTCCGAAGCCATGGCGGGCGGGGCCATTGGCTTCGCGTCCAGTTCGTCGCCCACCCACAACGGCGACCATGGTCGACCGGTTCCGTCGCGGGTGTCCGACATCAACGAGCTCCGGGCGCTGCTCCAACCACTTCGGGGGAGCCACCGAGGTGTGGTGGCCCTGCTGCCGGGTGGTGTGATGACGCACCAGCAGGTGTTCGATCTGCAACGGGAGATCGGCCGACCTTTTACCTGGACCGCGCTGCTCACCGTCAAGGGCTACCCGTACCACGAGAAGGTGATTGACGAGCACGACGCGGCCTGGGCCGACGGGGTCGAGGTATGGCCCCAGGTGTCCTGCCGCCCACTGGTCTTCCAAATGAATCTGTCCGAGCCATTCACCTTGAACATGCGCCCCAGCTTCGCCGCCCTGATGGGGACGAACAGAGCGGACCGGATCGCCGCCTATCGGGATCCCGCCTGGCGCGAGAAGGCGTGGGCCGACGTCAGCGGAAAGGCCGGTGGGTTCCCGCTCAACTGGGCCAACATTTCGGTGGCCGAATCGGCCTCCCACCCGGGCCTCTCGGACCGTCCGGTGATGGTCGTGGCCGAGGAGCGGGGCTGTACACCACTCGATGTGATGCTGGACATCTCGCTGGACGACGACCTCACGTCCCGCTTCTGGTCGGTGTTGGCCAACGACGATCCCGAGGCAATCGCCTGGTTGCTGCCCCGGGACAATGTGCTCCTCGGCCTGGCCGACTCCGGAGCCCACGTGTCCCAGCTGTGTGACGCCTGCTTCTCAACCGATCTGCTGGGGAACTGGGTGCGCGATCGCCAGGTCATGCCGTTGGAGCGGGCCATCCACAAACTGACCGGTGAGCCGGCCCAGGTCTACGGCCTGGCCGACCGGGGCGAGGTGGCCATCGGCAAGTCGGCTGACCTCTGCGTCTTCGACCCGGCCACCATCGCGCCCGGACCGTTGCGCCGCGTGCACGACTTCCCGGCCCATGGCGAGCGGCTCACCGCAGACGCACCGGTCGGAGTGACCCACACCTTGGTGAATGGCGTGCCCATCCGGGTCGACGGCGCATCGAGCGAGGAAGGCCTGGCCGCTCGGCCGGGACGGGTACTGCGGAGTTAAGTGACGTCTTTCCTGAACGTCGTGAAGTAACCGATGGCCAGGGGCCCCAGGCCCCAACCCAGCATCACGATGCCGCCGAGCCACCAGGGCAGCAGTTGGAACACATTGTTGCCACCACCACTCCCGCCGAACCCTTGACCCTTGGAGATGGTGCCGACGAAGGCAGCGGTCGCCTCGTTGGGCAGCCAGTTCAAGGAGTAGTGGGTGGTCACCTTGATGATGCCGACAATCAACTGCTCCAGGATGAGTGTGCCGCCAATGGTGACCAGCACGCCGGCAATCTGATTCTTGACCAGCGTGCCAGACCCGAGCCCGAAGAGCCCGAGGAGCACCGTGGCCAGCAAGACTTCGGGTACCACCGCTCCCGCTTGGTCAAGGACCGAGCCGATGGTGCCACCCATGCCCGAGTTCCACGGCAGCCCGATGGCAGCCACCGCGACGAAGGAAATGAAGGTCATGCCGACACACCAGATCGCGGTGGTGACCACTTTGGCCCCCAACACCCGGCTGCGCTGCGGCGTCAGGAGCAATGTGCTGGTGATCGTCTTGTGTCGGTACTCGGTGGTGACGCAGAGCACACCCACCAACGGGGCGAGCAAGGTGGCCATGCGAAAGCCAGAGCCGAGGAGAATTCGTCGATCGCCCAGCGTCTGGACGTGGGCAAATGTCGAACTCGGGAACGCATGGTTTCCCGCCTGCAGAAAGGCCAGGAGGACGAAGAGTCCAGTCAATGGGAAGGCCAGCAGCAACACAACCCACATGCCCGGCATCGACCACAGTTTGGCGATCTCGGATCGCAGGGATCGGATCATGCTGGCGTTCCTTGCTCGCCGAAGCCGAGTCCTTCGGTGAGTGAGAGGAAGACCGACTCGAGGTCGGTGCCCTCGTGCGACAGGCCGTGCAAGACGATCTGATGCTGGGCCAAGAGCGGGCCGAGCTGTTCAGGGTTCACCTGGTGCACGCTCAACTCCTCCGGCCCGATGCGGGTGTAGGAAAGTTTGGCCTGGTCGAGTATCGGCATCAGCCGGTCGGTCTCGGGTGACGTCACTCGCATATTGGAGGTCGTCATGTTGGCGGTGATGGAGGCCAGCGTGCCCTGGGCCCTCAGCTGACCATGCGAAAGGATCACCACTTCGTCAATGGTCTGGGCCATCTCGGACAACAAGTGCGAAGACACCAGCACCGTCTTGCCTTCGCCGGCCAGGTAGCGCATGAAGTCGCGTAGCCAGGCGATGCCCTGGGGGTCGAGACCGTTGGACGGCTCGTCAAGGATCAGCACGGAGGGATCACCGAGCAGCGCGCCCGCCAGTTCGAGCCGTTGGCGCATGCCCAGCGAGAAATCACTCACCTTGCGGTGGGCGTCGTCGTGCAGGCCAACCAGGTCGAGCATCTCGTCGACCTTTTTGTCGTCCTGCCCGCAGGCTCGGGCCACCACCCGCAGGTGTGAACGGGCTCGGCGCGATGGATGGAAGCCGGTGGCTTCCAGTACGGCACCCACTTGCACGGCCGGGTTGGGCAGGTCGTGATACGGGATGCCTCCGATGGTGGCCGTGCCCGCCGTCGGGGACACCAGGCCGAGCAGCATGCGCAGGGTGGTGGTCTTGCCCGATCCGTTGGGGCCGAGGAACCCGGTGACCTTGCCTGGCGACACCGAGAACGAGACGTCGTTGACCGCCAGGACAGAGCCGAAGCGCTTGGTCAGACCGTTAATTTCGATGGGTAGACCGCGAGTCGCGGTGGCTCCGGTCATGCAATTGACGTTAGCCCGCTCAATTCAGTGAGAGGGAGCAGCCGGGCCTTCACGCGTGCAGAAGTTCCTCCGGAAGGAGCAGACGGACGGAGACGGCGAGCTCGTCGTAGACCCGGGCCATGGTCGACCAACCGTTGACCCAGCCGACCAGTGCGGAATACCAGACGTGCCCGATCATGCGCGCCCGTTCTGACATGTCCGGCACCGGAGGCTCGCCCATGGCGCGAGCGATGATCCCCTCCATGAGGAAGGTGATCTGCTGTTGGCAACCGACCGCGGCCGGGTCGGGCGAGGACAACGAAGTGAACACGGCGGCCACCAGTCTGGGTTGGCGCCCCATCGCCCGCAGGGCACGGTCCAGCACATCCAAGACGCGATCGGCCGGGTGCTCGCCCCGGGGTGGATGTTGCCCGATCCGGGCGTCGAGCAGCTCGACCCAGTGCACCAGGGTGGCCGCCAGCAGATGGTCCTTGCTGGTGAAGTAGCGGTACACGGTACCCATGGCGACGTCCGCCCGGGCTGCCACATCTCGCATCTGCACGGCCTCATATCCGCCGTCCAGGCCGAGCGACATGGCCGCGTCAATGACGCGTTGACGGCGCGCCTGCTGCGCGCGGGTGAGCGGGCGGGTGAGCGTCTGCTCCATCGCACCATGCTAACCGGGGTGCCACCAGGGGCTTCGGGACCAGCCTGGCCGCTACGCTGGCGGCCCATGACCGCCCAGTCACGGGAAGCTTCGGCCGAGATCCTTTCGATTGACGGATTGGCCGAGCCACTGTCGACCACCGACGGTCGGGTGCCCGGCGAGCGGGGACGCCAGACCCGCCAGCGCCTGCTCACCTCCACGGTTGAACTCCTGACCACCACCTCGTGGCGCTCGGTCAAGGTCACCGACATCGCCCGGCGGGCCCAGACCTCGCCAGCCACCTTCTACCAATACTTCGGCAACGTCGAAGAGGCCATCCGCGTCCTGGCCGAGGGCATGGTGGACGAGGCAGCGCAACTCTCAGAGCTGGTGGGAGGGGACTGGTCTGAAGAAGCCAGCTGGGAGACGGCGCTGGGCATCACCGAAGGTTTCCTGGCCTACTGGGAAGACAACCGAGCTGTGTTCCGAGTGGTCGACCTGGCCACCGAAGAAGGCGACGCCCAGCTGCGGGGCATCCGGGTGCGGGCACTCAACGCGGTGACCATCGCATTGGCCCAGGTCATCGCTCAGGCCAGTCCGGCTCACACCGGACCGCCCGGCACGGGCACCGAGTCCCCGGCTGGCGCCGACCCGATGGCGGTGGCCGGCACATTGGTGGCCATGTTCGCCAGCGTCTCCGCGCACCGCTTTGGCTTCGAGTTCTGGGGCATCCGCACCCGCAACCTCATCGATACCCAGGCGCGGTTTTTGCACTGGTCAGTGACCGGGCGGCCGGGTCCCTCGGACGTGGTGGGGCGCGACCCGAGCGATTCGCTGGCCGCCCGTCAGGCGACCCGACCACGCACCGGCCCGGTATTGGGTGGCGCCGTGGTCAACCACCGTCGCTGACCTACTTCAGGGCGACCGGGTTGATCGGGGAGCCCAGGCCGTTGGTGAACGGCAACGGCGTGGCATCGAGCAGGAAGGTGTACTGCCCGTCGGCCGCACAGTCGTCGGCCAGGGCGTCCAGCACCCAGTTCTGACCCTGGGTCATTCCCATCTCGACCAGGTGCAGGAGGTGCACCGGGAGGTAGATGTCGTCGTACTGACACGGGTACACCTCGAAGACCAGGGTGTCGGTGGCCACGGCCGCCACGTCGTGGGTGTGAAACCACTCCGCGGTCTCGATGGTGAGTCCAGGCGAGGGCCAGGTGTAGGCGATGAGATCGCGTTGGCCCTCCTGCAGGTGCACCATCTGCCCGGTGCGGACCAGGACGATGTCGCCCGATTGGATCTCGACCTGGCCCAGGGCGCACGCCGCATCGAGATCGGCCGGGGTGATGGCGTAACCGGGCTCGAGCACATCGAGTCCGAGCGTCCGGGCCACATCGAGCAGGACACCTCGACTGACCACGGTCGTCAGCAATTGGATGCCGCAGTAGCTGGCGCCCTCGGCGCCTACCGAATCGGCGGGGAACCCGTTGTAGAGGTGGCCGCCGTAGCTGACGTGGGCCAGTCCGTCCCAGTGGGTGGCGCACTGCAGGGCCAAGGTGACCACGTCCTCGCTGGAACACACCCATTCGGGATCGGGACTGAGCGGCTCGTTGATCTGGATCATGGACCGGGTCGGGTTCACCCGCCCTTTGATGAACCCGGCCTGGATGCCCTCCGACTCAGACAGCGGCAAGCCCAGGGCGAACGACTTTCCGCTGGTCACGGCAGCGGCACCGCGTCGACGGGCGGCTTCGTCGACCAGGTTCATGGTGCCGATCTGGTCGTCGGATCCCCAACGTCCCCAGTTACGGACTCGGGCCGCCACCTCGGCGAATGGGGCGGGAACAGCCACGCGCGCACTGTAGCGCCGGGCCTGCCTGTGGAAACGGGTTTGTGCTCGGTTGTCTGTGGCGGCGGGGAGGACGATACTGAGGAGGCGACAAGGGTCGACGTAGGTAATGGGAGGGATTTCCGATGAGAGTTCGAGCAGCTGTCTGTACGGGCCTGGATGAGCCTTGGAAGACCGAAGAGATCGACATCGACCCCCCGGGCAACCGCGAAGTGCGGGTCAAGATGGTCTGGTCGGGCATGTGCCACTCCGACGAGCACCTGCGCACCGGCGACATCAGCCAGACGCCCGAAGTGCTCGAGATGATGGGTGTGAAGTCCATGTTCCCCGTGGTCGGTGGCCACGAGGGCTCCGGCATCGTGACCGAAGTGGGCCCCAGCGTGACCCAGGTGGCCGAAGGTGACCACGTTGCTGTCTCATTCATTCCCTCCTGCGGCACCTGCCACTGGTGCGCCTCGGGCCGCCAGAACCTGTGCGACCTCGGCATGATGACCCTGGCCGGCGGCAGTATCAGCGACGGTCAGTACCACTACCACCTGGGTGGCGAGAATCTGAACCGCATGGCCCAACTCGGCACCTTCGCCGACGAGATGGTGGTCCATGAGAACTCGCTCGTTCGCATCAATCCGTGGGACAACATGAAGGCGGCCGCCCTCATCAGCTGCGGCATCTCCACCGGTTTCGGCTCCGCCGTGGACCGGGCCAAGGTCAAGCCCGGCGAGACGGTCGTCGTCATCGGCGTCGGTGGTGTTGGTTCCGGTGCCGTGCAGGGTGCCCGCATTGCCGGTGCCCGCAACATCATCGCCGTGGACCCGGTGGCCTTCAAGCAAGAGAAGGCCAAGGAAGTCGGTGCCACCCACGCCGTCGCCGATGTGCTGGACGCCCAGTTCCTCCTGCCTGAGCTGACCATGGGCCGTAACGCCGACGTGGTCATCCTGACCCCGGGCGTGCTGCACGGTGATCTGATTGCCAAGGCCTGCGCGCTCGGCTCCAAGGACGCCCGCATTGTGGTGACCTCAATTTCGCCCTTCAGCGCCATGGACGTGCAGCTGAACTTGTTCAACCTGGCCATGTTCAACCAGTCCCTCTTGGGCACGGTGTTTGGCTCGCAGAGCCCAAGGGTCCAGGTGCCGAACCTGCTCAACCTCTTCGAGGCCGGTCAGCTGAAGATCGACGAGATCATCACCCAGGAGTACACGCTGGACCAGGTCCAGCAGGGCTACGAGGACCAGGGTGCCGGCACCATCGTGCGCGGCGTCGTGAAGTTCGACGCCTAGTTGAGCCTTTGCTCAGGCGCCCAGCGCCCGGGTGAACCCTTCGGGGATCAGCACGTCTTCGGGCGTCAGTTCGTGGATGGAGGAGTGCCCTAGGCCGAGCAGCGCGGACTCAACCCCGCTGCGCAGGATGTCCAGGACGTTCTCCACCCCGGCCTGCCCGTTGGCGGACAATCCCCACAGGTAGGCCCGACCGATCATGACGGCTTTGGCGCCCAGCGCCACGGCCTTGACCACGTCGCTGCCGCGCCGGATGCCACCGTCGAGCAGGACTTCGATCTGATCCCCAACGGCGTCGGCCACCGGCTTGAGGGTCCGGATGGTGGCCGGCGTG
>Ga0302314_10020617_pt1 | contig 10892 bp, 8 predicted proteins | sample III_Palsa_N2_3_FD_200533 | JGI IMG/M metagenome (GOLD analysis project Ga0302314, IMG submission 200533) | Peat permafrost microbial communities from Stordalen Mire near Abisko, Sweden - III_Palsa_N2_3 | ecosystem: Environmental > Terrestrial > Soil > Palsa > Peat permafrost | place: Sweden... | reverse complement strand
CAGACCTGCAAGTCGGGTGACCACGACGGAACGCACGAGGACACGGCGCAGGGTTCAGGATATGAGAGTTAACCCTGAGGGTCAATTAAGGCCGGCCACAATACGGTATCTTCCCGGGGGGACGACCCCCCGGAGCCCCCCGGTGCGCTTCGCGCCCCGCGGTGGTACCTACCGTAGTATCGCACGGCCGGAGGGGCCTGGCGGCCCCTCGCGGGCCGCGTGATCGCGGCTGCACCGCGGGGGCACGCCGTATACCGTGCTGGCATGGGGAGTACCGCGCTGGCCCGGGGAGCGACCCCGGAACCAAGGTGCGCGCGCCGGCCCAGGGGATTACCCATATCGGCATATTTCACCCATACCACTCCGCGGCTGGCTGGGGTGGAATGTATGGTTGTGGCACCGTACACACCCTATTGTGCAGGTTGCCACAACCATACGCAGAAATTGCCGCGAGCGGGCGCCGGAACCCCGGTGCGCTCCGCGCCCAGCGGCGGTCCCGCAGAAGCGGCAGTCCCGCAGAAGCGGCAGTTCTGACAGAAGCGGCAGTTCTGACAGAAGCGGCAGTTCTGACAGAAGCGGCAGTTCTGACAGAAGCGGCGGTTCTGACAGAAGCGGCGGTTCCGCAGAAGCGGTGAACGTCCGCCGGGGGCCTTTTGGCCCCCCAGGGGGGAATGGGGGGACGGGTCCCCCCATATCGGGGGGGTCTGGGGGGGCGGAGCCCCCCGAGGGTACACAGCCCCCGAGGCAACACAGCCCCCCGAGGATACTCAGTGCGCGGCTTCGGCCCAGCTTCGGCCGGTTCCTACGGAGACGTCTAGGGGGACGCGGAGGGATGCGGCGCCCTCCATGGCGGCGCAGACCAAATCGCGGACCTGGTCGAGCTCGCCGGGGGCTACTTCGATGATGAGCTCGTCGTGGACCTGGAGCAGCATCCTGGAGCGCAGGCCGGCCGCGGTCAGGGAGCTGTCCACGGCCAGCATGGCCACCTTGATCACGTCCGCGGCGGACCCCTGGATGGGGGCGTTCAGCGCCATCCGCTCGGCCATCTCGCGGCGCTGCCGGTTGTCCGAGGTGAGGTCGGGCAGGTAGCGGCGCCGGCCCATCATGGTGGCGGTGTAGCCGTCCATCCGGGCGCGCGCGACCACCTCGTGCAGGTAGTCCCGGACGCCGCCGAACTCCTTGAAGTAATCGTCCATCAGGGCGCGCGCCTCATCCGGGGTGATGCGCAGTTGCTGGGCGAGCCCGTAGGCGGACAGCCCGTAGGCCAGGCCGTAGTTCATCGCCTTGATCTTGGCGCGCAGTTCCGGGCTGACCTCGGTGGCCGCAACGCCGAACACCCGGGACGCGGTCGCGGCGTGGAAGTCGTGCCCGGACTCGAACGCCGCGATGAGCGCCGCGTCCTCGGACAGGTGCGCCATGATCCGCAGCTCGATCTGGCTGTAGTCCGCGGACATCAGGCTCTGGTAACCCGGCCCGACCACGAAGCCCTCGCGGATCCGGCGTCCCAGGTCGCTGCGGATGGGGATGTTCTGCAGGTTCGGGTCGGTCGAGGACAGCCGGCCGGTCGCCGCGACGGTCTGGTTGAACGTGGTGTGGATCCGGCCGTTCTCGCCGGCCATCGGGATCAGCGAGTCCACGATCGACATCAGCTTGGCGACATCCCTGTGCCGCAGCAGGTGCTCGAGCACGGGATGGCCGGTCTGCGCGAGCAAGCTGGTCAGCGCCTCAGAATCGGTGGTGTAGCCGGTCTTGATCCGCTTGGTCTTGGGCAGGCCCAGCTCGGTGAACAGCAGTTCCTGCAGCTGCTTGGGTGAGCCGAGGTTGAACTCGTGCCCGGCGACGGAGTACGCGGACTGCTCGGCCGCCTTCGCCTCGCCGTGCAGCATCGAGGACATGGCCGCGAAGTGGTCCACGTCGGCGCCGATCCCGGTGTGCTCCATCCGGGCCAGCACCGAGACCAGCGGCAGCTCGAGCTCGCGCAGCAGCGCGGCTGACTCGCGCCGCTCCAGGTCGTCGTCTAGGGCCGCGGCGAGCTCCAGGGTGGCCTGGGCCCGCAGGACCAGGCCGGCCGCCGCATCCCGCTCGTCCGAGCCGTCCAGGGTGAGCTGGCCGCCCGCGGTCTCGTCGGGCAGTTGCTTGCCAAGGTAGCGCAGCGCCAGGTCGGCCAGGTCGAACGTGCGCTGGCCCGGCAGCGCCAGGTAGGCGGCCAGCGCCGTGTCGCTGGCCAGGCCGTCCAGCGGCAGGCCGCGGGCCGCGAACGCGTGCATCGGGCCCTTGGCGTCGTGCAGCACCTTGGGGCGCTCGGCGTCGGCCAGCCAGGCGGCCAGGGCTTGCTCGTCGGCCTCGGTGAGCTGGGTCGGGTCGAGGTAGGCGCCGTGCCCGTCGGGAGCCGCGATCGCCACACCGGACAGGTTGCCCGTGCCGCGCCCCCAGGTGCCGGTGACGGCCACCCCGGCTCGTTCGGCAGAAGAATGGGACGTCAGCCAGGGCCCGACCTCGCCGGGTCCGAGCAGGACGGTCACCACCTCGAAGGCCGCCTTCTGCGGGTGCGGCGCGCCCGGAGCTCCCAGCGGGAAGTCGGGGTCCGAGCCGGTCGCGCCGATGAGGCCGTGCGGCAGCGTCTGGTAGAGGCGGTCGCGCAGGACCCGGAACTGGAGCGTGTCGAACAGCTGGTGGATCTTCTCCCGGTCCCAGGCCACCGGCAGCAGGTCGCCCGGCACCGCGCCGACCGTCTCGGCGGGCAGGTCGGTGATCAGCTCGGTGAGCTGGCGGTTGCGCAGCACGTTGCCGAGGTGCTCGCGCAGCGCGTCACCGGCCTTGCCCTTGACCTCGTCCACCCGGTCCACCAGCGCGGTCAGCGAGCCGAACTCAATGATCCACTTGGTCGCGGTCTTCTCCCCCACCCCGGGGATGCCGGGCAGGTTGTCGCTCGGGTCGCCGCGGACGGCGGCGAAGTCGGGGTACTGCGCGGGGGAAAGCCCGTACTTCTCGGTGACCGCCTCGGGCGTGAACCTGGTCATGTCGGTGATGCCGCGGCGCGTCATCAGCACCGTGACGCGGTCCGACACCAGCTGCAGCGCGTCGCGGTCACCGGTGACGATGAGGGCGTCCATGCCCGCGGCGGCGGCCTGGGTGGCCAGCGTGGCGATGAGGTCGTCGGCTTCGAAGCCCGGCGCGGACAGCCGCCGGATGCCGAGCGCGTCGAGCACCTCGAAGATCAGGCTGAGCTGGCTGCGGAAATCCTCGGGTGTCTCGCGCCGGTTCGCCTTGTACTCGACGTACTGCTCGTGCCGGAACGTCGGCTCGGCCCGGTCGAACGCGACCGCGACGTGGGTCGGCTTCTCGTCGCGCAGCACGTTGATGAGCATCGCGGTGAAGCCGTAGACCGCGTTGGTCGGCTGTCCCGTGGTGGTGGAGAAGTTCTCGATCGGCAGGGCGAAGAACGCCCGGTAGGCCAGCGAGTGACCGTCCAGCAGCAGCAGCCGGCTGGACCCCGTGGGTTGCGTTGCTTGTGTCGCCACCCATCGATCCTATGGTCCGAACGGGCCGCGGCGCTCCCGTCCGCCACCTTGCATGTCGCGAATGGCGGACGGGAGCCCGATGTTATGAGCGGAGTTTTATGAGATAGGTGTTATGAGGAGAACGCGAAGACGGTCGTTGAGGTGAACGTCTTGCCCGCGTCCAGCTCGGTGGAGGGGAAGCTGGGCTGGTTGGGCGAGTCCGGGTAGTGCTGGGTCTCGAACGTGTAGCCAGCGCCCTGGCGGTAGGTGTGACCGCTGATGCCCACGAGCGTTCCGGTGAGGAAGTTGCTCGTGTACACCTGGACACCGGGCTGGTCGGTCCAGACAGACAGCTCACGGCCGCTGGAGGGGTCCCAGGCGCGGGCGGCCAGGTTGAGGCCGTCGGGGCCAGTGGTGGCCGCAGTCTGCGCGTTCAGCACCCAGTTGTGGTCGTAGCCCTGGGCGATGAGCAGCTGGTTGTAGCCGGGCGAGTTGTCAGGCGCGCTGACGTCGTCGATCCGGCCGCCGATCGTTTGCGGGGTGGTGAAGTTGAACGGCGTGCCGAACACAGATGCCTGGTAGCCGAGCGGGATCTGGGTCGTGTTGGTCGGCGTGTACTTGTCCGCGTTGATCTGCAGCAGCTGGCCGTAGGCCGAGCCGGCCGGCGAGGCCGCGCCCGCGGGGGTGTATTAGGCGTGGTCGGTCACGTTGGTGACCGTGTTGAGGTTCGTGGACTCGTTCGTCAGCTTGTAGTGGATACCGAGCTGATTGGCGTTGTTCAGGGTGAAGGTGGTGACGTCCTTCAGCTCGGCCGGGTAGCCGGTGCACCCGTTCGGGCAGCCGGGGGTCCCGGCGGCCGCGGCCTGGTCACCGTTGGGGCTGACCAGCGTGAGCTGCAGGCCGACGTAGCCGTGACCATGGACTTCCTGGGCCGCCCAGATGTGGTTGCCGAAGCCGACGAGGCCGCCGTGCAGGCTGTTGCCGTTGTTGTTGATGGGCACGGTGTAGGTGACCGGCCCGGCGCCCGGCTGGTCCAGGGTGAACTTGCCGTTGGCGATCCGGTTGCCGTACCGGCCGATCAGCTCGCCGAAGTACGGGCCGCCGTTGGAGGTCACCGGCGGGCTGTCCTCGGTGACGTAATCCTGCAGGGTCTTGAAGCCGAGAAGGACGTCGGCCTCGCGGCCGTTGGCGCCCGGCACGTTGATCTCCTGGAGGATCCCGCCGTAAGTGAGGATCTTCACGCTCAGGCCCTTGGCGTTGCTGAGCGTGTAACGGTATACCGCGGTTTCCTTGCCGGTGTACGGCTCGACGGTAGAGCCGAAATACTGCTTGCTGATGGACAGGCCACCGTGACCGCCCCGCGCCGCCGCGGGCGCCTTAATCGCCGCCGAGGCCTGGGTCGCCGCCAGCGATCCGCCGACGGCTACCGCGACCACAGCCGCCATCCCGAGGATGACCGGCCCGCGAAGACGCCGCTGTCTTCCGATTCCGCGCATGCTGCACTCCTTTCAGTAACAGGTTCCAAGGCGATTGTGAGCGTTAACAAGACCGAAGTCACGCCTTATCGCACAAAAAAGTGGGGAAATCTGGGGCGATCGGACGAACCCCAGGGTGCGGGCACGTTGGCTTTGCCGCGCCGCGGATTTCCCGGCCGGAGCGCGGACACGGCGACGGCCCATCCGAGCTGGGCCTTTGCCCCGAGCCGCGCTGACCGCCCGCGCTGCGGGCCGCGTGTGCGCCCGTGGGAACCTTGACTGGGCAACTGACGCGGAGGTGCAGATGGACGCCGAGACCCTGGAGGCGATGGTGGCGATGACGATCGCCGAGGGCACGCTCGCCGACACGATGGGCATCAGCATCGTGTCGGCGTCCGCGGCCGAGGTCGTCGCGACCATGCCAGTGGCAGGCAACGTCCAGCCGTTCGGCCTGCTGCACGGCGGCGCTTCCTGCGTGCTCGCCGAGACCATCGGGTCACTGGGCGCGGCCCTGCACGCGGGCCCGGGCCGGGCCGTGGTCGGCATCGAGATCAGCGCGACGCACCACCGCGGCGCCCGCGACGGAGAGGTCACCGCAGTCGCCACGCTGGCGCACGGCGGCCGGACGCTGGCCACCTACGACATCGTGATTTCCGACGCTGGCGGTCACCGCGTGTGCACGTCGCGGCTGACCTGCCTGATCAGGGACGCGGTGCCCGGTGCCGGGCGTTAGCGGACGCCGCCACTTTGCGCCGCGAGGCGGCAGGTCGCTAACGTGGTTACGGCGGGGCCCCGGGGGTCCAAGTAGACAACGCGTCGGCCGGGGAAGGCGGACACGGCACCAACGGCCCCCCGGGTTCCTGCTGAAACCCGGTCTTCGGCCCTAGGCGGGATTCGGCCTCAGGCGGGATTCGGCCCTAGGCGGATGAGCGCCGAGGTCAGGGCTGCGGGGTCTCGGCGGGAACACGCATGCTTCCCTCGATCACCGCTTCAGCTACCTTACGCATGGTCAGACGGCGGTCCATCGACGTCTTCTGGATCCAGCGGAAGGCGTCCGGCTCGCTCAGCCCGTGCTCGGACTGGAGCAGGCCCTTGGCCCGGTCGAGCAGCTTGCGGACCTCCAGCCGCTCGCGCAGCGTGCCGATCTCCGCGTCAAGGGCGCGGATCTCGGCGAAGCGGCTGACCGCCATCTCGATGGCGGGCACCAGGTCGGCCTTGGTGAACGGCTTGACCAGGTAGGCCATCGCGCCCGCGTCGCGGGCCCGCTCCACCAGCTCGCGCTGCGAGAACGCGGTCAGGATGACAACGGGCGCGATCCTCTCGGCGGCGATACGCTCGGCCGCGGAGATCCCATCCAGGACCGGCATCTTGACATCAAGGATGGCCAGATCCGGGCGCAGCGTCGTGACGTGCTCGACGGCCGACGCCCCGTCACCTGCCTCGGCGACGACCGAGTACCCTTCTTCTTCTAGCATTTCCTTGAGGTCGAGGCGGATCAGTGCTTCGTCCTCGGCGATAACAACACGCAACGGGTTCTGGCTCACGCAGACGAGCCTACCGTCACCAGGTACATTGTCTTTCGAGCGGCTCCCGTGCTGGGAGGCCGCCTTGGTACGCCCCGGTATGCCAATTGGTAGAGCACGCGGCCTCAAAAACCGTGCAGTGTGGGTTCGAGTCCCACCCGGGGTACCGATGATCTGGGTTTTTGCGGGCGGTCAGGGCGAGTCCGGGGCGTGGTAAGGGATCAGGACGGCGGTGATGTTATCGGCGCCGCCCGCGTCCACGGCGAACTTCACCATGTCCACGGCGGCGCCGAGCGGGTCGTCAAGCGCCTTCGGCAGCGCGAGCGCGGCCAGGTCCGCCGCTTCGGGCAGGTAATTCCACAGGCCGTCGGAACACACCAGCAGGGCCCCGGGACCGGGCGGCGTGTACCGCTCGACGTGCGGCGCGCGGTCGGGGTCACTGGCCAGGTCCCCGCCCAGCCAGCGAGTTAGCACGTGCGCGTGCGGCGAGGCCAGCGCCGCGGCCTGGTCGGCCAGCCCGGCGGCCACCATTCCCCCGGCCACCGAGTCGTCCTGGGTAAGCTGGCGGGACTCGGATTCCGGCTGCGCCAGCCAGTAGGCCCGGCTGTCGCCGAGCCAGCACAACGTCACCTCAGCGCCGGTCGCCACCGCGGAGACGAACGTGGTCGCCGACGTGTCGCCCGCGGGCTCGGCCATGTCCGCGATCGCCCGGCGCGCGGCTTTCACCGAGGCCAGCGAGGCCGCGGCCAGATCATCTCCCCCCTGCACCGCGGCCACAAGCACCGGCAACGCGGCCTGCACCGCGGCCTGGGACGCCTCGTCGGGCCGGGCCGAAGAGGAGACCCCATCGCACACCACGGCCACCACCACCGGGCCGGTCGGTGACTGGTCCTCCGCGGCCAGCGCCATCGCGTCCTCGTTACGGTGGTGCCGCAGGCCCCGGTCGCTGACGCCGGCCGCGGGACCGAGATTGACCTCTGAATGATCCCGCGGCGACGGATTGTTGATCATGTGCATACGTTAGTGCCTAGGCTGGTCACCGATATTGGCCGACGCCCAATACCTCGTCCGGTAAGCCAGAATTTTCCGGACACAATCGTTTGTGCGGGCATTGTCTTCCTCATCGGCCGACCCGGTAATCCGCTAGGTGATCGTCCCGGTGCACGGTGATCGCGGTCCAGGCGCCGAGATTCATTCGATCTCCGTCCTCCAGCCTGACCTGCTCCCCGATCGCTATCTCGGCCCCGTTGACCAGCGTGCCGTTGGCCGACCCCGGATCCAGCACGGCCCAGTGGCCGGCCGGCACCGCGATCAGGACGGCGTGCAGCCGGCTGATCCCAGGATCAGCGGGCGGCCCGGACAGGTCGATCTCCGGCGTGAGGCCACGGGCCGCGCTCCGCCGCCCGATCCGCATCTGGTTCCCCCGTAGCTGGAACCGCTGGCCGGCGCCGTAACCGGGGAACGCGACCGCGGCACCGCGGGTTCCGGTCACCTCTTGCACCCTTTCGTAGTAAGCGCGGTCCGCACCGATCACCGCGCTCCAGGTGGCCTGGGAGTAAGGGAACGAGGACGGCACCATCGGGGCCGAGCACACATCGCAGACGTCAGCGCTGGCCGAATCATGGCCACCTGGACATATCGCCATCGTCTGCTCCTCCCCCTCCCGCCGCACGTTATCCGTGCTCTGCGGAGTACTGGCCGACATCGGCGGTGCAGCCGGCCTCGGTCGTGGCCGAATCCTTCTCGGTCACCGTCGCGGGCCCAGCCAGCGGAAAAGGTGCCAGCGGAAAGGGCGCTAGCACCACGGTGATGTTGTCCATGCCGCCGGCCTCGAGGGCGAACGCCAGCAGGGCGCGGGCCGCGCCGAGCGGGTCGGTGAACGCAGCCGGGAGCGCGAGCTTGGCCAGGCCCGCCGCGTCGGGCCGGTAGTTCCACAGCCCGTCCGAGCAGACCAGCACGACACCGGGTCCCGGTGGCTCGAAACGCACGACATGCGCCTGCGGCTCGGCGACGTCCGCGCCGAGCCAGCGGGTGATCACGTGAGCCTGCGGCGACGCCATGGCGTCGGCCTCGGTCAGATCGCCCCTGGCGACCAGTTCCTCGGCGAGTGAGTCGTCGGCGGTCAGGCGCCTGGCGTCGGAGTCCGTCGCGAGCCAGTACGCGCGGCTGTCGCCGAGCCAGCACACCGTCACCGCCTCGCCGCTGATGGTCGCCGATATATACGTGGCCGACGGCGCCTGCGCTGACGAGCCCAGGCTGGTCAAGGCCAGGTGAGCCTGGCGCACCGCGGCGAGGGACGCCTCGGCGGGGTCATCACCGCGCCGCATCGACGTCAGCAGCATCCGCACCGCCGCCTGCGTCCCGGCCAGCGACGCCTCGTCCGACCGGGGCGAGGTGGACACGCCATCGCAGACCACCGCGACCGCGACGGGGCCCGCCGCGGTTTCGGCCGTGGCGAACGCCATCGCGTCCTCGTTACGGGAATGCCGCAGGCCGCGGTCGGTCACGCCGGCCAGCCAGCCGAGGTCGAGTTCGACATGGTCGCGGCCGGAGGGAACCTGCCGGCCGCACGATTCGCAGCAGCCATCCGCGCTGATCGCGCCCGGCGAAGCGGAGGGGTCCACCGAGCACACCGGGCACTGCGCCAGGTACCCCGACGGGCTCGGGTCGGTTTCGGGCAGGCCCGCACCGGCCCCGGCCAGGTCGGTCCCGCAGGACTCGCAGAAGCTGTCCGCGGCGCCGACCGGCTCGCCGCAGGACGGGCAGCTCACGCTCAGCGCGCCGCCCAGGGGTCCGGCCGTCATGGCCGCGTCCCGGTAATCCCCGTCACCGCGATACTCCTGGTCCCTGTGGTGTGCCCGTGGTTGCCCGCAATTCCGAACCGCTATGGGTAAGCGCCGGTCGTGGGGCAGCGAGTTCACACTAGCGGACGAGTGGTCGGCGAGATCACGGCCGGCAGGCCCGCGCCTTCCGGGGCTTCCGGGTTACCCGACAGGTAACGGTCCACCGCCGCGGCGGCACTTCGCCCCTCCGCGATGGCCCAGACGATCAGCGACTGGCCGCGGCCCATGTCACCCGCCGCGAACACGCCGGGGACTGACGTCGCGAAAGAGCCGTCGCGGCCGACGTTGCCCCGCGGGTCGAACTCGACGCCGAGGTCGGTGAGCAGACCGGGACGCTCGGAACCAGTGAAGCCCATGGCCATCAGCACCAGGTCGCACGGCAGCTCGCGCTCGGTACCTGGCACCGGGTTGAAGCCGTCGGCGTCGGCGAGGAGCAGCGCCCGCACCCGGCCCCCTTTACCGCCGGAATCACTGTCATCGCCAAGGAACTCAAGGGTGGACAGCGCGTAAGCGCGCTCGCCGCCCTCTTCGTGCGCGCTGGATACCCGGTAGATCATCGGGTACGTCGGCCAGGGCTGGTGGCCGGGCCGCAACTCGGGCGGGCGGGGCAGGATCTCAAGCTGCGTCACCGACGCCGCGCCCTGCCGGTGCGAGGTGCCCAGGCAGTCCGCGCCGGTGTCGCCTCCGCCGATGATGACCACGTGCCGTCCGCGGGCGCTGATGGCCGGATCGGCCGGCGCCGCGGGATCGGCTGCCACCGCGCGGTTGGACAGCGGCAGGTACTCCATCGCCTGGTGGATCCCGTCCAGTGACCGTCCGGGCAGCGGCAGGTCACGCGGCACTCGCGCGCCGCCGCACAACACGATCGCGTCGAAGGTGGCCCGCAGCTCGTCGGCGGTGATGTGAGTCCCGGCCTCGATTCCGCAGCGGAACTCGGTGCCTTCGGCCCGCATCTGGTCCAGCCGCCGGTCCAGGTGCCGCTTCTCCAGCTTGAACTCGGGGATGCCGTACCGCAGCAGGCCACCGGGCGCGTCGTCGCGCTCGAAGACCGTCACCGCGTGCCCGGCCCTGGTCAGCTGCTGGGCCGCCGCGAGCCCGGCCGGGCCGGAGCCGATCACCGCGACGCTGCGGCCGGTCAGCGCGGCCGGGCGAAGCGGCACGACCCAGCCGGAGGCGAAGGCCCGGTCGATGATCTCCACCTCGACCTGCTTGATCGTGACGGGATCGGCATTGATCCCGAGCACGCAGGCGGCTTCGCACGGCGCTGGGCAAAGCCGCCCGGTGAACTCGGGGAAGTTGTTGGTGGCGTGCAGCCGGTCGGCGGCGTCCTGCCAGTCGTGCCGCCAGACCAGGTCGTTCCACTCCGGGATGAGGTTGCCCAGCGGGCAGCCGTTGTGGCAGAACGGGATGCCGCAGTCCATGCACCGGCCGGCCTGCCGCTCCAGGCGCCCGGCGGCGAACGGTTCGTACACCTCGTGCCAGTCCCGCAGCCGCAGCTCGACCGGGCGCCGGGTCGGCGTCTCGCGCGGCGTGGACAGGAAGCCCTTCGGA
>Ga0302314_10020616_pt1 | contig 10892 bp, 8 predicted proteins | sample III_Palsa_N2_3_FD_200533 | JGI IMG/M metagenome (GOLD analysis project Ga0302314, IMG submission 200533) | Peat permafrost microbial communities from Stordalen Mire near Abisko, Sweden - III_Palsa_N2_3 | ecosystem: Environmental > Terrestrial > Soil > Palsa > Peat permafrost | place: Sweden... | reverse complement strand
TGGAGCTCGATATCCACGAATACCGGCGTCGCCCCCACCCGGGCAACCACATTGGCGCTGGCGGCGAAGCTCATCGCCGGAACGATGACCTCAGCGCCGCTGCCGATGCCCGCGGCTTCGAGAGCCATCTCCAGACCGGCGGTCGCCGAGGTCATCACGCGCACGTGACGATTCGCGCCGACATACGCCGCGAGCGCCGCTTCGAATGCCAGCACTTTCGGTCCGCTCGCGAGCTGACCCGATCTGAACACTTCGGCAGCCGCCGCAATGCTCTGCTCGTCGATGGAAGGGCGCGCGAAAGGCAGAAAGGGCTTCATGATTCTCTCCGGTTGAGGCTCATCGCCGCGCCACCAGCACGCGGTTGGCGTCGTGCGCGACTTCCCGCATGGGAAGGCCGCGCTGCTTCGCCCAAGCAAAGGTTTTGGTGTCCATGATCGCATAAGCATTCGATCCGGCGTTCCAGCGCTCGACGAATTGCTCGATGTCTGGGAGCTCGCCGCCGGGATCGCGCTTGAGTCCGTAATCGAGCTCGCCTCGATACGCGACCAGCGTCACCGTGCGCCGCCAGTAGAAGGGCAAGGTCTGATCGTAAGTCCGCACGCTGTAGATGGGGGCGTCAGGCGGTATGGCCGGCAGGGCGCGGGCGAGTTCCACGCCGGAATAGACGGGCGCCACGTGGGCGGCGGCTTGCACGAACAGGAGTCCCGACAGAGTCCAGCCGACGCCGAGAAACACCGCGGAGCGGGTGACCCCGCGCCTCTTCTGCGCGAGCACATACAGCCCTGAGGCGGCGAGCAGCACGGCGACCTGCGCGATGGGTTTGCCGAGCGCCAGGAAATAGGCACTGCGCTCGGAGTCGGCGATATGCGCCGGAGCGAACAGGCAAAGAAGCCCGAGCGCGAGCGCGACGCCGACGGTGAGCAGCGCCGTTCGCTTGAGATCGCGCGCGAGCACCGCCTGCGGCAATCCTGCCATGAGCAGCGCGAGCGCCGGCCACGCGGGCAAAATGTACGGAATCAGCTTCGAATCGGAGAGCGAGAAAAACACCAGCACGAACAGCACCCAGAGCCGCAGAAACAGTGCCGCATCGAAGCGCCCCGCCGGCGCACGCCGCCAGTCGGTTGCGAGCGCGCGCAGCGCCGGCACGGTCCAGGGCAAGCTGCCGAGCAAGAACACCGGCACGAAGAACCACCACGGCTGCTCCCGATCGGCGCTCGGCGTGAGATAGCGCTGCAAATGCTCGTGGACGAAGAAAAACTGTAAGAAGTCCGCGTCGCGGCGCGCCGCAAGCGCATACCATGGCACAGCGATCGCGAGGAACAGCGCGCCGCCCGCCGCGGCGTGCAGACGCCGCCACGGCGAGAAGTCGCGCGCGCTCACGCTGTACAGAGCGAGCACCGCCGCGGGAATGGCCGCCGCCACGATCCCCTTGGTGAGCACGCCCAGCGCGGTCGCCGCCCAGGCCGCGAGCATCCAGCCGAGCTCGGCCCGCGGCGGCGCGGACTGCGCCGCCAGGAACGCGGCGAGCGCGAGGGTCATGTACGCGGTCAGGCTCATGTCCAGCGTCAAGAGCTGCCCGAGCAGCACGAATAGCGGCATGCTCGCGAGCATCGCTGCGGTGCGCAGCCCCGCCTCCTCGCCCCAGATCCGTTTGGCGGCGAGCGCTGCGCAACCCAAAGCCACGAGCGCACTCAAGGCCGCATAGAAGCGGGCACCGAACTCGTTCTGTCCGAACACCCATTGACTGAGCGCGCTCGCCCAGTATTGCAGCGGCGGCTTCTCCACATACGCAAGGCCGTTCAGATGCGGGATCACCCAGTCCCCGCCCGCAAGCATCTCGCGCGGTATTTCCGCATAGCGCCCCTCGTCGGGATTGAACAGCGGCCGCAGCGTCAAGGTGGCAAACCAGAACGCGGCGACGAACGCCGCCAAACAGAGGTACGTCCCGCGATCCTTGAGCCGGCTCAAGGCGAGGCGCGAGGGGCTGCCACGGCCGGCGCCTGTACGGCGAGCGTGCCGGAGCGGCCCGGTATCTCGCCCATGAGCACGGCGCTGGTGGGCAGCGTTTGGCGCAGCGCCAGCGCCCGCACATCGGCCATGCAGGCGACGGCCGCGCCCGCCTCGCGCCACTTCACGAGCAAGGACTCGAAGGCCGAATGCAGCCGCATCCCCTCGAGCTCGGCGTGCAGGGTGAACACCTGCAGCGCTTCGCCGGCGGCCGAGAGCCGAAACACGGCATCAGCGATGTTGGTCTCGTCGATCCCGTCGCTTCCTAAGAGCTCATCGAATGTGGGCAGCGTCGTCGGCAGCTGCGGGCACGGACTCGGCCCCCCCGCCAGCAGTGGAAAGAACGGGGGACCGCCGCGCGTATCGCTCGCAAAGCTAAGGCCGTATTCCTTCTCGAGCTCGAGTCCATGCTGGTTGATCTGCCAGCCGGCCGCGGCATGCGATTGCGGCGCGAAACCGAACACCCGCTCGAATGCCGCCATGCCGCGCTCGAATTCCGTGCGCGTCCAGGCGGCATCGGCAGTGGCGACGTAGTCCTGCCAACGCACGTGATCATGGGTGTGCAGGCCGACCTCGAAACCCGCGTCGTGCACGCGGCGCATGTCGTCGCCGGCGGCGCGGCCGATGTCCGGACCCGGCAGCAGCACGCCGTACATCAAGGTCTTCAGGCCGTAGTGCTTGAGCACCGAGGTGCGCGCCACTTTCTGGGCAAATCCCTTGCGAAAGACCCGGCGCAGCGCGCGCCCCGTATGATCCGGGCCCACCGAGAAATAGAACGTCGCCGCGAGCCGATGTTTCTGCAAAAGCGCGGCAAGGCGCGGCACGCCCTCGCGCGTGCCGCGCAGCGTATCGACATCGACCTTGAGGCCGATGTGCGCGCCGTCAAGCATGGCTCGAGAGCAGCGCGGAAGCGGCGGGGAGGCTCTGGGCATAGGAGTCGAAGATCGCCATCAACGCCGCGCGCATGTCCGTGCTGGGCGTCCAGCCGAGTTCCGCCGTGGTGTTCTTGATGGACGGCAATCGCGCCGGGATGTCGGCGTAGCCCTTGCCGTAGTACTCGAGTGCCGAGATGTCGACCAGGCGGGTGTTGCGCGCGGTCGGCGCATACTCGGGCCGCGACAGGGCGATCTCGAGCATCATCTCGGCGAGCTGGCGGATCGAGTAGAGATTAGCCGGATTACCGATGTTGTAGATCTTGCCGTCGGCGATGCCGCCGGGGTTGTCGATGATACGGGTCAGGCAATCCACGGCGTCGTCGATGAAGGTGAACGCGCGCGTCTGACTGCCGCCGTCGACCAGCTTGATCGCCTCGCCGCGGACGATGTGCCCGAGGAACTGCGTGAGCACCCGCGAGCTGCCCTCCTTCGGATCGTCCATGCTGTCGAGGCCGGAGCCCACCCAGTTGAAGGGACGGAACAGCGTGAACTGCAGTCCCTGTTGTCCGTAAGCCCAGATGATACGGTCGAGGAGCTGCTTCACGCAGGAGTAGATCCAGCGCTGCTTGTGGATGGGTCCGAGCACGAGCTCCGAGGTCTCGGGATCGAATTCGCGGTCGCGGGACGCGCCGTAGACCTCGGAGGTCGACGGAAACACGACGCGTTTCTTGTACTTGACGCAGTGGCGGATGATCGGCAGGTTCGCCTCGAAGTCGAGCTCGAACACCCGCAACGGCTCGCGCACGTAAGTCGCGGGCGTCGCGATGGCGACGAGCGGCAGGACCACGTCGCACTTGCGCACGTGATACTCGACCCACTCCTTGTTGATGGTGATGTCGCCTTCGAGGAAGTGGAAGCGCTCGTGATTGAGCATTGTGCTGACGCGCTCCGACTGCAGATCCATGCCGTAGATATGCCAGTCCGTGCGCGCAAGGATGTACTTGCTCAAGTGATGGCCGATGAAGCCGTTGACGCCGAGAATGAGAACGTTTTTCACGATGATTCCTTCAAAAATAATGAACGCCGGCGGCTCGCCGCAAATCAACTCAACGCGAGCGGCTCGGCGCGAAGCGCGGCGGGCAACTCGCCCGGCGCGACCGTGCTCTCACCGATTGCGAGCCTGACGATCTCCAGGCGCTTGCCGTCCGCGCAATCGGCATACCAGCGCCCCTGCTCCGCGTACAGGCAGGGCGCCTGACCGGAATGACGCTGCGCTCCCGCATCGATGCGCGTCTCCCATACCTCGAGCCGCTGGCCGTTCACCTCGGTGAATGCCCCCGGAAACGGCGGCGCAACCGCGCGCACCAGATCGTGGATGGCGCGTGACCCGGCGTGCCAATCGATGCGCCCGTCCTCTGGACGGCGGCGTCCGAAATAGGAGCCTTGCGCGAGATCCAGCGGCCGCGCCGCGGCAGTGCCCGCGATCAGCTTCGGCAGGCTCCGTCCAAGCACTATCTGCGCCGCCCCGGCCACCCGTCGCGAGACCTCGAGTGCCGTGTCGTTCTCGCCGATGGGCACGGGCTGCTGATCCACGAGAGCGCCGGCATCGGGCTTCTCCAGCATATAGTGAAGACTCGCGCCCGTGACCGTCTCGCCGCGAATGATCGCCCAGTGCACGGGAGCGCGTCCGCGGTATTTCGGCAGCAGCGATCCATGCATGTTCAGCGCACCGCGCTTGGGCAGCGCGAGCCAGGCCGCGTTCAGCATGTGCCGGTAGTAGAACGAGAACACGAAATCCGGCCGCGCACGCCGTCCCTCCGCCAGCCACTCGATCGAGTTGGGGTCGTCGGGCATGGCGACCTTGAGGCCGTGCGTCTCGGCGAGCTCCTTGACGCTCCCGAACCAGCGGCTCTCACCCGGGTCGTCCGGGTGCGTAAAAACCAGCGGCACCCGAATCTCCTGATCGAGGAGCTCGCGCAAGCACCGTACCCCCACCTCGCTGTAGGCGAACACCACCGCACGCGTCACTCGATGTCCTCGAGCACGGCCTCGACCACGTACCGCGGCCGTTCGCGCACTTGCGTATAAATGCGCCCGACGTACTCGCCGAGCAAGCCGATGCCGAACAGCGCGAGTCCGATGAAGAAGAACATGATCGCGAACAAGGTGAACAACCCTTCAGCCTCGGAGCCGAGGATGAGACGGCGCGCCAGCAGGACGATCATCAGTGCCGCGGACAGGAGAGACACCGCCATGCCCACCATGGAGAAAAGCTGCAGCGGCACCACCGAGAATCCGGTAATCAAATCGAAGTTCAGGCGTATCAGGCTGTACAGCGAGTATTTCGACTGGCCCGCGTGCCGCTCCTCGTGGGCGATCGGCACCTCGATGGGATTCATCGCATAGAGCGAGGCGAGCGCGGGAATGAACGTGTTGACCTCGCGCGTCTGGTTGAGCGCCTCCACCACGAACCGCGAGTAGCCGCGCATCATGCATCCCTGGTCGGTGATGCGCACCGGCGTGATCCACTCGCGCACCTTGTTGACTCCCTTCGACAGCGTCCGGCGCCACAGGCGGTCCTGGCGCTGCTGCCGGATGGTGCCGACGTAGTCGTAGCCTTGATCGAGCTTCTCCACCAGCTTGCCAATCTCCTCGGGAGGATTCTGCAGATCCGCATCGAGCGTGACGACGTACTCGCCGCGCGCGTACGCGAGTCCCGCCATCACCGCCGAGTGCTGCCCGAAGTTCGCGTGAAAGAGCACCACACGCGTCTCGCGCGGCCGCTGCTGAAACTGCTGGCGCAGGAGCGCCGCAGAGCGGTCCTTGCTGCCGTCGTTGACGAACACGCACTCGTAGCCGATGCCGAGCGCATCGAGCGCCGGATAGAGCCGCGCGAACAGCGTGGGCAGCACCTGCTCCTCGTTGTACACGGGAATGACGACGCTCAATTTGGGAATGGCGGCGGGCATATCGAGCGCGCTTACCTCAAGTATCGGCTGCTACGGCGCCCTGCGACTTCAGCAAGTCGAGGAGCTCCCGGGTCCTCGAGCGCATGAGATCCTGCGAGCCGCGGGCCTCCACATTGAGGCGGATCAGGGGCTCAGTGTTCGAGGAGCGCAAATTGAAGCGCCAGTCGGCAAATTCGAAGGACAGACCGTCCGTGCGGTCGCTGGAGCGCGCCTCTTTCGCATAGCGTGCCTCCACCGCCGCCATCGCCGCCGCTGCATCCGGCACGCGGTAATTGAGCTCGCCGCTCACCGGAAACTTGGCGATGCGCTCGCCGACCAGGTCGGAGAGGGGCTTCTTGGTTTCGCTCATGATCTGAGCGATCAACAGCCAAGGGATCATGCCGCTGTCGCAATAGGCGAAACGCCGGAAATAATGGTGCGCGCTCATCTCCCCGCCGTACACCCCGTCGACCTCGCGCATGCGCTGCTTGATGAAGGCATGCCCGGATTTCGACAGCACGCTCTGGCCGCCCTGCGCCGCGACGATCTCCTGTGTGTTCCAGGTGAGGCGCGGGTCGTGCACGATGCGCCCGCCGGGCGGCTCGGCGCGGAGCAGCACCGACGCCAGCAGCCCGACGATGTAGTACCCCTCGACGAAGTCGCCGTGCTCGTCGAAAAAGAAGCAGCGGTCGAAATCCCCGTCCCAGGCGAGCCCGAGATCCGCGCCGCGCGCGCGAATCGCCGCGACGGTGGGCGCACGGTTATCCTCGAGCATGGGATTCGGCACGCCGTTCGGAAAGCGCCCGTCCGGCTCGTGGTGGATCTTGATGAGCTCGAAAGGCAGGTGCGGCTCGAGCCGATCCAGGATCGGGCCCGCGGCGCCGTTGCCCGCGTTCACCACGATTTTCAGGCGATCGAGCTTCTTCACGTCGACGTAGGAGAGCAAGTGCTGCAGGTACGCGGCGGTGACGTCGACGCTGCGGCGCACGCCGGGCTGCGGCGCATCGCGAAACGTGCCGCTCTCGGCGTAGGCCTGAATTTCCTTGAGGCCGGTGTCCGCGCTGATGGGCTTCGATTGCTCGCGCACGAATTTCATGCCGTTGTAGTCCGGCGGATTGTGGCTCGCGGTCACCATGATGCCGCCGTCATAGCCGCCGTCGAAGGTGGCGAAATAGACCCCCTCGGTGCCGCACACGCCGATGTCGTAGACGTCGACGCCCGAATCGTTAAGGCCTCGGCAAAGCGCATCGCTCAAGCTCGGACTCGAGAGCCGGATATCGCGCCCGACCACCACGCGCGCCGGAGCCACGAACTCGGCGTATCCGCGCCCCACGCGGTAGGCGACGTCTTCGTTCAGCTCATCGGGAATTCGGCCGCGCAGGTCATAGGCCTTGAAGCAGCGGATCGAGCTCAAGTGCTGGTTCCTTGGCGCCCGTAGATGTCATCGAAGCGCACGATGTCATCCTCGCCGAGATAGGAGCCGGACTGCACCTCGACGATATGCAGGGCGACCTTGCCGGGATTCTCGATGCGATGCGTCGCCCCGATGGGGATGTAGGTGGACTCGTTCTCGGACAAGAGGAACGTCTTGTCGCCGCAGGTGATGCGCGCGGTGCCTTGCACCACGATCCAATGCTCGGCGCGGTGATGGTGCATTTGCGAGGACAGCTGGCCGCCCGGCTTGACCGACAGGCGCTTGACCTGGAAGCGCTCGCCGGCATCGAGGCTATCGTAGCTGCCCCAGGGCCTGAACACTTCGCGGTGCAAAGAGGATTCGCTGCGGCCGGACTTCTTGAGCTTGGCCACGAGCTCCTTGACGTCCTGCACCCGCTCTTTGGGAGCGACCAGCACCGCGTCCTTGGTCTCGACGATCACGTGATCGTCCATGCCCACGGCGGCGACCAGGCGGCTGGTCGAGTGGATGTAGCAGTCGTGCGTGTCGTGCACCAGCACGTCGCCCTTGAGCACGTTGCCGTCCTCATCGGCCGGCAAGGCATCGAACAGCGAGGCCCAGGACCCGACGTCGCTCCAGCCCGCCTCGAGAGGCAGCACCACGGCGGAGTGGGTCTTCTCCATGACCGCGTAATCGATCGAATCGCTCCGGCAGCGCTCGAAGGCGGTCTTGTCGATGCGCACGAAATCGAGGTCCGCCTTGGCTGCATCGAACGCGGCCTTGCTCGCCTCCAGGATATCGGGCGCAAACTTCTCGAGCTCGCCGAGGTAGTCGCGCGCCTTGAACACGAACATGCCGCTGTTCCAGTAATAATCGCCGCTCGCGACGAACTGTCGCGCCACATCGAGGGCGGGCTTTTCGGTGAACTGGGCCACCGGATAGGCGGGGCCGGGCCCCTCGCCGCGGCGAATGTAGCCATAGCCCGTCTCGGGAGCGTGCGCGGCGATGCCGAAGGTCACCAGCTTTCCGTCGGCCGCGAGCGCGGCCGCGGTGGCCGCCGCCTGCTGAAACGGGTGGACATCCCGCACCACATGATCGGCGGGCGCCACCACCAATATCGCGTCGGGATCGATCTTGAGCGCCTGCAGAGCCGCCAGCGCGACCGCCGGGGCGGTGTTGCGGCCGACCGGCTCGAGCAGGATGGCACCTGCACGGAGGCCCAAGGTCCGCAATTGCTCGGCCACCGTGAAGCGGTGCGCCTCGTTGCACACGACGATGGGATCGTGCGCGCCCTCGATGCCGGCGAGACGCGCGGCCGTCTCTTGCAGCATGGTTTGCCGGCCGGTGAGGGCCAGCAGCTGCTTCGGATACAGCTCCCTCGACAGCGGCCACAGGCGCGTGCCGGCCCCGCCGGACAGGATCACGGGAATCAGCGTCATGTTCATGGGCTCATCCTGACCGCTTGCCGCGGCCGATCGCATAATAGCTGAAGCCGTCCAGCGCCCGATGGGCCGGGTCGTAGAGGTTGCGCCCATCGAAAATCACGGGCGTCTTGAGGGTGGATTTGATGTAGTCGAAATCCGGACTGCGAAATTCGCGCCACTCGGTGACGATGGCGAGGCCATCCGCCCCGGTGAGCGTCTCCACGCTCGACTTGCATAGAGTGAGGCCCGCTTGAGAGCCATAAATGCGGGCGCACTCGGGCATAGCCACAGGGTCGTAGGCCCGCACCGAGGCGCCCTCCTTCCATAGCGCTTCCATGAGCACGCGGCTCGGAGCCTCGCGCATGTCGTCGGTGTTCGGTTTGAACGCAAGTCCCCAGAGCGCGATGGTCTTGCCCTGGAGCGAGCCGAAATGGCGCTTGATTTTCTGAAAAAGAACCGTCTTCTGGCGCTCGTTCACGTTCTCCACCGCGGCGAGCAGGCTTTCCTCGTAGCCCACCTCGGCCGCGGAGCGCCGCAGCGCCTTGACGTCCTTGGGGAAGCAGGACCCGCCGTAGCCCACACCCGGGTAGATGAAGGCGTGGCCGATACGCGGATCGGAGCCGATGCCGATGCGCACGGCCTCGATGTCGGCGCCGCATTGCTCGGCGAGGTTCGCGAGCTCGTTCATGAAGCTGATCTTGGTCGCGAGCATGGCATTGGCCGCGTACTTGGTGAGCTCGGCCGAGCGCACATCCATGACGATCATCCGGTCGCGGTTGCGCGTAAACGGCTCGTACAGCGCCCGCAGCAGCTCCGTTGCCCGCGGGCTCGAGGTGCCGACGACCACGCGGTCGGGTTTCATGAAGTCATCGACCGCCGCGCCCTCCTTCAAGAATTCGGGGTTCGATACCGTGTCGAACTCGATCGCCTTGCCGCGCTCGGCGAGTTCTGCGCTCACCGCATCGCGCACCTTGTCGGCGGTGCCCACCGGCACCGTGGACTTGGTGATCACCACTTTATACTCGCTCATGTGGCGGCCGATCGTGCCCGCGACGGCCAGCACGGATCGCAGGTCCGCGGAGCCGTCTTCGTCCGGGGGGGTGCCGACCGCGATCAGCTGAAACTGGCCGTGCTCCACCCCCTCCTGCGCATCGGTGGTGAAGCGCAGACGTCCGGCCTGGAAGTTGCGCTTGACGATGGCGTCGAGTCCGGGCTCGTGGATGGGGATCTCACCGGCCGACAGCATCTCGACCTTGCGCCGGTCCACATCGACGCAGACGACGCGATTGCCGGCATCAGCCAGGCAGGCGCCCGTCACCAGGCCCACGTAGCCGGAGCCAAAAATGGTAATTCGCATTCGTAATAGTCTGATTTAGCAGAGAAAAGTGCGCGTACAGGGTAGCGTTTTTGGGGGGGTAAGTAAAGGCGACGAGCGCGGGGTCGCGCGAGCCGCGGCAAGATCCGGAGCGCCGCGGAGCCCCTAGACCCAGGGGTCGCGCAGCAGCTTTTGCTCCCACGCAAGGGAGTTCGAGACGATGGCGCGGAGATCATCGTAGCGCGGCTGCCAGCCGAGCTCGGTCCGGATCCGGTCGGCGCGAGCCACGAGATAGGCCGGGTCACCCGGGCGGCGCGGTTCCTCGCGGATCACCAGTGGCTTGCCGCCGACGCTCTCCACCATCGCGAGAACCTCGCGCACCGAATACCCGTGCCCGTAACCCACGTTCAGCGTCACGGAGCGGCCCTTGGCGCGCAGATAATCGAGAGCTTGACAGTGAGCCGCGGCCAGATCCTCGACGTGCAGGTAGTCGCGTACGCCCGTCCCGTCGGGGGTCGGGTAGTCGGTTCCGAATATCGACACGTGGCTGCGCTTGCCGACCATCGCCTCACAGGCCACTTTGGTCAGCAAAGTTGCGCCGGGCGTCGCCTGACCGATGCGCCCGCCGGGGTCGGACCCCGCCACATTGAAATAGCGCAGTGCCACGTAGCGCAGCGGATTCACCGCCGCCACGTCGCGCAGCATCCACTCGGTCATGAGCTTCGAGGTGCCGTAGGCGTTGATCGGCCGGGTCGCCGAATCCTCGCCGGCATAGCCGTCCTCGGGCATCCCGTAGACCGCCGCGGTCGACGAGAACACGAAGTGCTCGACCCCGTGATCGATCGAGGCCTGCAGCAAGCTGCGCGTCGAGCAGGTGTTGTTCCCGTAGTACTTGAGCGGCAGCGCCACGGACTCGGGCACGATGGTGTG
>Ga0302314_10020615_pt1 | contig 10893 bp, 10 predicted proteins | sample III_Palsa_N2_3_FD_200533 | JGI IMG/M metagenome (GOLD analysis project Ga0302314, IMG submission 200533) | Peat permafrost microbial communities from Stordalen Mire near Abisko, Sweden - III_Palsa_N2_3 | ecosystem: Environmental > Terrestrial > Soil > Palsa > Peat permafrost | place: Sweden... | reverse complement strand
CTATTGCTGGGTCATCGGCTTTGCCGTTCTCGGCGTGCTGTATCGGCGCGACGACCTGATCAGAACGGTGCTGATCGCGCCCGCGGTCGGGATCTTGGTCCTCGTCTATTTCACCTATGTCCTCAGTCGGCTGGGATACCCGATCGGGTCGATTGCCTGGCCGCTCACCGCTGCCTTGCTCGCGGCCGCGGGCGCTGCCTTGGTCTGGCGTAGGTCACCTTTGCCCGGAATGCGCGGGCTGCCTTACCTTCTGATCGTAGCCTTGGCCTTCGCGGGGTCTGGCTGGCCTTTGATCATCGATGGCTTTGATTGGATGGCGCATCTCAATCCGGACGCCGGCAATTACATGCTCGATACAGACCGCCTCGTTCGCCAGCCCTATATCGGGCTTCCGGATGTAGATGCCTGGCGGAACCAGACCGATTGGGCGAGCCGCTACGTTGCGTACCCTTTGGACGGCATCCGGACGGGCACGGATCTGCTCTTTGCCTGGGTGGTGTCGGTAAGCGGTCGTGATGAGCCGGCAGCCTATATGCCGCTGATCGTCGCCCTGCATGTCGCCGCGTTGTGTGCTGCGACAGCGTTGATTGGCGCGGCGCATCGCTTCGCCCGGCTTCTGAGCGGCGCGCTGCTGGCGGTCGCCGCCTTGTCCAGTGTCGGTGTCTCGCTTCAGTTGCTCGGCCAGGAATTAGGGCTTGTTTGCCTGACCTTGGCTTCCGTCCTGCTGCTCAGCCCATTCTATCGGCTGTCCTTGGCCGCCTTGGCGCGGTTTGCCGCTTTGGCGGCGCTCATGATGGCTGGGTTCGTCCTCAGCTACCCTGAAATGCTGCCGTTCCTCGGCATCGGCTTTCTGATCTACCACGGCCTCGGTGTTAAAGAGCTCCGCCGGTACTGGCGCCGGGGCATCGTTGCTGGGGCGCTGATCGGCATTGCGGCGCTGATCTTGATCGCGCCGGACGCATTCGGCCTGTTCAAATTCCTGCTGAAACAGGCCAGCGCGTCGACAGAGAGTATGCGGTATCCCGAACTCTTTCCGTATTTTCTGCTGCCCTCGGGGGTGGCGGCCCTTTGGGGGCTTCGGCCTTATGCCCCCGGCGGCACGTCCCTGCTGGGCGAGAACCTTGCTATTGCCATCGGCTTCGCCATGTCGGGCGCCATGGCAATCGCGGCTGCGTGGATGATCTACCGACGCGAGGCCTGCGCGGTTATGGTCGTCCTGATGGCCGCGCTCGGTGCGGATCTGGCCGTAACAAATTCAGGATTCGGCGTCTTCAAATTGGCGATGTACGCCCAGCCTTATCTGATGACGACGGCCGCGTTGTCGGTGTGCCTTCTGTTGCGGGTGGCACGGTGAGCCGAACCCTGCGACAGGTCGCGGCCGCAGCGATCGTTGCCAGTCTCGGGCTGGCGAACGTCGTCACCCAACGGGACTATATCGAGGATTCCGCTGGGAAGAACTGGACAGCCATGTTGACGCGGCTGCGCGGTTTGGTGGGGCTTCCGGCGCATGCGCCGATCATGGTCGGGTTGCAGGATTATCCCAAACCGGATCTCGTTGCACTCTATGCGCTGGGACACCCGGTCTGGAGCATCGACGGCGCCGAGGCGACACCGGTCGACAAGCCGGATGTGCATGACTTTCCGGCGGAATACCGGGATTTGGCCACTACGTGGCTCGATTCGTACATTCCGCTGCAATTCGATCTCGGGCCGGATGGGCCGAGCCATCATTTCAAGCGCTTCAAAGTGCCGAACGACATATCGGTAGAGTCAGGGTTTGTGGTTCTTCCCGCCCGCGACGAAAGCATTTTGAATGGAAGCCACGACCGACCCAAGGCCGGGCGACTTTACGCAACGCCCTTCGCCGATCAACGCAATACCCTCGTCCAGATCCAGACGGATTTGGGGCAGATCATTATCCCTGGGCAGTTCGACAATGTCGGCCTTTGGCAGATGGAAGGCGATTTCGCCGGGTCGCCGGGCGGTCTCGAGGGTCTCGGCCGTCATCTGCTGGTCGAAGTGCTCAATCCCGTGCCGGGCTCCCGATTTCTGCTCGACTACACCACTGCGGGGCTGGCCGGGCAGGGTTTCTCCCTGCCGACAGTAGCGGCGGTCATCGGCACCGAGCGGTTGAACCTGGGATTCGAAGGACAGGGCGCCGGCCGGGTATTGTCCGCGCCTCTTACGCCCCGAGAGATCGACGGGCATTTCTACCTTGCCCTGGATATGGGGGTCGATGCCGTACTCTTTCCCAGCGAGCGGCATGGGCTGGCGGCTCTCTACAATACCCGACTCGGTAATGACCCGCGCCATCTGGTCGGCTTCGCCCGGAATATCTCGCTCCTGACACCAGAACAGGTCGCAGCGCTCACCCCGCCGCCGGCGATTGCGGCGTTTCCCGCCGGCCTGTTCGACCCCGGACTCCTCTACAGCGGCGTGTCGGAGGATGGCTGGCTGGCGGACAAGGCCTGGTTCGAGCTGGCCTTGCCGGGGCCGAGCAATATCGTGCATGTGACCGGCGAGATTCCAGGCTTCAGCCCGAAGATCCTCGGTGGCACGGTCAAGCTTCTTGCCGACGGAGCCACGGTTGCCGAAGGCAAGCTGATCGGTGGCGCCTTCGATCTGAATGTCCCGATTCCAGAAGCGTCGGGCCCGCGCGAGATCGGCTTCGAGATCAGCGGCGTCGATCGGCTGCCGGCGCCGGACGGCCGTTTGGTCTCGCTCCATCTGACGTCATTGGCCCTGGGCAAGCGGGACACCGTACCGAAGCCCGGTTCGCAGCAATAACCGGCCAGTGTTGCATGTCTTGCCGGTGGGGCCGATGCCCGCGTGAGCATCTTGTCGCAGGTATTGCCTTGCGCTACACAGGACCGGTTGGTAGCTCCGACAAGCCATCTTCATTTCCCCGGATGTGACAGATACCGATGCCGTCGGCGCCTGAAATTGCGATCGTTACCTCGATTCCCCCAAGAATTACGCGCGAGCAGGGGGGAACCAATATCGGCAACCTATACCAGGCGGATTGCGTCGCCTCGTGGCTTGCCGCCGGCTTCAAGGTGCTGTCGGTCAATGTGCGGGACGAGATCTCGCTACTGGCCGATCGCTATCCGCAGGTCGAGTTCGTCGCGACCGATCGCAGTGCCGGTGCCATTGCCGGGCGCCCGACCCCCTTGATCGACGATCTGCTGCTGGCGCTGGATCGGCAGCCGCAAGCGGTGGTCGGTATCGTCAATGCCGATCTGTGCATGGAGAAAGGCAAGGACTGGATTGCGCCGGTCATGGCCTCGGTCGCCTCGACCGTCCTGCTCGGCCACCGCCTGGACGTGGAATCCTGGTCGACCCGGCCCGGCGAGATGGCGGCGCCAGGATTTCCTTATACCGGCGGTTTCGACCTGTTCTTCTTCGAGAAATCGGCGATCCCCAAATGCCTGGCTGCGGCCGGCGCCAAAAGATTCTTCTCCATGGGCATGCCCTGGTGGGATTTCTGGTTTCCGATCACGCTGGCCTTGCAAGGGTATCGCGTGGCGATGCTGGAGGAGCCGCTCGCCGGTCATCTGATCCACCCGATCAAATACGATCCGGCCGTCTGGGAGTATATGGGCGCGCAATTCGTCGATTATGTGTGCCAGCAGGCGGCCGATGGTGCGGCTCTGGCGATTTCCGAACTCGTGCCGGTGATCGAGGGCGCCCGGGAACTCGGCCCGCGCGCGGAGAAGGAGCTCAGGCATTGGACCCGGGCGCGCGCGCTCGAGGATCGGGGCGACAAATGGTCCAGCCGCTACAAGACCAATCTCGAACTCTATTGCGGTTTGACGCTCAAGACCCTGCGGAATGCCATCGGCAGTGACGACGACCGCCGCGCCGCCGCCCGCTGATCCCGGGTTCCGGGTCAGACCAGCGAGACGCCGAGCTGCTCGATCAGGGCGACCTCGTCATGCGGCAAGGCGCGGTACTGCGCCTGCTCCTTGGGGTGATAGTGGTAATTGCCGATGACGACCGGCAGCCGCAGCAGCGGTTTCTGCAGGTGCTTGGCCAGCACCAGCCACCAGGCGGCGTCGGCGGCGGAGCGGATCACCGTGCCCTCGGGAAACCGCCAGGGATAGCGCGGGGCACCGATATGGGCGTCGAGCCGCCACATCGTCGCCGGACCATAGGTCCCCTGTTCGCCGGTGCCGCTGCCGAGCCGGGTCCGGATGCCCGGTCCGCGCCGCTCCCAATCGGCGATCGACGGCAGCAGTTCGGCCGGATAGCAGCGTTCGATCGCATCGGTTTCCTTCTGGGAATAGGTGATGTTCCACTCGCCGCCGACCAAAGCCGCGTCGTTCTGGCCGAGCGCGCGTTCCAGCACCTCGACGGCGTCAGTGGCCAAGCGATCGTCCAGGTTCAGATTCATCACGAAATTCGTCTGCGCCAGCGCGAGTGCCACGTTCCAGGCCTGGTAGAGGCCGAGCTTCTCGCGCACCGAGACTGCGCGTCCCTTCACCCAGGGCGGAATCCAGTCATTGCCGTCGAAGACATAGATCGGTTCGACCGGCACGGTCTGGCGCGCCAGATTGGCGATGTGCCCGCGCAGCAGATCGCCGCGTTTCGGATCGCCGCTCCAGACCGCGCAGATCACTGAAGTCTGGGCGAGACGCGGCTGGTCGCGGCGCTTGAACAGCGTATCGGCGCCGAGCCGCCCGACCAGCTCATAGCCCTTCTCGGCCATCAGCGCCGGCAACCGTGGCTCATCGCCGAGGCTGCGAATCGAGACCACGGCCAGGCGGAAGCGCTTGGTGTCGAGCCCGGCGATCAGCTCGACGGCTGCCGGGCCGGCATCGATGGAGCAATAATCCACGGAAAACAGCGCATGCGCCGAGAGCAGGTCAGCGAGGCCGCCGGCGAGCGGGACGAAAGTCGCGCTGCGCGTCGCAGCGACGCGAGCGATATCCGCCGGATCGGCCACCGCACAGAACCCGCGCCAGCCCATGAAACGCTCGAAGAACAAGGTGTTGCTATCGCTATCGGGGGTGCCGATCTCGACGAACACGCCGCCGCGCTTGGCCTTGAAGAAATGCTCGAGCAGGAAGCGGTCCTGGCCGGCTGACGAGAAGAACCGCATCGATGAATCCCGGTGGCGAAGCGTGATATACCCGGCTGGGTGCTGCGGGACTGTAGAAGCAACCGGCTGGCCGGATCAATTGCCGGGGCGACACGATGGCGCAGATCGATTGCGCCGGCCATACTTCGGGCACAAATGCGGCGTGATCCGCGGATGCCGACGGCCTGTCGATCGCGCGATCGCCCACCTTGAACAGGAGACCGGCATCATGGCTAAACTCGATATTGCAGTCCTCGGCATCGGCGGCATGGGGCGCGGCATTGCCGGGCGGCTGCTCGATGCCGGGCATAGGGTGACCGTCTATAACCGCACGGCCGCTGCGGCCGATGCGTTGGTGGCGCGCGGTGCCCGGCGGGCGGCAAGCCCGGCCGAGGCGGTGGTGCCGGGCGGCATCGCCGTCACCATGCTCGCCAATGACGCCGCCCTCGAAGCGGTCACGACCGGTCCCGAGGGCTTCCTCGAGACATTGGGCCCGGACGGGCTGCATGTCTCGATGAGCACGATCACCCCGGGCTTGGCAAAATCCCTGGCGGCGCGCCATCGCGCGGCCGGCGGCGACTTCCTCGGCTCGCCGGTATTCGGCCGGCCGGATGCGGCGGCTTCCGGGCGGCTCTGGATCGCGCTCTCGGGCAGCGATGCCGCCAAGACGCGGGCCAAACCCGTGCACGACGCCGTATCGCAGGGCATCTTCGATTTCGGCACGGCGCCCGAGGCGGCGCTGGTCGCCAAGATCGGCGGCAACTTTCTGATTGCCGCGGCGCTGGAAGCGATGGGCGAGGCCTTCGCGCTCATGGCCAAGAGCGGCGTCGACGCGGCCCGCTTCCACGAGATGATCAGCCAGACCCTGTTTGCCGGCGTGGTCTACCAGAATTACGGCCGCGCCATCCTCGGCGGGAAATTCGAGCCGGCCGGGTTCAAGCTCAGCCTGGGCGCCAAGGATGTCGGGCTGGCGCTGGCGGTCGGCAGCGCCACCGAGACGCCGCTGCCGCTCGCCAGCCTGCTGCGCGACCGCTTCCTCGCCGGCCTGGCCAAGGGTCGGGGCGACGCCGATTGGTCGGCGATCGCGCTCGGCGCCCGCGAGGATGCCGGCCTGCCCGACTAGGTCCGGGCGCGTTGCCAGGGTAGGGGGTTTCTGCCATGATCCGCGCCGCTCAACGGCGGGCGGGCAGGAGCACCTCGTGGTCGCGATCAGTATCTGGCAGGTTTTTCTGGTCGTCGTGATCGCCGGCCTGGTGGCACTGGGCGGCGGGTTCCGGCCGGGCCGCCCACCCGACGGCACCGGGCACTGAGCCCGCGCCGTCCCACGCACCGATAGGGTTACAGGCACCGATGTTCGATTTCGCGTGGTCCGAGCTGATGGTGATCGGCGCCGTCGCCCTGGTCGTGATCGGCCCCAAGGATCTGCCCAAGGCGCTGAAGACGGCCGGCATGCTGGTGCGCCGGGCGCGCGGCATGGCGCGGGAATTCCAGAACAGCATCGACGACATGATCCGCGAGGCCGAGCTCGACGACGTCCGCAAGACGGTCCAGGAGGCGACGCGCTTCGATCTCGACAAGACCATCCACAACGCGATCGACCCCGAAGGCCAACTGAAACAGCCGATCTTCCCCGTGGACGAGGCCGCCCCGGCACCGATCGCTGCCCCAGCGGAGGCACCGCCGGCGCCGGATGAACCGCCAGCCGAACCGCCGCCGCTCGCCGAACCCTTCATCGCGCCCAGGATCCCGCCCGCACCATGAGCGACGAACTCGAACAAGGGCGCATGCCGCTGCTCGAACACCTGGTCGAGCTGCGGCGCCGGCTGATCATCTCCTTCGTCGGGCTGATCATCGCCTGGGGCACCTGCTATTATTTCGGCGCCCAGCTGCTCGATTTCCTGATCCGGCCGCTGGCCGATCAGCTGGTCGACAAGCCGGGCCACGCGCTGATCTATACGGCGCTGACCGAAGCCTTCGTCACCCGGGTCAAGGTGTCGTTCTGGGCCGCCTGCTTCATCTCGTTCCCGATCATCGCCACCCAGGTCTGGATGTTCGTGGCGCCCGGGCTCTACAAGAACGAGCGCATGGCCTTCATGCCTTATCTGGTGGCGACGCCGGTGCTGTTCTTCATGGGCGGGGCGCTGGTCTATTACATGATCTTCCCGGCGGCCTGGCATTTCTTCCTGAGCTTCGAGCAGCAGGCGACGGTCGGCGCGCTGGCGATCGAGGCCATGCCCAAGATCAGCGAATATCTGTCGCTGTCGCTGACCCTGATCTTCGCCTTCGGCCTCGCCTTCCAGATGCCGGTGGCCCTGACCCTGATGGCGCGGGTCGGGCTGGTCACCTCGAAATTCCTGGCGAAGCAGCGGCGCTACGCCATCGTGCTGAATTTTGCCGCCGCCGCCATGGTGACGCCGCCGGACGCCATCAGCATGACCGGCCTGGCCCTGCCGCTCTGCCTGCTCTACGAGATCTCGATCTGGAGCTGCCGCTGGGTCGAGCGCCAGAAGGCGAAGCGCGAGGCGGCGCTGGGGATCTGAAGTTCGGCCCCGGAAGATGGACGCTGCCGGCCGAACTCCCTATAACCAAGCGGCCCTCGCAACGACAGCGCAAGACCTCTCATGCATGATTTGAAGTCCATCCGCGACGATGCCGAATTATTCGATCGCGGCCTTGCCCGGCGCGGCCTCGGCCCGATAGCCCAGGAGATCCTGGCGCTCGACACGGCGCGGCGCACTGCCCAGACCGAGTTGCAGGAGCTGCAGAGCCGGCGCAACGACGCCTCACGCCGGATCGGCCAGGCCAAGGCCAAGGGCGAATCGGCCGAGCCGCTGATGGCCGAGGTCGCCGCGGCCAAGGAGCGTATGGGCTCGCTCGAAGCCGACGAACGCCGGGTGGCCGAGGAACTCGAGCGCCGCCTCTCGGCGCTGCCCAATATTCCGGCCGACGACGTGCCGGACGGGCTCGACGAGCATGGCAATGTCGAGATCCGCCGCTGGGGCGCTCCGCCCGACCTGGCGTTTAGGCCCAAGCAGCATTTCGAGCTGGGCGAACAGCTGGGCCTGATGGATTTCGAGCGTGCTGCCAAGCTCTCGGGCGCGCGCTTCGTCGTGCTCAAGGGCGCGTTGGCCCGGCTGGAACGGGCGCTCGGCGCCTTCATGCTCGACATCCATACAACGGAATTCGGCTATACCGAGGTGTCGCCGCCGCTGCTGGTCAATGACCAGACCATGTTCGGCACCGGGCAATTGCCGAAATTCGCCGAGGATCAGTTCCGCACGACCGATGGGCGCTGGCTGATCCCGACCGCCGAAGTGTCGCTGACCAATCTCGTCGCCGATGAGATCCTGGACGAGGTGACGCTGCCGCAGCGCGTGACCGCCTTCACCGCCTGTTTCCGGCTCGAGGCGGGGGCGGCCGGGCGCGACACGCGCGGCATGATCCGCCAGCACCAGTTCGCCAAGGTCGAGCTGGTCTCGATCGCCCATCCCGACCACTCCGAGGCCGAGCATGAGCGCATGACCTCGGCCGCCGAGACCATCCTGCAGCGGCTCGGGCTGCCCTATCGGGTGATGAAGCTGTGCGCCGGCGATATGGGCTTCAGCGCGCGCAAGACCTACGACCTGGAAGTCTGGCTGCCGGGGCAGGGCGCCTATCGCGAGATCTCCAGCTGCTCCAATTGCGGCGAGTTCCAGGCCCGGCGCATGAAGGCGCGGTTCCGGCCCAAGGACGGCAAGAACACCCGCTTCGTCCATACCCTGAACGGCAGCGGCCTGGCCGTCGGGCGCACCCTGGTCGCTGTGCTGGAGAATTACCAGCAGGGCAACGGCACCATCGCGGTGCCGCCGGCGCTGCAGCCCTATCTGGGCGGGCTCGAAGTGATCGGCGCGTGACCCTCGCCGCCCCGCTCGACCTGGCCACGGCGCGGATCCTGCTGTCGAACGACGACGGTATCGCCGCCCCGGGGCTGAAGATTCTGGAGCGCGTGCTGCGCACCCTGTGCCGCGATGTCTGGGTCGTCGCCCCGGAGCGCGAGCAAAGCGGCGCCGGGCATTCGCTGACCTTGCGCCAGCCCCTGCGCATCCGCAAGCTGCGGCCGAAACGCTTCGCCGTCGACGGCACGCCGACCGATGCCGTACTGCTCGGCATCAAGCAGATCATGCGCGACAAGCCGCCATCCCTGCTGGTGTCGGGCATCAATCTCGGCGGCAATATGGGCGAGGACGTGACCTATTCCGGCACGGTCGCAGCCGCCATGGAAGGCACGCTGATGAACGTGCCCTCGATCGCCTTCAGCCTGGCCGTGGGCAATGGTGCTGCACCGCGCTGGGATACGGCGGCGCAGATGGTGGCCGAGGTCGTGCAGCGGCTGGTCACATTGCCGTGGCCGGGCAATACCCTGATGAACGTCAATATCCCCAATATTCCGGCCGACCAGGTAACCGGGATCCACGCCGCGGCCCAAGGCCAGCGGCCGATCGGCGACAATACGGTCGAGTCGATGGATCCGCGCGGGCGGCGCATCTATTGGATCGGCCCCAACCGCTTCGACGAGGCGATCGAAGCCGGCACCGATATCGATGTCGTCGCCAAGGGCGGCGTGGCCGTGGTGCCGATCCATCTCGATCTCACCCATCGGGACGGGCTCGAGGCGCTGCGGCGCGTCTTCCCGTGAGCCCCGCCGCCGGCACGGCCCTGGCCGCGGAGCTGGCGCGCGCCGGCATTCGCGATGAGCGCGTGCTGGCGGCAATGGCGCAGGTGCCGCGCGACCTCTTCGTGCCGCCGACCTTCGCCGAACATGCCTGGGACAATGTCGCCCTGCCGATCGGCCATGGCCAGACCATCAGCCAACCGCTGGTCGTCGCCTGCATGACCGAGGCGCTGGAGGTCGGCGACCGCGATACCGTGCTCGAGATCGGCACCGGCTCGGGCTATCAGACCGCGGTGCTGGCGCGGCTGTGCCGGCGGGTCTTCACCATCGAGCGCCACCGCGCCCTGCTGCGCGAGGCCGAACAGCGCTTCGCGCAATTGCGCCTAGGCAATGTCACCAGCCGATTCGGCGACGGCAGCAAGGGCTGGCCGGAGCCGGCACCCTTCGATCGTATCCTCATGACTGCCGCGGCCCCGGAGCTGCCGCAGGCCCTCGTTGACCTTCTGGCGCCGGATGGCATTCTGGTCGGGCCGCTCGGCCGCGAGCGGCATGACCAGACCCTGGTCCGCGTCCGTCGCAACGCCGAGGGCGCGGTATTTTGCGAGGAGCTGTGCGTGGTGCGCTTCGTTCCCCTGGTGCCCGGCCTGCCGCGCGAGGCCCCCATCGCCCGGCGCAGGGGGGAATCATGATCCCGGCCAGGCTGCTCGCGCTCGCGAGTCTCGCTTTTCTGCTGGCCGGCTGCATCCGCGACGAGCCGCCGGCGCCGGTCACCGATGCCGAGAATCCGGGCGGACAGAATGTCGCACAAGGCCATGCAGCACCGGTACCGATCGAGACCGCGGCCGGCAAGCTGACGGTACGGCCGGGCCAGACGCTCTATGCCGTGGCGCGCGACGCCAAGGTGCCGGTGCGCGCGCTCATCGACGCCAATCAGCTGCAGCCGCCCTACAAGCTCCAGGCCGGCCAGGTGCTGATTGTGCCGCATACCCGCCAGCATATCGTCCAGCCGGGCGAGACGCTCTACGCCGTCGCCCGGCAATATGGCGTCGAGGCCTCGAGTCTGGCTCGGGAAAACCACCTGAATCCGCCTTACAGTATCAAGAGCGGCGCCGTGCTGATCCTGCCGACACCGGTCGAGACGGCCGGCGCCGCACCAGGGCCG
>Ga0302314_10020614_pt1 | contig 10894 bp, 11 predicted proteins | sample III_Palsa_N2_3_FD_200533 | JGI IMG/M metagenome (GOLD analysis project Ga0302314, IMG submission 200533) | Peat permafrost microbial communities from Stordalen Mire near Abisko, Sweden - III_Palsa_N2_3 | ecosystem: Environmental > Terrestrial > Soil > Palsa > Peat permafrost | place: Sweden... | reverse complement strand
GGACGCGCCGCATGCGCTCGCGTACGCGCCCGACGTCGCGCAGGCGCTCGTCGTTCTCGGCGACCGGGACGAGGCGCTCGGCTCCGTCTGGCACTTGCCGACGAACCCCGCGGAGACGATGCGCGCCATGGTCGCTCGGATGGCGGACGCGCTCGGCTTTCCCATCGGGATCACCCGACTGCCGCGGCTCGCGCTGCGCGCGGCCGGCATCTTCTCGCCGCTCCTCCGCGAGGTCGCCGAGATGACGTACCAGTGGGAGTCCCCTTACGAAGTCGACGCGTCGCGCTTCAGCGCCGCGTTCGGCGGAACGCCCACTCCGATGAACGCGGTCGTGACGGCGACCGCCACCTGGGCCCGCGCCACCTACGGGAGCCTGCGGCAGGCGGCGTGAAGGCTAGCTCACCCCGCTAGACGACGACCCTCAGGTAGTCGAACTTCGACGCCGTCAGGTCCTCATCGGTGAGCCCCCACCCGTTGTCGCCAGGGATGACGTAGATCACGTCCGACTTCACGCTCGCGAAGCTGAGCGCCCCCATCCCGTTCAGGATGCGCGCGAACGTGGACCGCCTCCACAAGAGCTCCTGGGGCACATTGCAGAGGGCAGAGAGGGACAGGTCCGTGGGCGACCCTTGCACGATGAGGAACGCCATCGTCAGGGTCATGTGCCGCGCGGTGCCGCGGTACGGGTCGGGCTGTCCGGAAGGCTCCGTGCGCGCCCCCTCCTCGGTGGTCATCCCCGCGACCCACATGTCGTAGTCACGGAGCGCGCGGCTGTTGTCGTCGAAGTAGTCCCAGCACCCCTTCTGCACATGCTCGAGATGCCGGAGCATCGACTCCGCGGCCTGCCGGTAGAGCGACCATTTCTCGTGATAGCCGGAGAGCTCGGGGTGCTCGACGACGAGCCGCCGGAGCGACGCGTGGAACGCCGTGTCGAGGGGGAGGCAGAGCTCCATCGCGAAGATCGAGTGCTGCACGCGTTAGCCTCCCCAGCCGCCCGAGGAACGGTTCCACGAGCCACTTCGGTTCATCACCGCACCGAGGATCGCTCCCGTCCCCGCGGCGACGATGACCGGCACCATGCCAAAGCTCGGCGGGCGCGTCTTGGCGGTTCCGACGCCCCCCGAGAACGCCGTCGCGCGCGCGACCGGAACGTAGTCACGGCCCAGCATCGAGACATCCGGCGGATGGAAGAGCGCGGGGATCGGCGAGATCCAGGGGTAGTCGACCCAGAACGCCTCGTGCGTCGCGGCGGAATGACCGTAGTAGTAGGCCGACGATGTCGGTGCCGTCGTGTCGGGCCCGAACGCGCTCGCGCCCACCATCTTGACCGTGAGCCCATTCACGCTGGCGGCGTGGAAGACGTCGTTCAGATCGTCGAGCTCGGGGACGCTCGTATCGAGCGGCGCGACGTAGAGGACGCGCTGAATGCCGAGTTGTCGGAGGTTTCCGGCGCTCGGGAGACGCGCGAGGTGGCGGTTGTCGAAGTGGCTTCCGTCGTCCGTGTACGTCGTGAGCCGGTCGCGATCGAGGATGAACATCGGGGGAGCGGACCCGGGGGCGCTCGCGCGCTCCGCCGCGGCTTTGGCGAAGAGCGGCTGGTAGAAGAGCGCCGCGGCGAGCGCGAGGTGCGCCGCCACGATGCCGTGGGGGTGTGGCCAGTTGTCGATCGCGAATACGGGATCGAACAGGCCGGCCGCGCCCGCGGCAAACGCGATCGACTCCGGCCCCGGGAGGTCGACGACGACGGCGACGCCGGGCACTCCCCGGGCGAAGAGCGACGCCAGCGACCCGCCACGCAGGTACGCGAGATCCATCGCGGGCGTGCGGATCGGCCGCACGGTGTCGCGGAGCGGGAGAAACGGGTTCGGATCTTCCGGGAGCATCGCCGCGGGAGTCGAGACGAGCGACTGCAGGAGTGTGGGGACGAAGTACGGGTGCAGGTCGACGCGCACGGGTGCGAGGTCGGTCGCGAGCCGCGCGACGAGCTCGGGCTGGAAGGGCTGCACGGTCGTGCCGTCGAAGGTGACGGTCTCCGTCGCGGCACCGAAGTTCCACCCGAACTGCTGCTGCATCTCGAGGGAGCTCTTCGGGACCGTTGAATAATCGCTGCTGGAGCAGCCAGACGCCTTCGCGACGAGGACCCCGACCGTGAGCAGCCCGCCGCCCACGAGCAGCGCCTTCAGCGCCGTCCGCCGTCCGACCGGGTCCGCGTGGTGGAGCCCTTCGTGCCACCAGCGCGCGCCGACGATCCCCGGCTTGTCGAGGAACTCGTCGCGCTTGAAGGGGGGGTCGTTCATCGTTCGCTCACACGCCGCGCGTCCGTCCGGAGCCGCTCGAGGAACCCGGCATCGAACACCCCGTCCACTCGCACGGAATATCGGAAGAACGGGTCCGCGTCGACACCGTGGTAGTCGTGATCGTTGAACCAGTAGGCGCGCCCTTTGACCTCGCTCTTCGTGGCGCTCTGCTCGTCCCAGAGAAAGAGCCGCTTGTTCCCCGCCGGCGAGAACGTGACGAAGTGGTCCGGCCCGTCCGGCCCTTGCGCGTCTGGGTCACCGTCTCGATGCACCGTGCCGTGATCGTTCGCCTCGAGCCCCATGATATTGCAGCGCCCGAGGGACGTGAACGGGAGGCTCTTCGCGTACGCGATCGTCTTCGGGAAGAACGTCTTCGCGATCCGGGTGAATTCCTTCCCGACCGCCGAGCTCTTCTCGGTCCAGAGGCGATTCGGAATCAGCTCCACGTAGACCTTCCACGGGAAGTAGACGCCGTGCCGGACCTTGAGCCAGAGCATCTGCCGACGCGACAGAGGATGCTCGCGTTCTTCCCCGAAGAGCGCCTCGTCGCGCGCCGATGCATCGATCGAGGACGGATCGTCCGCGAGCGATCGAAAGACGGCGAAACCGGCGTCGTCGAGCCCGCGAATCACCTCGCCGTAGTCCGCGTGCACCTCACCCAGACGTGACGGCGGCACGATCCCCATCGAGCGGTGGCTCCCTCCCGTGTAGTCCACCGGGACTTGCGTGAGCGCGAGGCAGATCTCCTCGTGGATGGCGGCGAACGGCTCCGTGTCGACGTACGTATCCAGGCTCACGAAGGGCTGGCCCAGAACTCCCCGGAGGCTCGACGCGGGCAACATACGCGAAGGGATGATTCGTACTCCTTGTGGCGATGTTTGTGGTGCCGTAGTTTCGTGCCGATGGAACTCCGACCGCTCTACGTGCTCGCGTTTGCCGTAGGAACGACTCTCGGATTGCTCGTCTTGCTACAGCTCGGGCAGCGCCTCGGCTCGAAGCACACCATCGCCTCCGATCTCGAGTCGGGGAACTCCGCGCGCCGCCTCGTGCGCGTTGGCCAGGTGCTCGGCGTGTTCTTGATCGCGTCCGCGGCCGTGAAGAACAGCGTGCTGGGGATCAGCGTCGCGCACGACGCGATGTGGGTCGGGGCGTTCGGCGCGGTCGCCGTCCTCCTGCTCGTGCTCAGCGGGCGCTTCGGGATCCGTCTCCTGCTTCAGGGGCGGCTCGAACAGGAGGTCGAGCGCGGCAATACCGCGGCGGGGCTCGCGGCCGGGGCGCACTACGTCGCGGCGGGGGTCATCACCTCGCGGGCGATAGGCGGGACGGACGTCCGTAGCCTCGGCGTCTCGCTCGTCTTCTTCGTCCTCGCGCAGGTCACGCTCCACGTCTTCGTGTCGCTCTTCCGGGCCCTCACGACGTACGACGACGCGGATCAGATTCACGGCGAGAACATGGCCGCTTCGCTCAGCTACTCGGGGGCGCTCATCGCGTTCTCGATCATCATCGCCCGCGCCCTCGACGGCGACTTCGTGACCTGGCCCGAGTCGCTCCGCGGCTACGGCGGCGTGCTGCTCCTCGCCCTGACGCTCTATCCCGTCCGGCAGCTCTTCGTGCAGGTGCTCATGCTGCACTCGCCGTTCACGCTCTGCGGTGGACGGCTCGACCGCGGCATCGCCATCGAACGCAACGAGGGGATGGGGGCGCTCGAAGGGGCTGCCTACCTCGCGACGGCGCTCTCCATCGCCCAGCTCGTCTAGGCCGGTGGCCCCGGACGCCATCGGCGATCGCGACGCCGCGCTGCTCGCGTACGATACGTTCGCACGGCGAATCGTCGACGGGAAGATCCTCACCGACCCATGGGTCGACGGGAAACCTCGCTTCCGCCCGGAGCCCGTCTTCCTGACCCCGACGGAGCAGCGCGCGATGTACCGAGCGGCGGAGGAGGTCGCCGCCGTCTACAACGAGCTCTGCCTCATCGTCGCGGACCACCCGGAGCTCCTCGACGACTTCTTCGCCCTGACCCCTTTTCAGAAGGCGATGTGGCTCGCGTCGACGCCGCTCTGGCACGGGCTGGCGCGCGCCGACGTCTTCGTCACCGACGACGGGCTCGCGTTCGCGGAGCTGAACTGCGACACGCCCACGGGCGAGGCCGAGGCGGTGATCTTGGGCGCGCTCACGGCAAACGAGCACGCGGGCGCGATCGATCCCAACGTCGATCTGGAGCGACGCTTCGTGGCGATGGTCGAGGCGCTCGCGTCACGCGAGCTCGCCGGGGAACGTCCGCGCACGGTGGGCCTCGTCTACCCGACCGAGATGACCGAGGACCTCGGGATCGTCCGGCTCTACCGGCGCTGGTTCGAGGCGCGCGGCTATCGCGTCGTCCTCGGCTCGCCGTACAACCTGTCCCACGACGCGCGCGGCCTCTGCCTCTTCGATACGCCGTTCTCGATCCTGCTGCGCCACTACAAGACGGACTGGTGGGGGGAGCGCCTCGCGGTCTGGGACGACAGCGAGATCGCCGACAAGGAGCCGCTCCTGGAGCCGCTCCGCGCCGTCCTCGAGAGCGCGGCGCTCGGCGAGTGCGCCGTGGTGAACCCGTTCGGCTCGGTTCTGCCACAGAACAAACGCGCGATGGCCTTCATGTGGGAGCACATCCACCGCTTCTCCCCCCACGCCACGGAGGTGATTCAGCGCTACATCCCCGTATCGTCGCGCCTCGAGACGCTCCACGAAGAGCAGCTCTTCGCGCAGCGCGAGGACTGGGTGCTGAAGAGCGATTACGGCGCCGAGGGCGAGGAGGTCATCGTCGGCCGGACGGTGACGGACGCCATCTGGCGCGCGTCGATCGAGCACGCGCGGAAGGGGCGCTGGATCGTGCAGCGCTACTTCGCCGCGCACGTGAATGCCGCGGGCGAAGCGGTGAACTACGGCATCTACGTCATCGCGGGCGAGGCTGCCGGGATCTACGCGCGCCTCCACGACGCCCCGACCGACGATCAGGCCGTGAGCGTCCCCGCCCTCGTGCGCGACTCGAGCTCCTTGACGAACGCCGGCTCGAAGACTCCGTCGACGCGCACCGAGTAGCGGAAGAACGGGTCGGCGAGGACGCCGTGATAGTCCATGTCGTTGAACCAGTAGATTGCGCTCTCGACGGGGTCCGGGCGCCGCCGTCGCGGCTCGCCAGCACGAAGCGCTTGTTGCCGCCTGGGTCGAAGGAGATCGACTGCGCGATCTGGAGAGTCTGCCCCGGCTCGGAGTCACGATGGAGCGGCGCGTGGTCGTGCGCTTCGATCCCGAAGATGACGCAGCGACCGATCTCGCGGAAGGGGAGGCTGCGGATGAAGGCCACCGTGCGGGGGAACTCACGCTGCGCCTCTTCGCCGAAGTCCTTCCCTTCGCCCGAGTGCTTGTCCTCCCAGAGGTCGTTCTCGAGCAGGTGGTAACAAGCCTTCCAGGGGAAGTAGACGCCGTATTTGTACTTCAAGTAGAGCATCTGCTCACGCGTGAGCGGGTGGTCCGTCTCGTCGCCGAACCGGTAGCTCGCGCGTCGCTCGACGTCGAACTTCGTCGGGTCGTCGGTGAGCGAGACGAACCGGACGAACTCGTCGCACGAGAACCCTTCGATGACGTGCCCGTAGTCGACGTAGCCGTCCCCTTGCACCCACGGCGCGACGACGTTCATCCATTTGAGGCTCCCGCCCGTGTACGACACGTCCACCCGACTCAGCCCGTAGACGATCTCCTCGTGCAGCTCGGCGAAGCACGACGTGTCGATGGATGACGCAAGGTCGATGTAGGGGCGCCCCCAGATGCCGCACAGCGCGCTCATGTCGCGTACGCCTTCGCGATGCGGACGTCGAACGCATGGACCCCTTCTTCGACGCTCGCGTACGGCGCCGAGCTAAAGCCTCGCGAGCGGATCCCGCGTTGCTGACGCTCGCAGATCGCTCGGTCTTCCGCGTTCACGGTGTCCCAGAAGCGCGTCAGATCGGTGACGTCGAACGCCGGACCGAGGGCGGCCGGGTGCACGAACGTGTCCGCGAGCACGCGGGTCCTCTCTGCCGACACGGGATAGAGACGGTACGTGAGGAAGTAGTCGGGCTGGAGGCTCGTCAACATCGTAGGAAAGAGCATGGCGTCCGACACCTGGCGCCGGTACTCGGGCGGCGCGAGAAACGGGCGACCCGAGCGGGTCCCGCTCATCGACACCGTCTCCACGCGGTCCGAGAGCTTCATCATCCCCCCGAGCCAGTTCCCTTCCGAGAGACGAGAGTACGCGCCTTCGCTCGGCGTGAGCCGCTCGAGGGCGGGGTGGATGCTCGCGAAGTGATGCGACTCCTGGAAGTTCTCGACGACGAGCTTCCAGTTGGCGGCCACCTCGTAGTCCGACGCGTGCGCGCGCCTCGCCTGCGCGAGCGGCGCGCTCGTGAGCCACGGCGGCGCCCCGTGGAGATAGGTCTCGAGCGCCGTGTCACCCTCCGTCACGAAGACGAACCCCTGCCAGGTGTCGACGCGCACGGCGGAGAGACCGGCGGCCGCCCGATCGAAGCCCGGCTGCGCATACGGCGCCTTCGACAGCGCGCCCGTCAGCTCGTACGTCCACCCGTGGTACGGGCACCGAAGCTCCTGCGCACGCCCACACGGAGCGTCGACCAGCAGCGTCGCGCGATGCCGGCACACGTTGTGAAATGCGCGGAGCGCGAGGTCCGGGCCGCGAACGACCAGGACCCCCGCCTGCGTAACGGGAACGAGCACCCAATCGCCCGGCTGCTGGAGGTCCTCCTCGCGCCCCACGCAAAGCCAGGTGCGCTCGAAGACGCTCTCCTGCTCGCCTTGGAAGACGGCATCGTCGAAATAGGCGCGCGGCGGCAAGGAGAGCGCGCGCTCGAACGGGGCCATGACGGCGTCGAGCTCGGAGGGTGAGAACGGAAAGAGGGGCATCCTGAGGCGATCGAACGTAGCAAGGTTCACGCGAGCGGCGTCGTGTCACCCGCCCCGGGAGCGCGTCTCCTCCCGTGCATTTGCTGACAGACGCGAGCGGGGCAGCGGGAAATGGGCCGGAGACGACGCTTGGCATACACAATGCGTCCGCTGCGGTGCGGCACGCGGCCGACGGGAGGATCGCGATGAACGACAGCGGACGGAACAGAATGGCGACGGCGGTCCTCGGCGTGCTCCTAACACGGCGGCGGGGGTCAATTGCTCGGCGTACCAGGATGCGCAGGAGGTCGCGTGTGCGGAAGAGGAGTCGGTCATGGATCAATGCACCGCGATCCTCAACGGCCAGGTCGACGGCGGCGAAGCGGCCCAGATCGGCGACTACATCAACGTCATCTGCGGAGTCCCTGCGCCGGCCGACGCGGGAGTCGATAGCGGGGCATAGGAACGGGGTCCGAGAGGTCGGTTCCGACTCCGGGTCCGATTCACTTGCTCGTCACGCTACTCAATTCGCTCGAGGGACACGCGCCGCGGCGAGCTTCAGTCGCCGGAGCTGAACCGACGAACGCTCATGGGCGGCGAAGGTGTATCAAGCGCCAGACGGTCTCGCAATGCAGGTTCCTTCGTCGACGGCCTCGACACGCGACGTCTCGTCGGGCAGCGTCGGGGCCATGGACGACGCCCTCGGCCTCGCGCCTCACTTCGACCCGGAGAGCGCGACCTTCTCCCAGCGCTTCCTCGATCGCACGCGCCTCCGCGCCCTCGCGACCGCGAGGAGCAAGGCGTACGGTGAGGCGCGTCCATACCCGCACGCCGTGTTCGACAGCTTCCTCGGGGACACCGCGTCCGCCGAGCTGGCCGCGCGCTTCCCGGCGCCCGATCATCCGGGCTGGGTCCGGCGCGACTACCGCGAGCAGGCGCGCCTCAACCAGCTCCAGCGGACGGGCTTCGAAGGCGTGGACCCCGGGCTCCGCCATCTGCTCGCGGAGCTTTCGGGGATGGCGTTCCTCGATTTCCTCGGCGCGCTCACTGGCGTGGCCGGGCTCATCGCCGACCCTCACTTTCGCAGCGCCGGTCCCTCGCTCACCCTGCCAGGCGGGCACCTGGCGCTGCACGTGGACTTCAATCGCGACCGCATCCGGCACCTGAGCCGGCGCGTGACCGTCCTCTATTACCTGCCGCGTCGCTGGGCGCCCGCGTGGGGAGGCGCCCTGGAGCTTTGGGACGAAGGTCGAACGCGTTGCGAGGCTAGCTACTTGCCGTGCCGCGACCGCCTGATCGTCATGGACCACGGCGACACGTACTGGCACGGCCACCCGTCCCCGCTCGCCTGTCCGGAGGGGGAGCACCGCGCGCTGGTCGCCGCGTATTTCTATGTGGCCACCCCGGCCGCGGGCGAAGACGACGCGCACGGAGCGATCTGGGCCTTGCCGAGCGAGGGGGTCTGATGATGGCGCCACCCAAGGTCTTCGCAGAGGGGGCGGGCTCTACTGCGACGCGACTCGCGCGCGTGGCGAGGCCAGGATCTACCAGACGACGGGCACGACGCCGCTCTCGGTGATGCGAACGTCCTTGGTGATGAGGGTGGCGCCCTCGACGAGCGTCGTCGCCGCGATGATGCGATCGCCTGGGTCTCCGTCCAGGGCGCCGCGCAGCTGGTGCGCTGCGGCAACGACCGCGGGCGTTAGCGGGAGGAGCTCCAAGCGTGGGTCTGCGAGCGCGTCATTCATCCACTGCAATAGATCTCGATCGAGAGAGAGACGCCGCTTCTCGACGAGGAGGGCGACCTCCCACAGGCTCACGGACGCCAGGCCGAGCCGGTCTGTCTTCGCGATTGACCTGACGGCTGCCTTGCCGAGCTTCTTGGGATCGTCGGCGAAGAAGATCCACGCGTGCGTGTCGAGGACAATCACTCATCCACCGGCCAGTCGTCACCGAGGGGTTTCGTGATGTCGGAAAGATACGTGACGCTCCCGCGGACGGACTTCGGCTTGTCGGTACCGATGGGGACGACCTTCGCGACGGGTCGGCCGCGCTTCGTAACGATGTAGGCACCGCCATCGCGCTCGACGCGGTCGAGAATCTCCAGGCACTTCGCCTTGAACTCGCCGGCCGCGATGGATCGAATGGGTTTCATGGTCATGAACGTATGACCACTCCGGGTGACCCGCAAGCGGACGGATTCTCTCGACGCCAGCTTCGTCGGCGTCGGGTCGCATCGTTCGTTGCACGTGGGCGTGGTGGGTCCGACTCCGACTCCGACCAGATCCTACGGACTCCTGGCGCGTACGATTACGCCATGCGTCGCCACGGTCCTCCCCTCGCGCTCGCCCTCGGGCTCGTCGCGCCACCCCTCGCGTGCGTTGCTCGCGAACGACCCGTCGCGCCGGTTGCGAGGCCTGCGCCGCAGCTAGCCCCGGCGTGGCCCGAGGCGACCCCCGCGGCCGGGAGCTTCTGCGTGCAGCTCGCGCTGCCCGAGCCGCTTCCGCAGAGCTTGTGGGAACCTCCCGCCAACGACGCGGACGCGACGAGCGCCTGCGAGGTGACGACCGGGGCACTCGCCAGCGCCGAGGCAGTGGCGGCCGCGTCGCTACGGCAGACGTTCGCGTCGCCCGCTCCGTTCGTGGCGTGGGATCATCGGCGCGCACCTGCCCACCTCGATCAGGTCCAGCGACGTTTCGGTCTCTCCGCCTCCCAGACGCGCGCGCTCTTGCGTGAGGGCATGGTGGTGCTCGAGACGCCGACGTTCGACAACTACACCGACGCTTTTCACGAGATCTTCGAGTCGGAGCTGCCGATGTGGGTCTCCGTCGACGCGGTTCTGCAGGCGATCTACCGATCGAACGCCACCCTGATGGCACGGATCGAGGAGACCTCGGCAATGCCGACCCTCGACCGCGCGATCGAGGCCATGCAGTGCGGATTGGCCGGACAGGCGTCTCGCTACGAGGGTGAGACCGCCCGCGATGTCGACCTTTACCTCACCGTCGCGCGGTCACTCCTTGCCGGCAAGGCCATGCCGAGCGTGCTCGGTGTGGACGAAGAAGCGAAGAAGATCGTCGCGCGCGCGGTTGCTGCGCAAGGGATCGAGACGCTCACGCTCTTCGGTCGCGAGCGCGTGGTCGACTTCTCTGCGTACCGACCGCGTGGGTACTACGAGCTCGACAATCCGGACGGTCCCAGTCTGGCGAAGTACTTCCGCGCGGCGACCTGGCTCTCTCGCCTCGAGCTCAACCTCGTCACCTACGATTGCGTGAGCTCGGGTCACGGGGGGGAGCAAACGCCGCGCGAGGATCGCGACGCGCTGGCGCTCGCCGACTTGATGACGCGCACGGGCGCGGCCGAGGACGTCGCCAAGCTGGAGGACGCGTGGACGCTCCTGGCCGGGCGCCGAGAGGATGTGTCCTTCACCGCCCTCGCGGCGCTCACCAAGGACGCGCAGCTCGGGGACCTCAGGGCGCCGGACGTCGACGCGCGCTTGCGGGCGCTCATCGGCAGGCGCTCCCCGCGGACGGCACGTACCCACTTCACCGCGGAAGGTTGCTCCGACCTGCCCGCGATCGCGACGATGCTCGGCGCGCGGATCGTGCCCGACGCCGGCATCACACGACCGCTCGTGAGCCCGGAGGTACCGGAGAGGCCACGCCTGGGGGCGATGG
>Ga0302314_10020613_pt1 | contig 10894 bp, 6 predicted proteins | sample III_Palsa_N2_3_FD_200533 | JGI IMG/M metagenome (GOLD analysis project Ga0302314, IMG submission 200533) | Peat permafrost microbial communities from Stordalen Mire near Abisko, Sweden - III_Palsa_N2_3 | ecosystem: Environmental > Terrestrial > Soil > Palsa > Peat permafrost | place: Sweden... | reverse complement strand
CGGCAGCGACGAAGGCGTCGAACTCGCGCTCCCACTCCTTGAAACGCCAATAGTCGGGAAAGCCCTGGTCGAAGCCTCGGAAGTAGGGATCGCTGATCGCCATCAGCGAGGCCTTGGCGGGAACGAACACCTTCACCCCGGTCCTCCAGGGCTCGCGCTCGCGGGGCGTGCGGTATGAGCCGGCCGCGCGTTGGTAGAGCGCCAGATCGCCGTAGAAGCCCCAATTGCGCACGGTGCGACCGGCCTTCAGCGCCTGGTCCCAGAGGTAGCCCTTGCCTTCGACGCCCCCCGGCGCGTCGGGAGCAGCGACGTCGCGCGCGCCCGGCAGCATGTTGGGATCCTTGGGCCCGAGCGGGTCGGCGACCAGGCGTTCGGCGGTGCTGGCGAAGCCGACGTTGAGGTTGCGGTTGTCGCCCTCCTGGTCGTATTGCAGGCCGCGCTCGGCGTAGTTCACCGGGGCCTCGCGCTCGGTGTAGTCGTTGGTGCGTCCCGCCAGGCTCCAGTTCCAGCCGGTGTTGCTGCTCTCGCCGCTGTCGAAGAAGGCGTCCAGATCGACGAACTGGCGCGCCAGCTGATGCTGATTGGGCGTCATGGCGCGCGGGAACACCACCAGCTTGGGATCGCCGTTCCCAACCTCCAGGTCGCCGAGCACCTGATCGTAGGTACGGTTCTCTTTCACGATATAGATCACGTGGTGGATGTGGGCGCGCAGGAAAGCCACCTTGGCCGCCTCCGCCGGGTTCGGCGCCGCGTGGATGTGATTGTTGATCGCGACCTGGCGGGTCATCGCCCCGAGCACGGCTGGCGTGGGCGCCGGCAGGGTCAGAAATCCCGCTTTCTCAAGCTGCCAGACATACTGGTTGGCCGACTGGCAGGGGTCCTGGCTGCGCGGCGTGATCTCGAGATTGGTGCGGCAGGTGAGCGGGACCGGCCCGGTGTTGCTCTTGCCGTTGACCACGAAGATGCGACGGCCATCCGGCCGCACGGCGACGGCCGTGGGGTACCAGCCGGTGGGAATGAGGCCGGCGACCGTCGAGTGGTCGGCGGTGGGCGCGGCGTCGTCATCACCGTCTCCATCATCGTCGACCTTGGCTGCCGGAGCGCGGCCGGCGGCTGTGGCGCTTAGCCGCACCACCGCCAGAGCGTTCTCACCGCCGTTGGTGACCAGCAGGCTGCGCCCGTCGGGCGCTAGGGCGAGGGCGTTGGATCCCGCGCCGCCCAGGCCCTTCCTGCCCCACTCCGGCGGTCCGGCGGTGGGTGTTGTCTCGATCACACGATCGCTGGCCGTATCGATCGCCGCGACGGCGTCGGTGTTGTCGAGCGCGGCGAACAGGCGGCCGCGCGGTCCGGCGAGCAAGGCGTTCGGCTGGCCGGTGGTCTTGATCCGGCCGGTCACGCGCATGGTTCCCGGGCCGATGGAGAGCGCGATGATCTCCCGATCACGCTGCACGGCGACGTACGCCTTCGCGTCCGACGTCCAGGCGACCGCGCGCGGGAAGGTGCCGCCCTCCTGGCCGACGCGGGCGGGATCGATCACGCCTGGACGCAGATCCTGTTCGGTGGTCGCGCCCGTAGCCAGATCGATCAGGCTCACCGAATCGTTCTGCAGGTTGGCGATCAGCAGGCGGCGCCCATCGGGACTGACGGCGAGGCCCGCGGCTTCGGGCCGAACGACGAGGCCGAGGCCATTCTTGTGGCCGAGGGCGAATACCCGCCCCGCGGTGAACGCGCCCGGAGCCCCGACGAACTCCAGCACGTCGTCGTCCACGCCGCCGGAAACGAAGAACCGATCGCCCGCCGGGGCCCAGCCGATGCCGAGGAAAGTGTCGGGCGCCGTGAGCACCTGGCGCTTCACCGGCGCGGGCCCGCTCACGTCATAGACGAAGACATATTCCTTGGATCGATCGGCGATGAACTTCCCGTCCGGCCCCACTGTGCGGTTGTAGCCGCTGGTGAGGATCAGCAGCGTGCGGCCATCGGGGGACAGCGCCAGCGCCGAGGCCTGGCCGGCGGTGAAGGCCGGGTCCCCCGGAAGATCAGGATTGAGCGGTTGGAACAGCGCGCCGGGAGCTGCCGTGGGCGTGATCGCCTGGCCCGTGGGTGTGAACTCGGCGGCGACCGCCGCGTTCGCCAGGGCGGTGAGGGCGGCCGCCAGAAAAAGGCCCGTGCGCACGCTTCACCGCCTCCCGAAGGCGCCCTGGATAGCGCATCTTGGGCAGGTGCGGGAGTGGCTTGAAAGGCTCGTGATGCCGCCCAGCGGCACTCCGCTGACCCCCCTTTGCCGCCATTCGAGCGTACTCCGCCCAAGAGCCCTACCTGCAAGTCGCATAGTCGCCATCTGTCGACAGCTCGTGTCTGTCGATAGCTCGTGTCTTGACAAATTGCAACTTTTCCTTCACCATGCGTACCCGAACTCCGTCCCGCGAGGCCCGATGACCACCCGTCCCGCCGCCCATCTTCCAAGGCCGACGGGCGCCTCTCCTCCCGGCGCCTTGGGCCATACCACCGCATCTACGGTGTTTAACGGTGAGCAAGGGGTTCGCCGAGGGTCCGCACATCATCGAGACACGGGCCCCGCGAGGCCCGATGACCGCGCCTCGCGCCGCCATCTGCCGAAGCCGACAGGCGCCTCGGTCCTGGGGGCCTTGGGCCATACCACCGCATCTACGGTGTTTAACGGTGAGCAAGGGTCCGCCGAGGGGCCGCACATCATCCAGACACGTCCACTGCGAGGCCCAATGACCACCCGTCCCGCCGCCCGTCTTCCAAAGCCGACGGGCGCCTCGGTTCCTTGCGCCTTGGGCCTAGGCCGCCTAACCACCGCATCTACGGTGTTTAACGGTCAGCGCAGACTTCCGCGCCGCGTTTCCACCCCCCCCGAGCGCCAATCGCCCGGGTTGAGAGACCCCTCATCCTGCGACGCCAGGGTAGGGGTCTCCAGCGGAGTGCCGCGTTCGCGGCGCCGCGCCTCAGCTGGGCGCTCGCACCCTCATCAGGCCTTCCTGCGCGGTCGAGGCGACGAGGCGGCCGTCGATGTCGAAGATCTCGCCGAGGTTGAAGCCGCGTGAGCCCGAGGCGGAGGGGCTGCGCTGGGAGTAGAGGTGCCAGTCGTTGAACCGGGAGGGACGATGGAACCAGATGGCGTGATCGAGGCTCGCCGTCTGCAGACCGGGCGTCTGCCAGCTCACCCCATGCGGCCGCATTGATGTTGAGAGCAGCGACATGTCGGACGCGTAGGCCAGGACCGCCTGCTGGATGGCGACATCGTCGGGCAGCGGCGTGAGCGCGCGCATCCACACGTTCTGCACCGGGGGCCCGGCGGTCGCCGGGTTCCAGTGGCCGCCGTCCACCCAGCGCATCTCGATGGCGCGCCGCCACTCGCCGTCGCCGCTGAAGTCCTTCAGCGTGTCGGGCGCCGCCACCGCGGGCATGGGGTCCTGGTGCTCGAGGCCGGGAATGTCGGTCTGGAACGAGGCCGCTAGGTTGAAGATCTGCGCGCCGTGCTGGATCGCGGTCACCCGCCGGGTGGTGAACGAGCGCCCGTCGCGCGCGCGGTCGACGTCGTAGAGGATCGGCACGGCCGGATCGCCCGGACGGATGAAGTAGCAATGCAGGGAGTGGCAGAGGCGCGCCTCCACCGTGCGGTAGGCGGCCAGGAGGGCCTGGGCGATGACCAGGCCGCCGAAGATGCGCGGCCCCATTTCGGTAGTGGAGACGCCGCGGAAGAGATTGACCTCGATCCGCTCCAGCGCCAGCGTCTCGATCAGATCCTCGGCCATGCACCCACTCCCGAAAGGCGAGCGCCTTAGCCGCTACCGCCGGGCCGGGCAAGCGAGCGGCCGGTCTCGCAGCGGTCTCGCCAGGGGGCGTTGGGTGATACAACGGCGCCGTGAAGCCAGCGGCGCCGATGAGACCCAGTGGTCCAACTCTCTGGGCCGCCCTCTGCGCGGCGGCGGCGCCGCTGGCGGCCGCCGCCGCCCCCACCCCCGTTGCGCCCGTCGTGGTGATCGCAGCGACCCCGCTGCCCGGGACCGGCGTCGACATCGATAAGACGCCGGCGAACACCCAGACGCTCTCGGCCGACGATCTGGCGCGGGATGGATCGCCCAGCGCCACCGGCGCGCTCGCCGATCAACTGGCGAGCGTCAACATCAGCGATAACCTGGACGATCCATTCCAGCCGGACATCCTCTATCGCGGCTTCGAGGCCTCGCCGGTGCTGGGAACGCCTGAAGGCCTGACGGTCTACGAGAACGGCGTTCGCATCAACGAGGCGTTCGGCGACACCCTGAATTGGGACCTTATCCCCGACATCGCCATTCGGCGGCTGGACGTGGTCGGCTCGGACCCGGTGTTCGGCCTCAACACCCTGGGGGGGGCCATCGTCGTCGCCACGAAGACCGGATTCACCGACCCGGGCGGCGAGGCGGAGGTTGGAGGCGGTTCGTTCGGCCGACGCGAGGCGTGGTCGCAGTTCGGGGCCAGTTCGGGCAATGTTGCCGTCTATCTCGCGGCGCGGGCGCTGGGCGACGACGGCTGGCGGGAGTTCTCGCCGAGCGCCCTTGGCCAGGCGTTCGCCGACATCACCCGGCGGGCCGGCCGGCTCACGCTCGACCTTTCTCTCACGGCGGCGGACAACACGCTGGACGGGGAGTCGGCGGCGCCTGTGCAGGAACTGGCTGTGAACCGTGCGCTGGTGTTCACCAGCCCGCAATCGAACGCGGACCAGCTGGGGTTCGCCACCCTCAACGGCGACTACGCGGCGAGTGCGACACTCTCGTTCCAGGCCGCACTCTACGCGCGCTCGTTCCGCCAGAGCGTCGAGAACGGCAACACCACCGCCTATGCCGCGTGCGCGGCGTCGCCCAATCTTGGTCGGCTGTGCCAGAGCGACGGCGCCACGCCGCTGGCGAAGACCAGCGGCGGTGCGATCCCGGACATCTCCGATGGCGGCACGATCCCCATCGGCGAGAACGATCAGGAGCAGATCCGCACCCTGGGCCTGGGCGGATCGATCCAGGCCACCTCCAGCGCGCGGCTGCTTTCGCGGGACAACCGCGTCTCGGTCGGGGCCAGCCTCGACTCTGCCTCGACCCGGTTCGTCTCGGACACGGAGGTCGGTGTCATCGACCCCGCGCTGGAGGTGCTGCCCTCGGAATTTGTGGTCGACACGTCTGAGAACACGCCATTCTCGGCGACGCCGGTGAGTCTCGAGGCGCGATCGACTTACTACGGTATCTGGGCCACCGACACTTTGGACGTGACGCACCGGCTCGCCGTCACCGCCAGCGGCCGGTTCAACCTGGCCACCATCGATCTCGTCGACCAGCGGGGTTCCGAGCTCGACGGGCGCAGCCGATACCAGCGCCTCAATCCGGCGCTCGGATTCACCTACAAGGTGGACGCGACCGTGACCGCGTACGCTGGCTGGTCGCAAGGCGCGCGGGCGCCCAGCCCCAGCGAGATCGAATGCTCCAACCCCCTGCGCCCCTGCCTTCTACCCTCCTCGCTCGCCAGCGACCCAAGCCTGAAGCAGGTGGTGTCGCAGACGTGGGAGGCCGGGCTGCGCGGCCGGCTGCCGGCGCCCGGCGGCGCGCTGACCTGGAATGCTGGCCTGTTCCGCACCGATCTGTGGAACGACATCTACGGCGTCGCCACCTCGCTCAGCGCCGGCTACTTCCAGAACGTCGGCGACACCCGGCGCCAAGGCGTCGAGCTTGGCTTACGGTACCGCGCAAGTCGCCTCGACGCCTACGCCGGCTACAGCCTGGTCGATGCGACCTTCCAGTCGGCCTTCACCCTGCCCTCGCCCTCCAACCCCTTCCAGGATGCGCAGGGGAACATTCTCGTGCGGCCCGGCGATCGGCTACCAGGCATCCCGCGCCATCGCTTCAAGGCAGGCGCTGACTACCGGTTGCTTCGCCAATGGACGGTTGGCGCCAATCTGGTTCTGGTCAGCGACCAGTACTACCACGGCGATGAGGGCAACCAACTCGCGCCGCTGCCCGGCTACGCGGTGCTCAACCTGACGTCGCGGTTGGACCTGACCCGGCGCGTCGCTGTCTTCCTGACGGTCGACAACGCGCTCGACGCCCACTACGCGACTTTCGGCGTCCTGGGCGATCCCACCGGAATTGGCGCCCCGGGAATCCCCCCCGGCGCCGTCGCCAACGGTCCCAGCGTCGACAATCGCTTCCAAAGCCCTGCGTCGCCGCTCGCGGCGTACGGCGGCTTGCGGATGACCTTCTGAAACTTGCGGATGACCTTCTGAAAGAGGTCGCCCCTCAGCTTGCGCCCATCATGTGTTCGAAGTTGCGGCGATAGAAGCCTTCCTTGGCCTCCTCGCTCACACCTTCGAACGTGCGCTCGAAGCGACCGATCGGATCGTCGGTCCCCTCCGGGTGCGGATAGTCGCTGGAGAACAGGAACAGCTCGGGGCCGGCGTCGCGTATCATGGCGCCCACGTCCTCGCCCGGGAACGGCGTGAACCGCACCTGGCGACGGATGTAGTCGGAAGGCATCATGGTCAGGGCGGCCACGTTGGGATCGCTCTTGCGGAACACCCGATGCGCCAGATCGAGGCGCCGCAGGAAATCCGGGACCCACCCGGCGCCCAGTTCGATCACGCCCCCGCGCAGATCCGGGAACCGCTCCAGAACCCCGTCGAACACCAGCGCCGAGAGGAACATCTGCGGCGCGAACGGCAGGACCATGTAATCTTTGACCCGCAGGTTCTCGCCGCCGCCCAGCAGATCGGAGGGTCGCGGCTTGCCGTTCCTCTCATAGGCCTTGGGCAGTATGCGGGTAGCCGAACCGATGTGCAGCACAAACGGGACCTTGGCCTCGGAAAGCCGCACCCAGATCGGATCGAGATCGGAGTGTCCGGGCGAGACTTCGCCGGCCGGGCTCGCCGGGATCCAGAATGCTCCGACGCCCAGGCGCAGACCCTCCTCGACCTCTTCGAGCGCCCGCGCCGGATCGGCGAGCGACACCTGGCCGACGCCGATCAGCCGCGGATCCTCATTGCAGAAATTGGCCATCGCGCGGTTGTGGGCGCGGATGCCGCCGTAGAGGATGTCCGGATCCTCGGCCGACAGATACTGCGTGCCGGCGAAGGTGGAGAACACCAGCTGGCGGCTGAAGCCCAGGTCATCGAGCGCCTTGCGACGTTCGGCGATGTCGAAAGCGCCGTAAGCGCCCCAGCCCTTGGGCCCGGCGATGACATTGTGGTCGATGGCCGCCGTGCGCTCAGGATCCCTCAGCCGCGCCTGCGCCTTCTCGATGAATCCGTGGGTGGCGTTGCCGGCGGCGCCCAGCGCCAGCGCCGGCAATCGCTCGCGCACATCCGGGTCGGCGAACCGCGTAACCCAATCCAGCGTCTCCATGATGTGACTGTCGGCGTCGCAGCAGACGCGGCCCGCATAGCCCATGGTCGTCCTCCTCGCCGGCGCCGTTGGGGCGCACCCGCCTGCGGACGTTAAACGCGCCGCCCCATCGAGACAACGATCTGGCCCGCTTAGGCCGTCTCCCAATCCAGGGTCCGGCTCACCGCCTTGCGCCAGCGCGCGTACTCCGCCTCGCGCAGGTCGGGTCGCATCGCCGGGCGCCAGGTGGCGTCGGCGCGCCAATGGCTGCGCAGGGTCGTCAGATCCGGCCAGAAGCCGACGGCCAGACCGGCGGCGTAGGCCGCGCCCAGGCAGGTGGTCTCCGGCACCGCCGGGCGCACCACCGGCACATCCAGCACGTCGGCCTGGAACTGCATCAGGAGGTCGTTGGCGGTCATGCCGCCGTCGACCTTGAGCAGCGTGAGCGGTTGGCCCGAATCGGCGGCCATGGCGTCGACCACCTCGCGGGTCTGCCAGGCGACGGCCTCCAAGGCGGCACGGGCGATGTGGCCCTTGTTGACGTAGCCCGTGAGGCCCGCGATCACGCCCCGCGCATCGCCACGCCAATGGGGGGCGAACAGGCCCGAAAACGCCGGCACGAAGTAGCAGCCGCCGTTGTCCTCGACCGTGCGCGCGAGGGCCTCGATCTGCGAGGCCGCGCTGATCAGGCCGAGGTTGTCGCGCAGCCATTGCACCAGCGATCCGGTCACGGCGATCGAGCCCTCCAGAGCGTAGACCGCCGGCGCCGCGCCGATGCGGTAGGCCACGGTCGTCAGGAGACCGTGATCGGAGGCCACCGCCCGCTCGCCGGTGTTCACCAGCAGGAAGTTGCCGGTGCCGTAGGTGCATTTGCCCTCTCCCGGAGAGAAACAGGTCTGACCGAACAGCGCCGCCTGTTGATCGCCCAGCGCGGAAGCGACCGCGACACCTTCCAGCACGCCCGTAGCCGCGCCGTAAACCTCGGATGAGGCGGCGATCTGGGGAAGCATCGCGCGCGGCACGCCGAACGCGTCCAGCAGGGCGTCGTCCCAGTCCAGGGTGGCCAGATTCATCAACATGGTGCGGCTGGCGTTGGTCACGTCGGTGACGTGGCGACCGGTGAGCTTCCAGATCAGCCAGCTGTCGATGGTGCCGAACAGCACGTCGCCGCGTTCGGCCGCCACTCGGGCGCCGTCGACATTGTCGAGCAGCCAGCGGATCTTCGGACCGGAGAAGTAGGTGGCGAGCGGCAGGCCGCACGCGGCGCGGAAGCGGTCCTGGCCGACATCCCCGCCCAGGTCCTGCGCCAGCGCCGCGGTGCGGGTGTCCTGCCAGACAACGGCGTTGGCGATCGGCCGGCCCGTAGCTTTCTCCCAGAGGAGGGTCGTCTCGCGCTGGTTGGTGATGCCGACCGCCGCGAGGTCGCGCGGCGCGACCCCGAGCTTGGCCATGGCCGCGGAAATCACGCCCGAGACGCTGGCCCAGATCTCCAGCCCGTCGTGCTCAACCCACCCGGGCCGCGGGAAGATCTGCCGATGCTCCACCTGCGCGCTCGCCGCCACCGCGCCGGCCGCATCGAAGATCATGCAGCGCGAGGACGTGGTCCCCTGATCGATGGCGGCGATGTAGCGATGGGTCATCGAGGCTCCCCGGGCTGGTTTTGCGGCGACTTAGACCACACTCACTCAAGGTCCAGCCATAGACCACCAGCCCCAGCGAGATCAGATGGAAGAGGTTAAGCTTTCCGATCAAAGGCGGATAGGGCTTGAGGAACTCCCAGCAGAAGCGCTGCGCGCCGTACCACGCCACCAGGACGTAGAAACCGCGCCGCATGGCCCAGGGCTCGCGCCTCCACAGCGCGAGAAGATAGACCATGAGGAACAGGAGCATCGCCGCGCTCTCGTAGACCTGGACCGGGTGGCGAGAAACGCCGTCGCCAAGATCCACGCCCCATGGCAAGGCTGTCGGGGCGCCGTAGGTGCGATCAGGCAAACCCGAGAAGAGGCAGCCGAAGCGGCCAACGATGATGCCGACCGCGACGGGACCAACGTATACTCCGCCGGTGGAGCCTCTCATGCCGCGCGTCGCCTTGTAGGCCTCCACCGCCACGATGGCGCCGGCCAGGGCGCCGGCGATGCTGTGCGACAGAGCCGGCGCGGGACTTCGCAGCGTGTTGAGCGAGCCCGCGAGCCACGCCCCGGCCACGGCGCCGACGGCGAGCGCGATGAAGTAGCCGGGACCGACGTGGACGGAGAGGGCCTGAGCGGCAGACCTGAGGCGCCACCGGTAGAGGGCGAATCCTGTCGCCGCCCCCGCGCCCCACGCAGCCGCGTCGAACGGCGGATGGGCGAGTGGAGACGTCGGGACGTGAATCATCGCCGTCGTCTTAGGAGATTCCCGTCTCGACCATAATCGCGGCCGCGTTCGGGCTACGCGAGGCAGCCGACGTCACCACGAACAAACTTAGCCTTGGCGGCGCCCTACTGCGGTATCAGCACCGGCGTGGCGCTGGGGTTGACCGGCGGCACATCGGCGGCCGTGGGGACCATGGGCTGGGAATTGGGCGGGGCCCGGAACGCCTGGCCGAACGCCGGCCCGAAGCTATCCTCGGGGGCGGCCGCCGGAGCGGCCGCCGCCAGGTTCGGAGCCTGCGAGCAGGCCCCGAGCGTCGCCGCAAGCAACGCAATCAGCGTCCCCCGCAAGGCGACGCGCCCTGAAATCACGGGATAGCCTGCTGATTATAGTAGGCGGCCAGAGCCGACAGGGGGGATCCCGGGATGGGCGCATTCAGATACGGGAACGCCGGAAGCAGATCCCTGGCGCTGATCGGCGCGCCGTCGGTGAACGCGACGTTGCCGACCGGTGCGTCGGAAGGCTGGCAAAGGCCGAGGTTGGTCTGGGTGCCGTTGATCGGGACCGGATAGCAAAGCCGGCCCATGGCGACCCTCAGGGTGATGTCGACCACGTTGTCGCCGGGCCGGCGGCCATTGGGAAAGCCCGCGAGGTCGTCGGCGACGACTCCGTAAGTCTGTTGCGTGGCCTGCGGCGTCGGCGGAACGTTGGTGTTGAGGCGGATCATCTCGGACGGTGTCACCGTGGCCTGCTGGTTCAGGCCTTTGATGCCGGTCAGGAAGGTCGCCACGAGATCACCGCGCGGGAAGTTCGACGGCGCGAGGTTGGGGATGCTGGTGCCCAGCGTCGCGTTGACCGGCCCATCGAAGAGGATGTTCAGGATGGCGGGAAACGTGGGGTTGGTGACATAGGCCGCAAGCGCGGCGTCGCCCGATGGATGGGATGCATTAAACAGGTCTTTCTGCGGCAAGCCGATCACCAGCTCGTTCACCAGTGGCATACCCAGTCGTGACACCTGGACATAGGCCCCGCTCTGGACGCTGGGCTTGTAGAAAGTGGGTGTGGGGCTGAGCAGACGAGCCTGAGGCAGGCTCGCCGTCGACCACACCCCGATGACGCCATTGCCCGCGCCCACGAGACATTTCGTCGGAATCTCGATCTCGAGCGAGGTGACGTTC
>Ga0302314_10020609_pt1 | contig 10894 bp, 7 predicted proteins | sample III_Palsa_N2_3_FD_200533 | JGI IMG/M metagenome (GOLD analysis project Ga0302314, IMG submission 200533) | Peat permafrost microbial communities from Stordalen Mire near Abisko, Sweden - III_Palsa_N2_3 | ecosystem: Environmental > Terrestrial > Soil > Palsa > Peat permafrost | place: Sweden... | reverse complement strand
CGTCAGCACTATCTCCGCTACGGTGGAGCAGACGGCGTGCGAAGTGAGCGCGCCGCCATCATCCTGATTCCCGGTATCACGAGTCCCGCCATTACTTGGGGATTTGTTGGTGAAGTCCTCGGCCGTGGGTTCGACACCTATGTGATCGATGTGCGCGGCCGTGGGTTGTCAGAGGCCTCGTCAACGCTTGACTACAGCCTGGCCGCGCAGGGCGACGATGTGGTTGCATTCGCGGACGCGCTCGGTCTGAAGCGTTTCACGCTCGTGGGTCATTCGATGGGCGCACGCATCGCGGCACGCGCCGCGGCGCACAAGCCAGTCGGTCTCGAATCGGTCGTGCTGGTGGACCCGCCAGTGTCCGGTCCGGGTCGCCGTGAGTACCCGGGCAAGCTGCCGTGGTACGTCGATTCGATGGAGCTGGCACGTGCCGGCGCAGACGCCGAAGCGATGCGCGCGTTTTTACCGACCTGGACCGACCAGCAACTCCAGTTGCGGGCCGAATGGCTGCACACCTGCGACGAGCGCGCAATACTTGCATCGTACGAAGGTTTTCACATCGACGACTTCCATGTAGACGCCGCCCAATTGCACGTGCCGTCTCTGTTGATCACCGCTGAGCGCGGCGACGTTGTGCGTGACGAGGACGTCGCGGAACTGCAACGTGGGACGCCGTCGATGCAACACGTGCGCGTGCCGAACGCCGGCCACATGATTCCGTGGGACAACGCGGCAGGCTTTTACGCGGCGTTCGGCGACTTTCTCGGTGCGCCGCTCGTCTAATCTCACTCAGCCCACATTTGCCCAGCCCCGAAGGAGCCGCTCATGCCTATCAGCGACTATCAATTGGTCGAAGCCTGGAAGGAAGTGCTTACGCTGTCCCGCCTCGAACGCGGGCAAACCGTCACAATTTTGACGAGTTCCTCTACGCATCCGCAGACTCTCGCTTGCGCGCTCATCGCGACCCAGTCGATGGGCGCAGTCGTCAACCGGCTGGACTTGCCGCCGGTAAACGGCGAGAAGGCGTTCAGCCGCGACTCGCTTGCGTACCTCGGCACGACACCATTGACCGGTAACCGCGCGGCCATCGCGGCGCTGAAAGAGAGTGACCTGGTGCTCGACCTGATGACGTTGCTTTTCTCGCCTGAGCAACATGACATCCTCAAGTCCGGCACGAAGATCCTCCTTGCCGTCGAGCCCCCCGAAGTCTTGGCGCGGCTGGTGCCAACACTCGCCGACCGCGAACGCGTGCTGGCCGCTGCGAAAAAGATAGGCGCCGCGCGCGAGATGCGCGTTACGTCGCCGGCAGGCACTTCGCTTGTGTGCCCGATGGGTGAGTTTCCTGCGATCGCTGAATATGGCTTCGTCGACGAGCCGGGTCGCTGGGACCACTGGCCGAGCGGCTTTGCACTGACGTTCCCGAACGACCGGACCGCCAGTGGCACGATCGTGATTGATCGCGGCGATATCTTGCTGCCGCAGAAACGCTACGTCGGCGAGCCGATCGTGCTGACTGTGGAAAAGGGCTACGCGACGAAGATCGAAGGCGGTGTCGACGCAGCACTGTTGCGCGATTACATGGAGACCTTCGACGATCCTGAGGGTTACGCCATTTCTCACATTGGCTGGGGTCTGCAACCGCGTGCACGCTGGTCTACGCTTGGACTCTATGACCGGGAAGCAACTATCGGAATGGATGCACGGGCCTTCGAAGGTAATTTCCTGTTCTCGCTCGGACCTAACAACGAAGGCGGTGGCAGCCGTACTACCACGTGCCACATTGACATTCCGCTACGTAACTGCACCGTGCGAATCGATGATGAGGTTGTCGTTGCCGATGGTCGCGTAGTGGATACGGCCCAACCTTGATAAGGACTACGATGACCGATTTTCCGAATCATGCCGAAGCGGGCGTTTACCATAAGCAAGGCTTCGGGACACCATTGCCAGTTCAAGGCAATGTCGGCCTGCTGATCATCGATTTCGTCGTTGGATTCGCGGATCCGAATGTGTTCGGCGGCGGAAACATCGGATCCGCAATCGCCCGCACGGTTGAAGCGCTTGCGCTTGCGCGTCGTAACCGGTGGCCTGTTGCGCACAGCCGGATCGTCTACGCCGACGACGGAAGCAGTAACAACGTTTTCTCGGTAAAGGTTCCGGGGATGGCGTCGCTTACCGAGGACAATCCCAATAGCGCTATCGTCGACGAACTCACGCCCGAAAGCGGCGAACTGGTTGTGCGGAAAACGGTCCCGTCGGCTTTTTTTGGCACGCAACTCGCCCCGTGGCTCACCGAGCGCGCCGTGCAGACGTTGCTCGTCGCCGGTGCTGTGACGAGCGGCTGTGTGCGTGCAAGCGTTGTGGACGCAATGTCGTATGGCTTCCGGCCGTTGGTCCTTGCCGATTGCGTGGGAGATCGCGCAATTGCACCGCATGAGGCGAATCTCTTCGATATGGCGCAGAAATATGCAGCGGTCATGCCGCTCGATGATGCCATTAGCACAATTGAAAAAAGCAGCGGCAGGAGCGTTCGCTGATATTTCGCCAGGATATGTCAATAGCTATCGGTCAGCCGGCGCGAAAGTAAGGATCCCGCAGTGCGCGCTAGGTTGATTCACTTCGATTCCGCTGGAGGGGACTGGCGTACCACAACCAGACCCGCCCTCAATACTTACCAAAAACACTGGCTGACGCTCGGTGGTACGCTGACCGCGCACCTGCCACCCATAGCACAGTTGCCGCAACACACACTTCGGCAGGAGCGAGGAGACATCGTGAGAACGCAACGACTTCATGGCGCTGACCACCAAGCGCCCCGTGGTCGAGCGATGCCTGGCAATGCTATTTACAGAGCACAGTATGGGCGTGGCATTTGCACATGCTGACCGGAGGTCGTGCTGGCGCGCGGCCGCCTTATTGCTGAAGGTAGTGCGCAAGAAATTCGTAATCACCCGAAGGCGCAGGAGGTGTACTTTGGCAGCGGCAAGACTTTTAAAAATAACCGGCACAACGCGGAGAGTCCGGCATGAGTACTGTACTCGATCGCTCCGAAGGACCGGCCGCGCCTTCGGACGCACAGACGCTGCTTGAAGTCAGTGGATTCAACGCCTGGTATGGGGCCGCGCACGTCCTCTTCGATCTGTCGGTCCCAATTGTGTCGAGGCGGTGGCTTTGATGGGTCGAGGCCGTGACAAAACACCAAATCTCAAGGTTTTGAGGGGTCGCTTTGTCACTGCCGATGCGCGTCAAAGCCGTTGTAGGTCGTTCTCGCAAGCCGATTTCGAAAGCCCTTGATCGCGACGTCCGTTTTGACACGGCCTCGGTCGTAACGGGGCGGGCGAGACCCCCACGCTGAGGGTCGTGATGGGCTAGTCGGAAAACGCCGGGGACAGGTCGCTTTCTCGGACAAGACATTACGAGCAGGGCTTCTTTTCGAGGGGTCGCCCGATTGGGTCTTGGATTTACACCAGGATCGCAGGATATTTACCGAGCTATCAGTGGCCGAAAACCTCGAAGTGGGTGGGAAGCCCGCTCGCACCTTGCTCGATGGCACTGAAGCGTTGCGATGGATGCCGTCGGCACTACGGACTATTTCCAAATCTGGGCGCCGTGCAGAACCGTCCGGGCGGACAGATGAGCGGCGGCGAGCAGCAAACGCTCACAGCAGCCCGTATGCTAATGGGCAATCCGTACGCGTACTGCTCGACGAGCCCTCGGGAGGCGTCGCTGCGGTGATCGTTGAGCAAATGGCCCAAATGATACTTGCCCTCAAGGCCAAGGGCGCCAGCATTTTGCTTTCGGAGCAGGACCTGCATTTTGCGGAGTTGGTCGCCGACCGCGCCTACGTGCTTGATAAGGGCCAAATGAAGTATGAAGGAACAACGCGCGAACTGGCGGCCGATGAAGTCGTGCGGAAAAGTTATCTGTCCGTCTAGCGTTCGCGGAGAGTCCTCGCGCCGACGCGCTCAGACATGGATGTAGGAGTCTTGACGTTAATTGGCTGAACATATAATAATAGATGTATGAAACCCTCTCCTCAAAAAGTTTTTGACTATATCGTCATCGGCGCAGGATCTGCCGGTTGTGCTGTTGCCGCTCGCCTCTCAGAAGACCCCGCCGTAGAAGTTGCGATCATTGAATCGGGCGGGACGGACAATGGCTGGAAAATCAATATCCCGGTGGGGGTTCAGAACCTGATCGTTAAAGGCGAGCACTCATGGGGCTATCAGACCGAGCCGCAGGGCAACCTTGATGACCGCGTGATTGCTGTGCCGCGAGGAAAGGTGCTTGGCGGCTCCAGCAGCATCAATGCGATGGTGTATATCCGGGGCAATCCCCACGACTATGACCATTGGGTAGAGCTCGGCGCCACAGGCTGGGGGTGGAAAGAAGTTCTCCCCTACTTCCGTCGCTCCGAGGATCAGAAACGCGGTGCGGACGAGTATCACGGTGTAGGCGGCCCGATCGGCGTCTCGGATCGCCCGAATCGATACGCGATTTGTGAGGATTTCGTCGAAGCAGCCAAAAATATGGGATTTCCATGGACTCCTGATTTCAATGGCGCTTCACAGGATGGTGTCGGTTTTTACCAATACACCGTAAAGCATGGCCTCCGCAGTTCGAGCTCCCGGGCCTACCTGCGCCCGGCTCGAAAGCGCCCAAATCTGACGGTAATCACCAATGCAGAGGTTGAACGGTTGCTGGTTCTGGGAGATCGCGTGACAGGAGTGAGGGTCCGGGCGGAGCTGGAGGTTGTTACTCTGAGCGCAGAGAAAGAGGTCATCGTTTCGGCAGGTACGATCAACTCACCTAAATTATTGATGCTCTCTGGCATCGGACCCGCGCGCGAGCTTGAGGCGCATGGGATACATGTTGTTTCCGATCTCGCTCAGGTTGGCCAAAACCTGAAAGACCACCTTTTCCTGCGCACGATGTACAGGCTTAACCAGCCGTTGAGCTTAAACAGCGTATATCACAGCATCGCCGGTCGAGTAGGTGCAGCCCTTGAATATGCTACGTCCCGCTCAGGGCCGCTTGCCTACCCGATCTCCCCTGTTGGACTTTTTGCTCGCAGCAGCGCCGCCACCGACCGCCCAGACCTTCAGTTCTATTTCAGCAATTACAGTTACGAACAGACGACGGCGGTGCCGCACCGATTTCACGGCGTGTCACTTGCCGTTTCGCACCTGCACCCGACGAGCAGCGGGACCATCAGACTGCGCTCGTCTGATCCCGCCTCCGCGCCGCGAATCGATCCGAATTTCTTCGCTACGCCCGAAGATCGGCAAGCCATGAAGGAAGGGGTGCGCCTCATGGAAGCTCTGGTAGAGCAGCCATCGATCAAGCGTTGGATTACTGAAGAGCTTGACAACCCGTCAGGGAGCACCGACGTTAGTCTTCTCAAGTATATCCGTCGCAAAGCCGTTTCGGTTTTTCATCCAGTGGGTACTTGCCGCATGGGTGAGGACAGCGAGGCTGTTGTCGACTCAAAGTTGCGTGTTCTAGGCGTGCGAGGCTTGCGAGTGATCGATGCGTCCGTTATGCCGAGTTTGATCTCTGGTAACACCAACGCCGCATCGATCATGATCGGCGAAAAAGGTGCGGATCTGATCAGAGCGAACGCCTGACGTTCTCGCCCCATTGCACTCTGCTCGACGCCGCGCGGCGCCCTAGTCACGCGCGACCGACAACTCCGTGGCATGAGACTTGCCGTCGTCCATTCTGCAGCATATACATTCGCTATTCGCTCTAGCAAGTGGCGTCAGACTGACAGCATCTCCACAGAGCTTGTTTCCCGGGCCTCTCTTATGGGCCGAGACCGATGGCGTGTTACCCGGACTTGCACGGGCTCGCATGTCTCAAACTTGGTCTAGGTTATCGGGGCCTTTCACGGACGTCGACGTAGCTTTTCAAAACGAGCGAGCGAAACAGAAACAGGCATACAAGTACGTTGCCCCCGTCACTTAAGTAGTCGGACCTGCAAAATTCAGTTTGCGTAGCGAGCTAAGTCGAGGGTGCGGCCTGTCGGCGAACGGGAATCAGCCCGTCGAAAGTGGTTGTGGCGAACAAGCGCTGGCTTCAACGTGACATTGACGAGCCAATTGAGCAACGCGAGGGTAAAAATTGCAGGCCTCAGGCCCAGCCGGACGATGGCGCGCAGCAACCAGCGCAGGTTGTAGCCGGCAGCACACAGCACGGCGTGGAGCGCATCGCCGGTTTGCCCTTTGAGCCAGCAACGTCGCATGCCGTGGTCGTGCTTCACGTGGCCGATGACCGGTTCAATCGCCTGGCGTCGTTTGAGCCAGCGTCGCTGCGTGCCGGTCAGGGTTTTATGTTTTCCGCGATGAATCAGTTGTACTGATGACACTTCGGCATCGACGCCACGAAACCCGAGATCGACCAGCACGGTCTTCGGTTGCGGCGTACCGGGCAGATCCTGCAACAGAATGTTGCTCTGTTCGAGTTGCTCCGCCAGCGTGTGGCCGTCGTATGGGTTGCCTGGGAACGCCCGTGCGCCGACGATCAGTCCTTGTTTCTCCGTGATCGCGAGACTCACCTTCACGCCAAACTCGTAGGGTTGCCGCGCCTTGCCTTTGCCGATGCACTCGACTTCAGGCGCATGCAGTGCGTACATCTTCTTCTTGTCCTTTGGACGTTGGCGGCAAATGCGCCATGCACGCTCGAGCCACACGCGCAGTTGCGTCTGCCGTTCGTTCGGGACACCGCAGAGCTTGCGTTCGATGTCGCGAAGCAACCGTCCCAATACTGTACGCTGACGTTTGAGTACACGACGCAGGCGTCTGAACTGCTTCGCATGCGCATAGCCCCCCCGCGCGGCGACGCAGTCGCTTGCTCTCACGTTCGTACGTCTGTTTCAGTGAAAGACCGGCGCGTTGCGCCAGTTGCACGAGTCTAGCCCGTGCCACCTCAAGCAGACGGCTGTCGGTCGGATACGCAATTGCCTTCTCTTGCACCGTCGTGTCAACAATCACGCGCTCGAATTCGGCCGGTGTCACCGCCTTCATCTCCATGGCGGCCGCGATCGTCGTCGCCAGCAGTTCCTCGACACCGGCTTCGCCCAGCGCCTGCCGAAAGCGCACCAGGTTGGTCGGGTCGCACGGTAGACGCGGCTGGAAGTACTGCTCGCCGCAGAAGAACTGGAAGTAGACGTCCTGCGCCCAGCGCTCGCACACCGAGTCGTCACTCTCGTTGTAGGCGTGCTTCAGATACAGCAGCCCTACCATCAGCCGCACAGGCAAGCGCGGACGTCCAGCCGCACTGACGCCACCGGCAAGTTCCTGCGAACTCACGCCAAACAGGTCAACCGCTTCGCTCACCCGACCATCGCGTGAGCGCCGCTCAAAAAAAGGAGCCAGCGCCGCTTCGATCGAATCCCATGACATCCTCATCGCCAACACGGCAAGCGGGTGGCGCAGATCAATCATCGAGTCCAGACGGCTACGAAAGAAATCAGGCGTGCTCATCGGCGACCACTCCGAAACTCCCAGAATCTTTATCAGATCGATATTTTTTCTGGGAGTTCTCCGACCTGCCAACTAACCGTATCGCCATGCCTGGCGCGGCCTCACGAATTTATGCAGGCCCGACTACCTACAAGTCGAGAACAATAGCCGAAGACGGGATTGCCTGGCATGCCAAGGCTACGTCAGGCTGGTCAGGTTGGTGCCCGCTGATGTGTTGAAACTGACCCTCCAGCACTCTGACCGCACAGCTTTCGCACTGACCGACCCGGCAGCCACTGGGCGCTCCGATTCCCAGACTTTCGGCGAAAGAGAGGAGACTTCCATCCTTGCTCTTCCATGTCGCGACTTTACCGCTCCGATGAAACTTCACTTCAAACGCGAGGCCGGAGGGGATTCCGTCACTCACCGATGTCTCAGATGCAAACTGCTCACTAAAAATCCTGAACGGCATCACGCCACACTCGCGCAGTATCGCAGTCACATCTTTAACCATTGGAGTTGACCCGCACATATAGAATCGGGCTCCCCGACTGACCAGTTCCTCAGTGATCAACTCTTTCGAAACGCGACCGCGATACTGATAGTCTCGTCCTTGCTGGTCTGAATCTAGGGGCGCTGTGTAGCAGTTCACGACACGAAGAGTGGGTATGCGTCTTTGATGCTCAATCAATTCATCTTTGAACGCGTGCACTGAGCTGTTCTTATTACCATAAATCAGAACCGTCTCATGTGTGTTTGTAGTATTGTGAAGCGAGCGAATATAAGAAATGAACGGTGTGATGCCGATACCCGTCGCAAGGAGCACGACCGGTACTCGAGTATCTATTGGGATAGTGAACGCTCCGGAGGGTGCTGCTACCTCGACGAGATCGCCGACCTTCAGTGTCCGATGAACAAACGACGACATCACGCCGGGGCTCTCTTTTACTCTCGAGTCTTCACCAATGCAGAGCTCATAAGCCGTGCGCCCTTCGACGCCTGCAGCACTTACCAATGAATATGCCCGCTCAATAAATTTGTCCGGATGTCCGCAGGCACTGCGAATTTTCAAATATTGCCCAGCCACGAAGTTTGGAAGCATCTGTCCTCGACGAGACTCCAGACGTAACCACCTTGCATTTTTTCCCTCAAAACGCATTGCGCTTACCCTCATTTCCTGGAATCCGGGCCACGACAGGTCTTCCATCGGTTCAATTCGGCATTGGACAGCCTTGTGGTTGGTTGATCCGCTAATCGGATCGCGCTGCTCGGACGAGACTAGATAATTGAAGTTTGTGTTTCCTTCTCCAAATAGTTTCGTCTCAGAAATGCCTAGTCCTTCCGAGCCCTCCCAAAACCCAAAATCGCCCACCAGGACGTCGTCATGTAAACGACCCTCTATCTCCGCCACGAAACAGGCAAAGCCTGACCTGGACGTAGCACGCACCCACTGCCCGGCACGGATACCGAATCTGGATGCGACCGTTTCGTTCATCTGAATAACAGGATTGCGTGCCCGCTTACGGAGGCTTGTGATCGAGCGAAACGAACTGTGGGTGTAGTAACCGCTCTTCATGCAAGTCAAGACGAGCGGATATTGATCGTCCTTTTCCACCGGTTCCGAATGAAATGGCAGCGCTGGATATCCGTATCGCAGAAATTTCTCCGAATAGAGTTCAACCCTGCGTGTTTCTGTAGCAAAGCCAACGACTTTGCCATCTTTCACTTCCGAGTATTTTCGGTTGCGGTGATTGAGTGGGCGAACCATCCGGTAATCGCTTTTCCGCAGGTCGTCTACCGTGAATCCCAGCGGCGCAAGGATATGGTTCCAGCCGGCCTCGATGCTCCCCCCAAAGAACTCTTCACTGAATCCAAGCCTGCATGCAAGGTCGAAAACGATGTCAAGATCTGATCGGCTTTCACCTCTAGCCTTAACAAATGCGGGGCGAAGCTGGATGAGATTTTCCGCGTCCTCACTGATCTCGAAGCCGATCCGAAGCGACTCACGTTCCCATGGAGTGCTCACCGGGAGGACAATATCTGCGCAGCGAGCGGTTGGAGTTTCGACCATGTCGCACTGTATGTGAAATTCCATTTTCTCCAGTCCAGCCCTAACCTCATCCACATCGGTTTGGGTTGCGAGATGATTTGTGCCAAAACCGACGAGGGCCCTAATCCGATAGGGTTCGCCTGATTTGACTGCACGAAATACATCGGTCGGCTTGACGCGCCCCTCCGATGGCGGACCAATAGGGCGCGCAGATAAGCCAACCGCTTTCGCAAGTTGAGCCTTTTCTATCAGGTCAAGCCGATCTACCTTGTTGACTGGCTGCTTCGTATAGATACGATTGCAGCCAACATCGTCGAAACAGCCGCGCAGCGCATACAATGTAGCGAGTGCTCTTTCGGTTTGAGTAGCGTTGGTGCCCTGTCCGACGCCTGTCCAGGCGTGATAGGCGATCTTCTTACTCGATCCGATCAACTCTGCGGCCTGCAGCAGTTTATCGATAGAAACGCCCGTCACTGCTGTTACCCTTTCAGGGTTCCATTCGGCGCATTGCGCTCTAAACAGGCTGAACGCGGTATCGCAGTATTGCATCCCACCTAGAGTCTCAATCCTCAACGAAGCGTCCAGATCGAATGCCATGCTGCCCTGAAGCTCCGCCGCCAAGGTTGTGTCGTAAGCCTGCGGCGCGCATGAGTTCTTGTTCCAAACGACAAAGTTGTCGTTGCCATCGGGCCAGATGTCTTTTCCGCGAAGGAAAAGTCCCGTCTGTTTGCTTACAAGAAGAGGCGCATTTGTCCAGTTTCTGACAAACTCATCATCGTGGCGGAATTCACGCAATATAAGATTCGATAAGCCAAGAGCGAGCGCGGCGTCCGTTCCAGGATTAACCTGAAGCCAAACATCGGCCGTCGATGCGAGGGGCGTGGGGCGCGGGTCGACCACAATAAGCTTTCCTCCGCGCTTACGCCCCTGGGAGATCGCTTCAGACTGTGCGAGCCAGGTGCTCGTGGGATTGTGTCCCCAAAGAATAGACAATTCGGCGCGAGCGTAGTCTGCCGTCGGGATCGCCACTCCAAACGTGAATTTGTGCGCGTTGTCTTTGTGCCAGTTACAGATCTCAGTAGAACCAACGACGTTTGGGCTACCAAAGACGCGGACGAATCGATCGATCCACTCTATCGAATCTCCAATCGCAGTTCCACTCTTCGTGGTGACCGCAAACGCCACGGACTCAGCACCCGACTCAGTACGAAACTGAGACAGCTTCGCTGCCACAGTTTGAAGTGCCTCCTCCCAAGATATCCGCACCCAGCCTGGGTCGCTCGCGTTCTTGGGGTTGGTCCGCTTCATAGGATAGAGGATTCGATTCGAAGCCTCGATTATCTCTGGGGCGGCGCGCCCCTTCATGCACACAGCGGCGCCTGTC
>Ga0302314_10020605_pt1 | contig 10897 bp, 7 predicted proteins | sample III_Palsa_N2_3_FD_200533 | JGI IMG/M metagenome (GOLD analysis project Ga0302314, IMG submission 200533) | Peat permafrost microbial communities from Stordalen Mire near Abisko, Sweden - III_Palsa_N2_3 | ecosystem: Environmental > Terrestrial > Soil > Palsa > Peat permafrost | place: Sweden... | reverse complement strand
GATCGGGTCGCGTCAGGCCGCTGTCGATCATCCCGCGCACGACGGGATTGGCCGAGCGGCGCGGATTGCCCTCCGGCCCCGTGCAGTTGATCACCCACGCGGTGCGGTCCGCGCGCACGCTGGTTTCGGCGCGCGTGCGCCAGGTCACGGTTACGCCGCCGATCTCCGCCCGCAGCGACATGATCCGGCCGGCGACCACGCGCAGCCGGCCGACCGCCACCAGGGCGTCGAGCCGCAGGGCGACCTCGGGCGCCATGCGGTGGCGATGGGCGTCCCACCATGGCCGCAGGTGGCGCAGGGCGCGACGCCGCTGGGGCTCGCTCAGGTTCGACCAGATGACCTGCACCTGCTCGCGCACGCCATCGAAGGCGCGCCGCCAGTCGGACAACCGGTCGGCCTGACGGCGAAAGCGTTTCAGCGTCGCCGACAGGCGTTCGCCCGGTATCGTCTCCCATGTCACCGACGCGCTGGCGGACCTGGCGTGGCGCTGGGGGAGCAGGCCGTGCCGGGACAGGCAGACGAGATCCCCCTGGCAGCCATTGCTCTCCAGGCTCGAAATCACGTCGACGGCCGTCAGGCCGGAGCCGATCAGCAATACCCGATCCGTGCGCTCGATCCGGTCCAGGGCGCTCGCGGCCCACGGATCGGGGATGTAGCGCGGATCGGTGGCGAACCGGGCCCCGCGGGGCACGACCTCGTTCGGCGCGCCATGCCCCGTGGCCAGGACCACGCGATCAGCCTGCATGGCGCGGCCCAGGGCCAGTCTGACGATCAGCCGGCCGCCGGCGCGGACCACTTCCGTCACCTCGTCGCCGACCAGCGTCAGCCGGCCCGCCGCGCGCTGGCTCTGGGCGGCGGCGCGAAGCTCGGCCTGCAGATAGTCGCCATAGACCCAGCGGGGGACGAAGCTGAACGGGTCGGCGGGCTGGCCGGTCTGCGCCGCCAGCCAATCCTGGAAATGGGTCGGCTGGTCGCCGTAGGCGCTCATATTGCCGGCGCGGACATTGAGCAGGTGGTCGGTCTTGCGGGAGGAGTAGGCGACGCCGCGCCCGAACGAGGCGCCCTTCTCGATCAGGAAGATGCGTGGCGCGCCGTTCTTGGCGCGCAGGAGCTGTAGGGCGAGCAGGGTTCCGCTGAAACCACCGCCGATGATGACCACGACCTGTCCGCTCACGGGCGCGCTCCTCCATGACCAAGCCGGCAGCAGATAAGATAAAGTCGACCGGATCAATAGGAAATAAGATCGGCGTGGGCGCAGATTATCTGCTTGCCCGCAAACAGACAGGCTTTGGGCTATCATCCGGCTGACGCAACGCTTGAGTCGGAGGGCGAATGGCAAGGCGTGACCTGACCGGCGCGGTGGATTTCGCCTATCTCGAGGCCTATGCGGGCGGCGATCTCGGCGTCGTCGAAGAGGTGCTGGGGCTGTTCCGGCAGCAGGCGGAGATGTGGCTGCGGCTGCTCGATCCGCATGCGCCCGGACAGGGGTGGCGCGACGCCGTCCATACCCTGAAAGGCTCGGCGCGCGGGATCGGCGCGAATGGCTTGGGCGCCGTCTGCGAGACGGCGGAACAGGCCGGCCCCGATGGCCAGGCTCCCGGACTGGAAAGGGTTCGCGACGAACTGGACAGGGTGCTCGCCGACATCGCCGCCTACACCCACGAGCTCGCGCTGCGGTCGCTGAAGACACCGCCCAGCTGAAGTCGCGGCGCTTTGCGAAGGCGCGACCTAAGTTGTTGTATTGCGCCGTGGAAGTGCTGTTTCAAGCGCTGCAATAATTGCGTGCTGGAGAGGTGCTAGGCGGGGGCGTTCATCCGCGTTTCGATTCCGAACGCCCGGCCCTTGCGGCCGTGCGAGCGGGTTGATAGGTGGGCGGTGCCCATGTCCATAAGGCTGATAATGAACGTCCCCGTCCGTTTCGGCCGGGCTCTCTTTGCGATGATGCTCGTCGGCGGCGCGTTGACCGGGTGTGTGAAGAAGCCGGCCAAACCGCCGCCGCCCAATGTGACGGTGGCGACCCCTTTGCGCGAGACCATTGTCGACTGGGACGACTACGTCGGCCAGTTCGCGGCGGTGGATTCGGTGGATATTCGGCCGCGGGTTTCAGGCTATCTGCAGTCGGTGGGCTTTACCGACGGCTCCATCGTCCACAAGGGCCAGCTGCTGTTCGTGATCGACCCCAGGCCCTACCAGGCCGCGCTCGATCAGGCCAAGGGTCAGCAGGCCCATGCCGAAGCCTCCGTGGCTGACGCCAAGAGCCAGCTGGAACGGGGACAGACCCTGCTGGCCGCCCACGCCATCAGCCAACAGGCGTTCGACACCCTCAGCGCCACCGAGCATCAGGGCGAGGCGGACGTGCTGTCGGCCAAGGCCCAGGTCGCAACCGCCTCGCTGAACCTGGAATTCACCCGCGTCACCTCGCCGATGAATGGCCGGATCTCCGATCGCCGGGTCGCGCCCGGAAATCTGGTGACGGCTGACACCACGGTGCTCACCAACATCGTCAATCTGGACCCGATCCGCTTTGCCTTCACCGGTTCCGAGGCGCTCTACCTGAAGCGCCAGCGCGAAGCGGCGCATGCGGGCGCCTTGCCGGTGGAGATCAAGCTGCAGGACGAGCCGACCTACCGCTGGAAGGGCAGGCTGGAGTTCGTCGACAACGCCTTGGACACCAGCTCCGGCACCATTCGCGGTCGCGCCGTGGTCGACAATCCGGCCTATTTCCTCACCCCCGGCATGTTCGGCCATATGCGGCTGCGCGGGGCGGACCCCTATGACGCCCTGCTGGCGCCCGACCAGGCGGTGGTCACCGACCAGACCCGCGAGGTGGTCTATGTGGTCGACGCGGGCAACACGGTGCATGAGCGCGACGTGGTGCTGGGTCCGCTGTTCAACGGCCTGCGGGTGATCAAGAGCGGCCTTGGTCCGGGGGACCGGGTCATCATCGACGGTGTCCAGCGGGCCAGGCCCGACCAGAAGGTCACGCCGACGACGGGGCAGGTGAAACAGGTTCCGCCATCGCCGGCCGGCGCGCCGCAGGATCAGCCGGTCGCGCCACCGGCCGCCTCCGCGACCCTCGCCAGTGCGGGCGAGTAGGCCAATGCGGGTGATTGGGGAAGGGCGGGCGACTGGGGAAGGGCGGGCGACTGGGGAAGGGATGGCGTCGGCGCGTCCATGAGACTCTCGCATTTCTTCATCGACCGGCCCGTGTTCGCCGCCGTGGTGGCGATCATCATCACCCTCGTTGGGGCGATCGCCTATCCGACCCTGCCGATCGCCCAGTATCCGGACATCAGCCCGCCGACGGTGAATATCACCGCATCCTATCCCGGCGCCTCGGCCGAGGTGCTGGCCGACACCGTCGCCGCGCCGATCGAGGAGCAGATCAACGGGGTGGAGAACATGATCTACATGTCCTCCCAGTCGACCGGCGACGGGCATGTGACCATCACGGTCACCTTCAAGCTGGGCACCGACCCGAACGCCGCCCAGGTGCTGGTGGAAAACCGGGTTTCCGCCGCGACGCCGCAACTGCCGCCGGAAGTCGTGCTGTCGGGCGTCACCGTGCGCAAGGCCTCCACCGACTTCCTGATGGCGGTGCACACCTATTCGCCGGATGGCTCGCTGGACCAGCAGTACATCGCCAACTACGTCGGCCTGCACATCCGCGACGCCCTGCTGCGCGTGCCGGGGGTCGGCGACGTCTCCAGCCGCGCCGCCCGCGACTATTCCATGCGCATCTGGATCGATCCGGACCGCGCCGCCGCGCGCGGCCTGACGGTCGACGACATCACCAACGCCTTGTCCAGCCACAACGTCCAGGTCGCCGCCGGGGCGATCGGTCAGCCGCCGCAGGCGTCCGGTGGTTCGGCCTTTCAGTACAATGTCGAGGCCCTGGGCCGGCTGACCACGCCGCAGCAGTTCGGCGACATCATCGTCAAGACCGACAGTTCGGGCCGCGTCACGCGCGTGTCCGATGTGGCGCGGGTGGAGCTCGGCGCGGCCGACTACACCACCAACGCCTATATGAATAAATTCAACGCCGTGGCCGTGGCGATCCTGCAGCAGCCCGGCTCCAACGCCCTGACCACCGCCGACGCCGTGCAGCGGAAGATGGTCGAGATGAAGAAGACCTTCCCGCCCGGCCTCGACTACAAGATCATCTACAACCCCACCCAGTACGTCCACGAGTCCATCACCGAGGTCGAGAAGACCCTGGTCGAGGCGCTGATCCTGGTCGTGCTGGTGGTGATGATCTTCCTGCAGAGCTGGCGGGCGGCGCTGATCCCGATCATCGCCATCCCGGTCTCGCTCACCGGCACCTTCGCGGTGATGGCGGTGGCCGGCTTCTCGCTGAACAACCTGTCGCTGTTCGGACTGGTGCTGGCCATCGGCATCGTCGTCGACGACGCCATCGTCGTGGTCGAGAACGTCGAGCGACATCTGCGCGCCGGCATGGGGTCGCGCGAGGCGGCGCACATCACCATGGATGAGGTGGGGGGCGCGCTGATCGCCATCGCCCTGGTGCTGATGGCGGTGTTCGTGCCGACGGCGGCGATCTCGGGCATCTCCGGCCAATTCTACAAACAGTTCGCCCTGACCATCGCCACGGCCACGCTGATCTCCCTGGTGGTGTCGCTGACCCTGTCGCCGGCGCTGGCGGCGCTGATCATGCGGGCGCATCCGAAGCATCTGGACTCCACGCCGGGGCGCCGGCTCAGCCTGGCCAGGTTCGGCGACTGGTTCAATGACGGGTTCGACCGGCTGTCGGATCGCTATTCGAAGGTCGTGCACCGGCTGGTGAACATGGTCGGCATCATGCTGATCCTCTACGTCGGCCTGTTGGCCTTGACCGGGTGGCGGCTGGCGGCGACGCCGCGGGGCTTCATTCCGGCCCAGGACCAGGGCCAGCTGCTGATCGCCGCCAACCTGCCGGCCGGCGCGACGCTGGAGCGGACCGACGCGATCATGCATCAGGTCGCCAAAATCTGCCTCGACACCCCCGGCGTCTGGGCCGCCTCGGTCTATGCCGGCGTCGACGCCACCACCAACACCACCGCCTCCAACGCCGGTCAGGTCTATCTGGTGCTGAGCCCGTTCAATGAGCGGCCCGGTCATGACCTGCAGACCTCGGCCATCGGGGAAAGCCTGCGCAAGAGCCTGGGCGCCATCACCGGGGCCGACATCCGCGTGATCCAGCCGCCGCCGGTGCGCGGCATCGGCTCGACCGGCGGCTTCAAGATGATCGTCGAGGATCAGGGGGGCCACACGCCTCAGCAACTGGAGCAGGTGACCAACCAGTTGGTGGCCGCGGCGAACAAGACCCCCGGCCTGACGGGTGTTTTCGCCACCTACAATACCAAAACGCCGCGTCTGTTCGCCGATATCGACCGGTCCAAGGCCGAGATGCTGGGGGTGCCGGACGCGGCGGTGTTCGACACGCTGCAGACCTATCTCGGCTCGACCTTCGTCAATGAGTTCAACCTGTTCGGCCATACATTCCAGGTTCTCGCCCAGGCCGACGCGCCTTATCGCAACGACGAAACCCGGCTGACCCAACTTCAGACCCGGTCCACCTCCGGCGCGATGGTGCCGCTGGGGTCGGTGGTGAATGTGCGCCACACGACGGGTCCGTATCGGGTGCTGCGCTACAACCTCTATCCTTCGGCCGAGGTGAATGGCGACACCGCGCCCGGATTCTCCAGCGGCCAGTCGATCGACAGCATGGAGCAGCTGGCGGCCCAGGTCCTGCCCCCGGGCTATGGCTATGAGTGGACCGAGCTGGCGCTGCAGGAAAAGCTGGCCGGCAATACCGGCACGATCGTCTTCGGGATGGCCGTGGTGTTCGTCTTCCTGCTGCTGGCGGCCCTCTATGAGAGCGTGACCCTGCCGTTGGCGGTGATCCTGATCGTGCCCATGTGCCTGTTGGCGGCCATGCTGGGCGTGAACATCCGCGGCGCCGACAACAACATCCTGACCCAGATCGGCCTGGTGGTGCTGATCGGCCTGGCGGCGAAGAACGCCATCCTGATCGTCGAGTTCGCTCGCCAGGGCGAGGAGGAACACGGGCTGGAGCGGCATGAGGCCGCCGCCGAGGCCGGTCGCACGCGTCTGCGGCCGATCCTGATGACCTCCCTGGCCTTCATCCTGGGCGTCGCCCCGCTGGCCTTCGCCACGGGGGCCGGGGCGGAGATGCGGCAGGCGCTGGGGGTTGCGGTCTTCTCCGGCATGATCGGCGTGACCATCTTCGGCCTGGCCTTCACCCCGGTCTTCTATGTGGTCTGCCGCTCGATCGGGCTGCGGCTGCCGCGTTCGTCCACGGCGGCGCCCCCGCACGGCAGGAAGGCGGACGATGCGCCGGCCGCCGATGCGTAAGCCCATCCTCGCCGCCCTGCTGTCGCCGCTCGCGCTGACCGGCTGCGCCGTCGGGCCGAACTATGTCGCGCCGAAGACGCCCGCGACCGCCGCCGCCGGCTTTGTTTCCGCCACGCCCGAGGCGGCCAGCGACGCGGCCCTGCCTGACCAGTGGTGGCGTCTTTACCAGGATCCGGTGCTGGACCGGCTGGTGGGGGAGGCCCTGACCGAGAATAAGGACCTGAAGGTGGCCGCCGCCAACCTGGCCTACGAGCAGGCCCTGGTGGGCGAGGCGCGGGCAGGTCTGTTTCCGTCCACCAGCCTTTCGGCCGGGACCACCTATGGCCGTTCGTCCACCGGCGCGCTGGTGTCCGAATTGAGCGGCGCCCCAAACCCGGCGTCCACCTATTCCAGCGTCGGCTTCACCGCCGCCTATGAGGTCGACCTGTTCGGCCGTATTCGCCGGACCATCGAGGCCGCCCACGCCGGCGCCCAGGCGTCGCAGGCGGCCGAGGATGCGGTCCGCGTCGCCGTCGCCGCCCAGACGGCCGGCGCCTACGCCAACGTCTGCACCTATGGTGAAGCGGTGAAGGTCGCCAACCATAACCTGGCGGTGGTGCGGCACGCCTATGACCTCACCGCGACCGAGCGCAATGCCGGATCCGCCTCCGACCTTGATCTGACCCGTCAGGCGGTGCTGCTGGACCAGGCCAGGGCGACCCTGCCCACCGTCGAGGGGCAGCGCCGGTCGGCGCTGTTCGAACTGTCGGCTCTGATCGGCAAGACCCCGGCGGAGGTCCCGCATGAGGCTGAGGCCTGTGTGACGCCGCCGCGGGTCGGCCAGGCGCTGCCGGTAGGGGATGGCGCGACCCTGCTGCGCCGCCGGCCGGATGTGCGCGAAGCCGAGCGCAATCTCGCCGCCAGTGTGGCCAGGATCGGCGTTTCGACGGCTGATCTCTATCCCACCATCTCGCTGGGGGGCCAGGTCGCCGGCGAGGGCGTGACGCCGGCGCAGCTGACCTCGGTGAATGGCCTGTCGTTCGGCGTGGGGCCGCTGGTCAACTGGACCTTCCCCAATATCCTGGTGGCCCGCGCCCACGTCCGCGAATCCAACGCCCAGGCCGCCGCCGCTCTCGCCAGCTTCGACAGCGTGGTCCTGCAGGCGCTGAAGGAGACCGAGCAGGCGCTCACCACCTATGCCGCCGAGCTCCAGCACAATGCGGCTACCCGCGCGGCGCGGGACGACGCGGCCCGGTCGTACAAGCTCGCCAATACGCTGTTCCAGGCCGGCGCCACCAGCTTCCTCGACCTGCTCACCGCCGAACAGACCGAGGTCGCCGCCGATCAGGCCTTGGCCACATCGGATCAACAGCTGGCGGCCGACCAGATCGCCGTATTCCAGGCCCTTGGCGGCGGCTGGGAGCAGGCGCCGCCGGTGAGCGTCCCGAAGCTCAAGAGCTAGCGGCCTCCTTCAAATTTTGACGGGGTCAAATTTTGAAGGGGAGGAGCGCGACGACAGCGGTTTCAACGACGCCCCACGCCGCGGCGGCGGCCTGGGTGGCGACCACCACGCCGATCGCCTCCGCATTCTTGAGCACGGTCTCAAGGGCGCTCTGCTCGGTGTATTTCAGATACTGATAGGCGTCGGGCGTTATGGTCGGTGGTGTGGCGGTGGCCTGTGCTTCGATGGTTTGACCGATCTGCACCAGCGCGGCGAGCTGCGCCTGCACCGACGGCTCGGTAGCGTTCCAGGCGGCGCCGACAACCCCGCCGATCGCGGTGGCGACATTCTGCCCAACGGTTTGCCAATTGATCGCCATCGGTTAGCTGCCTTTCTGCGCCGCGCCAGTGGAAGCGGGCTTTGCGCTGGCGGCGGTCGAACCCGACCCGCCGCCCTTGAGCACGGTCTCGTAGGTGATCAAGCCCTGCAGTTCCGTGTCGAGCAGCCGCTCGGTAGCGATGACGGTGTTCGCCGACAGTTCGCCCTTTTGATGCAGGTCTTTGAAGGAAAGCAGCGGCGGGTTTGGCGCGGGCGTTTCGCAGAGCGCCTTCTCGTCCGGGGTGTCCAGGCCCAGGAGGGCCTGTTTGATCTTGCAGATATCAAAGTCGATCGTCGGCGTTGTGGCGTTGGGGCTGGCGTCGACCCTGAGCTTCAGACTGATCAGATCGACATCGATCTTGTTGTAGGCGTCCAGGTTCGCGCTGTAGGCCAATTTCTTGTTGGCGGCCGCCAGGGCGGCGACGGAATCCGCGTCGGTCTTGCCATTGAGCGAAGTGACCTGGTCCTCCAGGGAGATCAGCGAAACCAGCTGGGTGTCGACATCCGTCTGAAGCTGGGTGACGAGCTTGTCGGTCTGATCGTCATAGGGGATGGCGGCGCAGGCGGCGGCCCAGATCGCCAGTCCCAGCATGATCGCCGCACTTGCCGTTCTCGAAATAAGCTTCATGCCAGCGGGCCTCCACGGGGTCTTTGAGGCGTCGCCGCGATATCGCCCTGCCAACCCCCGCTTGAATGCAAAGCACGCGGAGGTGTTATTTGCAAGCAATGCCGCCACGGGTGATGGGTTTGCCCGTGGCTGGCCTAAGGACACAGGCCGATGCCCGATGGCCGGTATTGTGATGTCAAACGGTTGTTTGATTTCGGCCGGTCTTAGGCCTACTAATCGCCCCCAAGATCTGCCGCCACATGACCAGACTGCCTTGGGAGAAACCGAATGACCCTGACCGCCGACAAGCCCCACGCCACTGCCCAGTCCAGCTTCAAGCTGAACCCGCAGGATGAGCTGAACGACCTGCGCATGTCCGCCAAGGCCATGCCGCTGCTGGAGCACGTCAAGCGGTTCATCGCCGAGACGGTCAACCCGATGTCGGAAGAATTCCACCGGCTGGGCGAAGGCAACCCCAACATCTGGTCCTATGCGCCCGGCCAGCTGGAATGCCTGGAAAAGGCCAAGGACAAGGCCAAGGCCGAGGGCCTGTGGAACTTCTTCCTGCCCAACGCCGAGACCGGGGAGGGGCTGTCCAACCTCGACTACGCCTATATCGCGGTCGAGCTGGGCAAGAACCGCATGGCCTCGGAGACCATGAACTGCGCCGCGCCCGACACCGGCAATATGGAAGTGCTGGAACGGGTCGGCACCCCCGAGCAAAAGAAGAGGTGGCTGGAGCCGCTGCTGCGCGGGGAAATCCGCTCGGCCTTCGCCATGACCGAGCCGGCGCACCCGTCGTCGGACGCCAAGAACATCAACATGCGCGCGACCCTGGTGGGCGACGAATATGTGCTCAACGGCGAGAAATATTACATTTCCGGCGCCGGCGACCCGCGCTGCAAGATCATGATCACCATGGTCCAGACCAGCCCGGACGGGCCGCCGAACCTGCGCCAGTCGCAAATCCTGGTGCCCATGGACACTCCCGGGGTCGAGGTGCTCGGTCCGATGTGCGTGTTCGGCAACCCCGACGCGCCGCACGGCCACATGCACATCCGCTTTACCGACGTGAGGGTGCCGGCGACCAACATGCTGCTCGGCGAAGGTCGCGGCTTTGAGATCTCGCAGCTGCGCCTGGGTCCCGGCCGGATCCACCACTGCATGCGCGCCATCGGCTCGGCCGAAAAGGCGCTGGATCTGATGGTGAGCCGCGGCCTGACCCGCGAAGCCTTCGGTAAGCCCCTGGTTCAGCTGGGCGGCAATCTGGAGATCATTTCCCGGGCCCGGATCGACATCGAAGCCATGCGGCTGATGGTGCTGAAGGTCGCCAAGGCCATGGACGTCCTGGGCAATCAGGAAGCCCGGGTGTGGATTCACATGGTCAAGGCCATGGTGCCGGAACGGGTCTGCGAGATCATCGACCAGGCGATCCAGATGCACGGCGCCACCGGCGTGTCGCAATGGACCCCGCTGGCGGCCATGTACACCTCGACCCGCACCCTGCGCATCGCCGACGGCCCCGACGAAGTCCACCACATGGTGGTCGGCCGCAACGAGCTGCGCCAGTACCGCGAAGCGCCGCAAGACGCCTCGCTGGCGGCGGTGTTCCGGAACTAGCGGTTCGGCGAACAGGCAGGATTCGATCAGCCTCCAGCCCTCGCGGCTGGAGGCTTTTTCGTATCCGGAAGAGCGCCGAACGAATCGCTCCCACGAAGGGGGAGCTGTCGGCCCGAAGTGTCGACTGCGGGAGCCTGACCGCTACTGCGGCGGCTCAAATAAACGCCTATTCCTCTCAGCGTCGCTGCAAACCGGGTACGCCAGCGTAGCGGCTAGGCCCCCTCAGCCCCTTCGGGGCAGCTCCCCCTTCGTGGGAGCGATTCAGTTTGAGCCGGGTTGATCCATACTTGACACGCTTGCGCACATCGTGTTCTTGTTATGTTCCGATGACCCCGCCGCACGACCTCGCCGTACAAAACGCCTTCGACCCCGTCGCGGAACGGGCGGAGCGGCAGATGCGCGCCATGGAACAGCTTTCCGAAATCGGCATGGGTCTCGCGCGAACGCTGGTTGCACAGGTCTGCGATGGCGCGCCGGTGACCATGCCGGGCGATCCG
>Ga0302314_10020604_pt1 | contig 10899 bp, 5 predicted proteins | sample III_Palsa_N2_3_FD_200533 | JGI IMG/M metagenome (GOLD analysis project Ga0302314, IMG submission 200533) | Peat permafrost microbial communities from Stordalen Mire near Abisko, Sweden - III_Palsa_N2_3 | ecosystem: Environmental > Terrestrial > Soil > Palsa > Peat permafrost | place: Sweden... | reverse complement strand
TTCTGGATGTCGGCGAACTGATTGGCGGCATCCTCGACACGGGTGCCGACCTGGGTCCGCACATGCATCAGGATCTGGCCGGCATCGACCGAGGGAAAGAAGTTGCGGCCAAGATACGGCACCAGCAGGAACGACAGGCCGACGACAACGGCGAATCCGCCGACGAATATCGGGCGGTGCATCAGCGCCAGCGCCAGCAGGTCGCGATAGCCGGCGCGAAGCCGCTCGAACGCCGCCTCGAAACCGCGCTGGAATCGTGCCAGCGGATTGCGTGAAGGCGGATCGTCGCCCTGATGATGCTGCACATGCGGTTGCAGCAGATATTTCGCCATGGTCGGCACCAGGGTGCGCGACAGGATGAACGACCAGACCATGGCGAACATCACCGCTTCCGCCATCGGCACGAACAGGAAGCGCGCGATGCCGGAGAGGAAGAACATCGGCACGAACACGATGCAGATACACAGCAGCGATACGAACGCCGGCACCACGATCTGGTTGGCGCCGTCCAGGATCGCTTCCTCGACCTCCTTGCCCTGCTCCAGATGATAGTTGATGTTCTCGATCGTCACGGTGGCTTCGTCGACCAGGATGCCGACCGCGAGCGCGAGGCCACCCAGCGTCATGATGTTCAGCGTCTCGCCGATCGCCGCCAGCATGGTGATGGAGCCGAGCACCGCGAGCGGGATCGACGTGGCGATGATGATGGTCGAGCGCCAGCTGCCCAGGAACAGCAGGATCATGACGCTGGTCAGGACCGCGGCGATGATGCCCTCACGCGCCACGCCGGTGATCGCACCGCGCACGAACAGCGATTGATCGCCGATGAACCCGATCTTCAGCGCGTCCGGCAGCGAGGATTTGTATTCCTGGACCTTCTGCTTGATGCCGGCGATGATATCGAGCGTCGAGACGGAGCCTGCCTTCAGCACCATCATCAAGACCGAGCGGTTGCCGTCGACGTGTACGATGTTGGTCTGTGGCGGGTTGCCGTCGCGAACGGTGGCGACGTCGCGTATATAGACCATCGCGCCATTGACGGTCTTGATCGGGAGATCGCCCAGTTCCTGGATCTTGACCGGCGAATTGTTGAGCTGGACGGTGTATTCGAAGCTGCCGATCTTTTCGGTGCCCACCGGGGTTATCAGGTTCTGCGCGGCCAGCGTGTTGGCGACGTCCTGGCCGGACAGTCCGCGGGCCTGTAACGCCGCGGGATCAAGGTCGATCTGGATCTGCCGCTGCTTGCCGCCATACGGGTAGGGGATCGCGGCACCGGGCACGGTCACCAGCGGCGTGCGCAACTGGTTGATGCCGATGTCGGCGAGGTTCTGTTCGGTGAGCCCTTCGCCCGAGAGCGCGAGCTGAAGGATCGGCACCGTGGAGGCGCTGTAGTTCAGGATCAGCGGCGGCGTCGCGCCCGGTGGCATTTGCTTGAGTAGCGTCTGCGAAATCGCGGTGACCTGGGCATTGGCGGTGCGGATATCGACATTCGGCTGGAAGAAGATCTTGACGATGCCGTAGCCGTTATAGGAATTGGCGACGATATGCTCGATATCGTTGACGGTGGTCGTCAGCGCGCGCTCGAACGGGGTGGTGATGCGGCCCGACATCTGGTCGGGCGGCAAGCCGGTATATTGCCAGACCACTCCGATCACGGGAATCCGGATGTCCGGAAAGATATCGGTCGGGGTTCGCAGCGCGGCGAGCGGACCAATGATCAGAATGAGCAGTGCGAGCACGACAAAGGTGTACGGCCGGCTCAGGGCTATTCGGACGATGCCATTCATTCGTGGTGCGCTTCTCGATCAATCGCTGGACGGCGGTTGCACTGCAAAAATCACGCCGCCAGCTTCTCGCATCGCACGCGAGGATTTTCCAATCACTTAGTTCTCATCGATTTCGCGGAAATTTTACGTTTCTGCGCGGGAATATTACGTTTCTGTAATCTGAATCGGCCGAAGAGATTTTAACTGTCGCGATTTAGCGATGACAGCGATACCAGACCCCGTCATCGCCCTGGAAATAGCCGGGTACCCGGTTGTGAGAACGATAGCGTCGCGAGCAATAGATCACGCCGAATTGCGAACCGCCCGATGGCGTGAAGCCGAACAGGCCGGCCGCGCCGAGCCACGCGCCGGCGGGATTGGCGGCGAAGTTGCCGGGAAAGAAACCGTTGTTCTGAAAATCTCTGGTGTCGTCGCGGCCGTCATAGGACCAGGCAGTGGGAGGCAGGTCCCGTTGCAAAAACGGCTGATGTGCGCTTTGCGCAAAGGCCGGTCCCGCGCCGATTGACGCCAGCGTAATCACTGCTGCTGCCAAAATTCGCAGTCTGCTCATGGTCCGCGCCATTATCTGCAACATGGCCGGTTCGTCCCCCAATCGCCTTTCCAGCCGTCAAGCTTGCCGCGCCGGAATTGCAAATAGAGGCCATCCCTCCGATCCGACAACGCGCTGCCTTTGACGTTGGGCAAGGCCATAAACATCTCGTTGCCGGGGCGGCCTCTGACATAGACCAGCGTCGTGCCCAGCGCGGCCGAGGCTTCGTCGATATTCATGCCGAACGCCAGCGGCGTGTTGTTGTTGGCGACCTGCGCGCGCGCCGGCGATAGGCCCATGCCCGCCATCGCAATCATCCAGATCGCCGCGGCGAAGAGCGTCCTTGTGATGGTCGAGCGCTTCATTGCCGAGCCGGTCATGGCTTGACCTCTTCGGGTTGCGCCGCCGCCAGCTTGCCGTCCGGCGTCCATCCGCCGCCCAAGGCCTGGAACAGGCTGGAGGCGGCCAATAGCTTGGTCAGCCGCACCTGCGCCAGCGTGTTTTCGGCGGTCAGCAGCGTTTGCTGGGTTTGCAGCACGGTGATGAGGTTGACGGTGCCGGCGCGCAACTGTGTTTCCGAGACGTCAAAGGCCCGTTGCGAATTTTTCACGGCTTCGATCTGTAGCCGTTCCTGCAGCGTGTACTGCGTCAGCGCGACCAGCGCCTTCTCGACGTCGGCGAAGGCCGACAGCACCGATTTGCGGTAGGCTTGCAGATCTTGCAGCTGCACGCCCTTGGCCTGCTTCAACTGGCTTTCCAGCAAATAGCCGTCGAAGATCGGCTGGGTCAGCCCTGCCGACAGGGTGTAAAACCAGGCGCCCGGCCCGAACAGCGACGCCAGCGCCGCACTTTGCACGCCGGTGGTCCCGGTCAACTGGATCTGCGGGAAGAAGGCGGCGCGCGCCGATTCCACGCTGAAGTTGGAGGAGGCGAGCTGTGCCTCGGCCTGTCTTATGTCCGGCCGCTGGTAGAGCAATTCCGACGGCAGACCCGGCGTCACCCTGGGAACGACGATCGAGGTCAGCGCGCCGCCATTGACGTTGAAGTTGGCCGGCGCCCGCGCCACCAACAGCGCCAGCGCCGCGATATTCTGCCTGAGCGTGACTTCGAGCGGCGGTATAGCGGCGCGCTCAGTAGAGACCAGCGCCTCCTGCTGCGACAGATCGAGCTGCGAGGCCGTGCCGCCCGCGAATTGCTGCTTGATCAGCGTCAGGATGCGTTCGGCGGCGGCGAGATTGCGCCGCGCGACGCGTAGCTCATCCTGTGCGGCCAGAACCTGGAAGTAGGTGTTGGCGACGGTGACGATCGTCGAGAGCGTCACGACTTCGCGATTATACCGGGCCGCCGTGGCGCTTTCCTCGGCCGCGTAAAGCGTCGCGCGGTTCTTGCCCCAGAAGTCGATCATGTAGCTCGCGGTGAGGCCCGCGCTGTATTGCGAGAACGTCGAGCCGCTGGTACCGGTACCGAGACCGCTGCTGCTTCCGGTCTGCGATCCGAAATGCTCGCGCTCGGCCGTCGCCGTTCCGGTGATCGATGGCAATAGCGGCGACCCCGAGACGCCCACCTGGGCATCGGCCTGGACGATCTGCGCCACGGCCACCGCGATATCGAGATTGAATATCTGCGCGTCTTCCATCAGCGAGGTCAGCTCTTTGGATCGGAAGCCGCGCCACCAATCCAGCGCCGGCACGGCCGCGTCGGGCGCGCGCGGCGATCCCTCACGATAGGCGGCCGGAACCTCAAGATTGAGCTCGGGCTTCTCGGAGCCGAGGATACAGCCGGACAAGCCCGGCGCGAGCAGAACCGCGGCAAGCGCAGGTGCGATGCGGATCCTGCCGCGCCATCGCGCAAGGGAGGATTTCGACCTACGCACAACGTTACTCATGGGGCACCGGCTCAAGCTTCGACTTCAAGGACGTCCGGCGTCCCTGGGTCCGCAAAAAAGACCATGCTTCGATCCCGGCATCGCACAGGGCACGTTCCAGCGCTAGGTCTCTGACAGGGGTTGTTGACATCTATTCGCCCGGTTGCAGCGTGGCACGGGGCGTGCGCGGCGCCGAAACGCCCCGCATCCTTTGGCTCCACAGACGGAACCGGTCCATGTAAAGGTAAATCACCGGCGTGGTGTAGAGCGTCAGCACCTGGCTCAGGAGCAGGCCGCCGACGATCGCGATGCCGAGCGGCTGGCGAAGCTCGCCGCCGTCGCCCATGCCGAGCGCCAGCGGAAGCGCGCCGAGCAAGGCGCACATCGTCGTCATCATGATCGGGCGGAAGCGCAGCAGGCAGGCTTCGTAGATCGCGTCATAGGAGTTGAGCCCGCGTCCGCGCTCGGCCTCGAGCGCGAAATCGATCATCATGATCGCGTTCTTCTTGACGATGCCGATCAACAGAATGACGCCGATCAGCGCCATGATGCTGAATTCGGTATGGAAGGCCATCAAGGCGAGCAGGGCGCCGACGCCGGCCGACGGCAGCGTGGACAGGATCGTCAGCGGGTGCACGTAGCTCTCATAGAGCACGCCGAGCACGATGTAGATCGTGATCAGGGCCGCCAGAATCAGGAAGGGCTGGTTGTTGAGCGAATCCTGAAACGCCTTCGCCGTGCCCTGGTAGGTGCCGCGAATGGTGGCGGGCACGCCGATCCGGTTCATGGTGGCATCGATGGTCCGGACGGCGTCGCTGAGCGATCCGCCGGCCGGCAAATTGAACGAAATGGTGTTGGCGACCAGCAGGCCCTGATGATTGACCGCCAGCGGCGTCGCACCTTGCTTGAAACTCGCGACGGCCGATAGCGGGATCATTATCTCCTGATTGGTGGAGACCGCGGAGCCGGTCGAGGCCACGCCCTTGCCGGTGGCGCCGATCGAATTGGTGGCGGCGTTGCGCGCGGCTTGCGCGTTGGCGGAGTTGGTCGTAACGCCGGGGGCGACGATCGTTCCCGCCACCGCGTTGGTTGCCTGCGAGCCGCCGACCGAGCCGCCCGAGGTGCTGACATAGACGTCCTTGAGCGTTTCAGGGTTCTGCCAGTATCGCGGCGCCACCTCCATGATCACGTGATACTGGTTGCGGGCGACATAGATCGTCGACACCTGGCGCTGGCCGAACGCATCATAGAGCGTGTTGTCGATCTGGCTGACGGTGACGCCTAGTCGCGCCGCGGCATCGCGGTCGATCACCAGATCGCTTTCCAGCCCCTTGTTCTGCTGGTCGCTGTTGACGTCGGCGAGCGTGGGCTGACCCTGCAGCGCGGCAGCGATTTTCGGCGACCATTCGTTGAGTTCCTCCAGAGTGGGGGCCTGCAGGGTGTATTGATATTGCGCGTTGCTGGCGCGGCCGCCGACCCGGATGTCCTGCACGGCCTGCAGGAACAAGGTCGCGCCCGGCACCACCGCCATCTGCCGCCGCAGCCGGGCGATAACGCCGTCGACCGAGATGTGGCGCTCGCTCAGCGGATTGAGCGCCACGAACATGAACCCGGAATTGGTCTGGCCGCCGCCGGTGAAGCCGACGACAGTATCGACCGCGGGATCCTTCTTGATGATGTTGACGAACTGCGCCAGCTTCTGCTGCATCAACTGAAACGAAATGCTCTGGTCGGCCTGGATGATGCCGATCATCCGCCCGGTATCCTGCTGCGGGAAGAAGCCCTTCGGAATCACGTCGTACAGATAGAAATTCAGTCCGAACACGACCGCGAGGATCAGCATCATCGTGGCGGGATGCCGCAGCGCCGCGGTCAGGGTGCGCCGGTAGAGATTCAGCATCCCCTCGAAGAAGCGTTCGCTGGCCTGATAAATCCGGCCATGTGGCTGCCCGGTCTCACCGCGCAGCAACACTGCGCACATCATCGGCGTGGTCGCGAGCGACACCGCGAGCGACACCACGATCGCGATCGAGATCGTCATGGCGAATTCACGGAACAGGCGGCCGATAATGCCGCCCATCAGCAGGATCGGAATGAACACAGCGATCAGCGAGATGCTCATCGACAGCACGGTGAAGCCGACCTCGCCGGCGCCCTTGAGGGCGGCCTCCATCGGCGACATGCCATCCTCGATATGGCGGGTGATGTTTTCGAGCACCACGATGGCGTCGTCGACGACGAATCCGGTCGCTACCGTGAGCGCCATCAGCGACAAATTATCGAGGCTGTAGCCGATCAGGTACATGGCCGCGAAGGTCGCCACCAGCGAGACCGACACGGCAACGACCGGGATCAATGTGGCTCGCAGGTTCCGCAGGAACGCGAACACCACAATGATCACCAGCAGAACCGCCAGGATCAGCGTGCGTTCGACATCGCGCAGCGAAGTGCGGATGGTGGTGGAACGGTCGGCCGCCGCTCCGACGTCGATCGCGGGTGAAATCGATGCCTGCAATTGCGGCATCAACGCTTTCACCCGGTCGACCGTGCTGATGATGTTGGCGCCCGGTTGCCGGTAGAGGATGATCAGCACGGCCGGCTTGCCGTTGGCGAGACCGGAGTTGCGCAGGTTTTCAACACCGTCCGTGACCTCGCCGATGTCGGAGAGATGCACCGCCGAGCCATTGCGGTAGGCGACGATCAGCGATCGGTAGTCGACGGCCTTGTTGGCCTGGTCGTTGGCGTAGATCTGATAGCGCTGATCACCGACGTCGATGCCGCCTTTCGGACTGTGGGCGTTGGCGCTGGCCAACGCCGCCCGGACGTCTTCCAGGCCGATACCGTATTTGTAGACCGCCTGCGGAATGAGATCGACGCGCACCGCGGGCAGCGAACTGCCGCTGACCCCGACTTCGCCGATGCCCTCGACCTGCGACAGCTTCTGAGCCAGCACGGTCGACGCCGCGTCGTAGAGATCGCCGCGCGACAGTGTGTCCGAGGTCAAGGTCAGGATCAGGATCGGGGCGTCGGCGGGATTGACCTTCTTGTAGGTCGGATTGGATCGCAAACTCGTGGGCAGATCGGCGCGGGCGGCGTTGATCGCCGCCTGCACGTCGCGCGCGGCGCCATCGATGTCACGGTTCAATCCGAATTGCAGCGTGATACGTACCGAGCCTACCGAAGAGGAGGACGTCATCTCGGTGACGTCGGAGATCTGCCCGAGATGTCGCTCGAGCGGACTTGCGACCGTGGTCGCGACGTCCTGCGGGCTTGCGCCGGGCAGGGTCGCCTGTACCGAGATGGTCGGAAAATCCACCTGCGGCAGCGGCGAAACCGGCAGCTTGAAAAACGCCACCGCACCCGCCGCCGCCAGCCCAAACGTCAGCAACGTCGTTGCGACCGGCCGGCGAATAAAGGGGGTGGACAGGCTCATGGCTTAGTTCAATTCGTTCGCTGGGCCAGCCTCGCGGGTGCGGCCGGCAAACCGCACCGCGAGACGGTCGAACCAGAGATAGATCACAGGTGTCGTGAACAGGGTCAGCAACTGGCTGACCAAAAGACCGCCGACAATGGAAATGCCGAGCGGGTGCCGCAGTTCGGAGCCGGCGCCGGTGCCCAGCATCAGCGGCAGCGCGCCGAGAACCGCGGCCATGGTGGTCATCAGGATCGGCCGGAACCGCAACAAGCAGGCCTGGTAGATCGCCTCGCGCGGCGGCTTGCCCTCGTTGCGCTCGGCGTCGAGCGCGAAGTCGATCATCATGATCGCGTTCTTCTTGACGATGCCGATCAGCAGGATGATGCCGATGATCGCGACGATGGTCAGGTCGTCGCCGGCCACGATCAGCGCCAGCAGCGCGCCGATGCCGGCGGATGGCAGCGTCGAGAGAATGGTGATCGGGTGGATGAAGCTTTCATACAGCACACCCAGCACGATATAGACGGTGACGATCGCCGCCAGAATCAGGAACAGCTGATTGGACAGCGACGATTGAAACGCCAGCGCCGCGCCCTGGAAGCTCGTAATCACGCCGAGCGGCTGGCCGATCTCGACCTGCGCCTGTTTGACCGCATCGACCGCCTCGCCGAGCGACGCTCCGGGCGCCAGGTTGAAGGAGACGGTAGCGGCGGGAAACTGTCCGAGATGGGCCACTTGCAGCGGCGCGGTCTCCGTCCGCATCTTGGCCATCACTGCCAGCGGCACCGGCGCGCCCCCGACCGAGGAAGGCAGATAGATCGACTGCAGCGCGTCCAGCGAGGTCTGCAGGCTCGGGTCGGCTTCCAGGATGACGCGGTACTGGTTCGAATTGGTGAAAATCGTCGACACGATGCGCTGGCCGTAGGAATCGTACAGCGCATTGTCGATGGTGGCGGGTGTGATGCCGAAACGAGCGGCCTGGTCGCGGTCGATCTGGACAAAAACCGAAAGCCCGTAGGCCGAGATGTCGCTGCTGACGTCGGCGAACTGGGGAAGCGTATTGAGCTTGTCGACCAGCTTGGGAGCCCATTCGGCCAGTTGCGCCGGATCGGCGTCTTGCAGGATGAACTGGTATTGCGTACGGCTGACGGTGCCCTCGATGGTCAGATCCTGAACCGGTTGCATATACAGGGTGATGCCGGTCAGCGAAGCCGTCGAGTCCTTGATGCGCTGCATCACCGCTGCGACGCCGGCCTTGCGTTGATCGTACGGCTTGAGGTTGATCAGGATCCGGCCGCTGTTGAGCGTGGTGTTGGTGCCGTCGACGCCGATGAACGACGACAGGCTCTCGACGTCAGGGTCTTTCAGGATCGCGCTGGCGAGCTGCTGTTGCCGCTCCGCCATCGCCGCATAGGATATCGACTGTGGCGCTTCCGATATCGCCTGGATGACGCCGGTGTCCTGCAGCGGGAAGAAGCCCTTGGGGATGATGATGTAGAGATAGGCTGTCAGCGCGAAGGTGCCGAGCGCGATCAACAGCACGAAGGTCTGGCGATCGAGCACCCAGTTGAGCGCGTGGCCATAGATCTCGATGATCTTGTCGAAGCCCTCGCGGCTGGCGCGCTGGAATGCATTCTCACGCGCTTCGCTTTCGGGTTTCAAGAGCTTGGCGCAGGCCATCGGCACCAGGGTCAGCGACACCACGGCGGAAATCAGGATCGTGACCGACAGCGTGATGGCGAACTCGCGGAACAATCGCCCGACCACGTCGCCCATGAACAAGAGCGGAATCAAAACCGCGATCAGCGATACCGTCAGCGAGATGATGGTGAAACCGATCTGCTCCGAACCTTTCAGCGCCGCCTGCAGCGGCGTTTCGCCCTCCTCGATGTAGCGGGAGATGTTTTCGATCACGACGATAGCGTCGTCGACCACGAAGCCGGTGGCGATGGTCAGCGCCATCAGCGACAGATTGTTGAGGCTGAAGCCGAACAGATACATCGCCCCCAGCGTGCCGACCAGCGACAGCGGCACCGAAAGGCTCGGGATCAGCGTGGCGCGCGCGTTGCGCAGGAACACGAAGATCACCAGCACCACGAGGATGACGGCGAGCGACAGCTCGAACTCGACATCTTGCACCGATGCGCGAATGGTCACGGTGCGGTCGGTCAGGATGTTGAGGTCGATCGCGGAGGGCAAGGAGGCCTGCAGTTGCGGCAACAGCGACTTGATGCCCTCGACCACCGCAATGACGTTGGCGCCGGGCTGGCGCTGGATGTTCAGGATGATCGCCGGCGTCTCGTTCATCCAGGCGCCGAGCTTGTCGTTCTGGGAGCCGTCGATGACGTCGCCGACATCGCTGAGCCGCACCGGCGAGCCGTTCTTGTAGGCGACGATCAGCGATTTGTAGTCGACTGCATTGCGGATCTGGTCGTTGGCGTTGATGGTATAGGCTCGCATCGCGCCGTCGAAATTGCCCTTGGGCGTATTGACGTTGGCATTGCCGAGCGTGGTGCGGAGATCGTCGATGTTCAGTCCGTAGGCGGCGAGCTTGCGGATGTCGGCCTGGATCCGCACCGCGGGTCGCTGGCCGCCGGAGATGCTGACCAGGCCAACGCCGGCGAGCTGCGAGATCTTCTGCGCCAGTCGGGTATCGACGAAATCCTCCACCTCCGTCAGCGGCATGGTCTTCGACGTCAGGCCCAGCGTCAGGATCGGCGCGTCGGCCGGATTGACCTTGGCGTAGATCGGCGGCGCCGGCAGGTCGGTGGGCAACAAATTGCCAGCGGCATTAATGGCGGCCTGCACCTCCTGTTCGGCGACATCAAGCGAAATGGTCAGGCCGAATTGCAGCGTGATGACCGACGCCCCGGCGGAACTGACCGAACTCATCTGGTTCAGGTTGGGCATCTGGCCGAACTGCACTTCCAGCGGCGCGGTCACCGACGACGTCATTACGTCGGGGCTGGCGCCGGGATAGAAGGTCTGCACCTGAATGGTCGGGTAATCGACTTCGGGCAAAGCCGCGACCGGCAGGAATTTGAACGCCAAGAGGCCGGACAGCATGATGGCTATCATCAGCAGCGTGGTCGCAACCGGCCGCATAATGAACGGTTGCGACGGGCTCATTGCTTCTGTCCGCCGTCTTGCTTTTGTTCGTTACCCTGTTTTTGTCCACCGTCCGAGCGTCGCTTCTTGCCGGTTTTTTCCGGGCCCGGCGCGGCTCCATCGTTCGCGGCGGGGGTGGTGGGATTTGCGGCCTCCGCGCGCACGTTGATCTTGGCGCGGTCGCGCAGCTTGTCGG
>Ga0302314_10020603_pt1 | contig 10899 bp, 7 predicted proteins | sample III_Palsa_N2_3_FD_200533 | JGI IMG/M metagenome (GOLD analysis project Ga0302314, IMG submission 200533) | Peat permafrost microbial communities from Stordalen Mire near Abisko, Sweden - III_Palsa_N2_3 | ecosystem: Environmental > Terrestrial > Soil > Palsa > Peat permafrost | place: Sweden... | reverse complement strand
AAGGAGTTTGTCGCCAGCAGCGGCGCCTCGTCGGTTTTGGTGTAGATGATCGCGGCCATCGCGTTGCCAGCTCCTGCTCTGAAGAACTCTTCTTGATGTCAAGATACCTACCGCGCCCGCCGAAAGAAAACGGCACGCACACCTGCACAGTCACTGCCGCGGAACTGCAAGTCCGCCCGACCGCCATCCGCACCAGGGACCGCAGGTCCCGGCACGGCTACGGGCAGTGAGGCAAACCGTCGTCCCCGCCTCGGGAACTGCCGCCTTAGCCCTAACGCGGCAGCACCAGGCCCGCGATAAGCAGGCCACCACCAAAAATCGTGAGCGTAAGCACGTCAATCGCCCGGTTTCTCGTGCCGAGCAGACCGACGAGCCTGGCGGGCAGCACAAGTCGCATGACGGCAGCGATGAGCAGCGCGACACCACCGACGACACCCCCCTTGCCCCCGCCAGCCGAGCCTTGGTGCCAGGCGACATAGACGCCGGCGATCGTAGCGACCAAGACGGCCAGGTAGGGAATGGCGCCGACGATACTCCCCGCTTCCTTGGCGCGCTTTACCACTGGCACTGTCGTTGGCTGTGGCACTGTCGTTGGCTGTGGCACTGTCGTTGGCTGTGGCACGGTCGTTGGCTGTTGCACCGCGTTTGGCTGGGGCATCGCCATTGGCCGGGGGAAGGCCGGCGGCGGCCAGGCGGCCGCGTCCCGACCCGGGGATCGCGTATCCGGGGACCGCGTATCGGGAAGGGCGACGGGGGCCGCCTCACCGGGAGACATTCGCGGCCGACGGAAATAGCCGGTCGGCACCTGCTTGGTCTCGGGCGTCATGATCGTCTCCCCGGCAGGCCGCATGCGGACGGCCGACCTTCTGGCTGCTCACTAGGCAGCTTACCGGCGATAGAGCTACGGCTGCGAGCGCCGTCAAGGCAGTGTCGTCCAACAAGGCAGTGTCGTCCAACAAGGCAGTGTCGTCCAAGCGGCGCCGCACGGCACGTCGCTTGCGTTCGGCGCGCAACAACCCCGGGTAACGACCCGCTCGTGTCTTAGAACACCGTACGACTTCTCTCGCAAATTTTCCGCCCCGTGTATCCACGGCGCGGATACACGGGGGACACTAACGATACAGTGAGATAAGCGTCACGTCTTCGATAAGCAGGAGGGTCTGGCGTGGACACGCCTTACATTCGCATTGAGGTCACCGGGGAAGTAATTCCTCTGCGTAACGCGGTCACTACCATCGGGCGTGGCCGTGGAGTGGATGTGCGGCTTGATGATCCAAGCGTCTCCCGGCTGCATGCCGAAATCGTGCGCCGCGGTCCCTACTTTTACCTGGCCGACCTCGGATTATCACGTAATGGCACGCGGGTAAACGGCCGACCGGTTGCCCGTCGTGTGCTTGACGATGGCGACGTGCTTACCTTCGGTTCGGCCCGGTGCGCGATCGTGGGAGTTCCGCAAGAGGAGCTGGCCGCCGAGGCCGAGATGCGCCGTTCCGATGCTCCCGAGCTGACGCGCCGCGAACTCGACGTGCTGATCGCGCTGTGCCGCCCGGCGCTGTCCGACGACGCGTTCGTCACACCGGCCACGGCAAAGGAGATCGCAGGCGATCTCGTGGTGTCGGAGGCCGCGATCAAGCAGCACCTGGTCAGGCTCTACGTGAAGTTCCGCGTGCCGGAGGGGACGAACAGGCGCGCCCGACTTGCGAACCAGGTCATCGCGCTCGGCCTGGTCAGGCCGCTCGCCGAGTACGGCTCAGGACAGGTGCAGCATGCCCACGGCGTGGCGGATCAGCCACCCCTGGACGGAGTGCAGCACGTTGCCCAGTGACGGCAGCATGTTGAGTGACGGCAGCATGTGCGGGACGGTCGAGCTTGTGGCCGGCCAGATCAGCGGCGGCTGTGAGATATCCATGCTCACCACGGCGAGGGCGAGCGCCATGGCCGAGACGCAGGCGACGACCATGGCGGCCCTGGTCGGGACCACCGCCGTGATTATCCGCCGAAGCTGTCGCCGCGGTGCCTGCGAGCCCGTGCCCACGCAGTACCAGGCGACGGCCGCGCCCGCCGCCCAACTGAGCGCCACGGGCAGCGTTGTCGCCCCGGCAAAGACAACCGCCGCGATCGCGGCGGGCACCGCCACGATCAGCGCGAGCGGTGCGAGCAAGGCGGTCTTGAGCAAGGCGCGGGCGATGGTCCACGGGGCGGTCATGATCACGACGAGGATGTCACCCGGCGCCATGCCGCGCCGATTGCGCCGACGGGTGAGGGCCGCCTGCGCCGTGTCGGCCGCGCGCAGCAGCGTGATGACCGCGAGGACGAGGACCGTCCCCGCGACCGGGAGCAGGACGCTGAGCGCGATGGCGCCGATCACGACCGCGAGCGCCACCACGCCGTGACCGGCGACCGGTGGCTCCTGGCGGTCGGCTATCGCTGGCCGGCTTGATCGGTCGGCCGACGACGCGGCCTGCTGCCTGGCGTAGTCGACGGCGGGAAGCAGGTCTGCCATGTCCGCGGCGGCCTGTGCCGGAGACCGATACGCGGGCCGGTCCTTGGCGCTCTGCCAGCCATTGGGGCTCTGCCAGCCGGCCGATGGCACGGGAGGGCGCGGGCTGACGGGGCCGCCGCCATAGAAGCGGGTGCTTTCAAACCCCCGCACGTCCGCTCTCGTCCCGTCAAGGCGAGTCCCGTCCACCCGCGTCGACTCGACGCACTGGCTGGCCAGCCACCGTGCGGTCGGGCGGGACCTGGGGTCTGTCGCGAGCGCCGAGCGGACGAGCGGCAGCAGAATCGGCGGAACCCCGGTCAGCGCCGCGTCGCCCTGTAGCACCCGGAAGAAGATCGTCTGAAAGCCGCCGGTGCCGAATGGCTGGCGGCCGGTGGCGGCGAAGGCCACCGTGGTTCCCCAGGCGTGCACGTCGGTCGCCCCGCTCGACGGCTGGCCCTCGATGACCTCGGGCGCGACGTAGCCGGGCGTGCCCATCACCAGGCCGGTCCTGGTCAGCTTGGTCGCGTCGGGGACGTGCGCGATGCCGAAGTCGATGACCACCGGCTGCCCGTTCTCCAGCATGACGTTCGCCGGCTTGAGGTCACGATGGACCACGCCGGCGGTGTGGATGGCGGCAAGCGCCTCGGCGAGCCCAACGGCCAGCTGGTAGAGCGCCTTACCCTGCAGCGGGCCGCTCTCGCGGACCGCCGCGTCCAGCGTCCGGCCGTGAACGTACCTCGTCACGATGTACGGCGAGGCGCAGTTGACGTCGGCGTCGAGGACCTGCGCCACGTACCGGCTGTTGATCCGGCGCATCGTCTCGACCTCGCGGGACAGCCGCCGCTTCGCGTCCGGATCAGCGGCCACCGCGGGTCCGAGCACCTTGACGGCGACCTGGCGATTCTCCGTGTCCCTGGCAAGGTAGACAACGCCCATTCCGCCCTCGCCGATCTTCTCGATCACGCGGTAGGGGCCGATCTTGCGCGGGAGTGATTCCAGTGCAGGCATCTTGCTCTCAGGGTACGGCCTGAATTCTGGATTTCTATAAAACCTTGATTACGGACCCCGCAGTGGCGCGGGGTGGCTCAGGCCCGCAGCACCCGCTGCCTTGCGTCCCGCCAGTCACTTTCGTGGGGGCGGCCTAACGAGGAGCCGATGACGAGGCGGCGCAGTGCCTCGGCAGCTTGGGCGTTGTCCGCGGCGTGGGTGACGAGCGCGCTCGCAAGCGCGCTCGCCCACTGCTGAAACGGCACGACCTGCCGAGAAAGGACCACGCCGCGCACCTCACGGCAGATCTCCGCGACGGGCAGGCCGTTCTTGACCGCGAGCGTCATGGTCTGGTCCCCGAGCTTGACCGCAACCTTGGATACCTCGCCGGGGCGGCCGCGCATGCGGTCGGACATGGATCGCTCGCGTTCGACCGTGACATACCCGGGCGGCAGCGCCTCGCTCAGCGACTTGGTAAGGACGCTGGCGTATATCGCGGCATCGCCGCTGTCCAGCCGCAGTGCCGCCGCGACCATCTCAAGGGAGAGCGCGTCGCCGCCGTCGTCGTCAGTCACGTCTCCGCCGTCGTCAGTCACGTCTTGAGTATGGCATTTGCCAGCGCCCAGAAGATCCTCAGCGCCCCTCGAAGACCGCCTTTCCCGGACCGTTCTCCATGAAGCTGTGCATACCGGACTTCTGGTCGTCCGTGGCGAACAGCGAGGCGAAGTGGAGCCGCTCGATCTCGAGCCCGGTAGCCAGATCGACCTCGAGGCCCTTGTCCACCGCCTGCTTGGCCGCGCGCAGCGCGATCGCCGGTCCCGCCGCGTACCTGGCCACCATGTCCCGCGCCGCCTGGTAGACCTCGGCGTCTGGCACCACCTTGTCGGCGAGCCCGACAGCGAGCGCCTCGGCGGCATCCATGTGCCTGCCGGTGAAGATGAGGTCCTTGGCCTTCGCCGGGCCGATCAGCCGTGGCAGCCGCTGGGTTCCGCCAGCACCGGGAATGATGCCGAGCAGGATCTCCGGCTGCCCGACCTTCGCGCTCTCGCCAAGCACCCGGAAGTCGGCGCAGAGAGCGAGCTCGAGCCCGCCGCCGAGCGCGTAGCCGGTGATGGCCGCCACCACCGGCTTCGGGATGCCGGCGACCGCGGTGAACGACGCCTGGAGCGCGGCCGACTGCCCGGCCATCTCCGGGTAACCAAGCACCGCCATCTCCTTGATGTCGGCACCGGCGGCGAAGACCCGCTCGCCGCCGTAGAGGATGACCGCGCGGACCGCGGAGTCGGCGCTCACCTCGGCCGCGGCGTCCGCGATCTCCGCCTGGACCTGCATGCTCAGCGCGTTCATCTTCGGCCGGTCCAGCCGGATCGTCGCGATCCCGTCCGCTACCTCAACCCGCACAAACTCGCTCAAGCCGCCCACCTCTACGCCGAGACCACCCGCGAACCCAGGACATCCCTAAGCTACAGCGACGCCCCTTACCCGTCGACGACAGGCCCAGCGCGACCGGTTGGTTTGCAGCTCCGGGGCCGAAAACCGATAGTGCTGAGGATTTGACCGCCTATTGCCGGTCAAATCCTCAGCACTATTTCGATCTTGGTGAATATATCCGGATAAATACGGCGAGTTAGCGGAGGTCGCCGGTGGACATGCCTGCCGGGGCGTCTGGGTAGGTGACAAGGCCTAGCTCGGCGACGGTGTCTAGCAGCGGGTGGGCGGGGACGACGCGGACCGTGTAGCCGAACGGGCCCGGCTGTCCTAGTTCCACCGAGCCAGAGAACCGGGCGAGCGGCCCCGATGCGGACTCGTCGGGGGCCAGGGTCGCGCAGGACGGGTCGGTGATCTCGTCGTCCTCGCCGAGGCGGCCGTAGACCACCTCAACGCAGACATCGGAGGTCGCGAGATCGCCGAGCGAGGCGTTCACCCGCACGTTGAGCACCGCGCCGAGCGACGGCTCGGTGCCGTCCGCCTCCACATGCTCGATCCGCACCGATGACCAGGCATGGCGGACGCGCGACTTCCACGAAGCGAGCTCGCGGGCCGGGCCGTTACCGCCCGCGACGAGCGACCGCGACGAGCGCGCGGCCGGCGCGTACAGGTTCGTCACGTAGTCGGCGACCATGCGGTCCGCCTGCACGAGCGGGCCGAGGCTGCGCAGTCCGTGCCTGATCATCTCGACCCAGCCGTGCGGTACGGCATCGGCGCCGGCGTCGTAGAACAGCGGCGCGACCGACTTGGCGAGCAGCTCGTAAAGCGCCGACGCCTCGAGCTCGTCGCGGCGCTCCGCGTCGGCGACGCCGTCCGCCGTCGGGATCTCCCAGCCGTTGCCGCCGTCGTACCACTCGTCCCACCAGCCGTCGCGCACCGACAGGTTCAGTCCGCCGTTAAGCGCCACCTTCATCCCCGAGGTGCCGCAGGCCTCGAGCGGGCGCAGCGGGTTGTTCAGCCAGACGTCGCAGCCCTGAACGAGGAAGCGGGCAAGCGCCATGTCGTAGTCGGGCAGGAAGACGATCCTGCGCCGCACCATCTCGCTGTCGGTGAACCTGACCATCTGCTGTATAAGCCGCTTGCCGCCCTCGTCGGCGGGGTGCGCCTTGCCCGCGATCACGATCTGAATCGGCCGGTCGGCGTCGAGCAGCAGGCCGGCAAGCCGCTGCGGGTCGTTGAGCATCAGCGTCAGCCGCTTGTACGACGGCACCCGGCGGGCGAAACCGATCGTCAGCACGTTCTCGTCGAGCACGTCATCGATCCAGGTCAGCTCGGCACCGGACGCGCCGCGCTGCCGCCAGGACTCGCGCAGCCGCCGCCTGGTCTCGCTGACGAGCCTGGCCCGAAGCTGGTGCCTGATCTGCCAGAGCTTTGCCGCGTCGGCCGACGCGGCGGCGGCCGAGTCACCGAGATCCGAGACCTCGCGCGCGACCCAGGTGGGCGCGTGCACGCCGTTGGTGATCGAACCGATCGGCACCTCCGCGGTGTCGAACCCCGGCCAGAGGCCCGCGAACATCTCCCTGCTGACCTGGCCGTGCAGCACGGACACGCCGTTGACCCGCTGGGCGAGCCGCATGCCCATCACGGCCATGTTGAACATGTGCGGGTCGCCGCCCGGCATGGTCTCGGCACCGAGCGCGAGCACCCGCTCGACGGGCAGCGTGCCGTCGGCCGCCTCGGCGGCGAAGTGCCGCCCGATCAGCTCGCGCGGGAACCTGTCGATGCCGGCCGGTACCGGCGTGTGCGTGGTGAAGACGGTGCCTGCCCGCGACATCTCGAGCGCCTCGTCGAAGGAGAGCCCGGCGGCCACGTACTCCCTGATCCGCTCGACGCCGAGGAAGCCGGCGTGCCCCTCGTTGGTGTGGAACACCTCGGGCTCGGGGTGGCCGGTGATCGCGCAGAAGGCGCGCACGGCGCGGACACCGCCGATGCCGAGCAGCAGCTCCTGGCGGAGCCGATGCTCGCTGCCACCGCCGTAGAGCCGGTCGGTCACCTCGTGCAGCGCGGGCTCGTTCTCCTCGACGTAGGAATCGAGCAGCAGCAGCGGTACCCGGCCGACCTGGGCCAGCCACACCTGGGCGGTGAGCAGCCTGCCGTCGGTCAGCGCCACCGTGACGTGCACCGGGTCGCCGGCTCCGGGCTGACCGTCGACGCCCGCGCCCCGCAGCAGCGTGAGCGGCAGCCCGTTCGGGTCGTCGGCGGGATACCGCTCGCCCTGCCAGCCGTCGGCGGACAGCGACTGGGTGAAGTAACCGTGCCGGTAGAGCAGGCCCACCCCGATGATCGGCACGCCGAGGTCGCTCGCCGACTTGAGGTGGTCGCCGGCCAGGATGCCGAGGCCACCCGAGTACTGCGGCAGCACGGCGGTGATGCCGTACTCGGGCGAGAAGTACGCGATCGCCTTCGGCAGCGCGCCTGTCTCTCCCTCCCATCCCGCCCCTTCCGCCCCTCCCGCCTGGTACCAGCGCGGCTCCCCGGTGTAGCCGCGCAGGTCGTCGACGGCCGCGTTCAGGCGGCTGAGGAACCCCTCGTCCGCGCCGAGGCCGGCGAGCTTGCCTGGCCGCATCGAGCCGAGCATCGCTATCGGGTCGCCACCGGAGGCGGCCCAGCCGACCGGGTCGATCGATTCGAAAAGCTCAACCGTGGGCGGGTGCCAGGACCAGCGGAGATTGAGCATCAGGTCATGCAGCAGCGCAAGCGGCTGCGGCAGCGTAACGCGGACGGTGAAACGTCGGATCGCTCTCACGGGCAGTCATCATATGGGGTCGGGCGCGTCGGCGGGGGGCTACGGTAGGTGGTCCCACGCCGGCGATAGGGTAACCGCGTGATCGGACGCATCCCCATCCTTGACGTCGAACCTACGGTTGAGTGCGGGCGACGCACCGCCAAAGCGGTAAACGGCGAGACATTCCAGGTCAGCGCCACCGTTATCCGGGAGGGGCATGGCGTACTCGGGGCCGGCGTGGTGCTGCGAGATCCGAGCGGCCGGCCCGGTCCGCTGGTCAGGATGCGCGAGCTTGTACCTGGGACGGACAGGTTTGGCGCCGACGTAACCGTCACAAGCGAGGGCACCTGGTACTTCCACGTCGAGTCGTGGGCGGACCCGATCGCGCAGTGGGCCCACGACGCCGGCATCAAGATTCCCCTTGGCCAGGATGTCGAGCTCATGCTGACCGAGGGGGCGCAGCTCTTCGAGCGCGCGGCGCGGTCGATCAGGCAGCCACCAGGCGCGGTGCGCCCAGCCGCGGCTCGAACCGCGCTAAGCGCGCTCGCCAAGAAGCTGCGCGACCGCGGCCTGCCGCCGTGGGACCGGCTTGCCGCGGCCCAGGCGCCGCCGATCGCGGCCATCCTTGAGGCATACCCGCTCCGCGACCTCGTGACCAGGTCCGCCCGCATGCCGGTGCTCGTGGAGCGACTGCGCGCCCTCTTCGGGTCCTGGTATGAGTTCTTCCCGCGCTCGGAGGGCGTGCAGTTCGACCCGACAGGCCGCAGGGAGCCGACCTCTGGGACGCTGCGCACCGCCGCCAGGCGGCTCGAGGCGATCGCCGACATGGGGTTCGATGTCGTGTACCTGCCGCCCGTCCACCCGATCGGCACCACGTTCCGCAAGGGGCGGAACAACACGCTTGAGGCCAGGCCTGGTGACCCCGGCGTGCCCTGGGCGATCGGCTCCGCCGAGGGCGGACACGACGCCATCCACCCCGACCTCGGCACCTTCGCGGACTTCGACGCGTTCGTCGCCCGGGCCAGGGAGTTCGACCTCGAGGTGGCGATCGACCTGGCCCTGAACGCTTCGCCCGACCACCCCTGGGTGAAGGAGCACCCGGAGTGGTTCACCACGCGCGCGGACGGGTCGATCGCCTACGCGGAGAACCCGCCGAAGAAGTACCAGGACATCTACAACTTCAACTTCGACAACGACCCCGAGGGCATCTTCTTCGAGGTGCGGCGGATCGTCCGGCTCTGGATGGACCACGGGGTACGGATCTTCCGTGTCGACAACCCGCACACGAAGCCGTTCAGGTTCTGGGAGCGACTGCTCGCCGACATCCGCGCCACCGACCCCGACGTGCTATTCCTTGCCGAGGCGTTTACCAGGCCCGCGATCATGGCCACGCTGGCCAAGGTCGGCTTCCACCAGTCGTACACCTACTTCACCTGGCGCAACACCAAGGAAGAACTGACCGAATACCTGAGCGAGCTTTCCGGCCCCGCCGCGGCGTACATGCGGCCGAACTTCTTCGCCAACACACCAGACATCCTGCACGAGTACCTACAGCAGGGCGGCCCGACCGCGTTCAAGATCCGCGCCGTGCTCGCGTCCATGCTCAGCCCGACCTGGGGAATTTACTCCGGCTACGAGCTTTGCGAGAACACCCCGCTGCGCCCGGGCAGCGAGGAGTACCTGGACTCGGAGAAGTACCAGTACAGGCCGCGCGACTGGGACGCCGCGGCGCGTGACGGACTTGGCATCGCGCCGTTCATCTCAGATCTGAATCGAATTCGGAAGAGCCATCTAGCGCTGCACTGGCTCCGTAATCTACGCTTCCATCACGCAGATCAGCCGGAGCTGATCTGCTTCTCCAAGCACGTCGGTGGCGGGGGTACGATCTCGGAGAGATCCTCCGTGCTGGCAACGCCGCAGGCGGAGGAGAAGGACGGGACCGCCGCAGATACCGTCCTGGTAGTAGTGAATCTTGACCCGCACCAGGCCAGGGAAGCCACGGTGTGGCTTGATATGCCCGCGCTTGGAATGGACTGGCACGAGGGGTTCACCGCCACCGATGAACTCACCGGCGAGATCTTTACGTGGGGGCAAGCCAACTACGTGCGCCTCGATCCTGCCGTGCGGCCCGCACACATCTTCACCATCACGCGTGATCAGGCCTGAGCTTTGAGCGATTAGCCTGGCATGCGGCCGTTGCGCACATCCAGGAGACTCACGCCGTGTCAGAGCTAGAGCCGACAGCTGATCTGCAGGCAGCACCGGAGCCGTTCTCGTCGCCGCCCTTCGCCGCGCCACCGGGCGAGCGGGTGCCCGACTTCGCCCTCGATAGGCCGCGCGACCCCGAGTGGTATCGCCGCGCCGTCTTCTACGAGGTGCTCGTCCGCGGCTTCCAGGACGCAAGCGGTGACGGCACCGGTGATATCAGAGGGATCACCGCGCGGCTCGACTACCTGCAGTGGCTGGGGATCGACTGCATCTGGCTGCTGCCGATCTTCGAGTCACCGCTGCGCGACGGCGGCTACGACATCGCGGACTACATGCGGATCCTCCCCGAGTACGGGAAGATCGCCGACTTCGTTGAGCTGGTCGAGGAGGCGCACAAGCGCGGCATCAGGATCATCGCCGACCTGGTGATGAACCACACAAGCGACCAGCACCCCTGGTTCCAGGCGAGCCGTTCGGACCCGGACGGCCCCTACGGTGACTTCTACGTGTGGTCGGAGAACCCCGACAGGTACGCGGACGCGCGGATCATCTTCGTCGACACCGAGACCTCGAACTGGTCGTTCGACCCGGTGCGCGGCCAGTACTTCTGGCACCGGTTCTTCTCCCACCAGCCGGACCTGAACTTCGAGAACCCGAAGGTACAGGACGCGATGATCGAGGTGCTCAAGTTCTGGCTCGACCTGGGCATCGACGGCTTCCGCCTGGACGCGGTGCCCTACCTGTACGAGCGCGAGGGCACCAACTGCGAGAACCTCAAGGAGACGCACGAGTACCTGAAGCGGATCCGCTCCGAGATCGACGCCGCCTACCCGGACCGGGTGCTGCTCGCCGAGGCGAACCAGTGGCCCGCCGACGTCGTGCAGTACTTCGGCGACCCGGAGACCGGCGGCAACGAGTGCCACATGGCGTTCCACTTCCCGCTGATGCCGCGCATCTTCATGGCCGTCCGCCGCGAGCAGCGCTACCCGATCTCCGAGATCCTGGCCCA
>Ga0302314_10020602_pt1 | contig 10899 bp, 6 predicted proteins | sample III_Palsa_N2_3_FD_200533 | JGI IMG/M metagenome (GOLD analysis project Ga0302314, IMG submission 200533) | Peat permafrost microbial communities from Stordalen Mire near Abisko, Sweden - III_Palsa_N2_3 | ecosystem: Environmental > Terrestrial > Soil > Palsa > Peat permafrost | place: Sweden... | reverse complement strand
CCTCGACGTGGAACAGGTGCTCCTCCAGGCCCTGGAGCGGGGCTTCCAGCTCCATGTACAGCCTGGCGTAGTACAGGGACCGGTTCTCTACCTGCCAGTCCCGTCGGGGGTCTCGGGTGACGCACTCCTCCAGCGCGGCGAGAGCATCTGCACGCTCTGCCGCCAGAGCGTGCAGGGTGCCGTCCCCCCGGCCCCGCTGAAGCAGGCCGAGAAGGGAGGCGCTGGGCGCTATCGCGGGCTCGAACATGAGGTCAGCATCCGTTGCGGCGGTCCTGGTGGCAAAGGGATTTCCGTGCAGCCGGTCCGGCGGGGCCTCCCGATGGGGGTGCCGTCGCCGACTGGCGGAGTCCGCGACGGTGGCCGCGAACGGATTGTGGCACCGGCCGACGGTCGCCCGCCAGCCGGAAGCACGGAATGCTACCGTCCACCCGCGTGAACGCGCACCTTTGCCCCAGGATCGCCTGATCTCAAGGGCCCGTTAGTACCCGATTGATCCGGGCCTTGATCCGGGCACCGCGTCACACCAGCCGGGGCTGCACCGGCCGCGGCATCGCCTTGCGGATCTCGGCCCGCAAATCCTTGACCTCGCCCACCTGTTCGTACTTGCCGGCCAGCCGGTACATCTCCCGGAGGCGGTCCCAGGTGCGGTGCGAGGACATCTCCCGGGTGGAGTTCAGCGCCAGCCGGGCGTAGGTGTCCGCCTCGTCCGGGCGGTTCGCCAGGTAGCAGGCCGAGGCCATCGACAGGTAGTCGAACAGCATGGACCGTTCGTGGCCGCCCTTGCGCAGGTCGAGCGCCTGCTGGGCGTGGAACTGGGCCAGCGGGGCGGCCGAGGCGTCGTGGTCCGCCAGGGTCCGGTAGGCGAGGGCCTCCATCCCGTGCAGGTCGGCGCGGTCGAAGAACTGCAGCCAGCTGGGGCCGGGGTCGCCGTTGTCGTCGGCGAAGAGGTCCTCGGCCTCGCCGAGCGTCCGCCGGGTGGCCTGCCCCCTGCCCATCGACGCGTAGGCCCAGGCCTCGACCGTGCGCAGCATGGCGCGGGTCCGGGGCAGCGTGGGCTCGCCGCCGGCGCTGTCGGCGACCCGCATCAGGTCGAGGGCGTCGCCGGGACGCCCCAGGTGCACCATCTGCCGGGCCGCCCGTGACAGCGCCTCCCCCGCGCGCGGCTTGTCGCCGGCCTCCCGGGAGGCGTGCACGGCCATGACGAAGTACTTCTGCGCGGTCGGCTCCAGTCCCACATCGTGGGACATCCACCCGGCCAGGACGGAGAGGTTCGCCGCCACCGTCCACAGGCGGCGCGACAGGTGCTCGGGATGCTGGTACGTCAGCATCCCGCCGACCTCGTTGAGTTGGCCGACCACGGCCTTGCGCTGGAGTCCGCCGCCGCGCGAGGCGTCCCAGGCCCGGAAGACGTCGACCGAGGTCTCCAGTGCCTCGACCTCGTCCAGGCCGACCGGGCCTGCCTCATAGAAGTCGGTGGCGGGCAGCGCGGCCGCGCCGGGTCTACGGACCGGTCCTCCGGACCTGGCGACGGATCGGCCCGTCCCCCAGTCCTTCCCGGTCATCCAGTCGTGCAGGGGGTTCGCGATGGCGGATCCCGCCGCTAGCGCGGTACTCGCGCCCATCAGTCCGCGTCGGTTGAGCATGAGGTCCATTCCCGTGAACTCGGTGAGGGCCTCGGCTGTGCGTTCCGGCTCGCCGGCGGGGTCGTCCGGCGCGGGGCCTTCTCCCCTGCCCGAACCTGTCTGCCGGTGTCGCTGGAACCCGAGGTCCTCAGTGGTGACAACACGACCGAGCCGCTCGGTGAACAGGGCAGCCAGCACCCTGGGCACGGGATCGCGCGGGGTCTCCCCGCGTTCGATCCAGCGCCGGACCCGCGAGGTGTCGGTGGACAGCTGCTGCTGCCCCGCTGCGGCACCCCGCCGGTTGACCAACCGCGCCAACTCGCCTTTCGACCAGCCCGTGAGGGCGAAGAGGTCGGCGAATCGGGTGTTTGGTTCTCTGCTCACGTCAAGCCCCCAGGTTCCTCGGCACTTCCGAGGCTAGCCACGCGTCATGTGCCAGGCGAGCATTCGCCAGGGTTCGCCAGGGTCCGCCAGCTGATGCGCCAGAACCGGTCGGGTGTCAGGTAGGAAAGCGCCACCTCGACCCCTGGTTCGCCCAGCGCCCAGGGGGATTGGACGGGTGTGGCGCATGGGGTGGCGCGGGCTTCGGCGGGCGCCTGGGACAGCCCCGGCCGACGCACTCCCCAGGGTGTGGCGACCAGGGACGATCCCGATCAGGAGCACGGGGGGCAACCCCTCCCGAAGCTCCGCGCCACCACGTCCAGCGCGGCGGGCCGCCCGGCCCCGCCGGCGGCAGCCCGCCAGGAAGGGACCAGGAACCACCCATGTACTCTCCCTCGCTCACCCCCGTCTCTCCTCCTGCGACTGCGAACCGGGTGTCCACGCCGCGCCACCGCCCCGTACCCGGCGCCGATTCCCGCACCGAGCCGCGGACCGAGGCCCGGCCGCGCGACGGCTACGGCCAGCCGCACGTCCAGCAGTTGCGCAACGCACCGCCGCGGGCGGTACCACCCCGGACGGGCCAGCCCCGCCGGATGGTCATGCCGCAGGCCGCCACCGCCCCGGGCTCGGCGGGCGCCCCGCCACTGGAGGGGCCCGCGGAGCGCTCCCCCGCCCTGCGGGCGGCCCTCGCCAACATCGTCCGGATATGCCCCGCGTTCACCCCCCGGCAGCTGCTGCAGGAGGACGACCGCCACATCCTGGTCGCCGGAACGGCCGGACGGACCCCGGTCGTGGCCAAGTGCCTGACGCCGGGCAGTCCGGCGCGGCAGGCCACCCGCAGCGGGCTGCAGGCCGCCGAGCTGTTCCGGCGCGAGGTCGCCGCCTACCGGACCTTCGTCCGCCACCGTCCGCCGGCCCGGCTGCCCAAGCTCGTCGCCGCGGACACCGAGCGCTGCGTGCTGCTGATGGAAAGAGTGCCGGGACGCCCGGCCTCGCGGGAGCGACACCCCGTCAACACCCCCACCCCGGGGGAGGTACGGGCGATCCTGGGGGCCGTCCGCTCGCTGAACCTGTGGCGGCCGCCGGCCGGGACCTTCGACACCCCGCTGGACTACCCGCGCGAGATCGCCCGCTACCACGCGGTGGGCCTGCTGACCGACCGGGACGCCAGCGACCTGCAGCAGCTGCTGCACGGGCTGGCGCACACCGCTCCGCAGTTCTGCCACGGCGACGCGCTGCTCACGAACATGGTGCTGGCGCCGTCGGGTCCGGTGCTGGTCGACTGGGAGCAGGCCGGCTGGTACCTGCCCGGCTACGACCTGGCCCTGCTGTGGGCCGTGCTGTCCGGGGACACCGCCGCGCGGCGGCAGATCAGCCAGGTCGCCCAGGCCTCGGGGACGCTGCCCAGGGACGCCTTCCTGGTGAACCTGATCCTGGTGCTGATGCGGGAGATCCGCACCCACGACGTCCCCGGCGCATGCGAGGAGCAGCGGATACTGGTCCGCCGGCTGCACGAGGACACCGCGCTGGCCCGGCGTGCCGTCCGCGCGGCGGTGGGCACGCGCTGACGGCAGGCCGGACGGCAGGACCGGTCAGGTACGGAACATGTCCGCCGGCAGCGGCTTCAGCAGCTGGTAGAGATCGTCGGTGATCGGGCGGTCCCAGGTGGCCACGGTCACCTGGATGTCGTCGCTGCTGCCGAACTGGACGCAGGCCACCCTGCTCTCCGAGAGCTTGACCTTCTTCACGATCAACAGGTCGTCGCCGAGCATCACCGGGAAGTCCTCGGTGTCGACCACGCCGACGGGCTCGTCGTTGCCGATCGCGGCGAGGAGCTGACGGACCTCGAAGGGCACGCCGTCCTCGGGGTCCCGCGCGGGCGAGCTCGCCCGGAGGTTTCCGATCAGCATGGACGGGCCGCGCCCGCCGAGAAGGTCGTATCGCAGGAAGATGCCCTGGCAGCTGCCGTCCTCGGGATCGGCCAGCAGGGCCGCCCCGAAGTCGCCGGGCCAGTCGCCCGGATCCATCGCGAGAACGTCGAAGTCCGGACCTGCGGGTGTGCCGGAGCGGCGGCGAAGAAAAGCCATGCGCACATCGTACGTGGCAGGTCGCCCCGGCTCCGCCCCGCGTCGCTGTGGCTTTGTCCACGGTCCGAGATGACAGTTGACGTGTCCGTCACGTTACGAATACGGTCAGCGACATGGAGAGATCGACGCGCCTGACCGGCAGAGGCCGCTGTGCCGCCCTCCCGGCCACCCTGCAGTGCGTCGCGCCCCTGTGCTGTCGCTGACAGTCCGCTGTCGCTGACAGCCATCAGGGCCTCACGCCTCTCCCTTTCTCTCTAGGATCCCCTTGAGCACGTCCGCGCGGCCACTGCGTTACGGCTGCGCGGGCGGGCCTGTTCACCTCGCCGCGTGGGGGCGTGCGGGGCACAGGCCACTGGTGACGCCGCGTCGACCCCGTGGGGGTGGTCGACGCGGCGTCCGCCACCACCGACCCGCGGACGTCCTAGTCCGCTTCCAGTGCGGCAAGGCGCGCCACGGCTGCGCTCGCCCGCGCGGTGGCTCCGGCGTGCCGGTAGAGGGCGACGGCTTCACGGAGGTCGCCGAGCGCTCCCGCCCGGTCCCGGCGCTCGGCTGCGCAGGAGGCGATGCCCTCCAGGGCGCGTGCCTGGGCCAGCGGACTCCGGATCTCGCGGGCCAGCCCGTGGGCCTGCCGGAAGAGCGTGAGCGCGGTGTCCGTGTCCCCGCTCCCGGCCGCGAGGGCGCCCTGGTCGACGAGGACATCGGCCTCGCCGTGCCGGTCGCCGTGCTGCTGGAAGACGGCCAGGGCCTGCTTGAACAGGTCGGCCGCGGCGGGGCGGTCCCCGGCCTCCTGCTGGACCCGGCCCAGTTCGGCCAGCGCATGGGCCTCACCGACGCTCTGACCGAGGTTCCGGAAGAGCTCCAGCGCCTGTCCGAGCAGGTCGGATGCCTGCGGGAGGTCCCCAGCCGCCAACCGGACCCGGCCCAGGTCGGTCAGCGCGTTCGCCTCGCCGAGGCTCTGGCGGAGGTCCCGGAAGACAGCCAGGGAGCGCTCCTGCAGATCACCGGCGATGTCCAGGTCACCGGCCGTGTACCGGACCCGGCCCAGGTCCCACAGGACGTTGGCCTCACCGAGACGACTGTCGAGGTCCTGATAGATCGTCAGAGCCCGCTCCAGCAGGTCGGCCGTGGCCGAGGTCTCCCCGGTGGCCTGGCGTGTCCGGCCCAGCTCGCACAGGGCGTTGGCCTCACCCATGCGCTGTCCGAGCGCCTGGTTGAGCTCCAGGGACCGCTGGAGCAGGTCTGCCGCCTCCTGGTACTGCGCGAGCGCCCGGTGGGTGCGTCCCAGCTCGAAGAGGGCGCTCGCCTCGCCGAGGAGGTCACCGACACCCCGGAGGAGGGCCAGCCCCTCGGTCAGCAGATCGGCCGCGGGCTGCAGGCTGCCGGACCAGAGCTGCAGGCGTCCCTGCTCGCACCGGGCCTGGGCCTCGCCCAGACGGTCGCCCAGGCCCTGGTAGAGCGTCAGCGAGCGCTCCAGCAGGTCGGAGGCGGCCGGGAAGTCACCGGTCATCATCCGCACGAGACTCAGTCGCTTCAGCGCGCCCGCCTCCCCGAAGCGGTCGCCCCGCTGCTGAGCGTCCTCGGCCGCGGCCTGATGGAGCTCGGCGGCCTGCGGCCAGGGGCCCTCCTGCAGCAGATAGGCGGCGAGCGCGGTGGAGAATCCGGCGAGGCGGTCCGCCCCGGTTCCGGCGACCGCCCGGGCGGACGCGATGAGGTTGTCGTGCTCGGCCCGCATCCAGGCCAGGGCCAGGGCCCGATCGGTCAGTTCCGGCGCGGCGGCCGGGTTCCTGGTGACCGGCGGCGGGCCGGGGTGCGTGGCCCTGGCGAGATGGCGGTCGGCCTGCTCCGCGGTGTGCTGGTAGTAGTCGAGCAGCCGTTCCCGACCGGCTTCGCGCCCCGCCGGGTCGGCCCCGCCGGCGGTGTCCCGGAGGTTCCGGGCGTAGAGGCGGACCAGGTCGTGGAAACGGTACCGACCGGGGGTGAGCTGGGTGAGCATGTTGTGGTCGAGCAGGGATTCCAGCAGGCGTTCGGCGGCGCGCAGGTCCGTGTCGATCAGGCTCGCGGCGGCGTAGGCGTCGAAGTCCGGGCCCGGTACGTCGCCGAGGCGGTGGAACAGCTCCTGCTCCCCGGGCGGCAGGGCGCGGTACGACGATTCGAACACGGCGGTCAGGCTGCGGTCCTCGTCCTGGAGCAGGGCGAGGCGGTCGTGCTCGCACCGGAGCTGCTGGACGACGTCCTCGATGCCGAGGGCGCGGCGATGGCGCAGGCGTGCCGCGACGATGCGGACCGCCAGCGGGATGTGGCCGCACAGGGCGACGGCCTCGTCGGCTCCGGGGTGTTGCGCGGGGATCCGGTCCTGGCCTGCGATCCGGCGCAGCAGCGCGACCGCTTCGTCGTGCGGCAGGACGTCCAGGGCGAGGGTGTGGGCGTCGTCCAGACCGGTCAGGCGCTGGCGGCTGGTCACCAGCACCAGGCAGCCCGATGCGGAGGGGAGCAGCGGGCGGATCTGGGCGGTGCTCGCGGCATTGTCCAGCAGGATCAGCGTCCGGGTGCCGGCCAGGCGGTCGCGGTAGTACGCCGCGCGCTCGCCGAGCCCCGCGGGAATCTGCTGGGGTGGAACGCCGAGGGAGCGGAGCATCCACTCCAGGGCCCGGTCGGGGCTCAGTGGCGGCGTACCGGGGGTGTGGCCGAGCAGGTCGAGGAACAACTGCCCGTCGGGGAAGTGCTCGCGCATGCGATGGGCGGCGCGGACCGCCAGCGCGGACTTGCCGATGCCCCCCATCCCGTCGATCGCGGAGATGACCACCATCCCCGCCTCGGATCCCGTGCGTGCCTCGTGCGCGGCGGCGATCAGCTCGTCGAGTTCCGCCGAGCGCCCGGTGAAGGCCCGCATATCGGTGGGAAGTTGGGCCGGCGGACGACGCCCGGCGCTCTGCTCCGCGGCCCGGGCCGCAGCGGGTGCGAGTGGTGCGGGTGCGGGTGGTGCGGGTGTGTCCCGGGCAAGGTCGGGATCGGCGTTGAGGATCTGCTGATGGAGCCGCCGCAGGGGCTCGGAGGGCTCGACTGCCAGGTCCTCGCGCAGGGTGTGCCGGAGGTCGCGATAGACTTGGAGCGCTTCCGCCTGCCTACCGGAACGGAACAGACTGAGCATCAACTGCTCGTGCAGGGACTCGCGCAGAGGGTTCTCCGCGGTGAGGACCCGCAGTTCGCCGATCACCTCGCCGTGTCGGCCGAGTTCGAGATCCGCCCGGATCCGGGATTCGAAGGCCTGCGTCCGGGCCTCGACGAGTTGCTGGATCAGAGCGCGATGGCGGTCGGCTGCTCCGGGCACGTCGTCCAGCGGTGTACCGCGCCACAGGGCGAGGGCGGCCGCGAGGTCGTGGGAGGCCCGCTCCCACTGCCCCTCCCGGTGCGCCTGCCGACCGCTCGTGCAGAGTTCGTCGAAGGCGCGCGTGTCCAGCTCACCCGGGTCGACCCGGATGAGGTAGCCGGGTGGCGAAGAACTGATCCGCGTGCCCGCCCGCTCCCCCAGCTGTCGTCTCAGCCGCATGAGGTGGTTCTGCAGGGAGGAGGCCGCCGAGGCCGGCGGACGCTCTCCCCACAGCGCCTCGGTGAGGCGGTCGACGGACACGGCGGTGTTGGCGTCGAGCAGCAGGGCCGCCAGCAGGGCCCGCACCTTGTCGCCGCGCACCGGGATGTCCGTGTCCCCGTCCGACACCACCAGCGGTCCCAGCAGCCGGAATTGCATCCGCGCCCCCTCCGTGAAGCGGGCACGCCACCTCGGCCACCGAACCGGGGCGTGCACCCACGGGCGCGATGCTAGCAAGCTTTGCGATCATCGCGAGGAGGGAACGACGGGCGCCGGGCTACCGCTGCAGCCGTGACCTGCGCTTACGAACGAACGTGCGGATGAACAGGCCCTGGAAGAGAGCGGTGACGCCGAGGACGAGCCCGGCGTCGACGACCTGCGCCGGCGTCCGGTGCCGGAGCCCGTGGACCAGCTCCTCGACGGCGCGGGTGACGGTCTCCACAGCGATCGGCAGCTGGTAGCAGCAGAACAGCGCCAGCGCGGCACCACTGCCCAGGGCCACGGCCACCGCGTAGATCCGGACCGGACGCCGCTCACCGGGAGGCAGTGCCAGCGTCGGATCCGCTGCGGCCGGTGCATCGCCGCGCCGTCGGCGAGCCAGCCAGCGGAGTCGGTCCAGGGCATCGGCGTACAGGTTCTTGCAGCCGCTCAGCTCCTGGACGACGAGGTACAGATCGGTGCGCATGAACACCGCGAACTGCGTGGCGACCATGAGCAGGACGCTCAGGCTCACCTGCTCGCAGAGCCGGTGCACGAGCGACGCGGTCGGCGTGTACGAGGAGCCCAGCAGGCAGCAGGCCGTGATGGACAGATCGGAGGTCATGCCCACCAGGAAGACCCGGATCCGGACCCGGCGGTCGGCGGCCCAGAGCCCGGGCACGCTGGTCTGGGCGACCAGGAACGTCAGGCGCGTGCCCCAGCCGAACCAGCCGTCCACGCCTGCGGCGCGCGCCGCCGCGAGGTGCCAGAACTCGTGCACGGCGACGACCAGCAGGATCAGCGCTGTCCCGATCAGGGCGTTCATACCCGGTTCGGGCAGGGCGAAGAACGCCTGGTAGGTCGGCAGCGCCTGTCGGCTCAGGGCGATGGCGAAGCCGTTGGGAATGAACAGGGCCACCAGCACCGCGATCGGCCGGCTGAAGACCCACTGCAGGTGGTGCGGGCGCAACCAGGCCAGGCTGGGCGGCCTGATCGGCCCTTCCTCCAGTACCCGGTCGGCGACGACGGCGACGAAGCCCAGCTCGACGAGGTCCTCGACGAAGCCCAGAACGTCCAGCTCGGTGTCGTGCAGCAGATCGGCGCGGCGTTTGGACTCGGCGATCGTCTCTCCTGCCCCCAGCAGGTCGATCAGGGTCTTGGCCTCATCGGGCAGCGCCACGAACTCGCCGGTCGCGGTGCGCCCGATGATCCAACCGTCCTCGTCCGGCCGGGAGACCAGGTCGTGCAGGCCGATGACGGACTGCGGGCTCAGGGGGGCGTCGGTCATCGCGGGTCTCCGTGATCACGGCGATATCAGGTCGCCGCAGCCGACCGGGCAGTCCGGGCGAGGCCGCGACTCGACATAGCGCTGCTGGTCGTAGTCGATGAGGAAGCGCTGCAGGGACCGCCCCGCCGTCTGGACCCGCATGCCGAGCAGCAGATGGATGGTCTCCAGCGCCAGGTAGTGCCCGGAGATCTGGGCGGACGCCGCGGTCACCTGGTGGGTGTCGTCCTTCTCGTCCGGCAGTGCGGCGGGCGGGAACCCGTTGGCGATCCCCTCGTCCCTCGCGTCGGCGGCCAGGCACGCGGCACAGGCGGTCCGGCCGGGGACGAAGGCGGCCAGGGAGAACTCGGGGCCGGTGTACGCGGAGGTGAGCCAGGGAATGCGGCTGCGGTAGCCCGCTTCGTTGGCCCACATCCTGATCAGGCCGCGCGGCCGGTCCGCGCAGAGCACGAACGCGTCCGAGCCCTCCACCGCCCGGAGGACCGCGTCGGGGCCGTCGAGCAGCGCGTCGGTTCCGGTGACCTCGATGTCGCTGTTCAGCTCGCGCAGCCGGCGAACGGTGACGTCGACCTTGCGCTGTCCTCGATCGGATTCGGCGAACAGGAGCTGTCGGCTGAGGTTCGACAGCTCGACCACGTCGTGGTCGACGCAGTGCACGCGGCCGACGCCGGAGGCGGCCAGGTTCGCCGCGACCGCCGAACCGACTCCGCCGACGCCCAGCACTGTGACCCGGCTGGCCTTCAGACGGGCCTGCAGGCGGTAGCCGTCGGTCTCCGGCCGCAGGTTGACCGTCTCCAGGTATTCGATACCGCGTCGGTATCTCTCCAGGTCACGGGCCGTGAGTTCGGGCGGGATCGGGGCTTCCAGGTCCTGGACCCAACCGGAGTCGATCAGGAACTCGAGGACCTCGCCCGCCTCGTCGGCGGTCACCTCTCCGGGGAACGCCTCGGCGATCTCGTGGACGAGCCCGTCCCGGGTGCGGGTGCCGTCCAGGCGCTCGCAGATCGCCCAGACCACTCCGCTGTCATCGGCCAGTTCGGTGGCCATCCCGTGGAGCCACGGTCCGAACCAGACGGCTCCGTTGTCCCGGAGCCGCGGGGCATGGCCGGGCTTGATACGCGGGCGTAGCACGAAGTCCCCCTGGAACTCTCAAGAGCTGGAGCGGTCTAGCGTGCGGTTGCGCCGCGGGGAGGCGGCGCGGCGGGGCTTTCCGACGATCCGTCTGCGAAAGCCCCGCCAGCCTCCGTCAGCCGCCGCCGTACGGAGGGGTCGGGTGCGACGTCGCCTCGAGCTTGTCGAGCTTGCGAACCTTGATCTTCTTCATGTGATTCACCCCCGTTTCCTGGAACGTTCCGTTCGGCGTCCCCCGTTCTCCTGCGCCGACCGGTCGAACGACAGTCTGCTCGGAGCGGCTCACGTCCCGATCACATCGCGCTCACACGGACCGTTGACCGGGGCCCGGGGCCCGTGGTCAGGTCGAGGACGACGCCGCCTTCGCTGCCTGCTCGACCCGTGCGCGGTAGTCCGCCCACCCGGCTTCGTCGCGGCCCGGCAGGTTGCCGTTCCCGGCGCGCAGGCCTGCGGCGCCGTCGATCAGCTCGCGGATGATGTCGGCGTGGCCGGCGTGCCGGTTGGTCTCGGCGATCATGTGCACCAGGATCTGGTGCAGGGTCACCTCGGCGCGTTCGCCCGGCCACCACGGCACCCTGCCGGTGGACTCGAGTTCCAGCGTGTCGATCG
>Ga0302314_10020598_pt1 | contig 10900 bp, 9 predicted proteins | sample III_Palsa_N2_3_FD_200533 | JGI IMG/M metagenome (GOLD analysis project Ga0302314, IMG submission 200533) | Peat permafrost microbial communities from Stordalen Mire near Abisko, Sweden - III_Palsa_N2_3 | ecosystem: Environmental > Terrestrial > Soil > Palsa > Peat permafrost | place: Sweden... | reverse complement strand
ACCTGCTCCTGTTCCCGACCCGCTACGAAAGCTTCGGGCTGGTCGTGATCGAGGCCATGGCCGCAGGGCTGCCGGTCATCGTGTCCGACGCCGTCCCCGCGGGGATCGTGATTGACGGCCGCAACGGCGCGGTGATCGCGGGCCACGACCCCGCCCGCTACGCCGCGGCACTGCGGCGCCTGGCCGACCCCGGGAGGCGGGCCGCGATGGCCGAGGCAAACCGGGACGATGTCCGGCGGTTCAGCATCGAGTCGGCCGGGGCGGGCTACGTGGCGCTCGCCGAGTCGTTCGCGGCGAGCGCCACGTAGGCCTCCGGACGCACCGAGCCACAATAACAAGGCGTGTCCATAACCGCACTTATAGTAACCTGAGCGCCAGCTGCGAGTCAGCTGTAAACGTGATCCAGTCATACAGAAAGGGCGAGCGTACATGTCCATCACCCATGACATCCGGGAGGTCACGGACGAGCCATGGCTCGTCCTGGGGGAGGAGATCTTCCGGTCGCGTCTCCTGGTGGGCATCGAGCAGTACGAGTCCGCGTCAGCGGTGCGGGAGGTTCTCGAGGCCAGCGGGTCGGATGTGTTCATCACCACCATCGACCTGGACCGGGACCGGTCGAGCCTGCTCCTCACCGATCTGGTCGACGAGCTGCCGCTGGACGACTTCCGGTGGATCGGCACCACCTCGTTCGCGCGCTCGGCCGCGACCGCCCTCAAGACCGCGCGCATGCTGCGCGACGGCTACGGGATCAACATCATCAAGCTCGACGTGCGGTCTGCCGATAACCGTCCCGACAATCCCGCGACGATCAAGGTCGCCGAGACGTTGCGCGCCGAGGGCATGGAGGTTATCCCCTTCATCGTGCCGGACGTGGAGGACGCCCGGGTCCTGGAGCGTCTGGGCTGCGGCGCGCTGCGGGTCATGGCGGCGCCCGTGGCCTCGGGCCTCGGCATCTTGCGGCCGCGCCAGTTGCGTGAGGTCATTGAGAGCACCAAACTGCCGGTCATCGTCGAGGGCGGTCTGGGCACGGCGCACCACGTGGCCATGGCGATGGAACTGGGCGCGGCGGCCATACTCGTCAACACCGCGCTGGTCCGGGCGGCCCGGCCCGCCCTGCTGGCCGCCTCGATGCGGCATGCGGTATGGGCGGGACTGCTCGCGTACCGCTCCGGCCCCATGGGCCATTAGCTGAAGTCTTCCTCCCAGAATTCGGTGACGCCGCGGGCCGGTGGCCGCGGTGCGGTCTCCTGGGCGCGCAGGTCGACCCGGCGGATCTTGCCGGAGATCGTCTTGGGCAGGTCGGCGAACTCGATCCGGCGGATCCGCTTGTAGGGCGCCACCCGCTCCCGGCAGAACGCCATGATCGACTGGGCCAGATCGGGGGAGGGTTCGTGCCCGGCGGCCAGCAAGATATAGGCCTTGGGAACGGCCAGCCGGACCGGGTCCGGCGACGGTATCACCGCGGCCTCGGCCACCGCCTCGTGTTCGATCAGCACGCTCTCCAGCTCGAACGGCGAGATGCGGTAGTCCGACGCCTTGAACACGTCGTCGGTCCGGCCGACGTAGGTGATGTAGCCATCGGCATCCGACGTGGCCACGTCGCCGGTGTGGTAGTACCCGCCCCGCATCGCCTCGGCATCCAGAACGGGATCGTCCAGGTACCCGGTCATCAGCCCCAGCGGCCGCCGCGAAAGGTCCAGGCAGATCTCCCCGTCGCGGCCCGGCTCGCCGGTCACCGGATCCACCAGCACCACCTCGTACCCCGGCAGCGGGCGCCCCATCGAACCCGCCCGTACCTGCTGCCCGGGCGTGTTGCCGACCTGTGCGGTGGTCTCGGTCTGACCGAAGCCGTCCCGGACGGTGATGCCCCAGGCCTTGCGGACCTGCTCGATCACCTCCGGGTTGAGCGGCTCGCCGGCCGCCACGCACTCGCGCAGCGTGCCGACGTCCGCCGCGGCCAGGTCGGCCTGCAGCAGCATCCGCCACACCGTCGGCGGGGCGCAGAACGTGGTCACCTGACAGCTGCCCAGCGCGGCCAGCAACGAAGGCGCCGAGAACCGCTGGTAGTTCAGGATCAAGATGGTGGCCCCCGCGTTCCACGGGGCGAACACGTTGCTCCAGGCGTGCTTGGCCCAGCCGGGGGAGGACAGGTTCAGGTGCACGTCGCCCGGCTGGATGCCGATCCAGTACATGGTCGACAGGTGCCCGGCCGGGTAGCTGGCCTGGGTGTGCGCGACCAGCTTGGGCTGGGCGGTGGTGCCGGAGGTGAAGTAGAGCAGCAGCGGATCGCCGGCCCGGGTGACGCCCTCAGCGGCGAACGAGGCCGGCCCGGCGAACGCGTCCGAGTACGAATGCCAGCCCTCCGCCGAGCCGTCGACCACCACCCGCGTCCAGCTTCCCGGTACCTCCCCGAACTTCCCTAGCTGGGCCGCCTCGGTGACCACGTGCCTGACCTGACCACGGGCGATCCGGTCGGCCAGGTCGGCCGGCTGCAGCAGCGTCGAGGCCGGGATGATCACCGCGCCCAGCTTCATCGTGGCCAGGATGACCTCCCACAGCGGCGCCACGTTGCCGAGCATCAGCAGCACCCGGTCGCCGCGCCGGACCCCGAGTCCGCGCAGCCAGTTCGCCAGCTGCGCCGACCGGGCGGCCAGCTCGCCGTAACTGCGGCTGATATCGGAATCCTCGCCGACCACCCGCAGCCCGGTCCGGTCCGGATGCTCGGCCGCGATCACGTCGAACCAGTCCAGCGCCCAGTTGAACTCGTCCAGCTCGGGCCAGCTGAAATCGCGCCGTGCGGTGTCGTAGTCGGCCCGCCTGGCCAGCAGCAGGTCCCGCGCCGCCCGGAACGCGTCTGTCGAAGAAGCCATGGCCCTATCGTCGCAGCTTCAAGCGCCGCACCGGAAGATCAAAACCTTTGATGCCGAACGGCCCCGGTGCATGCCCCCGGTCACGCTTCTGGCCGATCCCCCGTAATTCTGACCGGCCCGTAATTCTGACCGGCCCCGTAGTCCTGGCCGATCCCTACAGTTCTCGCCGGGCCCGTAGTTCTGGCCCGCGCTGACCAGCCCGATCTCGTAGGCCAGGACGACCGCCTGCACCCGGTCGCGCAGCTGGAGCTTGGCCAGGATCCGGGCCACGTGGGTCTTCACCGTCGCCTCGCTCAGCGTCAGCTCCGCGGCCAGCTCGGCGTTGCTCAGCCCCCGCGCGATCAGCCCGAGCACCTCGAGCTCGCGCGGCGTCAGCGTGGACAGGTCCGCACTGATCTCCGCCGCCAGCGGCTGGTGCCCGGCGAACCGCTCGACCAGGCGGCGGGTGATGGACGGGGCGAGCAGCGCGTCGCCGGAGCGCACCAGCTGGACCGCGGCGATGAGGTGCTCGGGCGACACGTCCTTGAGCAGGAAGCCGCTGGCCCCGGCGGACAGGGCCGCGTACACGTACTGGTCGAGGTCGAACGTGGTGAGGATGATGATGCGCATGTCCGCGCCGGACCGGGCCGCGAGGATCCGCCTGGTCGCCTCCAGCCCGTCCATCTCGGGCATCCGGATGTCCATCAAGATGACGTCCGGCCGGTGCTTGAGGGCGGCGGCCACCGCCTGGATGCCGTCCGCGGCCACCGCCACCACCGGGATGCCCGCCGAGCTCAGGATCAGCCGGAACCCGCTGCGCACCAGCATCTGGTCATCCGCGATGACCACCCGGGGAGGGGGCGCCTGATCGGCTCCCGCGCTCATGACCACAGTGTGCTCAACCACGGTGCGCTCACGTCCACGCCCCCCTGGAACGCCTGCGGAACAGGCAGCTCCGCGGCAGGCAGTCCGAGCGGGATCCGGGCCACGGCCGGCGGTCCGAGCGGGATCCGGGCCGCGACCGGCGGTTCGAGCGGGATCCGGGCCGCCAGCCGCCACCCGCCGCCGGGGCGCGGTCCGGCGTCCAGCTCGCCGCCGTAGACGGTGATCCGCTCCCGCAACCCGATCAGCCCGCGACCACCCGAGACCGGCTCTGCCTGTCCCCGCGGTCCCGCCCTCGACCCGGCCGCCGCGGGCGCGCTTTCGCCCGGCGAGCCGTCGTCGGACACCGTGACGAGCAGGTCCCGCGGGCGGTAGTCCAGGCGGACGGTGGTCCGGGCCTGTCCCGCGTGTTTCATCACGTTGGTCAGGCCCTCCTGGACGACCCGGAACGCCGCCAGGTCGATCCCGGCCGGCAGGGCCGGCGGGGTCCCGCCCGGCGCCTCGACGGACAGCTCGACCGGCATCCCGGCCCGGCACAGCCGGGCGACCAGGGCCGGGATCTGGGCCACGTCGGGCTGCGGGGTCAGGACCTCGGCGGGACCAGGCTCCACCCCGCCGGACGGCGCCAGCAGCCCCAGCAGGTGCCGGAGCTCGGTCATGGCTGTCCGGCCGCTGGCCTCGACGGCCAGCAGCGCCTCGCGGGCCTCGTCCGGCGAGCTGTCCAGCACCCGCCGGGCCGCGCCGGCCTGCACCACCATGACGCTCACGTTGTGCGTCACCACGTCGTGCATCTCGCTGGCGATGCGGGCCCGTTCCCCTTCGACGGCGAGGCGCGTCTCGGTCTCGTGTTCGGTCTCCGCCAGGCGCAGGCGCTCGGCGGACTCACGGGCCCGGCCGCGCCAGACCCGGATCGCCACCCCGACCGATACCGTCGGCAGCAGGACCAGCAGCGCGGTGAAGCGTTCCGGCACCGGCGGCGTGGTGTCAGGGTAGGCCGCCGTCACGACGAACGCCCCGGCCAGCACGCTGAGCAGGGCCAGCTGGCGGAACCGGCTGTAGGCGACCGCGCTGTAGGCGGCGAAGATCGCGGCCGCGAACGTGATCGACGTGAGGTTCTTGCTGGTGGCGATCACCGCGGCCAGGATCACGCAGAACGCGGTGATCGGGTAGATCCGCCGGAACGCTAGCGGCGCCGTGGTCAGCGCCGCGGCCAGCAGGATGGCCGGCGACGGATACGGCACATGGCCCTGGACAAGCCGGACCGGCAGGGCCCCCGGCCGCACGAACAGGATGTCCGTTCCCCCGGACCTCCGGGCCTGGATGATCACCGCCAGCACGGCGGCGATCGTGGCCACCACGGCGATGGCCGCGTCCGCCCTGCGGGCCGCCCCCGACACGGCCGTCCGCTCCTCGGCCACCCTGAGGAAGCGCGCCACGCGACGCGGCCAGGTCGCACGCCATCCGCTTCGTTTTGCCGCCACCAGCTCATTGTCATCCCGGCGGCCGCGGATACCATCGTTCGTTCGGCCTACATGGCGTACATATTCGGGATGAGGGCACCTTGACCTCAGCCGGATTAGGTACCGGAGATGCCTCCGGCGGCCGACGTGCCCGCGGCCGGCCCGGCCGTACGGTGCCGAGCATGGATACTCTCGTACGGCTCACCGACGTGAGCAAGAGCTATGACAGCGACGGCCTGCCCGCGGTGGCGCACGTCACCATGGAGGTCGAGCGGGGTGAGTCGGTGGCGGTGATGGGGCCGTCCGGCAGCGGGAAGTCGACCCTGCTCAACTTGATCGCCGGGCTGGACCGGCCGACCCACGGCACCATCACGGTGGGCGGCGAGCGCGTGGAGGTGCTCAGCGAGACCGGCCTGGCCCGGTTCCGGCGGCGCCAGGTCGGGATGATCTTCCAGTTCTTCAACTTGCTTGACGATATGACCGTGCTGGACAACGTGCTGCTGCCGGCCCAGCTGGCCGGGATGCCGACGGCCAAGGCGCGGGCCCGGGCCGATGAACTGCTGACCGCCCTGCGCATCGGGTCGCACCGCAACGCCTACCCGGCTCGGCTGTCCGGCGGGGAACGCCAGCGGGTGGCGATCGCCCGGGCGCTGGTCAACCGGCCCGCGCTGCTGCTGGCCGACGAGCCGACCGGAGCCCTGGACACCGCGACCGGTGAGGAGATCGGGGCGCTGCTGCTGGACCTCAACGAATCCGGCCAGACCCTGATCCTGGTCACCCACAACCCCGACCTGGCCGCCCGCTACGCGCGCCGGGTCATCGAGATCGTGGACGGCCGGGTGGCCAGCGACACTCCGCAGAACTCAGCAGGCGCGGCGGCCCGGCGATGAGGGCCCTGTCTACCCGACCGACTGCGGCGGCGCGGTTTAGCTGGCCGCCGCGATCGGCGGGCCCAGCCGTCCGGGCCGCGCGCAGCGGGCTGTCCGGCCGTCGCGTGCAGACCATGGTCATCGGCGTGGTCCTGCTCGTCTCGACCGCCGCCTCGACGCTGGCCCTGGGCCTGCTGGTCGACTCGAACGCGCCGTTCGACCACGCCTTCGCCGCGCAGCACGGCTCGCAGGTGACCGCGACGGTCCAGGCGACGACCGCCCAGCTCGCCGCCACCGCGCACCTGCCGGGGGTGACCGCGGCCGCCGGGCCCTTCCCCGAGACGAGCGTCGCCGCGACCATCCCCGTGACCGGGCCACCGGGCCAGTCCGGCCCGCCCGTCCAGTCCGGCCCGCCCGCCGGGGTCTTCCAGACGCAGCTGACCGTGGTCGGCCGTCCCTCGGCGGGCGGCCCGGTGGACGACCTCACGCTGGCGTCCGGCCACTGGCCCACCCAGCCGGATCAGGTCGTGCTGGACGACGCCGGCATGCCGCAAGCGGCGATCGGGGCCCAGCTCACCGTGACCGGCGTGCCCGGGTCGCCCAAGCTGACCATCGTCGGCTTCGCCACCTCGATCACCCAGACGGCCCAGGCCTGGGTGCTGCCGTCCGAGGTCGCCGCGCTGCGCGCGGCAGGAGCGCCGGACACCAGCCAGATGCTGTACCGCTTCGCCAGCGCCGCCACCGCTAGCCAGATCAACGCAGACGTCGCGGCGGTCCGCGCCGCGCTGCCCCGCGGCTCCGTACTCGGCGCCGAGTCCTACCTGACCGTCAAGCTGCAGGACACGAGCTCGATCGCGCCCTGGGTCCCGTTCATCGTGGCCTTCGGGGTGCTCGGGCTGGCCATGTCGGCGCTGATCGTGGCCAACGTGGTCAGCGGGGCCGTGGTGGCGGGCACGCGCCGGATCGGCGTGCTGAAGTCCATCGGGTTCTCGCCCGGGCAGGTAGTGGCCTCGTACGTGATCCAGGTCGCGGTGCCCGCGTTCGTGGGCTGCGTGATCGGCGTGGTGGCCGGGAACCTGCTGGCCGTGCCGTTGCTCGGCCAGACCGCGCAGGTGTACGGCGTGGGCACGCTGGCCGTCCCGGTGTGGGTCGACGTGGCCGTACCGCTGGCCATGCTCGGCCTGGCGGGCGTCGCCGCGGTGCTGCTCGCGCTGCGCGCGGGCCGGATGAGCGCGGTGCAGGCCATCGCGACCGGCCGCGCGCCGCGGCCGAAGCACGGTTACGCCGCGCACCGGGTGCTGGGCCGGGGCCCCTGGGCCCGGCTGCCGCGGTCGGTGACCATCGGCCTGGCCGGGCCGTTCGCGCGGCCCACCCGGACCGCGATCACCCTGGCCGCCATCTTGTTCGGCGGCGTGGCGGTCACGTTCGGCGCGGGTCTGGGCGCGTCCCTGAACCTGGTCTACAACGACCTGTCGCACTCGGCCTCCGAGCCGGTCCAGGTGAACATTCCCGGCGCGCCCGGCCAGAACGGCCGTGGCGGCGGCGGTGCGGTGCAGGTTGGTCCGGGTCCAGGTCCGGCCGCGCCCAGCCTGGCCGCCCAGGAGCAGGCGGTCACCGCCGCGCTGCGCGCCCAGCCCGGCACGCTGCACTACGTGGCCGAATCCGACGACAGCATCACGGTCCTGGGGGTGTCCGACCACGTGTCCCTGATCGGTTTCGGCGGCGACGCCAGCTGGACCGGCTACGCCCTCATCACCGGTCACTGGTACGCCGGCGGCGACCAAGCCGACGTGAACACCGCCTTCCTCACCGACACCGGCGCCAAGGTGGGAGACAGCTACACGCTCACCTCGGGCAGCAGGAACCTCACCATCCAGATCGCCGGGGAGGTCTTCGACCCGAGCGGCGGCCAGGCGGAGATCATCGCCGGCCAGTCCACCCTGGCCGCGCTCGATCCCGGCCTGAGCCCCGATCAGTACGACGTGGCGCTGACGCCGGGCACCGACGCCCAGGCTTATGCGGACGCGGTAGGTGCCAAGCTCGGGCTGAACTACTCGGTCAACGCCAACGGCAACAGTTCTTCGCAGTTCTTCGCCATCATCGGCCTGGTCGCCACGCTGACCCTGCTGCTGGTCGCCGTGGCCGGGCTCGGCGTGCTCAACACCGTCGTGCTGCAGACCAGGGAGCGGGTGCACGACCTCGGGGTGTTCAAGGCGATCGGCATGACGCCGCGGCAGACGATCGCCATGGTGGTGTGCTCGGTGGCCGGCATCGGCCTGGTCGCCGGCCTGATCGCGATCCCGGCCGGGATCGCCGTGCACAACTACGTGCTGCCGGTCATGGGGCACGCCGCCCAGACCGGCCTGCCGCCCTCGGTGCTGAACGTGTACCACCCGGGGGAGCTCGTCCTGCTGGCCCTGGCCGGCCTGGCCATCGCGGTAGCCGGAGCGCTCGGCCCGGCAGGCTGGGCGGCCAAGACCCGCACCGCCACCGCCCTGCGCGCCGAGTAAGGGCCGGGCCGAGTAGCGGGCGCGCCGAGCAAGGCGCGCCGGGCAGCCAGACCTACCGGGCCGCGCACCGGACACAGGTCAGCGCGGCCGGGCGGGCAGCCAGTCGGTCCTCTCCGATGGGCTGCCCGCACCGGTCGCACACCCCGTAGCGCCCGGCCGCCAGCCGGGCCAGCGCCGCGTCCACCGCCACCAGCTGCTCGCGCGCCTGCTCGAGCAGCGCCGCCGTGTGCTGCCGCTCGAAGGCCAGCGTCGCGCCCTCCGGGTCGTGCTCGTCGTCAGTCCCGCCCGCGCTCGCGGCCTCCGCGATCCCCGCGAACTCCCGCTCCAGCGCCGCGATCCCCCGCAGCACGCTGCCCCGCTCAGCCAGCAGCATCTCCCGTGCGGTCGCCACCCACCCGACCCTAACCGCCGGGTTCCAGCAGCGGGAACAGCCGGGCCACGACAGCGACGGGGACGGCATCGGCCGGGCGCGCCGCGGGCCGGTCCTCGCGGTGCCGGTACTGGGCGATCAGCGCCCTGACCACCTCCGCCATCCCGGCCATCTCGTCCGGGGTCAGGTAGACGACCTGGCTGAACGCCTCGTCGCGCCGCCAGCGCCCAGGCGCGGAATCCCGGTACTCCAACCACCGCCGGTAGCTCTCGTCCTCCAGCCCACGCGCCACCGCACTCAGCTCGGCGTCACTGACCAACTTGGTGTCGCTGACCGGCCCGACCCCGGGCTGCTCCGGCGATCCCGCAGCCTCCAGCGATCCCGCAGCCTCCGCCGATCCCGCCGCCTCCGGCCGGCTGAGCCGCCACGGCCGCACCCGGCCGCGCGGCGCCGGAGCCTCCTCGATCACCCCATACCTGGCCAGCTGGCGCAGGTGAAAGGAGTACAGACCGGTGCTGCCGCCCAGCTCACGAGCGGCATCGGTGGCCGTGACCACACCCTCGCGCCGGATCAGCTCCAGCAGCGCCGCCCGGACCGGATGCGGTTCCAGGCTTGTCTCCATCTTCACTTTGCAAACTATACTCTTTGCAAAGCCACACCGACTGCCAAGCCGCACCGACTGCCAAGCCACACCGACCCGAGGAGCACGCCGCATGCCGGTCCTGCCCATCCGCTTGTTCGGCGATCCCGTCCTCACCACCCCGGCCGACGAGGTGACAACCTTCGACGCCGAACTCCGCCGCCTGGTCCGCAACCTCGACCAGACGCTCTACGACCAGCGCGGGTCCGGCCTGGCCGCACCCCAGGTCGGCGTGGGCCTGCGGGTCTTCGTGTTCCACGACGACGACGTAGCCGGCCACCTGGTCAATCCGGTGCTGGACTTCCCGGATGAGGAAGAACAGGACGGCCCCGAGGGGTGCCTGTCCCTACCCGGCCTGTACTTCGACACCAAGCGCCGGCTGAACGTGGTCGCCCGGGGCTCCACCGTCAGCGGCGACCCCGTCCAGGTCGTCGGCACCGGAAACCTGGCCCGCTGCCTGCAGCACGAGACCGACCACCTCGACGGCGTCCTGTTCATCGACCGCATGGACACCGAACGCCGCAAGGCCGCCATGCGCGCGATCCGCGCTGTCGAGTGGAACCACCTCGCCCTCCCCAGCCTGAAACTCAGCCCCCACCCCATGACCGGCGGCTACCACTAACCGCCCCCCTCGCTCCCAGCTGCCTCCCGTTTCCCTAAAACCTCTTCCACCTCACACGCCCCACCCCGAACCAGTGATGGTGACTTGCTAACGGCTCTACCGGCTAGATTGCCGTTTTTCCTACGAGGACCGGGCGTCCCACGTTGGGGCATGTGTGCCCTCGGCCCCGTCTATGGGATCGGGGTGCCACCATGCCCGGGATCGCGGGTGCATCATGGCGCCGCCAGGTTCGCCTCCGCGCGCGCCTGGCTCGCCCCGCAGACCCCAGCCGCCCCGCAGGCCCCAGCCGCCCCACCCCGGCCGGGACCGCAGCGGCACCAATGTTCCATCGCTGCCGCCTTGACGACACCGATGTTCCATCGGTGCTGCTCCGGCCACACGGACCCACCGCCCGGCGCCGCTCCGCTCACACTCCCACCGCGGCCTCGATGACCAGCCGCCGGACAGGCCCGGTCGTGGCGGAGTTGGCGTGGTCCCCTCTTGGGGATCGAGGTGCCCAACGATCCCGGCGGCGGGCCGTGGCGGACGGATCCCCGCAGGCGGAGCACGGGTCACCCTGGCGATCATGCCGCAGCCCGGCTCGCCGTACCCGTTCCCCGGTGATCGTGTGACGCCACCTTGTTGTGGAAGAGGCGGTGTCACACGATCCTTCTCGTGCCGGTCTGCCGGCGGCGGGGACGGCACCGGCAGCAGCACTC
>Ga0302314_10020597_pt1 | contig 10900 bp, 12 predicted proteins | sample III_Palsa_N2_3_FD_200533 | JGI IMG/M metagenome (GOLD analysis project Ga0302314, IMG submission 200533) | Peat permafrost microbial communities from Stordalen Mire near Abisko, Sweden - III_Palsa_N2_3 | ecosystem: Environmental > Terrestrial > Soil > Palsa > Peat permafrost | place: Sweden... | reverse complement strand
CCAGGCACGCCAATTATGTCCTCGTCATGTTCTTTTCGTCTCGCGCGTCCTTCGCAGGTCAGGCGCCGGGCTTGACCGACGCGAACACGGTCTCGACCTCGGGCAGGGTCGCGGCGTAGAAATGCTCGTGCGGCGCCAGATAGAGCAGGACGAAGAGCTTGTCGCCCACCTGCGCCACCTCGGCCGATCCGGCCATGTCGAGACCGCCCTGGGTTTTCGCCGTGATGTCGAAGCGGAGCGCGGGTGCGCCTTTGAATGTGGCGGGGCGCAGGTTCTGTGTCTCCACCCGCTCATAGTCGAGCGCGGCGACGCTGTCGGCGATGAACTCCACCTGTTCGGTGGGCGAGAGGCCGGCGCGCCAGGTGGGCGTCGGCCGCTCCTTGGCGGCGGGCTTGACCAGGAAATCGCCGGGCGCAAGACCGTCGGTCAGATAGAGGCGGTTCAGGAGCGGGCCGTCCACGGTGAGCAGGCGCACCTTGACGGGACGGCCAACCATGATGGCGCTGACGTCCGACCACTGGCGCCCGAGGGTCACCCGGTACGCCGTCCCCACCGCATAATCGCCGGCGGGCGCGCTGGCCACCGTCTCGCAGCCCACAAGAAGCGCCGCCGCCGCGGCGAAGGCGCAGAGTTGACCGAAAAGCTTCACGAACCACCTGCCTGTTGCATGGACTTCAGATCGGCCTCGACCAGCCAGCGGTCCTGCGCCTTGGGGTCGTGCTCGATATAGCGGGAGAAGGCGTCTTTGGCGCAGGCCTGGTCGCCGGCCTTGTGGCAGGCCTGACCCAGTTCGCGCCATGCTGCGGCGGGGGCGTCGGGCTGAACGGTCGCCGCCCTGTAGCTGGCGAGGGCCAGGGCGTCGTCGCCCGGCGCGCGGCGATGGCGATAGGTCTCGCCGCGATAGAAGGAGAGGAGGCCGAGATCCTCCCCCTCCCCGGCCAGCCGGTCGATCAGGAACAGGGTCTGACCGTAGTCGCGGCGGCGCAGGTCGTCCTTCAGCCAGTCGCCGAGGTGGGGGCGCACCACGGCGCGATACCGTCTGGCGGCGTCCGCCGTTGTTGCGGGCGAGGCGGCGGCGGGGACGACACCGGCGCCCATCGCCGTGAGGGCGGCGATCCGGTCGGAGGTCACGGGGTGGGTGTCGAAGATGCTGGCGCGCACTTCGCTGGTGCGGACCTTGGGAAAGTCCGAGGCCCTGGCTTCGTCCAGCTCCCCGTTCCATAGATCGACGCTGGCGCCGGGGCGATAACCGGCATGTTGGGCGCGCTGGAAACCGAGCTGGTCGGCCTCGGTCTCCTCTTCGCGGCTGAAGCTGAACAAGGAGGCGATGGAGGACAGGTAGACGAGATCGTTCAGCGACCGCGCCGTGCTGGAGATGGTGTTGATGTTTTGCCCGGCGTAGGGGCCGCCGGCGCGGGCGGTGGAATAGGCGGCGCCGGCCGCGGCGATGGTGATCCCGGCGGTCAGGACCATCATGGCGTTGGCGGTGTTCTTCTGCGCCTGGAAGCGGGCGAAGGTGTGATTGCGGGCGAAGTGGCTGACCTCGTGGCCGAGCACGAAGGCCAGCTCGTCCTCGTCGCGGACGCGCAGCAAAAGGCCGGAGTTCACCTCCACATATCCGTTGGGCGCGGCGGCCGCGTTGAACACCGGCCGGTCGAGCACATAGGTGCGCAGATCGCCGCAATATTCCGGGGCCACGCGGCAGACAACACCGCCCACATAAGCGGTCAGCACAGGATCGGAATCGAGCTCGGCGGACGCCCTCACGTGACTCTCGGCCTTGTCGGATTGATCCCAGATGCCGCCCTCGGCGGTGGTCAGGTCGGGCTTCAGGTGCGGCGCGCGCAGATTGGGCGTGGTCTGGGCGTTGGCGGCGCCGGTCAGGGCCGTGCAGCCGACCAGCAGCGCCGCCGCGAGGCGCCGGGACGCCGTCAGGCGGTTCAAAGGGGCGCGCCCTTCAGGAGCGACTCCACCAGAGATTTGGCGCCCGCCTGAGTCCGCATGTCGGCGCCCGGGCCAGCGACAGCCACGTTGAACCAGACGATACGGCCGGTCTTCAGGTCCACGAGCGAGGCGAACACTTGCTGGCTGCCGAGGGGAATGGAGGCCCCCAGGAGCGCCGCGCCCATCATCAGCGCCTTGCGTCCCGCGCTGGCGTAGGTGCCGTGGGTGGTGACGAACAGGGCGTAGTCGGCGTGGCGGTCATGGCCGATCGCTTCCGCGCCTTCGCCGAGGGTCCAGTCAAAGCTCCCGGTCTTGGTGGGGAGTTTGATCAGGCCGTAGTTGAACGCCATGATCGACTGGCCCACCGCATCGTGCAGGCGCAGCAGCTGGACGGCGTGCGGATCCTGCACCGCATCGGGATCGAAGGCTTCGAAGACGTGCGCCTTGGTCTCGAGTGCGACCTTGACCTCGGTGGTCAGATCCTCTCGCCCCGCCTTGCTCCAGTCGGCCTTGGCCTCCTGCATCCCGGACGCCGTGAGGAGGGCGAGGGAGACATCGGGACGGACCAGCAGGACCTTGGAATTGGGCGGCGGCTTGCCGATATCGGTCTCGGCGCCCAGCCGCTGGTTGGTGATGGTGCAGCCGGTCAGCGCGATACACGCCAACGCCAGGATCAGAAAACGCATGCTCGCCCCCCCGGGCCGTCGTCGCCTACACCGCGACGCGCAAGCCTAGTCGGCGCAACTTTTGGGGTCCAGTGCGATTTTGTTGCAACCCCGCAATGTGGGGTCGCGTCAAACGCCCGCCGTAGCCGCCGGCCTCGCGCGCATGGCGTCGGCCCAGCGGGTGAAATGGGTCAGGGCCTCGGGCGCCTTGAACTGGACCATACGGGCGAAATCCAGGCCGACGAAGGCGACAATGTCGGCCATGGTGATTCGGTCGGCGGCCATGAAGGCGCTCTCGGACAGGCGGCGGTCGAACAGCTTCAGCGCCCGCTCGGCGCCCGCGCGGTTGGTCGCCGCGATCTCGGGCGCCTGCTGCTCCAGCGCCGCCAGCGCGGGATGGGCGTGGCGGACGGCCAGCATCAGCGGCGTGGCCAGCAGCATCTCGGCCCGACGGGTCCACATCTCGATCACCGCCGTCTCCTTCGGATCGTGGCCGAACAGGTTGGGGTCTGGATAAACGCTCTCCAGATAACGGCCGATGGCGAGGGATTCGGTGATCACGGTCCCGTCGTCCATCTCCAGCGCCGGCAGGTTGGCGAGGCCGGCGCGGTCCAGAAACGCCGGGTCGCGATGCTCGTTCTTCAGGATGTCGATCTGCACGATCTCGATGTCGGTGACGCCCTTCTCGGCCAGGAGCCAGCGCACGCGGCGCGGATTGGGCGCTCGTCGGCTGTCGTAGAGTTTCATGGGTCGGCCCTCCCGGATCTTGTTTTTGTCGTTGGCCCTATCCGCCTTGAAACAGGCTGGAAGGCAAGGCGCCGATCACCGAGGCGGTCATACAGGTGGCGAGGAAGCCGGCCATCAGCGCCTTCCAGATCAGGCCCAGCACCTCGGCGCGGCGGGACGGGACCAGCACCCCGAACCCCGAGACATTGATCCCCACCGAGCCGATGTTGGCGAAACCGCAGAGGGCGTAGGTCATGATCATCCGGGTCCGCTCCGACAGGGCGCCCGCGGGCAGGTGGCCGAGTTTGATGAAGGCGGAGAACTCGGTCAGCACCATCTTCACGCCCAGGAGCTGGCCAGCGGCGGGCGCCTCGCTCCAGGGAATGCCCAGGCACCAGGCGAGCGGCGAGAAGACCACCCCCAGCACCCGCTCGACCGTGATCGGCTGGCCCTGCACCATCGGCGCGATGGAGAGGAGCCGGTCGGCGATGGCCACGAAGGCCACGAACACGATCAGGGTGGCGGCCACGTTCAAGACCACCTGCAGCCCGTCGCCGATGCCGTGGCTGACCGCGTCGATGGCCGAGTCGTAGGTCTTGTCGTCGCCGAAGCTCGCTTCCCCCGCCGCCTCCACCTTGCCGGCGGGAACGATGATGCGGGCCAGGAGCACGCCGGCGGGCGCCGAGATCAGCGAGGCGGTCAGGACGTGGGCGGCGGCGTTGGGCAGGCTATCCTTCAGGATGGTGGCGTAGGCGACCATGGTGGAGCCGGAAACGCAGCTCATGCCCACGCTCATCAGCATGAAGAGCTCCGAGCGCGAGAGCTTGTCGAGGTAGGCGCGGATGAAGATCGGCCCCTCCACCTGCCCCATGAAGATGGTGGCGGCGACGGCGAGCGCGGGCGGCCCGCGCAGCCCCAGCGTCTTCTCGAACAGGAAGCCGAAGCCCTGGGTTATCCACTTCAGAACGCGCAGGTGCCACAGCAGGGCCGAGAGGGCGCAGACCACGAGGATCACCGGCAACACCTTGAATGCAAACACGAAAAGCGCCTGAGGATTGTTCATGGCGTAGGGCTGGTCGCCCCCGGCGAGGTAGCCGAACACGAACTCCGTCCCCGCGGCGGTTGAGGCCGACAAGCCGTCCACCCCCTTGCCGATTCCCTGCAGCGCCGCCCGCGCCTGGGGCACGCCGAACAGGAGCAGGACCAGCAGCAGTTGCACCACCACCGCCCCGATCGCCAGCTTCCACGGGAAGCGCCGCCGATCCTCCGACACCGCCCAGCAGAGGCCCATCACCGCCGCGAGCCCGATCAGGCTCTGCGCATTCAAAGGTCCGTACATTCGCCCCCGCGTGTTGAGGCGCGAGCTTGGCGAGATTGGCGGGCGAGGGCAAGCGCGGCATGGCGCCCGGCCTTGCGATGGCGCCATGCCCGCACAGTGCAATGTGCAATGTGGCCCGATCCAGAGGCCGAGATTGCACCCCACATCGGTCGTGCAAAGCGTGCAATCTGGCGGTGTCTGGAGCCGAACATTGCACCTCACATCCGTGGTGCAATCCGTGCAATTGGCGCTGGAAGACCTCCTCAGCCGCGCATCATAACCCCGTTCTTGCGGGCGGGGATAAGATCGCCGATCCGACGACGCCGAGGCGTGTCCGGACACGATTTCTAGCCTGTCCCGACAGGTCATTGCGAGACGCCAAGCATCGAAGCGATCACCCCTCGGCGCCTCGATCCCTCCCGCTGCAAGGTGCGCTGTGACGACCTTTTCCCTCGACCAACACCCCGCAAAGCCGGCTGAAAGCCTGGCTGGAACCGCGACCTCCATCGGCCTTGCGCTCCTGATCGCGCTCGTCGTGAAATCGCTGGTGTTCCAGCCCTTCACCATCCCCTCCTCGTCGATGGAGCCGACGCTGCGGACCGGCGACTATCTGATCGTCTCCAAGTTCGCCTATGGCTGGAGCCGCTTCTCCTTCCCCTTCAATCCGCCGCTATTCCGGGGACGCACCCTCGGCGCGGCGCCGAAGCGAGGGGATGTGATCGTGTTCAAGCTGCCCCGCGACCACGGCAAGACCGACTATGTGAAGCGGCTGATCGGCCTGCCCGGCGACCGGGTGCAGGTGCTGCGCGGACAGGTCCTCGTCAACGGCGCGCCCCTGCCCCGCGCGATGGGCGCGGTGGTGGACGACCCGGAGATGGCGCTCCGCCGCGTCACCGAAGTCGCCGAGACCAACCCGGAGGGCCGTCGCTACGTCACCTATGCCGAATCCCCCGACCACGAGGGCGAGACCACCGGCGTCTACGTCGTTCCCACCGGGCAGTATTTCTTCATGGGCGACAACCGCGACAACTCGCTGGACAGCCGCTGGCCGGGCGAGGTGGGCGTCGGGTTCGTCCCGGCGGAGGATCTGGAGGGGCGGGTGGAGCTGGTGGTCGCCTCATGGCGCGGCGCGTCGATCTTCAGGCCCTGGACCTGGGTCACGCGCCTCGACGGGCGCCGCCTGTTCCATCGGGTGAGTTAAACCGCCTATCGCCAATCCGGGGGCGGGTCAGTCGCGGTAGGAACGACGAAATTCCTCGAAGCTGACCGCGCCGTCGTGGTCTAGGTCCATGGCGGCGAACTCGGCCCGCAGCACCGCGTCACGAAGCCGGGGCGCCAACGACGGGGCCGGCGCACGGGCCGCGCGGCCGGCGAGCCCGACCTGCACCGAAGCGCCCGCCGCATACTCGTCGAACGACAGACGGCCTTCATGGCGCGCATCCAGCCGGTCGAAGCTCGCCTGCAGGCTCGGTCGCGCCAGAGAGGGCGCCGCCACCGCCCCCAGCGCCAGCGCCGCCGCCCCGGCCACGCCGAACCGGATGAGGGCCTTGCCAGAGGGCGCGCGACGTGAGGCCGACGAGGCTACAGGGGCCGCCAGATACCCCTCGATCAGCCCCCGCACCGTCTCGCTGGCCGACCCGCCGCCCGCCCGACACCGCGCCATGAACGCGACCTTCAGCGGATGCGACAGCCGGACCTCCAGCGTCTCGCTCTTCTTGGACGACATGGAGGGGGCCCCTTTGCTTAGCGCACATGGCGCCATCGGATGATGGCGAATTTATGCACGCCTCTCCGGTCATCCCGGCGAATGCCGGGGGCGCCCCCACCCCCGACCGTTACCGCGAGTTAACTTGCCCCAACCTGAGCTTTGCGGCCTTCTCCGCCGCGAAGCCGGGGGGCGCCCCGGCGGGGGATGTGCATGTCGCTGGCGTTGTCCACAGTCATCTATGAATGGCGCCGCTATCTGGCGGCGGTGGCGGCGCTCGCGTTTTCGGGCCTGCTGATCCTCGCCCAGATCGGCATGTTTGTGGGCATGGGCAAGGCGTTCACCGCCACCATCGACCGTTCCCGCGCCGACCTGTTCGTGCTGCCCGCCAAGGCCGAGAGCCTGATCAACACCGGCGGCATGCCCCGCCGCCTGATGCCGCTGGTCTACCTCGATCCGGGCGTGGCCGAGGTGGCGGACATGGACGACGACGGCGGCCTCTTCTCCAACCTCGACAAGGGGGCGGCCAAGAAGCGCAACTACGTCAACATCACCTCGGTCGGCACCCAGCCCAATGCGCTGGACCTGCCGATCGACTTCACCGAAGCCACCCGCGTGGCGCTGTCCGAGCCCTACGCCGTCGCCGTGGACCAGAGCGCGCTGGGGGCGCTGGGCGTCAAGCTCGGCGACACGGCGGCGCTGGACGGCCACGCGGTGAAGGTGGCGGCGGTGCTGCACGGCTACCAGAACATCCTGAACCAGAGCGTGGTGGTCTCGCGCCAGACCCTGCGCCTGATGGGCAAGGCGCGCCCCGCCAACCGCGTCGGCCCCATGATGGTGCGCGTGCAGGACCCCGCCGCCGCCGCCCTGGTGCGCGACCGTCTGAACATCATCGGCAAGGGGCAGTTCCGCGCCTGGACCAAGCCGGAGCTGTCCGCCGCCAACGACAAGGCCTTCATCTCCATGTCGTTCATCGCCATCGTGCTGGGCTTCTCGGTCTTCCTCGGCTTCGGCATCGGGGTGGGGATCACGTCCCAGACCTTGCGCGGGGCGGTGCTCGGCAACATCAAGGAGTTCGCCAGCCTGCGGGCGCTGGGCGTCTCCATGGGGTCGCTGCGCCTGATCGTGATGGAGCTGTCGTTCTGGGTCGGGATCGCCGGCCTCGCCATGACCGCGGTGCTGGTCAGCGGCGTGGCGTTTCTCGCCGGCATGGGCGGCGTGCCCATGAGCTTCCCCCTGCCCGCCATCATCGGCGTCGGCGGGCTCCTCCTCCTGATCGCCGTCTTCTCCGGGATGCTCGCCATGGGCGTCCTGAAGAAGAGCCAGCCTGCGGACCTCCTGCGATGAGCCAGCCCGCGAAAGATATCAAGCCGACGCCCGCCGCCGACATCCGCGCCAAAGGGCTGGTCAAAAGCTACCGCACCGGCCGGGTGGAGGCGCGCGTGCTGAAGGGCGTGGATTTTAGCGCCCGCCACGGGGACGTGACCATGGTGATGGGGCCTTCGGGCTCCGGCAAGTCCACCCTCGTCGCCGCCCTCTCCGGCCTGATGCGCCCGGACGAGGGCGAGGTGACGGCGCTCGGCCAGTCCCTCTGGAAGATGTCGCCCGGCAAGATCGACAAGTTCCGCCTCGACCACTGCGGCTTCATCTTCCAGGGCTTCAACCTGTTCGCCTCCCTCACCGCCCTGCAGCAGGTGACGACGGTCTTGAAATACACCGGCCTGACGCCCGAGCAGGCCAAGGCCGTCGCCATGGAATCCCTCACCGAAGTGGGTCTCGGCAAGCGGCTTCACCTGCGCCCGTCCGAGCTCTCCGGCGGCGAGAAGCAGCGGGTGGCCATCGCCCGCGCCATCTCCAAGCGCCCCAAGCTCCTGTTCGCGGATGAGCCGACCTCCGCCCTCGACAGCGAGAACGGCCAGATCGTGATCCAGCTCCTGAAGCGCGCCGCCAAGGAGCACGGCGCCGCCGTCATCTGCGTGACACACGATCCCCGCCTCGAGGAATACGCCGACCGGGTCATCCATATCGAGGACGGCCTGATTACCGACACCCCCAGCAGCCACGGCGCGCATGCCGAACCTGCGGCCCTCACATCAAACGCTCTGGGAGCCTGACCCCATGCCCGCCCTCCTCCGCCGTCCCGTGTTCTGGATCATCATCGTGCTGGTGCTCGTCGGCGCGGGCGCCTGCGTCTTCATGGGCAAGCAGGCCGCCGCCAAGAAGGCCGCCGAACAGAAGACCGCCGCCGCCTCCCTCGCCAACACCCCGTACGCCGGCATCGCGTCGGGCAAGGCGGATGTGGAGGGCGGCATCATACAGGTGGCCGCCCGCACCGCCGGCGTGATCCGCTCGGTGGACGTGCAGGAAGGCGACAAGGTCTCCAAGGGCGAGGTGCTGGCCCAGCTGGAGGACGACCAGCCGCGCCTCGGCGTCGCCAACGCCGCCGCCGCCGTGCGCCAGGCCCAGGCGCAGATTGGTCTTCTAGAAGTGCAGAAGGAGACTGCGGCCCGTGAATACGCCCGCCTCACGCCCCTGAAGGCCAAGAACTTCGTCGCCGGGCAGGCGCTCGACCAGGCGCAGGACGCCATCAAGACCGCCGACGCCCAGATCGTGGTGCAGCGGGCGGTGGTCAATTCCGCCGAGGCCGCGCTGAACGTGGCGAGCTACCAGCTAGAACTGACCCGCGTGCGGGCGCCCACCGACGGGCGGATCGTGCGCCGCTACGCCAATCCCGGCGCCGGCGCCTCGACCCTCAACGTCTCCAACATGTTCGACCTTGTGCCCAACTCCGCCCGCATCGTCCGCGCCGAGATCGCCGAGTCCGACATCCCCAAGATCGCCGCAGGCCAGGCGGTGGAGATCCAGCCCGAGGCCGACCCCACCAAGGCCTATGTCGGCAAGGTGCTGCGGCGCTCGGACGAGTTCGGCGCCCGAAAGCTCCAGTCCGACGACCCGAACGACAAGACCGACGACCGCGTGGTCGAGGTGGTGGTCTCCGCCGACGGCGCGCCGCTGCTGATCGGCCAGCGGGTGCTGGTGAAGTTCATGAAGCCCGGCCAGCTCGCCGGCGCGCCTCACGTCGTCGCCAAACCCGCGGGCGCTGCAGCAAAGGCCGCTTGACGCCCTCCCCCAGCCTCCGTACTCCGCCTTCCAACTTTCAAGCGGCGCGGACGCGCAAGGAGACATGATCATGGCCGACACCGACATTCGCTTCGACGGCAAGGTGGCGATCGTCACGGGCGCGGGCGGCGGGCTCGGCAAGCAGCACGCGCTGGAGCTGGCCCGTCGCGGCGCCAAGGTGGTGGTCAACGACCTCGGCGGCGCCGTCGACGGCAAGGGCGGCAACTCCGCCGCCGCCGAAGCGGTGGTGGCCGAGATCACGGCGGCGGGCGGCGGTCACCGACGACGCCGGCGTGCAGCACATGATCGACGAGACCATGGGCAAGTGGGGCCGCATCGACGTCATCATCGCCAACGCCGGGATCCTGCGCGACAAGTCCTTCACCAAGATGGAGATCGCCGACTTCGAGATCGTGATGAACGTGCACGTCATGGGCACGGTGAAGCCGATCAAGGCGGCGTGGGAGATCATGAAGGCCCAGAACTATGGCCGCATCGTCGTCACCACCTCGTCCTCGGGCCTCTACGGCAACTTCGGCCAGGCCAATTACGGGGCGGCCAAGCTGGGCATCGTCGGCTTCATGAACACGCTGAAGCTGGAAGGCCAGAAGAACAACATCCACGTCAACGCCGTGGCCCCCTTCGCCGCCACCCGCATGACCGAGGGCCTGATGCCCCCCGAAGTGCTCGCCCGCATCAGCCCGGAATATGTGACGCCCGGCGTGATCTACCTGGCGTCGGACGAGGCGCCCACCGGCGCCATCCTCACTGCCGGCGGCGGCGGCTTCGCCCTGGCCCGCATCTACGAGACCGAAGGCGTCTATCTCGGCGAAGACGGCCTCTCCGCCGAAGAAGTGCGCGCCAACTGGGACAAGATCTCCGACGAGACCGGCCAGAAGGCCTACTTCAACGGCGGCGAACAGGGCGCCAAGTTCTTCCGCAAGATGGGCGGGGGCTGATCGCCCAGGGCGCGCTCGCAAGGGCGCGCCGCCTTTTCGAAAATCGGGCGCGCTCTAAAGGGCGCGCCCGCCTATTCGCCTAGCGAGCCGGTATATCCAGGCTCAGGCTCTTGCCGATCGCTTCCAGCATGGTCAGCGAGCGGCGCAGGGTGGCGGGGGTGTCGCCGATCTCCGCGCCGATGTCCGCCTTCACGTCGGCGGCGATCTCCACGATCTCGACCGCGTCGGCCACGCTGATCACCGAGCGGGCGATCAATCCATGGATCAGGCTCTCGACCAGCAGCATCGCGGCCTGCCCGTGGGCGTCGGGTTCCGGCAGGCTCGCGATCCGAGCCATATCTTCCGACAGGGGGTCATCCACCGTGGCTTACTCCGGTTGAGGCGAGAGCGCACAACTCTCTCAGCCGCCGGAGCCCGCATTGGTGGCCGACGATACCTATGGTTTAACGGCATAGCGCTGTGA
>Ga0302314_10020596_pt1 | contig 10900 bp, 9 predicted proteins | sample III_Palsa_N2_3_FD_200533 | JGI IMG/M metagenome (GOLD analysis project Ga0302314, IMG submission 200533) | Peat permafrost microbial communities from Stordalen Mire near Abisko, Sweden - III_Palsa_N2_3 | ecosystem: Environmental > Terrestrial > Soil > Palsa > Peat permafrost | place: Sweden... | reverse complement strand
GCAGCGACGTGCGCACTCCGAGCGTGTAGCCGGTCATCTTGAACAACCGGCCGTAGGGCGTGAGCTCCGGGAACTGGCCCCCGGCATGGCAGGCCACGCAGTTCTGCCCGGTCTGTCGATTGAACAGCGGGATCGCCGAAGCGAGTGCGGGCACCAGCATCAGGACCAGTGCGCATGCTGCGAGTCGCCACGTCTTCACGGACCAGTTGGCGCGGCGCTCGAGTGCTGTTGTGGCCATGAATGGGTCCTCGAAGCCGTTGGTGGCCTATTGAGCCTCGCCTTCCGAGGCCGCGGCTTGACTTGGCGCAAGCAAGGCGCCTCCCTTGGACGTCGATGCCCACCCGAAGGTTTCAGGAAGCTGACGTGCCCAGCAAAGCGCCGGCTCCAAAGGTGATGGCCATCGCGAGCGAACTCCAGAAGACGACGCGGATGACGCTGGGCCGTACCGGTGCTCCACCGGTCTTCGCGGCGACGCCTCCCAGCAGCGCCAGTGCCGCCAGGGCGGCCGCTGCGATCGCGCCGGACAAGTACCGGGACGGCATGGCCAGCACCATCAGCAACGGCAGCGCGGCGCCGGCCGCGAAGCTGCACGCTGAAGCGAAGGCTGCCTGCATCGGCCTCGCTTTCGAGAGGCTCGTGATGCCCAGCTCGTCATGGGCGTGTGCCGCGAGCGCGTCCGCCGCCATGAGTTCTTCGGCGACCCGCTTGGCGAGGGCCTGGTCGAGTCCTCTCCGGACATAGATGGCAGCGAGCTCGCGATGTTCGCCCTTGTCGTCCGCGATCAATTCGCGGCGTTCCTCGTCGAGCGCAGCCTTCTCCATGTCGGCTTGCGACGAGACCGAGACGTATTCCCCGGTTGCCATCGACATCGATCCGGACACCAGCCCGGCGACTGCCGCCAGCAGGATGCTGGTGTGGCTTGCATGGCTCGCAGCGACGCCCAGCACGAGGCTAGCCGTCGAGACAATGCCGTCATTCGCGCCCAGGACGGCGGCGCGCAACCACCCGCTGTTGGCGATCCTGTGTCGTACCCTCCGACGCTGGGCCATGAAACTCCTTCGACAACTTCAGGATGGCCTTCGGACTCCGGGGCGGCGATCGTCGCCACGCGGCAGGACCCGACCGGCCCAGGCGGGCAGCATCGACGCCAGTACATGGTCGCGCAGCACGATCTGGTGATAGAGCGCGGCGACCGCATGCAGGCCCGCGGTCCACAGGATGGCATCGCCGAGCCATCCGTGCAGCCATGCGAACGTGGCGCCGAGGTCGTGAGACGGTGTGAACGGCGGCGCGATCTCGATCCCGCCCAGCCAGGCGAGCGGATGGCCTTCGAGCCAGGCGCCGGCGATGGCCGTGAGCGGGACGGCAAACAGAAAGAGGTAGAGCAGCCCCTGTACCGCCTTGGCGGCCATTCCCATCCACCGCGCGACGGGCGCCGGCGCGGGTCGCCGGTCCACCAGCCGCCATGCGACGCGAATGACCACGAGTGCGAACACGCAGGAGCCGAGCGTCTCGTGGAGATGGCGATCGAAGTCGCGCGAGCTCGCATACACGCGCGATTCGGGTCCTCCGGGGCCATAGAGAAATGCAGCGAGCACGAGGATGGCGGTGGCCCAGTGGATGGTCTGCGCGACGCGACCGTATCGCTCGGGATGACTGGCGTCGTTGCGGCGACTTGTGGGGGTCATGAGCATGTCCTGGCGCGGACCTCGTGGCGACAACGCAGTGTCTCCGAATCGGAACCACCGAACCAGCCATGCGCCGGCTCGCCGCCCTGGCCTGGACGCGCACTCTTCATCGACGCGCGATCGAGATCGCTACGCGACGGTGGCGGCAGTCGCGGAAAATCTCCAGCAGGAGCGCGTCCACTTGCTCGACGATCGTGCCGGCAGCGACCCGGGTGGTACGGCTTCCAAGGTGTTCGTGCCAGACCGTGAGCATGTCGGACTGGACGGCGTAGAAACCTTCGAATCGAGTGCCATCGGCTTGAACCGCGACGGGCTTGATGAGTCTGTCCATGATCTGTCTCTCCGCGAAAGCGCCTCCGGTAGGGAAGCGCATGGCTGCCCTTCCCGCAAGCTTCGGGCCAGTCGGGCGGCGTCCGTCGCGACGGGCTGCCCCCGTTCCTGCGCTAAGGCTGGGGCCGGAACTTTTCAACGCCTGCTGGCCGTCCGTACCAACGTTTGCGCAGATCATGCGCAAGTGCTTGCGCAGTGCGAAAGGATTTGCGCGTGCCGCCACATCAACGCGGGCACGGCGCTGCACCGTCCGGAGACTGGACGATGGCCAGGACGTCGACCCGCCTGTCGACAGCGCACGTCGAGACATAGCCGATGGCACCCGGCGTCGACGCGACGAAGCGCAGGACGGCTTCCTCGGAAGCAAGCACGGGCGGCGGCAAGACACCATGAAAGTACTGATCGTTCCAGTAGTCCTGCATTTCCTCGGGCGTCCTGTCGAATACCCACCGGGAGAAGTTGCGCCGCAACGGATGCGATGCGGGCAGATTGACCGGCAAGATGGGCGACCGATCGCTCCACAGCTGGCGCTTGCGCGCGAATATGCCGACGACCAGGGCCGGCGACAGGGGCGTCGCCGGCGCCCGCCCTTTTCCGACGACGACGGCGATTGCGACCTCGGCACCGGCGGCCGTCACGCTCGACGAGGTGACGCAAGCCAGGAGGAGCGTCGCGAAAGCGAGCATGAGCGACAAGGAGCGCTGGCGAGGTTGTCGAGTGCCCGGATGCCGCATGGGCGTCAATAGACCAGGGTCACGGAGGACAGCAGACCCGACGGCAAGCCGTCCGCGCTTCCGGAGGCGCGCGCCCATTCCGCCTTGAAGACCCAGTGCGCGCTGCTCTTGTAGACGAGACCGATCAAGGCGGTGCGGCTGCGCGAGACGACCGCCGCACGGCGATACGCCTCGACCCGCGCCACTGCCCACCATCGCTCGCCGACAGGAACGACGGCTTGGCCGAACCAACCGTCTTCGTTGCCTGGGCTGCCGTCGCTTCCATGTCGAACGATGGCTTCGCCGCTGAATTCGACCTTGTGCCACGACCAGGCTGCGTCGATTCCCGCGAGGGTGAAGCTGGTCGATGCGTCGCCTTCCTCGCCGAAGCGGCTGAGCGAGAATCCGAATTGCAGGCTCCGGTCGAGCGATGTCGAGATGCGCATGCCGAGCGCGCGGTCGAATGCCTGCGAGTGCGGGTCCGGACGCCATTCGCCGCCGTCGGCGGCGTAGATCTGGTAGTCGACCCAGCGCGCATCCACGGGAACGCTGCCGAAGACCATCAAGCCGGTTGCACTGGTCGGAAAGGCGGATTGCGAAATCAGCGGGCGCAGGACCGTCCAGACAAGCGGATCGGAATGCTCCTGGTTCCAGCGGCCGATGGGCGTGAGGAACTTGCCACCGCGCACGCTGAGCGAATCGGTGACGTGGTAGTCCACATAGAGCCGATCCAGCGCCACGAACGACGAGGAATCCGACCCGTCATTGTCGTCATCGACGTGCCTCGGCACCTGGACGACGTCCTGCAGATCCACTTCGCCGAGCACCTTCCATGCAGGCGAGGGCTCCCACCAGACGATGCCGCTCAGGTGGCTCAGGTCAAGCCGTGCACGACGGCTGAACTGCGATTCGTCGTCCTCGTCGTCACTGTCGCTCTGGGAGCGGGAGCGTCGATCCGGCACGAGCAATTGGAGCGTGCCATATCCCGAGAACGTCACGCCCGGCGCCAGACGGATCCCTGTCGGCGGGCTGTCAGGAATGTGTTCGGCCACGGGCAGATCCGGATCCGCGACCTCGCCGGCCAACACCGCGGTCGCGGTCAAGCCGACGACCATCGCGATGCACAATCGAACAAGCCAGATTTCTGCTGCCGCCGGGCGCCACGGGGAATCCCTTCCCGATGGCGCGGTTCTTGCGCTAGCGGATGGACGACTGCGCCTGCTCATTGCGAACTCGTTGTTCATTTGTTTCCAGCGCGCAAGCTTCATGCCCGGTAAGAGGTTGGCCAGACGGCGGACGACCGACCCCATTCCAGCAAGACTTCCTTGACCCTCAGACGCACCCTGCTCCTGACTTTCCTGCTTCTCGGACTGCTGCCGAGTGCAGCATTGTCATGGCTCAGCTTCACGCGCACGCGCGAAGCCATGACGGACCAGATCCGGCTCAACCTGTCCGTGCAGGCGGCGAGCATCCAGGCCGACATCGACCAGATGATGTTCGAGCGCTTCGAGAACGCGATCGTGTGGAGCCGCTCCGAACTGATGCAGGACTTGCGCCTGGGCGACGTGGACAAGCGCGTCACGAACTATCTCGTCGACCTCCAGGCGGGCTACCGCGGCGTGTATGACTACCTCGATTGCGAAGCCGATGCCGGACGCATCGTCGCAAGTTCCGTCGCCACGCGAATCGGCTCGTCCGCGCCATCGCCCGACCCGACGTCGATCTCCATCCGCGCTCGCCTCGACAACGCGAGCGTCACGTTGTCACTGCCTCGTGCCGAGAGGCTCGACGACGCGGTGCCCTTCAGGATCGAGACCGCGATCGTCTCTCCCTATGCCGACACCGGCTCATCCAATGCCCGGCTGAGCGCAGCGTTCGACGCGCGCCAGATCAGCAACCTGCTCGATGCGGCCGCCGTGGGCCGACGGGTGATCGTCGTCGTGGACGAACAGGGTCGCTGGGTGGCCGGCTCCAGGGCGTTGCGTGGCCGTGCGCTGCCTGATGCCGCGGGCCGGCTCGCCGGCCTCGCACTGGCCAGGGAGCGATCTCGGGGCATTACTCACGACGCACCGTGGCTCGGCGCGCCGGCGCTGTCCGGCCTGGGTCGCTCGCTGTCGACATCCAGCTTCGCGGGCTCGGGGTGGACGACGCTCGTGTTCGAGCCGGTCGACGAAGCGCTCGCGCCCGTCTCGGAGATGGCCGTGATCTTTGCGGGACTCCTGGTCGCGGTCTTCGTCGCCACCATGCTTGCGGTCGCATGGATCGTGCCTGCCATCTCGCGTCCGATCCTCGCGTTGACGAGTCGCACCCGACGCTACCAGCAAGGCCTCGACAGCGTCGGCGATTCGCCTCTTCGCTCCCGCATCGTCGAACTCGACATGCTCGGTCGCGCCTATGACGACATGGTGCGGGCCGTCGAGCGCTCGCGGCTCGAACTCGTGCGGACGTCGAAGATGGCGATGCTCGGCGAGCTTGCGGCGGTGCTGGCGCACGAGGTCCGGACGCCGCTGGGCATCCTCAGGTCGTCAGCACAGATCCTGCGGCGCGATCCGGGGCTCACGCCGGAAGGCCTGGAGCTCATGACGTTCATCGAATCGGAGACCGAACGACTGAACCGACTCGTTTCGACCATGCTCGACACGGCCAGGCCACGGCCGCCCGCCATCGTGCCCTGCGACCTGCACGAACTGTTGCGACGCTGCGCGCAGATGCACGACCTGCGGCGAGGCGCGGATGGTGCAGCCTGCCCTGTCCTGCTCGATCTCGGCGCGACGCAACCCGTCGTGTCCGTCGATGCGGAGCAGTGGATGCAGGTCGTCTTCAACCTGCTCAACAACGCCAGCCAGGCGGCCGGGCCGACCGGCCGGGTCGAACTCTCCACCTCCGACGATCCGCAGGCCCTGTGCATCGCCTGCTCCGACGACGGACCCGGCATCTCTCCGGCGTTCGCCGAACGCATTTTCGACCCCTTCGTCACCGGCGGCGATGGCGGGATCGGCCTCGGTCTGGCGGTCGTTCGCCAGGTTGTCGTCGCCCACCACGGAGAAATCCAGGTCGGCCGCAGCAAGTGGGGCGGCGCAAGATTCGTCGTCCGACTTCCTCGTGCGGCCGCCACTCAGACACCGGAAACTTCCCAATGAATACCGTGACCGTGCTCGTCGTCGACGACGAGGCGCATATGCGCCGAGTGCTTGAAATCATGGTGAGGCAGCTGGGCCACAACGTCGTGAGTGCGGCCGACGGTGCCCAGGCGCTGCAGGTCCTCGAGCGCGAAAAGGTCGACCTGGTGCTGACGGACCTGCGCATGCCGGTGCTCGACGGCATCGGACTGCTTTCCGGCATGGTCGACAAGGGCATCAACGTGCCGGCGATCGTGATGACCGCCCAGGGATCCGTGGCCACCGCGGTCGAAGCCATGAAGCTCGGCGCACAGGACTACCTGCTGCGGCCGTTCGATGTCGCGGTACTCGAACTCTCGATCCAGCGCGTCCTTTCGCGCGAGCAGATGCGGATCGAGAACGACTACCTGCGCGAACAGGTAGAGCGGCCGGACAAGGAGTTCTTCGGCATCAGCGGCGTCATGAAGGCGGTCTTCGAACAAGTGCGCCAGGTGGGTCCGACACGCGCCTCCGTCTTGATCACGGGAGAAACGGGCACCGGAAAGGAGCTTGCGGCGCGCGCGGTTCACCGCGCGTCCGATCGCCACGCCAGCCTCTTCGTCCCGATCAACTGCGCGGCCATGCCGGCGGACATGGTGGAGGCCGAACTCTTCGGCCACGAGCGCGGTGCGTTCACGGGCGCCGTGAAGGAGCGCATCGGCAAGTTCGAGCTGGCGTCCAAGGGCACGATCTTCCTCGACGAGATCACCGAGATGCCGATCGCGCTGCAATCCAAACTGCTTCGGGTGCTGCAGGAATCCCGCATCGAACGGCTGGGCAGCAACCGCGGCATCGACCTCGACATGCGGGTCGTGGCCGCCTGCAACCAGGATCCGCGCGAGGCGATCAAGGCGGGGACGCTGCGCGAGGATCTTTTCTACCGCCTCAACGTCTTTTCCCTGGCGCTGCCCCCGCTGCGTTCACGCATCGAAGACATCGAGGGCCTGGTCACGCACCTGGCGGCGAAGCAGGGGCGTGCAGTCGACGTGTCGCCCGACGCCTTGAACTGCCTGCGCAACTATGCATGGCCCGGCAACGTCCGCGAATTGGAAAACGTCGTGCAGCGGGCCCTGATCCTGAGTCGAGACCGCATGATCGAGCTGCGGCACCTGCCCGCGGACATGTCGACCAGTTCATCGGCGCTCGTCGTTGCCGCTGCCTCGCCTGCTCCCGGCGACCAGGCGATCGCCTCGATGTCGCTCGACCTCGCCCAGGCCACCGAGGCGCTCGAGGATCGCCTCATCGCGGAGGCACTCCGCCGCACCGACGACAACAAGCGACGCGCCGCCGCGATATTGGGAGTCAGCGAACGCACGCTCTGGTACAAGCTCGGTCGCACCAGGCATTGAGACAGGCCGTTTCGTGCTGGTCGGCTGCTTCGCCGAGTCCATGACGCAACCCGGATGCAGGCATCTCCTCACCTTGCGAATTGCCGCAACGAACGACGCAGCGCGCTGCAATATCTTGCGGGGCCTGCAAGATTGTTCACGCCTTCCGATGTTCTTTGCACGGGCGACGCACTCGATCACGCACGACTCATTTCATCCACGGCCCGCGCGCAAGACCGTCACGTCCTGAACGGGACTCGAGGAGGCTGTCGAGGCAAAGGCGCTCTCCGGATGGCCTCGATCGCACGGCGGCAGCGGCCAGGAATCGCACCACCGAGCGCGTCCTGGGCAGGCTGATGCAACGCATACGTCCTCTGGCCTGAAGCTTGCGATGAAGGGTGGGCGGCGGCACTTCGCCACTGCGCCAGGCGAGAGGAACGCGATGAATCGAAATGGAAAGCTCTTGCAGGGCGACGGCCGCTACCGCGGGGTCGACCAGTGAGTGGTGCCGTCGCGCGGGCGACCGCGTCGGATCGATTGCTCGCGAGCCCTGGCGCAGCGGCACGCGGCATGCCGTTGCACGCCCCGGTGGCCACAGGGGTGACCTTGTCGATCGTCATCCCCACCTTCAATGAGGCCGGCAACATCGGCGAATTGTTGCGTCGGATCGAGGCCTGCCTTCAAGGTGTTCGATGGGAGGTGCTCGTCGTCGATGACGATTCCACCGACGGGACCGCGGACATCGCTCTCGCGCTCGGTGTCCGCGACGCGCGCATCCGCTGCCTGCGCCGCATCGGACGCCGCGGCCTGTCCGGCGCCTGCCTGGAGGGGATGGCGGCGTCGGTGGGGAAGTACTACGCCGTCATGGACGCCGACCTTCAACATGACGAGCGGCTGCTGCCGGCGATGCTGCTTGCGTTGTCGACAGGCGAGACCGACCTCGTCGTCGGTTCACGCTATGTCGCCGGAGGCTGCGTCGAGGCCTGGAGTCCGACGCGGCTTGCCGTGTCGCGGATGGCCACGGTACTGACGCAGAGGCTCTTGAGCGTCAAGTTGAGCGACCCGATGAGCGGCTTCTTCATGATTCGACCGGAGGCGCTGCGACAAGTGGCCGATCGCTTGTCCGTCAAGGGCTTCAAGCTGCTGCTCGATCTGGTTGCATCGTCGCCGGCGCCGCTGCGCATCGTGGAACTGCCCTATCGGTTCGCCGCGCGCCGGTCCGGACAGAGCAAGCTCGACACGGGCGTGGCCTGGGCGTTCCTGATGCTCTTGATCCGGCAGTTGGCGGTTCAATTCCGCACCCGCTTCGCCAAGTTCTCGCTCATTGGCGGCTCGGGGGTGCTGGTGCAGCTTGCCGTGCTTTTTTCGTTGCAGCGCCTGTTCCTCGCCTCGTTCCCCGTGGCACAAACCGCCGCGGTGATCGTCAGCATGGTCGGCAACTTCACGCTGAACAATCGACTGACGTTCGCCGACCAGCGCTTGCGCGGATCGCGTTTCCTCGGCGGCCTTTCCCGATTCGCGGCGCTTTGCGCCGTCGGCGCCGTGGTCAACGTTGTCATTGCCGGGGCGATTCATCGCGCTGGTATCGATCGCATCTCATCTGCCGCGGCAGGAATCCTGGCGGGGGCAGCGTGCAACTACCTCACCACCTCGGCCCTCGTATGGCGCTCGTAGAAAATACTGCTCCGAGCCGACGACGCGTGGTGCCTCTGCGCGTGCCGCGCGCCTTGTCGGCGGGATGGCTGATCGCGCTCGGCGTCGTGCTCCACCTGGTATTGGCGGTGTCGGCCGAGCTGTCGCCGGACGAGGCCCACTACGCTCTCTACGGCGCGCACCCGGATTGGAGCTACTTCGACCACCCGCCCCTGGCAGGGTGGCTGCAGGCGCCGTTTGCCGCTGCGGGCGGCGCCGACCTGTTGATGCGAGTGGTGCCGATGGTCAGCTGGCTGATCACGGCGCGCATCATGATCGCGCTGTGTCGCCGCCTGCCGCTGGAGCGCGAGAGGGCGACGACCGACCCGACGCGTCTCGATCGGTGGGTCGTCCTGATGCTGCTGTTGAGCCCGTTGCTGAATCTGCTGGGCGTCGCCCTGGTGCCTGACTCGCTGCTGATGCCACTGGTGCCCGCCGTCATGTTGGCCACATGGAGCCTGCGGTCACCCGAACGAGCGTCGAACTGGCGCGCGTGGATCCTGCTGTCCGCCCTGATGGGACTGTGCGTACTTGCGAAGTACACCGGCGTCTTCATCGTGCTGGGTGCACTGCTGAGCCTGGGTGCATTTCACGGCCGCCGGTTGCTCCGCATGCCGGGTGCATGGTTGAGCGCGATCGTCGTCGTGGCCATGGCCAGCCCGATCGTTGCCTGGAACGTCGAGCATCACTGGGCTTCCATCAACTACCAGTTCGCGCATGCGGTGGGTGGTCAGGAATGGCGGATCCGATCGACCCTGCGTGCGATGGCACTGCAGCTTGCGCTGTACGGACTGCTGTTGCCGTTGGCCGTCGGACGGGCGCTGCGCGAGATCGCCCGCCTGGCGCCAAGTCCCGCATTCGCGCCTGTCGCGGAGGCGCGGACCTTGGGTCTCGCATTCGGCCTCCCGGTACTGATCGTTTTCGCCGTGATGGCGGGCGGCGGTTCGTCCTTGCCGCACTGGACCACGTGCGGGTGGGTTGCGCTCATCCCGCTGGGGGTGGCCGGCGGCATTCGGATGGGACGACGTGTCGTCGCGGCCCTGGCCCTCTGGCAGGGCTTGCTGCTCGGAGCCGTCGTCTGGCTGGTGTTGACCGGAGGGCCGGGCACCGAGTCGGGTGCGGTGGCGATATCGCAGGCGGGCGTCCGAGCCGCTGGCGCGCAACGCAATCCCGTCACTGACGTCGTAGGCTGGGAAGCCGCCGCATTGCATGGTGCAGGGCTCGCCGAGCAGCGGCGAGCCCGCGGACTGGTTGTCATGAACTGGTCGTTGGCCAGCAGGCTGGCATGGTATGCACGGCCGATGCCGGTGTTCGTGGCACCGGAACACAACGATCAGTTTCGCCTGTGGTTCGGCGCATTGGAGCCCGGGGATTCCGCCGTGGTCGTCGACTGGTCGCAGATGCCGCTGGCCGTGCCGGTCGGCGTGAATGGCTTCAGCAAATGCGTGCCGATCGGACAACTGGCGACCGACATGCACGGCCGCCAGCTCGCACACTTCAACTATTCCTTCTGCACCGGCTGGCGAACCGGGCCTGTCGACAAAACGATACGCCAGCCGGCCGGCGCCTCCGCGTAGGGGGCTTCAACGGACCCGCTCAGGCCGCCCGCCAGGCCACGTTGCCCTTGCTGAAGATCTCCTGCATCCGCTTGTCGGCGATCAGGCCGTCGACGGCGCCTTGCAGCGCGGTGGCCAGTTCGCCCGCGTTCTTCTTCACGGCGAGGCCCACGGCCCAGCCGTCGCGCGAGTTGCTCAACGTGGGCAGCGGCGTGATGACGAAGCGCGGGTCGCCGCCGAGCACGGATTCCAGCTCGGACTGCAGCCCCGCCGCTGCGGCGAATTCGCCTCGCTTGAGCGCCTGCGCAGCCTCGACGCCGTCCTTGAAGGTGGTGGTGAGCTGCTGCTTGTAGGCACCGCCGTCCGCGCCGATCATCAGCCAGCCCGCCAGCGTCTGGCCCGGTACCGCCACGCTCTTGCCGTTGAGCTGCGCCA
>Ga0302314_10020594_pt1 | contig 10901 bp, 8 predicted proteins | sample III_Palsa_N2_3_FD_200533 | JGI IMG/M metagenome (GOLD analysis project Ga0302314, IMG submission 200533) | Peat permafrost microbial communities from Stordalen Mire near Abisko, Sweden - III_Palsa_N2_3 | ecosystem: Environmental > Terrestrial > Soil > Palsa > Peat permafrost | place: Sweden... | reverse complement strand
ACCGACATCGCCGCCCTGACCACCACCCAGCTGACCGGCCTGACCTCCAGCCAGGTCGCCGGCCTGTCCACCAGCAGCCTCGCGGCGCTCTCCACGACGCAGGTTGCCTCGCTCACGACAACCCAGGTTGTGGCGCTCACTACGACGGAAGCCTCGACACTCAGCACCACGCAAGTGGCCGGGCTGACCACCACGGACCTCGCCAGCCTCAGTGCCACGCAGGTCAACAGCCTGGGCAGCACCAACCTGGGCTCGCTGACCACGACGCAGTTCGGGGCGCTGACGTCGACGCAGGTTGCCGGGTTGAACACCACCAGTGTGCTCGGCCTCACCACGACGCAGGTCGCCGCGTTCACCACAACGCAGGTGGCTGGGCTCAACACCACCGACGTCGGCGCGCTGAACACGTCGCAGGTGAGCAGCCTGACCACGACCGAGGTCGCGGCACTGACCGCCACGCAAGTTGTCGGTCTGAACACGACCAATGTGGGGCTGCTGAGCACCACGCAGCTCGGCGGCCTGAGCACGACGCAGCTTGCGGCCTTGACGGCGACGCAGGTGACCAGCCTCAACACCACCGACGTGTTCGCCATCACGACGACGCAGCTTGGCGGGCTGACCTCGACTCAGGTCGGGGCGTTGACCACGACGCTGATCGCGGCGCTGACCACCACCTCGATCACCGCTTTGTCGACCACTCAGATCCTTGGTCTGACCTCGACCGATGTCGCATCGCTGAACACGACGCAGATCGGCGGCCTGACCACGACGGAGCTCTCGGCCATGAACGCGACGCAAACCGGCGCATTTACCACGCTACAGATTGGCGCGATGACGTCGACGCAGTTGGGCATTCTCGTCTAGGCGGAGACGGCCAGGCCGGTGCGCAAGGAACCAGAACGGTGACAGATCTGCTTGCAGCCGCCCTGGAGCGGGCACGGATGCGCGACCTCAGCGCGATCGACCTGATCGCAGCGGCGGACCGGCTGGCCACCGCCGGCGAACCACGTTTGGCGGCCGCCTTGTACCGCGAGTGGATCGAGCACAATCCCGACGATCGGCTGCGCTACGCGATCAGCTTCAATCTCGGCGTGCTGCTGAGCGGTTTGGGCGACCAGCCCGGCGCGGCGGCGGCATTGGGTGAAGCGATCCGGCTGAACCCCGGCTTCCTGCCGCCCTCGATCAATCTTGGTCTGGTGCTGGAGCGGCTAGGCCGGACCGCCGATGCACTGGGCCAATGGTACGACGTGGTGAACCGGCTTGGCGACGTGAATGCCGAGACCATCGGGCACAAGACAGCGGCGCTGAAGCAGCTCGGCCGCCTTCTCGGCGCTTCGCATCTGGATAGCAATGCCGAGCAGGTGCTGCGCCACAGCCTGGAACTGGCGCCGCAGCAGCGCGATGTGCTGCAGCACTGGCTGAGCCTGCGCCAGCGGCAATGCGAGTGGCCGGTTGTGCAACCGCCGGTCGGATTCAGCCACCCGCACCTGGTCGCCGGCATGTCGCCGCTGTCGCTCGCCGCCTATACCGACGACCCGTTGTTGCAGCTTGCGGTCGCGGCCGACTATGCCCGCCACGATGTCGGCCGGCCGACGCGTTCCTTCACGGCCACGCATGCGCGGTTGCTGGATCGAGGGCATCCTGCGCGCCTGCGCATCGGCTATCTCTCCTCCGATCTGCGCGAACACGCGATCGGGCATCTGATGGCGGAGCTGTTTGAGTTGCACGACCCGGCCGGCGTGGAGATCTTCGCTTATTATTGCGGCCATCAGGTCGACGACACGCTCCACCATCACTTCAAGACCACCGCGCACGCCTGGGTGGACATCTCCGGCCTGACCGACGTGCAGGCGGCGGAGCGGATCGTCGCCGACTGCATCCATATCCTGGTCGATGTGAACGGCTACACGCACAGCGCCCGCACCGGCGTGCTGGCGATGCGGCCGGCGCCGGTGATCGTCAACTGGCTCGGCTTCCCGAATACCACCGGATCGCCGTTCCACGACTACATCATCGCCGACGACGTCATCATCCCGCCGGAGAACGAGATTTTCTACTCGGAGACGGTGAAGCGGCTGCCCTGCTACCAGCCGAACAACCGCAACCGACTTGTCGCCGATCAGGCAGGATCGCGGCAGGAGGCCGGGCTGCCCGAGGGCGCAACGGTGTTCTGCTGCTTCAACGCGGCGCACAAGATCACCCCGTTCACCTGGCGCCGCTGGATGCAGATCCTGCATGGCGTGCCGGGCAGCGTGCTCTGGCTGCTCGACGGCGTGCCGAGCACCAATGCCCGCCTGCGCGAGCATGCCACCGCACACGGCATTGCGCCGGAGCGGATCGTGTTCGCGCGGAAATTCAGCAACCCGTACCATCTGGCGCGCTACGCGCTGGCGGACCTGTTCCTCGACACCTCGCCCTATGGTGCCCACACCACAGGCTCGGACGCATTATGGATGGGCGTGCCGGTGCTGACACTGCCCGGCCGCAGCTTCGCCTCCCGCGTGTGCAGCAGCTTGACGACCGCGGCGGGCCTGCCGGATCTGGTCTGCCGCAGCAGCGACGAGTATGTCGCGCGTGCCATCGAGCTTGGCACCGATCGTGCGAAGTTCGCCACGTATCGGACGCGGCTCCTCGAGGGGCGCGACCGTTGCGTGCTGTTCGACACGCCGCGGCTCGTCTCACGGCTCGAAGGTCTGTACCGGGAGATGTGGAGCGAGGCGCTGGCGCGGTGTGTGCCACGGCCCGACCTTGCCAACCTCAGCATCTACGGCGAAATCGGCGCCGAACTGGATCGCGACGATGTGGAGATGGGCGCCGTTACCGACTACCGCGCGCTCTATGGCGCCAGGCTTGCCGAGCGCGATGCGTTCGGCATGATCCGCTCGGACGGCCGGCTTTGGCGCGGCACAACGGGATAGCTCAGCCGGCGCGCTGCGCCAGATCGGCGGCGATGCGGCGCGTCACGCCGGACCAGTCGGTGCCGAAGGTATCCTGGCGATACAGGCGCAGGGTCGGGTACCAGACGCTGTCCGCGCGGTCGAGCAGCCAGGCGAAGTGTGGGCTGGCCGGGATCATGCCCCAGGTCGGCACGCCGAGCGCGCCGGCCAGATGCAGCGGCGCGGTGCAGGAGGAGACGACAAGATCGAGCCCGGCCATGATCGCCGCCGTGTCGGAAAGGTCGGTGATCTCCGCGCCGAGATCCAGCACGTGCGCCGGCAGGGAATGGGCCGACAGGTCCTGCCGTCCCGGCCCGACCTGGAGGGCGACGAAGGTGACCCCCGGCACCTCGAACAACGGCAGCACGGCTTCGAGGCGCGGTGAGCGGAAACGGTCGCCGCGCTGGGTCGGATTGCCGGCCCAGACGATTCCGACGCGCGGTTTTTGCCCGCCGATCCGGTCGCGCCAACGCGCGGTCGCCTCGGCGCCGGCGTGCAGGTAGGGGATTGCAGCAGGCACGTTCTGTAATGTCGTGCCGAACATCAAGGGCAAACTCAGCAACGGGCAATGCACGTCGAACGGCGGCAGCGGCACGGTGTCGAGGCTGACCAGCGTGACGTCTGGCAGGTTGGCGAGCAGGCGGCGCAGCGGCGGGTGCACGGCCAGGACCACCTTGCCGCCGGCCGCCACCACACGCGGCAGATAGCGCACGTACTGGATCGCGTCGCCGAGGCCCTGTTCGGCATAGATCAGGATCGTGCGGCCATCGAGCGGCTCGCCGGCCCAGCGCGGCTGGCTGAATGTGCCGTGGATGTTGCTCAGCCACGCATAGTCCTTGAGGCGCCAGCGCCATTCGTATTCGGGCCAGCCCGCCGCCAGATCGCCCTGCGTCAGCAGCGTCTGCGCCAGGCTGAAATGCGCCTCGGCAAGACCCGGGTCGAGCGCGATCGCCTGTCGGAATTCTGCGGCGGCCTCGGCAAGCTGGCACAGCGTCTTCAGCCCGGTCGCAAGGTTGAAATGTGCCATCGCCATGTCGGGCCGGATCGCCAGTGCGCGCCGGCAGGCGATGACGGCTTCCTCCGGCTTGCCCTGTTCCAGCAGCACCGCCGCGAGGTTGGCAAAGGCGAAGTCGTAGTCGGGCTGCGAGGCAATCGCCCGATGATAGGATGCGACCGACTCCTCGAAGCGTCCTGCTTCCTTCAGGGCGACGCCGAGGTTGCAATGCGCCATGGCGAAGTCGGGGCGGAGCGCGATGGCGTGGCCGTAGGCGGCCATCGCCTCGTCGTACCTGCGCTCGTCCTGCAAGGCGACGCCGAGGTTGCAGTAGGCCTCGGCATAGCCCGGGTTGGCCGCGACGGCGTGGCGGTAGGCGGCGACGGATTCGGCCAGCCGGCGCTGCGCGTGCAGCACGAGCCCGAGGTTGTAGGCGGCTTGCGCATGCGCGGGGTGCAGCGCCAGCACGGCGCGATACAGCGCCTCGGCCGGGCCGCTCTCGCCGCCGCGGTGCCGCTCCACCGCCTCATTGAACATCTGTTCAACCAGTGACAGGGCCGGCGTCGTCTGGGGATCGGTCGCCATCTGCACCAGCCCCCTGCGGTGTTTGCGGTTCATCCGATTGTCCGAACGAGAGGGTGCCCGCGCAACGTCGACCGTGTCACGCGGCCTGCTGGCCGAGCAACCGGTCGAAATAGGCGATGGTGCGGCGCAGCCCGTCTTCCAGCGCCACCTGCGGCTCCCAGCCGAGCACGTCGCGGGCGCGGCTGATATCGGGGCAGCGTTGCAGCGGATCGTCCTGCGGCAATGGCCGATGCACGATGCGCGAGCGCGAGTTGGTCAGCGCCAGGATCCGCTCGGCCAGTTCGCGCACGCTGATCTCGTGCGGGTTGCCGATGTTGACCGGCCCGGGCGTGTCGGCGCCGGAGGCCATCATGCGCATGAACCCGTCGATCAGGTCGCTGACATAGCAGAACGAGCGCGTCTGCGAGCCGTTGCCGTACAGCGTGATGTCGTGCCCCTGCAAGGCCTGCACGATGAAGTTGGAGACGACGCGGCCGTCGTTCGGGTGCATCCGCGGGCCGTAGGTGTTGAAGATGCGCACCACCTTCACCTCCAGTTCGTGCTGGCGGTGATAGTCGAAGAACAGCGTCTCGGCGCAACGCTTGCCCTCGTCGTAGCACGCACGTGGGCCCAGCGGGTTGACGTTGCCGCGGTAGTCCTCGGTCTGCGGGCTGACTGTCGGGTCGCCGTAGACCTCGCTGGTGGAGGCCTGCAGGATGCGCGCCTTCACCCGCTTGGCCAGGCCGAGCATGTTGATGGCGCCGATCACGCTCGTCTTGGTCGTCTGTACCGGGTCGAACTGGTAATGCACCGGCGAGGCCGGACAGGCGAGGTTGTAGATCTCGTCCACCTCGACATACAGCGGGAAGGTCACGTCGTGGCGCAGCGCCTCGAAACGCGGATGCTCGATCAGATGCGCGATGTTGTCGCGGCGACCGGTGAAGTAGTTGTCGACGCACAGGACGTCGGCCCCGCGCGCCAGCAGCGTCTCGCACAGATGCGAGCCCAGGAAGCCCGCGCCGCCGGTGACCAGGATGCGTTTGCGTGCCAGCGTCATGTCGACCTTTTTGGGTGGAGCGCTGCGAGGTTTCCTGGCACGGGTGGAATGGGCCACAGGGCCGCGCCAGCGAAATGCTTGCGGCCGCGATGGTTATTTTTCGGTCAACAAGGCGGTCGCGTTCAGGGTGAGACTTGCTCCGGCAACCCCAGCAGACGTGCCGGGTTCTCCCACATGGCCAGCCGCTGCGCGGCCGCTGACAGCCCGAGTGCCTGGAAATCCTGCACCGATTGGGCTAGCGGCCGGAACGGGTACGATGTGCCGAACAGCAACTGGCGCGCGAGAAACCCGTTCGCCGCTTCAACGTAGCGGCTGCCGCCCGGCGCGAAGATATACATGTCCGGCGAGACGTAGACGTTCTCGTTGCGGAATGCGACTGCCAGCATGCCATCGATGTTCGGCCAGAACGCGTGGCAGCAGACGATCTTCAGCGTCGGGAAGGCGCGCGCGACCGTGTCCACTGCCAGCGGGTCGTTCAGGCGCAGGTCGGGCGTGGTCGGCCCGGACATCACGAACACCGGCACGCCCAGATCCGCGGCCGCCTCGTATAGCGGCATCAGCCGGTCGTCGTCGGCGCGCAGGCCGGTCGCGTAGAACCCCGGGTCGAGGTTGATGCCGGCAAGCCCCAGCGTCGCCATCGCCCGCTGCACCTCTGCCAATGCCCCGGCGCGCCCGAGTTCCAGCGGATCGACCGAGGCGACGCCGATCAGCCGGCCGCCGGACTGGCGCGCCAGCGCCGCCACCTCCTCGTTGGTCACGCGAACGGTCGGCGTGCTGCGGGCGACGACAACGGCGCGCGTGATCCCGGCCGCGTCCAGGTCCTGCACCAGCGTCGGCACGTCGCCGGCGCGGGTGAAGTGGTCGATGTCCTCCGAGCCGACGCGTCGGTTCATCCAGCGCACCGTCTCGAACTCGGGCGTGCCGGGGGTGGCGCCGAAGAACCGGTGCAGGAACGAAGGCCGGCACCGCATGTCGATGACCGGGTGGGGAAGCGGCATGGCCAGACTCCGGGCGAGGTTGCGCCAGCGTGACCTTAGGAAACCTACTTTTCAAGTATGGATTAGGGTCGCTTCAGCTCCGCAGCAATTTCACCCGCCGGCCGTCCACGCCAAGGCTGATCCGGCCTTGCTTGAGCGCCATGGCGTCGGCGCCGAACACTTCCGCCCGCCAGCCCTGCAGCGCCGGCAGATCCGGGGCGTCGTCCAGCGCCAGCCGGTCGATGTCCTCGGAACTCGCCACCAGCTTGGTCGCCACGTGATGCTGCTCGCATTTGGTCGCCAGCAACACTTTCAGCAGCGAGACCAGCGCCGGGGAGGGGCGAGGACCGTCGCGCCCGTTCGGCGCCTCCGGCAGCCGGTCGTCGGGCAATGCCTTCGCCTCCGCGATGGCCGCGAGCAGGCCGGTGCCGGATTTTCCGCGCGCGAACCCCTCGCTGACGCCGCGGGCGCGCGCCAGCGCTTCCGGCGTATCCGGCGCGGTCGCGGCGATTTCCAGCAGCGCCTCGTCCTTCAGCAGCCGCTGCCGCGGGATGTTGCTGCGTTGCGCTTCCCGCTCCCGCCACGCCGCTATCGCACGCAGCACGCCGAGCAGCCGCCGGTTGCCGGTGCGCGGCCGCAGCCGCTCCCACATCAGCTCGGGGTCGGGGCGGTAGGTCGCCGGGTCGGCCAGCGTCGCCATTTCCTCGCCCACCCACTCCAGCCGCCCGTCCTTGTCCAGCCGCTCGCGCAGCTTCTCGTAGACCCGCCGCAGATGCGTCACGTCCGCAGCGGCGTAGGTGATCTGCGCCTGCGAGAGCGGGCGTGCCGACCAGTCGCTGAACCGGTGCGCCTTGTCGATATGTGCGCCGGTCAGCGCCGAGACCAGGCTGTCGTAGCCCACCTGATCGCCGAACCCGGCCACCATCGCCGCCACCTGGCTGTCGAACAGCGGCGCCGGCACCGCGCCGAAGCGGAGGACGAAAATCTCGATGTCCTGCCGCGCCGCGTGGAACACCTTCATCACCGCGGTGTCGGCCAGCAGCGCGCCGAGCGGTGCCAGGTCGATGCCCGGCGCCTCCGCGTCGACAACCGCCACCTCCTCCTCGCCGGCGAGCTGCACGACGCACAGCTCCGGCCAGTAGGTGCGCTCGCGCATGAACTCGGTGTCCACCGTCACGAAGCTTTCGCGGCGCAAGCGTTCGCACAACGCCGCAAGCTCGCCGGTGGTGGTGATCAGGGCAGGGGGCGGGAACTCCGCCCGGGAAGGACGCGACATCCCGCGCTTCTAGCCCCCCTGCCGGCGCGCGGCAACTTGACACAGCAGCCCCGCGGGCCTTCCTTGCCGCCCCATTCCAAGCCGGGACCGCCCCCATGCACGCCTATCGCACCCACACCGCCGGCGCGCTGCGCGCTGCCGACGCCGGTTCGACCGTCCGCCTGTCCGGCTGGATCCACAGCAAGCGCGACCATGGCGGCCTGCTGTTCATCGACCTGCGCGACCATTACGGCATGACCCAGTGCGTGTTCGCCGCCGGCAGCCCGGCGCTGGCCGTGGTCGAGCGGCTGCGGGCGGAGAGCGTGATCACCGTCACCGGCCAGGTGGTGCTGCGCGAGGGCGCGACCGTGAACCCGAAGCTGCCGACCGGCGAGGTCGAGGTGCGCGCCGCCGAGGTGTCGGTGCAATCCGCCGCCGACGCGCTGCCGCTGCAGGTCGCGGGCGACGAGAAATATCCGGACGATCTGCGCCTGACCTACCGCTTCATCGACCTGCGGCGCGACAAGGTGCATCGCAACATGCTGCTGCGCGCCGGCGTCATCGCCTCGATCCGCCGCCGCATGATCGAGTCCGGCTTTACCGAATTCCAGACGCCGATCCTTACGGCGTCGTCGCCCGAGGGCGCGCGCGACTTCCTGGTGCCGGCGCGCAACCATCCCGGCAAATTCTACGCACTGCCGCAGGCGCCGCAGCAGTTCAAGCAGTTGGCCATGGTCGCCGGCTTCGACCGCTACTTCCAGATCGCCCCCTGTTTCCGCGACGAAGCCAGCCGCGCTGACCGCTCGCCCGGCGAGTTCTACCAGCTCGACTTCGAGATGAGCTTTGTCACCCAGGAAGACGTTTTCAATACCATCGAGCCGGTGATCGCCGGCGTCTTCGAGGAGTTTTCCGCCGGCCGCTCAGTCACAAAACCACCGTTCCCGCGCATCCCGTATGACGAGGCGATGCTGCTGTACGGCAGCGACAAGCCGGACCTGCGCAACCCGCTGCGCGTCACCGACGTCACCGAACACTTCGCCGGCTCCGGCTTCGGCCTGTTCGCCAAGATCGCGGCCGCGGGCGGGGTGGTGCGCGCCATCCCGGCGCCCGGCACGGGCGGCAACCCGCGCAGCTTCTTCGACAAGCTGAACGACTGGGCGCGCGAGCAAGGCGCGGGCGGCCTCGGCTACATCGTGTTCGAGGCCGATGGGGCGAAGGGGCCAATTGCCAAGAACCTGGAACCGGCGCGCGCCGAGGCGATCCGCGAAGCCTGCGGCCTCAAACCCGGCGATGCCGTGTTCTTCGCCGCCGGCAAGCGCGACGAGGCGCCAAAATTCTCCGGCGCGGTGCGTACTAAACTCGGCAACGATCTTGGCCTGATCGCCCCCGGCGAGTTCCGCTTCTGCTGGGTCACCGACTTCCCGATGTACGAACTGAACGAAGAAACCAAGCAGATCGACTTCAGCCACAACCCGTTCAGCATGCCGCAGGGCGGGCTGGAGGCGCTGAACACGCGGGACCCGCTGACCATCAAGGCGTTCCAGTACGACATCGTCTGCAACGGCATCGAGCTGTCGTCGGGTGCGATCCGCAACCACCGCCCGGACGTGATGATCCGCGCCTTCGAGATCGCCGGCTACAGCGCGGCCGACGTCGAAGCGCGGTTCGGCGGCATGCTCAACGCGTTCCGCTACGGCGCCCCGCCGCACGGCGGCTCGGCGCCGGGCATCGACCGCATCGTCATGCTGCTGGCCGACGAGCCCAACATCCGCGAGGTGATCCTGTTCCCGCTGAACCAGCAGGGCGAGGATTTGATGATGGGCGCGCCCGCCGAGATTTCGCCGGCCCGCTGGAAGGAACTGCACCTGAAACTGGACCTGCCGCCGAAGCCGCGCGGGTAGGTGGTCAACCAGCCGTCTCCCTCACCGGAGCCGGACAGACGCGGCACGTTCAGCCTCCTCCGGCCATATGCTAACGCTGTCGGCATGACAGCAAAGATCCTCACTGATGCGATGAAGCGGGTTGAGACATGGCCCGAGGCGGCGCAACGGGAGCTTGCCACGATCGCCCTGGAGATCGACGCCGCATAGACGGGCGGGGTCTATCACGCCACGCCCCAGGAGCTGGACGGGATCGACCGCGGGATACGGGCGGCGGATGCCGGTCGGTTCGCATCTGCGGATGATTTGGCAGTGCTGTTCGCCAAACACCGCCCTGCATGAAGGTTGTCTATACCGGCGCCGCCCTTCGTGATCTCGACGACATCCTGAGATACATCGCCACCGGCTTCCCGGTGGCCTATCGCCCGTTCGAAATTTGGTTGCGCGCCTCGAGCAGCGGATCGGCCGGTGGCCTGAAACTGCCCAGGCGGTTGCGGCGCGTCCCGGCGTTCGGGTCGTTCCCATGATCCGCTATCCCTATAAAATCTTCTATCGGGTCACGTCGGAGGCAGCCGAAATCCTCCACATCCACCACAGCGCGCGGCGGGAACCTGCGCAAGCGTAGCAAGCACTGAGCGTCGGACGGCGACGTTCTTGGCCGTTCGCCCACCGCCCGAGGTGCAACCGCCCGATCGTCACATGGCCCAGGTCAACGACGGCCGGCCGCTTCAAAGGTCGCGTGAACGTGCTCGGCCCCTGGCCAATTGGCGGGGAATGATCGGCGGCGAGCCGCGTCACCTCTCGTGAGGAGCGGGCCGATCCGCCTGCCCGACCTGGAGTTGTCGGCTCATGACGAGTTTTCCCGCGTGCCGCACGGCGCATAGGCTTGGCGCAATCCTGCTTCTCGGCGGCGCGACCTTTGTTGGTCTGCCGGCGGCGGTTTCGCGTGCCCAGGACACCGGCTCCGCACCCCCCGCGGCGGCCGCGGCCCCGTCCCCGGACAGCGCGGCGCCGCCCGCCGCGCCCACGTCGGTGCCGGAGAACCACACTGGCCAGCCGGCCTTTGACCCGCTGGCCGAGCGAATCCGGTATCTGCACGAGCGGCTGCGCATCACGCCGGCGCAGGAACCGCATTGGGCCAATCTGGCGCAGGTGATGCGCGACAACGCGGCGGCACTGCCGCCTCTGCTGAAAGCGCGGTTTCAGGCCGCCCAGCACGGCAAGCGCTCGACCTGCTC
>Ga0302314_10020593_pt1 | contig 10901 bp, 8 predicted proteins | sample III_Palsa_N2_3_FD_200533 | JGI IMG/M metagenome (GOLD analysis project Ga0302314, IMG submission 200533) | Peat permafrost microbial communities from Stordalen Mire near Abisko, Sweden - III_Palsa_N2_3 | ecosystem: Environmental > Terrestrial > Soil > Palsa > Peat permafrost | place: Sweden... | reverse complement strand
TCGCGCGAGTGCTTGGCAGCCTCGCGTCGGAACGCGTCGATCGTGCGGTGGTGGACGGCGCTGAGGATCCAGGCGCGCACGCTCCCCCGCAGCTGGTCGTAGCGGGCGCCACTGCGCCACAGCGACAGGAACGCCTCCTGGACGATGTCCTCGGCCATCGTGCGGCGACCGCACATGCGGTAGGCGAGCGAGAACGCCGGCCCCCCGTGGCGGTCGAACACGACCTCGAAGGCCCTGGCGTCGCCGGCCTTGACGAGCTCCATCAGGTCCTCGTCCGCGAGCGCGCGGACGTCTTGACTGGGGCGATGGCCGAAGGGTGATCGAAGCACGTGGCGGTGAAGTGTCCTCGCCGGGCGCGGGCAGCGCCGGCTGGGAGCTATACGTCGCGCCGGGTGAGTCGGATCAACGGCGCAGGAGCGCCAGAGCGCGGTTGAGCTCGAGCAGCTCGTCGAGCATCCCGGTCGCCGCGGCTGCCATCGCGTCGTCCGCCGTCAGCTCACCGTCCTCGCCGATCCGGTTGCCGACGAAGGCGATGTTGACGAGCATCTGGGCGGACACGAGGCCGAGCGCGGAGGTCACCTGCCTGAGCTGCTGGACGGCGCGGGTGCCGGCCGCGATCCCGCCGTAGGAGACGAAGCCGAGCGCTTTGTGCCTCCACTCGGCGTGCAGGAAGTCGATCGCGTTCTTGAGGGCGGCCGGATAGCCGTAGTTGTACTCGGCGGTCACGAACACGTATGCGTCGGCCGCCGCGACCGTCGCGCTCCACGCCTCCGTGTGGTCCTTGGTGTAGCGCCGCAGCCGCGGGTGGTGCGGCTCGTCGAGCAGCGGCAGGCCGAGCTCGGCGAGGTCGACGACCTCGACATCGAAGCGGCCGTCGGCTCGTGCGAGGTCGGCGAACCAGCGCGCGACCGGCAGGCCGACCCGGCCGGGCCGCGTGCTGGCGATGACGATCAGGAGCCTCGGCATGGGGCGACTCTAGCCGCTGAACGCGGCGAGCTCGTCGGCGGTCATCAAGGGATCCTCCGCCGAGCGCTGGGACTGTGCGTTGACGAGCGCACCGGGAGGCGGCGCGACCGGCCCGTGCAGCAGCGGGTCATCCGTCTCGACCATCCAGTCGTGTAGCCGGCGGCGCAGGTCGCCCAGTACCGCGGCGTAGTCCGGGTGGTCGATCAGGTTGCGTCCCTCCCCGGGGTTGAAGAACAGGTCGTGCAGCGACTCGCGTGCGACCGTTCGTCTCGCCCAGCTGCGGTCGAGATAGGCCTGCTTGCTGGGGCTGTCGTCGCAGTTGGGCAGGACCGGATACGGATAGTCGTCGAACCGGCGGATGTACTTGAAGCGCTCGGTTCGGATCGCGCGCTGCGGCTCGTAGGCGGCGTGGTAGGTCAGCTCGGCGAACACCGCAGCGCGGACCCCGGGATCCTCCCGTCCGGTCACGAGCGGGACGAGCGAGCGCCCGTGCGCCCAGCTCGGCGTCGGCACTCCCGCCACGTCACAGACCGTCGGGAACACGTCGATCTGGGAGACGAGCTGATCGTAGGCGCGCCCGCCGATGAAGCCGCCCGGGCCGCGCATGATCAGCATCACGCCGATCCCGCGATCGAGCAGGCTGGCCTTCGCGGTCGGGAACGCGAGCCCGTGATCGGTCGTGCAGATCACCAGCGTGCGCTCGTCCAGCCCGGTCTCCTGGAGCGCGTTCAGGACGCTGCCGACGCCGTGATCGAGCGAGCGGGCGCTCGCCTTGTAGGAGGCGATGTCCTCCCGGATCTCGGGCGTGTCCGGGAGGAACGGCGGCGGCAGCGAATAGACGCGGTCGCGCACCGAGCTGGGCGCGAAGAAGCTGCGGTGCGTCTCGAAGAATCCGACCGACATGAAGAACGGCTCCGGGAGATCGCTGCGGAGCGCCTCGATCGCCGCCGGCCCGACCGAGTGCACCATCGTGTCGGGGATCTTGCGGACGACGTCGTATCCGAGCTCGTGCGGATCGGCGGAGATGTGCTGCTCGCCGATCAGCTCGGAGTGATAGCCGTGCGCCATCAACACCCGGACGAGCTGGTGGTCGAGGTCGCGCAGGCGGAAGCCGCGGTGGGCGAGGCCGATCATCCCGTTCGTGTGGCAGTACTCGCCGGTCAGGAGCGCGGCGCGGCTGCCCGAGCACGACGGCGCGGCGCAGAAGGCGTTGCGGAACATCACCCCCTGGTCTGCCAGCCACTGGATGTTGGGGGTCGGGATCGCGTGGCCGTACGGCTGGACGTACCGGCCGGTGTCGTGAGAGTGGATGTAGAGGACGTTGACCGACACGGCTGATCGCCGTCACGATGGTACGCGGCAATGGGGGCCTACATAGACTCCCGGCGACGATGAGCGCCGCCGGGATGTTCGCCGCGACCTACGGCCGAGGACCGGTCGCCGAGCTCGTCGCCGGTCCGGGCTGGCTGGCGGCGATGCTCGAGGTGGAGGCGGCGCTGGCCACCGCCTGTGCCGAGGCGGGCGAGATCCCGGCCGCTGCCGCCGCGGAGATCGTCGCGGCCTGCGCGTCCGACGGTTACGACCTGGCGGAAATCGCGCGGGAGGGCGGCGAGCACGCAACGCCCGTGATCCCGCTCGTTCGCGCGCTGCGTGCCAGGGCCGGCGAGCGCGCGGCGCCGTTCGTCCACCTCGGCGCCACCAGTCAGGACGTCGTCGACACCGCGGCGATGCTGCTCGCGCGCCGCTCGCTCGATCAGATCGACGTCGACGTGGCGGCGGCCATGCGGGCCGCCGCCGGCCTGGCCGACCGTCACCGCGCGACACCGATGACCGGGAGGACTCTGCTCCAGGCGGCGCTGCCGGTCGCGTTTGGGCTGCGTGCCGCGGGCTGGGCGACCGGGCTCGACGGGGCGCGCCGCGACCTCGAGCGGGTGGCCGCCTCGTTGCCCGTGCAGTTGGGGGGCCCGGTGGGCAGCGGGCCGCCCGCGCGCGCGGCGCTGGTCGCGGTGCGACTCGGCCTCGCCGAGCCGGCCCTCCCGTGGCAGGCGATCCGGTTGGCGCCGGCCCGGCTGGCCGGCGCCCTCGGCACCCTCGCGGGGATCCTCGCCAAGATCGCGCGCGACGTCACGCTGCTCGCCCAGACGGAGGTCGGCGAGGCGGCCGAGGGCGCCGGCGCCGACCGAGGCGGCTCGAGCGCGATGGCCCACAAGCACAATCCGGTCGCCGCCATCTCAGTGCTCGCGTGCGCCAAGCGGGTGCCGGGCTTCGTGGCTACGATGCTGGCCGCGATGGAACAGGAGCACGAGCGCGCCGCCGGTGCCTGGCAGGCCGAGTGGGGGACACTCACCGACCTGCTGACGCTGACCGGATCGGCTGCCGCTTGGGGTCGCGACCTGCTCGAGCACCTGGAGGTCAACGCCCAGCGAATGCGCGCGAACCTCGAGCTGCTCGCCGCCGAGGGGGTCGAGCAGGCCCGGGCGCCCGGGGAGTACCTCGGGGCCGCGGATGAGCTGATCGACCGGGCGCTCGCGGCGCTCGGCGGGTGACGGCGGTGACACTCCACTACCGGATCGACGGGCCGCCCGGTGCGCCGCCGCTCCTGCTGGGCGGCTCGCTCGGGACGAACCTGTCGATGTGGGAGCCTCAGCTCGAGGCGCTGACCCAGTCGCACCGCGTGATCCGCTTCGACACCCGCGGCCACGGCGAGTCGCCCGCCACGCCAGGGCCGTACACCCTCGATCAGCTCGGGCGAGACGTGCAGGATCTGATGATCGAGCTCGCGATCAGTCGGGCCGACTATGTCGGGCTGTCGATCGGCGGCATGATCGGCCTCTGGCTTGCGATCAACCAGCCCCGGCAGATCCGCCGGCTGGTCGTGATCTGCAGCTCGGCGAAGGTCGACGGCGACGCCTTCCGCGCTCGGGCGGCCACCGTGCTCGAGGCGGGAACGCCGGCCGTCGTGGCGGACGCCGTCATCGAGCGGTGGTTCACGCCGGCGTTCGCGCGCGAGAATCCGGCGGTGCTCGAGCGGATGCGGGCGATGATCGCCGCGACGCCGGCGGCCGGCTACGCCGGCTGCTGTGAGGCTATCGCCGCCATGGACCTGCGTGACCGCCTGCACACGATCATCGCGCCGACGCTCGTGATCGGTGGCGCGCAAGACCCGGCGCTGCCGGCCGCCGAGCACAGCGCGCCGCTGGCACGCGCGATCCCGGATGCACGCTACGAGCTGCTCGACCCGGCCGCGCACATCGCCAGCGTGGAGCGGGCGCAGGAGGTCAACGAGCTGATCCTGTCGCACCTCGATCCCGGGGTAGGCGCGGTCCGCGAGCAGACTGACAAGTCGCGTCACGAGCAGGGGATGCGGGTCCGCCGGGAGGTGCTCGGCGACGCTCACGTCGACCGTGCGATCACGGCCACGACCGAGTTCACGGCGCCGTTCCAGGACTTCATCACGCGCGTCGCGTGGGGGGACATCTGGTCGCGCCCGGGCCTCGACCGCCGCACCCGCAGCGCGATCACGCTCGCGGCGCTGACGGCGCTCGGGCGCGAGGGCGAGCTCGAGCTGCACGTGCGCGCGGCGATCCGGAACGGGTTGAAGCCCGAGGAGATCTCCGAGGTGCTCCTGCACACCGCGATCTACGCGGGGGTGCCGGCGACCAATGCGGCGCTCGCACTCGCGCGGCGGGTGCTGACCGACGACGGCGTCCTCTAGTCCCGGCGCGCATGCCGGCTTGCACGCCCGTGCGCGAATTCCGGTCAGCACGCTGACCGCTGGCTAGGCTCACGCTATACGTTCCACACGGAAGGAGTCCAACGTGCAAGAGCTGCTGATCGCCGGACAGTGGAGGGGTGCCGCCGACGGCCGCGAATACGCGCAGACGTTCCCGTACACGGGCGAGCAGGTGGGGACCGCTGCAGCAGCCTCGCGCACCGACGCGCGCGCCGCGGTCGAGGCCGCGCATGCCGCGTTCCAGACCTGGGGGACCAGCCCGCCGGGCGAGCGCCGGGCGCTGCTCGGCAAGGCGGCGGACCTCCTGCAGGAGCGCGCCGAGGAGATCGCCGGGACGGTCACGGAGGAGACGGGTGGAGTGTTCGGCTGGGGCATGTTCAACGTTGCCCTGGCCGCTTCGATGCTGCGCGAGGCGGCGGCGCAGGCCTACTGGGTGACCGGCGAGGTGATCCCGTCCGACGTGCCCGGCAAGCTCGCGATGGCCCTGCGGCAGCCGTGCGGCGTCGTCGTCGCAATCGCTCCGTGGAACGCGCCGGTGATCCTCGGGACCCGCTCGCTCGCGACGCCACTCGCGTACGGCAACACGGTCGTGCTGAAGGCATCCGAGATCTGCCCGCGCACGCACGCGCACATCGCGCGGGCGCTGCAGGACGCGGGACTGCCTGACGGGGTCGTCAACTTCATCACCAATCAGCCGTCGGACGCGGCCGAGGTCGTCGGGGAGCTGATCGAGCACCCGCTCACGCGCAGGATCAACTTCACCGGCTCCAGCGCCGTCGGGCGGATCATCGCCGAGAAGGCCGGCCGGCACCTCAAGCGCGTGCTGCTCGAGCTCGGCGGGAAGGCGCCGCTGATCGTCCTGCCGGATGCCGACCTCGACCAGGCGGCCGCCGCGGCGACGTTCGGAGCGTTCTTCCACCAGGGCCAGATCTGCATGTCGACCGAGCGCCTGATCGTCGATCGCCGGGTGGCCGAGCCGCTCGCGACCAAGATCGTCGAGCGAGCCGCGGCGCTGCCCGTCGGCGACCCGCGCGAGCCGGCCACGGTGATCGGGCCGATGATCAACGCGGCCGCGCTCGAGCGGATCGACGGACTCGTCAAGGACGCGGTCGGCCATGGAGCGACCACGCTGACCGGCGGTGAGGCCGACGGCACCGTGTTCCCGCCGACCGTGCTGCGCGGGATCACTCCGCCGATGCGGCTGTACACCGAGGAGGTGTTCGGCCCGCTGCTGTCGATCATCGAGGTCGACTCGGCCGACGAGGCAGTGCGGATCGCCAACGACACCGAGTACGGCCTGTCGGCGGCGGTGTTCACCGCGAATGTGCCGGCGGCGCTCGAGCTCGCCCAGCGGATCGAGTCGGGGATCTGCCACATCAACGACACGACCGTCCAGGACGAGCCGCAGATGCCGTTCGGTGGCGTCAAGGCGAGCGGGTTCGGGCGCTTCGGCGGCCGGGCCGCACTCGAGGAGTTCACCGAGCTGCGCTGGATCAGCGTCCAGGAGCAGCCGCGTCAGTACCCGATCTGAGCGCCCGGTCGGCAGCCGAGCGCCCGGGCCTGCTAGCCCGGGCGCCATCGCCGGCCCTCGTCGTCGGCGGAATCGCGTCCGTTCAGATCGGCTCTGCGGTCGCGACCACGCTGTTTCATCGGATCGGGCCCGGCGGGGCGGGGCTGCTGCGCCTCGCGACGGCAAGCATCGTGCTGCTCGCGATCTGGCGCCCGCGCCTACGCGGACGCACTCGAGCGGAGCTCGGGCTGGCGGCGCTGTTCGGCGCGGTGCTGGCCGGGATGAACCTGAGCTTCTACCACGCGATTGAGCGGATTCCGCTCGGCGTCGGGGTGACGATCGAGTTCGTCGGACCGCTGACGGTCGCGGTGCTCGGCTCGCGGCGCAGGCTCGACCTGCTGTGGGTCGTGCTCGCGCTCGGCGGGATCCTCGCGCTGCTGCACGGCGACACGCACTCGCTGAACCGGCTCGGGGTCGCCCTGGCGCTCGTCGCCGGAGCGCTGTGGGGCTTCTACATCGTGATCAACGCGCGGCTCGGGCGCGCGTTCGCCGACGGCAGCGGCCTGGCGCTCGCGATGTGCGTGGCGACCGTGCTGGCGCTGCCGGTCGGCGTGGCCGAGGCCGGCGCGCGGCTCATCTCACCGCACGTGCTGCTGCTCGGCGCCGCCGTCGGAATGCTTTCGTCAGCGATCCCCTACTCGCTCGAGCTCGAAGCGCTGCGCCGGATCTCCACCGGTGTGTTCGGGGTGCTGATGAGCCTCGAGCCGGCGATGGCGGCGCTTGCCGGGTTCGTCGTGATCGGACAGTCGCTCGGCGCGCGCGAGCTGCTCGGGATCGGGCTCGTCGTCGTCGCCTCGTTCGGCGCATCGCTGGCAACCCGAGCCGGATCGGCGCGGCGCGCGTCCGAGCGCGCGCTCACGGAATCACAATGACGAGCTTCGGCGCGTTGCCGGCCGCCTGCGCCACGGCGGCGCCGATCGGGGCGACCGTCGGGTGCTGTGCCTTCAGCACGACCGCGAGCAGCATTGCCTGCCGAGCCTGTCCCTTGCCCGGTTCGTACAGCACCTCGTAGCCGGCCGGGGGCGCCGAGTGGAGGTTGCCGGTGCCGATCACGTGGACGTGGCGGTGCGCGAGCTCGACCGCGAGGCGGTGGGCAGCGCCCGGGACGGTGCCCGCGTTCAGGACCGCCACCCGCGCGGTTGGAAGGGGTTCGGGCCGCGGCTTGCGCCCGTGCCCGATCGCGCTTGACTCGAGCACGAGGTAAGCGGCGGCGGCGGCGGCGGCGAGCCCGACCACGAGCCCGACGCGGGCCCAGGACCGGCGCGAGCTGTAGCGCGCGAGCGGGACCGGGGCGGCCCCTGCGAACCGCGGGTCGCCAGGCTGGTAGGGCCCGTAGACGGCCGGTTGCTGCGCCACCAGCTGGCGGTATCCGGCGGAGGCGGTCGCGAGGTGCGTCTCGACCAGCGCCGCCCGCCCGACCGCCGCCTGTACCTGGACGCGCAGGTTCCGTACCCGCCTCCAGTTGATCAGCACCGCCAGCAGGCCCAGCGGCAGCAGCACGATCGTCACCAGCCCGCCGACGCGGCCGATCGACTGGACGACCGGCGTCGTCACCGTCGGCGCCTTCTGTGCTGGGACCGAGAAGGCCTTCAGGATCACATGCGTGGGCGTCTTCTTGACTCTGGAGACGGGTTCCGTCTGCTCGGCGATCGCCAGCAGCTCGCCGTTGCCGACCGCGTCGGTGAGCGTGTTGTGGACCCAGTAGACCGCGCCGTACTGGCGCCACGCGATCGTCTCCAGGTGCGAGCCGTCGTAGAAGAGGTCGTAGGTTCGCGTGCCGACGTGCAGCGTCTGGTCGGGGTGGTGGAACAGCGGCGCGCCGGTCCACGTGGTGCCCTGCACGTCGTAGTACTGGCCGAGGTCGCCGTTGGAGAACACCTCGACATAGATCGGATACGCGTCGCCGTCGGGGGCGTGGATCAGGTAGCTGCGGATGCAGGCCTGCACGAGCTGCGTGCACTGCGTGGCGACCGGGATCGCGCTGCCTGCCAGGTCCTGGACCTTCGGGAACTCGGCGGTGAACTGGAGATTCGCCGCCGCGGCCTTCTCGGCGGCGACGGTTGACGCAAGCGTCGGCGTCAGCGGCAGGCGCGCGAGAGCTTTGGCGTGGCTGACCTTGTGGCCGATCTTCGCGACCGACCGGCTCGGGGTGACGTCGCGACCGTGCAGGAAGTTGTTGACGCTCTGCTTGATCTGCTGCGGGGTGGCGGTCAGGTCGGCCGTTGGGCACGTCACCCCGCTGCAGGGGTCGCTCGCGAACGCGACCTGTCGGACTCGCAGCCCCGCCGCGCTGACCAGCAGCCCGGCGAGGTGGAGGATCGCGGTGTTGCTGCGCAGTCCCGGGTCGGTCTGGACCGTCTCGCCGAAGATCTTCTCGAACCTGCCGATGTTCCCTGACAGCTCGGGGCCATACTGCTGCTTGACGGCGAGCAGGAAGCTCTGGTCCCGCGCATCGCGGACCTGTGAGGTGTCGGTGTGGCGGTAGGAGACGAATTCCTCGGCCTCGCCCCCGTTCAGGCATTGGTATCCCGGCTGCAGGTCGACGTTCTGGTACTGGTCGCCGCCGTCGGCGTTGTTGTGGTAGTAGCGCTCGTCGATCGTGTCGTAGACGCAGCCGAGCGTGTTGATCGCGTTCTCGAACTGGGTGAACGTGGTCGCGATCACGTGGGTGACCGACAGCCCAGTGACCTGCTTGATCGTGTTCAGGAGCGTCGTCGTCCCGTACGTGTACGCCGAGTTGAGCCGGTTCGTGTACGTCGCGCCGTCAGGCTCGGTGATCGTGACCCATAGCTCGCGCGGGATCGACATCATCGAGATCCACGGCTTGCTCGGGTCGATCCGGATCAGCAGCATCTCGTTGGCGAGATTTGGGACGAACGCGTTGTAGTACTTGAACATCCCCTTGCCGGGCGTGCGGGCGTCGTCGCCGATCATCAGCAGGGTCTCGGGCTGGCCGTAGACGTCCGCTGCGAGGACGTGCCTGTCGACCTTCAGCGGCTTGGTGATGTCGAGGTCCTGAACGACCGTGTGCACCTGCTCGAGCACGGCCACCGCGGTCGCCCCGCCGCTCGCGAGGATCACCAGCAGGCAGCCCAGCAGCACCCGCCACGTGAAGCGCCAGCGGGGCGGCGGCGCGTTCGCTTCGAGCAACGGAAACGACCCGGGCGGCCAGCTACGATCGGCGTCGCCGCGGTCGGCTGGGGAGCCCTGGCTTACCTGCTCTGGGATCGGTGGCCCGGGCGGCACAGGCGGCGTGGCTACGGGCGAACTCATGAAGACGTCGACGAATATTACGGCGGGCCGATGATGCCGCCAGAGTCCGAACGCGCCGTGCTGCTCGACTTCGACGGCACGCTCGCGATCAGGGACGGTCTCTGGGGCGCGTGTGTGTTCGAGGTGCTCGGCGAGCTCGCTCCCGGCCACGCGGCGACGCTCGAGGCGATTCGCGCGGGTCTGCGCGACGGCTTCCCCTGGCACCGCGCGGGCGAGCCGCATCCGCAGCTGAGCGATCCGGAGGCCTGGTGGGCGCCGATCCTGGACCTGATCGCTGCGGCGCTCACGGGCGCCGGGGTCGAGCTCGAGCTCGCCCGCCACGTCGCCGTCGCGACGCGCGCGCGGTTCGTCGACCCGGCGCTCGGCTGGCGGCTGTTCGACGACACGCTGCCCGCGCTCCACCGGCTGCGCGCCGGTGGCTGGCGGTGCGCGGTGCTCTCCAACCACGTGCCGGAACTGCCGGCGCTGGTCGCCGGACTCGGGCTTGCCGAGCACTTCGACGTCGTGCTCAGCTCGGCGACGATCGGCTACGAGAAGCCGCACCCCGAGGCGTTCCGGTTGGCGCTCGAGGCGGTCGGTCATCCACGTCAGGTCTGGATGATCGGCGACAACCCCGTGGCCGATGTCGGCGGCGCCGAAGCGGCGGGGCTACGCGCGATCCTCGTGCGGCGCGAAGATGGAGAGGCACAGCTGCGCGCGGCCGACCTGACGGAGGCGGTCACGATCGTTCTCGGCGAGGCCGGGCGGAGTGCCGCGTGAAACGTCGGCGAGCGGCCGTTCGACGTATGTACAATTCCGCGCCGAAGGTCGACGTAGGGGATCGACCGGACGCCCAGCCGATGCCATCCGACGTCAGCACGCGAATCCCCTAGCCGTCCTTGCTCGCGAACCGGCACCCGACCGCCTATCGCCTGCTCGCGGCCGTACTCGTGCTGCTCGGGTGCGCGACGCTGGCCGCGGGGACCGCGCGGGCAGGTGACCTGATCGTTCTCGACGGCGATACCCAGCCGTTGTCCGGGAGCGTCGCGTACGACGTCGTCTACATCGACGGCGACCTGCAACTGACCGGGAACACGCAGATCGCGGCCAGCTCGATCTACATCGGTCCCGACGCCAACCTGGACACCTGTTACGTGGCCGCCCCGACCGGCGGCAACGACGCCTGCACGGCCGGGCGGTCGCTGACGATGCAGGCGAGCGGAGCCGTGATCGTCTCGAACCAGATCAACCTTCAGGCAGCGAGCGGGACCTCCGGGCCGGGCGGGAGCCTGAACATCAGCGGCAATCCGGTTGCGGTCGGGAACATCAACACCGACGGCTCGGGTGGCTCGACGTCGGGCCAGGTCTCGATCACCTCCG
>Ga0302314_10020591_pt1 | contig 10902 bp, 9 predicted proteins | sample III_Palsa_N2_3_FD_200533 | JGI IMG/M metagenome (GOLD analysis project Ga0302314, IMG submission 200533) | Peat permafrost microbial communities from Stordalen Mire near Abisko, Sweden - III_Palsa_N2_3 | ecosystem: Environmental > Terrestrial > Soil > Palsa > Peat permafrost | place: Sweden... | reverse complement strand
TGACCATTACATTACCAAGCCATTTCACCTGCGAGAATTCGCGGCTCGCCTGCGTGCCATGGCGAGAAGGACAAGCATCTCGTTGATTAAACCTAGAGAGCCGATAAATGTTGGTATATTTTATCTCGACCTCGATAAAAGAACCGTTAAAAAAAGCGGCCGCGAAATTCACCTCACCACAACCGAGTTCAACCTGCTCTATCAATTGATGGCGAATACCGGTCAACCTGTTCTCCACTCCACATTGCTCGACCTCATTTGGGGACAGCACGGTGCCAAGGAACTGGGATACCTGCGTATATATATCTCGCAACTGCGAAAGAAAATTGAAACCGTGCCGTCACACCCACGATTTCTGCTGACATATATGAGCATCGGCTATATATTCGCCGACCCAGCCGCTAAACATCTGCATACTCTTGACCCAACAAGAAACGATCATGGGCATCATAGGGCGGTTTCGTAAATATTCTCTCTCGACCAAGTTTTCCATCTAAGGGATTGCCTCGCGTCCCACAGCCAGATTGAGTTGGCTCGCGGCCGTCAGGTAGGAGCCGACCAGTTGCAGGTAGGCGAGTTGAACAACGCGATAATCGCTTTGCGCATTCAAAAAATCCATCAGCGAGGCTCCTCCACGTTGATACGCATAAGTGACCGTGTCGCGCACCCGCGTTGCCTGGTCTTTATATTTATCGTGATAAGGCGTGAGCAGAGCAATGTTGCTCCGGACCTCCTCATAAGCGGAGTCCACATCGCTGAACACCTGAGCCCGAGCGGCATCGGTCAACTGCACGCTATGATCGATGTCGATCAAAGTTCGTGCCTTCTCCCCCTGATTGCGATCGAAGATGCGTAGAGGGATGCTGACGTTTAGACCAAGCGTTTCGTGGTCATAGGGATTGCTAAAGGAAGGATTATAGGTAAACCACACGCCGAACGTCGGATCGGTCGAGCCATTCGCCACGGCCAGCTTGTGGTTCGTCTTCGACTGCTCAATGGTCTGCACAGCGGCTCTCAGGTCGGGCCGCGCATCGAGTGCGGCCTGATGAAAATCATCCAGAGGCTTCAGTTCGGCGGAGTAGTCGAATGGTCCGCTTACATCGAATTGGTCCACCGGTGTCCGGTCGTCCAGTAGCTGTAACAACTGGATCTTCTGCGTGCGCAGGTTTACGATGGCCGTCTCAATCTCGGACTCATATTGCACCCGCAGTAACTCGATCCGGTCGAGATCGACCTGTGCAAGATCGCCATCTTTGAACCGCGCACGGCTTATCTCAATGATCTTGTCATAGTAGTCAAGATCGGCGCGCGCCAACTCCAGTACTGCCTTGGCCTCCAGCGTCTGCACAAAGGCTGAACGCAGACTGAAGATCATATTGCGCTCCAGGTCCTCATGCAGCGACCCGCCGATCTGCGTAGCTTCCTTCGCGCTCTCTAAACGCAACTCCCGCTTGTGCTCGCGTTCGTGCAGATAGCTGAAGTTGGGTTGTAGCTGTACGCCTGACAAGGGCCGCCAAACACCTTGATACCGTGCAAGCTGAGCGCCGTCCTCTCCCAGGGTGAACTGCGGATTGGGACGGAGATAAGCCGTGACCTCTTCATCTTTCAACTCATCGACGCCAATCTGGTCTGCCTTCAGCACAGGGTTTACCGCTTCGAACTTCGCTTTTACCTGGTCCCAGGTAAGCGCCTGCTGCACAGCTTGCGCAAGCAATTTCCCGGTAAACGATCCACTCCAAATTAAGGCAGCCGCTACGACAACACACGCGCGCAACAACGATTTGCTAAAAATCATAAAGCACCTCAAATGGCATTCATCTGCGCGCGCGCATCGCGAACGATCGTTGTAAACCTGCGGGCAAGCTCATAAATCCACTGTTTCTGGCGCGTCTGCAGCGCTTCCTTCGGAGTCAGTTCCGATCTGATCCCCAACGCCGAAGCACCCGCGAAGATGAAATTTTGCGCAGTCACCTGATTCACCCCTCCGGAGGCGATCAGCGATATCTGGGGCAACGGCACCTTCAACGATCGAATGTAAGCGTCACCGCCAACTGTCCCACAGGGGAATATTTTCACCAGGTCGGCTCCCGCCTTCCACGCAGCAATCACCTCGCTTGGAGTGAGCGCTCCCGGGATAGCGACCACATTATTTTTTAATGTGAATTCCAGCACCTCTGGAACAAGTCCTGGGCTGGTAATAAAGCGGGCTCCGGCATCGAGGCAGCGTTGCGCCGTATCTTCGTCGAGCACTGTTCCCGCTCCTACGATGAAGTCAGGATATTGCTTTGTGAGCTGTGAAATGACTTCGACGGCCCCGGGCACCGTCATCGTTATCTCTACAATTGGAATACCCGCTTCGTACACCGTTTCCGCGGCAAAGAGCGCCAGCTCTGCGCTGGGGACACGCACCCCCGCGAGGATCCCAACTTCTTCGATGCGGGCGCGGACTTGTTCTCTATTCATGAAACTGGCCTCTTCGGTTTACTTCCAACGGCGGTATTTGCTGCAATTACATTTCTCCAAGGACCGCTTCTCCTACCGGAAGTGTGTCCCCTTCTCGTGCGATCCATACATAGAATGTAGGCAATAAAAATATGCTCAAAATCAAATCGGAGATCAGGCCTCCCACGATGACGATCGCGAAGGGACGCTGTGAATCCGATCCGATATTGTGCGATAGCGCCGCCGGCAAGAGGCCGAGCGTTGCCACCAGCATGGTCATCATGATCGGACGAAGCCGCAGCACCGCGCCCTCGACGGCTGAATCCGAAATTGTGTTGCCACGTGCCCGCAATTGGTTGATGTATTCGACCATGATGACTCCGGTCTGCACGGAAACACCAAACAGCGCCAGCATTCCCACACCCGAAGAAACACTTAGATAAGTGCCTGTAATCAACAGGGCGAGCAGGCCTCCAATGCGGGCCAGGCCGACGTTCAAGAGAATCAGCAGTGCCCACTTGTAGGAGCGAAACATCGTGAAGAGGATGATGAAGATAATAAGAATAGTTATCGGAACAATGAGCGCAAGGCGCGCCTCGGCGCGCTTTTCACTCTCATACTCACCCGACCAATCCACCCAATAGCCACGCGGCAGGTTTACCTTTTCCTTGATCTGCTTGATCGCATCTTCCACCGTGGACCCTAAATCCCGGCCTCTAACATTAAAGGTGACTGCTATATACCGGGTATTGCCTTCACGATAGATGTCGTAAGCCCCGTCCCGTATCTCAGATGTGCACAGTTGCGCCAACGAAACACGCTCTCCGGAAGGAGACAGTAGACGGATATTGCTGATGGCTTGTTGATTATCGCGGAATTGTCCCTGGTAGCGTACAACCACGTTGTACCGTTGCTCGTCGATCAACACCTGGCTTACAGCATTTCCCCCCACAGCAGTTTGTACGGCATCCTGTATATCCGCCATGTTGATCCCAAATCGAGCTGCCAGTTGCCGGTCGATGGAAACGTCAAGGTTCGGCTGGCCAAAGTCGCGTAGCAGCTTTACGTCGTGCATACCAGGAATGGCAGCCATGACAGACGCAACCTCTTCGCCCTTCTGCTCAAGGACGGTAAGGTCATTTCCAAAGATCTTTAGTGCCAGAGAGCCTTTGGTCCCGGTCATCGTCTCTCCGACGTTGTCCTCAATCGGCTGCGAGAAGTTCCAAATCGCTCCCGGATACTTTTGCACTGCTAGGTTCATCGCGGCGATCAGTTCCTCTTTGCTCTCATGAAACACGGGCCGCCACTGGTCATGCGGCTTCAAGTCAACAAAATACTCCGTGTTTCCGAAACCGCCCGTGTCGGTTCCGTCATCGGGCCTGCCGGCCTGCGACACAACCGTCTTCACCTCCGGGAACTCTGCGAGTACTAAGCGTTCCTTGGCGGCAAAATCTTCCCCTTCCGTAAGGCTGGTGCTATTGGCCAGGGTGCCGCGCGCCCAAATAGCGCCTTCATCGAGATGCGGCAGAAATTCCGCTCCGATAACTCCCCCGAATCCCAGGTAGATCGTTCCGGCAAGAGAAAGCGCAGCCACAGCGACAACGACCCAGCGATGAGCGATCGCCCAGCGCAACTGCTTCCTGTACCCGGCCGTCAGAAACTCCATGACTCGGTTGCGCCGTTCCTTAAGCCCGTTGCGAAAGAATATATTTGCCAGCACGGGCACAATAAAGATGGAGAACAACATCGCGCCCAGCAGCGCAAATGCGACCGTCCAGGCCATCGGTCTGAATAGCCGTCCTTCCACGCGTTGCAGAGTAAAGATCGGCATGTAAGCGGTGATGATGATGGCGATCGCATAAAACACCGGCCGTTGCACTTCGTGGCAGGCCTCGCGGATAATCTCGCCTGTGCTCTTCATTGGTTCATTGGGATTTCGTTCGCGGACATGAGCCAAGTGCCGAATGATGTTCTCCATCATCACCACCGCCCCATCCACGACCATGCCAAAATCCAGGGCTCCCAGAGAGAGTAGGTTGGCAGGAATATGGCTCGTGTCCAGGCAGATCGACGCAAACAACAGAGAAAACGGTATCGTTAGCGCCACGATCAGGGCGGCCCGGGCATTGAGAAGAAATAGCAGAAGAATGATGGTCACTAGGACCATACCTTCTGTGAGATTGTGCATCACCGTATGCAGGGTAAAGTGCAGCAGATCGCTGCGGTCCAACATTGGGACCACCTTCACCCCAGGCGGCAACAGTCCGTTGTTAAGTTCGTCGACCTTTTTATGAATAGCGTCGAGCGTAGGTTGTTCCTCGGCGCCTTTACGCATCAACACGCCGCCCTGGATAACATCGGGCTCGTCGATGATGTGGCCGTCCTCCATGTGGTTGGCCCTGGCCATGTGGCCTAACCGGATCATCGGCCCCTGCTCCACCTCGGCAATATCTTTCACGCGCAGCGCAGTCCCGTTTTTTGTCGTCAGAACGGTATTCTCAATGTCCTGCACGCTCTTGTAGAGCCCCAGCGCACGGACGTTCATCTGCTGCATACCAAGCTCGACGAAGCTCCCGCCGGCATTGTTATTGTTGTTCGCCAGCTGCTGTTCCACTTGGCCGATGCTTAGCCCATACGACACGAGCTTGTTCGGGTCTACCCTTACCTGGTACTCCCGTACCGTCCCGCCGAAGTCGGAAACGTCCACTACATTCAGAACAGATTTAAACTCTTTGAGCAGCACCCAGTCCTCGATCGCCCTCAGCTGCATCAGGTCGTACCGCGGGTCTGTGCTTTGTATCGTGTACCAATAGATCTGGCCTGTGGTGCTCCAATCTGTGCCGATTTGTGGTTGCAGGTTTTGCCCGGTAGGCAGATCTACTTGGGTCAGCCGTTCCAGCACTTTCTGCCGGTTCCAATCGTTCTCGGAGCTGTCGTCGAAGATCATGATCACAAATGACAGCCCGAAGATGGACTCTGACCGCAAGAAGGTCATGTGCGGCATCCCGGCCATCTGTACTTCAATGGGAATCGTTACCTGCTGTTCCACCTCTTCCGCGGATCGCCCCGGCCACTGCGTAATTACAGTTACATAGTTGTCCGCAATATCCGGATAAGCTTCCACAGGCAACTGATGAAACGAGATTGCTCCCCACGCAGCCAGTAGCAGCGCAATCGCAAGCACGACAAAGCGATTGTTCAGAGCGAAATCTACAAGAGCGCGGATCATACTGTCTCCCTCAGGTCCTTTCAGCGGTTACTGGGTGTCGATTGTGTTTTGCAACACCAGTGGATTGACCACCACCTGTTGACCGACCGGAATGCCCGATTTGATCTCCTGCATATTCCCCGGCAAAAGGTCTCCGCCGACGACCATAACCCTCTTGAATGCCTTGTTGGACACCGGTACATAGACCCAGTCGCGGTCGTGCAAATGCAGGATCGCCGAGGCCGGTACGGCAGCATACTTCTGCTCTGTCTTCCCTTGGAAGGTGGCTGTTACGAACATCCCTACCTTCATAATCCCTGGATTGGCTACCTCAATACGTACTTTGCCTGTGCGAATACTCGGATCGAGTATCGGCAGAATATTGTCGACAGTTCCCTTGAACACGCGGCCCGGATAGGCATTCAAAGTAACCTCCGCTGGGTCGCCGACATGAACGCTGGCCAGATCGTTCTCATACACATCGCAGACGATCCACACCGTCGAAAGGTCGGAGATAGTAAAAGGACTCGTCCCCAGGCTCTGTATGCCGGCCGCGTTTGTCACCTCCTGATCGGTGATTACTCCGGAGACTGGTGCACTGATATCGACCATTCCGCTAGGATGGTCGGTATCGCTGCCCAGCAGTCGAAGATGTTCCGCTGCCGTGTCCATAGTCACCTTCGCCTTCTCCTCGGTATCTTTGGCGATTTCAAGATCGGCGACCGCAATGGCTCCATGTTGAATCAGGTCCTGGGCGCGGTCCCACTGTGCCTTCGCCAGTACCTCGTCGGATACCGCCATCTGGTAATTCGCAAACGCGCCGGAGATATCGTCGCTGCGCAGACGAAGCAGCAGTTGGCCTTTCTTCACCACATCCCCAAGCCGCGCATAAATGCCCACAATGCGGCCAGATGCCAGTGAAATCACAGGAACGGTGCGGGCAATATCCGGATTTACCGTGCCTGTAACAGCCAGTTGCGCCGCTGCTCGATGCTCCACTGCGGCAACCAGCGGGAACTGTTCTGGGTGGTCTGCGGTAAACTCCTGCGCTTCAAAGGCCTGGGTCACCTTGGCCGCTGGTGGCAGCCCTGCCGCAGGATCTGGAGTCCCGGAATGGCAGCCAACCATAATCAGTAAGGATGACAGCCCGATAAGTCGTAGTCTTTCTATTTTACTTTTCATAAAATATCCCATCGACAGCGACTGCATTTTTCCCGACCCATAAATCGGGGCGAGGTTTACCCCAGAGCTGATCTCCAGAGCAGGCACTCTGAAGATCAGCTCGTTCGGGCAACATATCTGCCCAACGAAAATAAGCTGTTAGCCGAATATGCAACTGTCCGGCCATCAAACGATCCACCCAAACGTAAACAACCTTGCCGTAACAATCCCGGAAAATGTTCGTAAATATTCCGTAAAAGTCGAAGGTTTACTGGATAGACATTTGTAGCTGACCCGACTTAGAACCTCACCATAATGGCCTCGGTGAACGCGGCTTGACCCCTGCGAAGGTCTGGGAACCACACGTTGTTGACTGCCTGGGCACCGGTCTGGCCTCCGCATGCTGCCTCCGCCGAGGTCAGATTTCCATAGCCATAGCCGGAGCTTACGCCCCCGCCGAGTGCGCTCGTGCTGCTGCAAACGTAGTCCGCCGGGGAGCCGTTGTTACCTCCAGGAGGAGTAATCCCGCCATGCCCAGTCCAGTACGGCACGCTTGCATGACGGTAGCCCAACTCGGTACGGAAGGTGATGAATTGGCTCGGCATGTAATCGAAGGTTCCGGTTGTGTCCCATGCCGTGTACGAATTGCCCGGGTTTTCCGTGAAGTAGGGGGTTCCGCTGGTGGCTGTCGCGCCGTTGATCGGCGGTAACAAAGTAAGGTAGCGTCCAGGATTGCTCATTTGGCCGCCGCCCAGGGTAAAGGCGTACTTGTCCTTGGCCCACCACACGCGGTTATAGAACATGTAGCCGATGAAATACTGCTTGTAGGCCGTTCCACCGCCGGCCGATGCGGGTGCGGCCTTATCTCCATGGCAGGCAACGTTCGTGCCTGCATCTACGGGATTGGTGCCTACCCCTGTTTCGCAACCGGCATCCGCCGTAAAGGTAAAGGCGGCTTTGTCGATATAGTGCTCTTTGCTGTCGTAGTACTTTACCTGGATGCTGTCGTCCGTGTGATAACGATGACGGTATGGGACCCCCAATGCATCTTCACCCATGCCGTAGTTATTCAGGACGATGTCGAACCAATCCTTATGGCGCCAGAGAATCTGTCCACCCAGTCCTGGCTTTCCGTTATACCTGCCATAGGTCTGCCAGCCATTGATGATCCATGGTTCGATCTTTAGATGAGAAGTGGGAAAGTATTGCCCGCGCAGGCCGGTAAAGAACCACGGCGTATTGGAGGACACATAAGATGGCTGATAGGTCCAGTTGTCCGCGTTATAGTAGCTGAACAACCCGATGTAGGCGTCTACATTGATTCCATGCGCCTTGTCCCAATGATATCCGCCCCACGCCTCAGAGACATACTTGTAGGCATCGGCAAGGTCCCATTGGCCGCGGCTATAGCTCGCGTCATTGCGTGGCGTGGTCGTGGCAAACTCACCGAACATGGTCAGGAACCTGCCCCGAACATTGTCGATGCGGATATCCCCGCCGAAACTCAACTGCTCCACTTGGAACTCCTGCGAGCGGAAGGACTCCGTCGATCCACCCATCGTATCGTCCTCGGGGTGGTTGAAGTCGAAGATGTAGTTGACGTCCGCGCGAAACTCCGGCACGAAATATTTCGTTGCCATGGGTGTGTCGACCACGCGGCCATTTGAATTCAGCCACGTCCAGTCAGCATCGCTGAACGGCGCGGTCTGCGTGGTCGTCTCAGCGCCCAACTCTTTTGTCGTCGGTGCGGCTGCCTTCTGTGCGGCCTCAAGTTGAGCGACGCGTGCTTTTAGTGAATCCAATTCGCTCTGCTGGGGAGCGGCTTCCGGAGAACTTGCAGGTTGTGCTGCGTTGGCTGCGCCTGGGTCCACCCCCGGCTTCAGCTCTGCAACGAGAAGAGGTTGCGGAACGGCCGTCGCGGCTACTTGGGCATTGCTCGCTATCGGAAGCGCCGCTGCAATGAAGATGGCTGAAATCCATACCCTAATATTGTTATTCATCTACAAAGCCTCTCTTGGTAAGAAGATTGGGTCGCCCCGTTGAAAATTGGCACACTGCATCGACTGCGCACTCTCCATGGAGCGCGCATGACGAAACGGATGAAAGGGCCCTGTTTACGATGTCCCTGCGCCAAAAACACATACCCTCGCGCCTCGGAACTTATTTTTATGCTTCTTATATGTCGGTATTCAGAACCATTCCTCCTGCAATTTGAGTGGAATGAATCGACTGTAAAATGGATGAAATAAGGAACTCATAAGGATTCCATAGAAATTGTGCAGGCAATATTATTCTTCGCTGCGCCGCTATTCAGTGCATACTGTGACAATGATCTATGTGCTCTCCTCGGCCGCAGACGTTCTCGCCTTACCGCAACGATGATTTCGCTCACTCTTCTCTGTATCGTGCTCTTTGCCGGCACCCATGTCGACGACCTGCTTCTCCTGCTTAGTTACTTCGCAGATCGCATAATTCCCCGAAGCGCCATCGTTGCAGGGCAATATATTGGCGTCTCAATTCTTTTGCTGGGCTGTCTTCTAGCTTCGGAGATCACAGTATTTCTTCCTCCTCTCTATCTGCGCCTCTTAGGATTTGCCCCCTTGGCGATAGGCCTCACCAAAGTACCGGCCTTATTTCGTGGCCCTTCCGCCGATGCGAGCCAAGTTCCTCCGGCGTCCACACACGGCCGCCACATGGCTGGCGTCGCTATGTTGACGTTATCCAGCGGCGGAGACAACATAGGGGCCTACCTGCCGTTCTTCGCTACTCATCCTCCCAGAGCGCGCCTCGTCATCATCGTGGTCTTTCTTCTCATGACGGCGCTATGGTGCCTCGCGGCCCGTTGGCTGGCCCACCACAGACTCCTGCAGCCGGCAATTCGACGGTGGGGCTCCCGGCTATTGCCCGTAGTGCTGATCGCACTGGGTATTCGGATCCTCTTCCCGGGACAATACGGCTTTATCCTATTCTCGCCAGATTTCATGAAATCGAAAATTTGGATTACCATGAGCGCCGGAATAAAGTACGCCGCGTGGCGCCACTGAGTGACGCTGTACGGCAGAATAAACGCCACCGCTGGGAGCGGGGTCCGTGATGATTGTGAAAGCAGCAGTATCCATGGGACACCCCGCGTATGTTCTAGGTGATGCACGTGCCCGTAGATAAGGTAGATAAGTTAGAGGAAAGAGACATTCCCTCAGCCGCTCTGGCACAGACGGGTTTGCCTGTGGAGAAATTGTGTTCTGAAAGTGTTTGGCCGCAGGATGGCGACCTGGGTTCGCTGAACGCGCCCATGGGCGTGGCCGTTGACCTGAACGGCAGCATCTGGACCGTCAACTCCGGCGATAACACAGTTAGCCAGTTCATCGGCCTGGGCAGTCCGACGGTTATACCCCTCAGTGCGCTCGCGGGCCCATAATCTTACGGCGAATGCGCACACGATTGAGTAACGAGGAGACCGCGAAGGCTCCGCCGGCCAGGCCGGAGAGCACAAGGGTGGGGTTCTCTGGCGAGTCGTCGCAGCCGCCGATCTGGGCGTACGCAGGTCGCGCGCCGAGTAGAGAGAGTGTCAACGTTGCAAGAAGAAGTGTCTTTTTCATGGTTGGCCTGATGTGTAATTTGGGGTATGGGTTCAACAGCTAGCGTAAAGGGTTTCACCGCAGGACGGTGAAGTACTCTGCGATGTCGAGGGTTGCGGAGTAAGCGGCGGCGCCCAGGAATGCCACCCATGCAATGACATAGATTGCCGTTGAGACTCGTGATGGATCGACCGGAGCACAGTAGAGGAACATCGTTCCTGCTGCTCTGTAGCCGAGGATGGACTGGCAGGCCGCGGTCCAGGCTGACATCGTCGTGGTCGCGCAGGGGAGCGACGCATAGCGCATCTGAACGCCCAGCGGGATGCTGATCGCAAGGGTCAGCAGGAAAAGAGTTGCCGTTCTTCGACTCATGTCTTTAGGCTCTTTCGATGATCTTACTTTGGGTTGATAACGATGGCGTTCGGTGCCGTCACATCTGTTGTAATCTGCGTCACGAAGCTCCCCGCGCTGCTGAGTTCCGCAACACTGTTACCGGTGGAGTTCGCCACCCAC
>Ga0302314_10020590_pt1 | contig 10902 bp, 11 predicted proteins | sample III_Palsa_N2_3_FD_200533 | JGI IMG/M metagenome (GOLD analysis project Ga0302314, IMG submission 200533) | Peat permafrost microbial communities from Stordalen Mire near Abisko, Sweden - III_Palsa_N2_3 | ecosystem: Environmental > Terrestrial > Soil > Palsa > Peat permafrost | place: Sweden... | reverse complement strand
GGGTTGGCCGTGAAGTAGTGGTGCGTTTCCCCGCTCGTCTCCGGCCCCCGGGCCGCCGGCTCCCGGTCGACCGGGCGCGGCTGTGACTCGCGGGGGTTAGTCAACGGGCTACGGGCTGCGCGGCCGCGGCCGCGGCGTCGTCGGCGGCCAGGGCCGGGGTGATGTACGTGCGCATCATCCACCGCTCCACGAAGAACGTCATCACCGGAACGGTCCCGGCCAGCAGCAGGATCACCGTGTGCCTGGTCGGCAGCTTCAGCTTCTGGGCCAGGATGTAGGCGAAGATGATGTACACGATGTACAGGAAGCCGTGGATGGTGCCGATGTCGTTGACGATGAACGCGTTGTGCGCGGCGATCTGCATCGGGATGCCGACGAAGCAGACCACGATGATCAGGACGCCGGTGATGTAGGCCATCACCCGGTAGCGCAGCACTGCCGCATGCATGTGGTTCTGTGTCCCTTCCTGGACGGTGCGCGTCGTCGTCGACCAGCCGGCGTCAGCCGCCGTCAGCCGCCGTAGTAGCCGCGCCACCTGGTGGTGCTCTTCACCTCGGAGTTGAGCCGGTCGAGGTAGGCGTTGTAGCTGCCGAGGTCGTCGTCGTCCGCGTCGTCGGCGGGCCGGTCGATCTGCCGAGTGCCGATGCCGTCGGGCAGCACCGGCCCGGCCGCCGCCTCGGCGGCCGCCCGCGCCATTTCCTTCTGCGACGGCCCGCGCCGCGCCCGGAGCTCGTCCCGGACGGTGCGCGCCCAGAAGACGACCCCGAAGCCGGCGAACAGCGGCCACTCGAACGTGTACGCCCAGCTCAGGCCGTTGCCGCCGATGGCGCGGTGGAACTGCCAGTCACCCAGCCAGAGCATTCCCCAGAAGGCCACGATCACGAAGGCAAGCCAGGCCAGCCAGCGCGGCGAGAGGAGGAAAAGCCAGGCCGGACCGGTGGCCGCCGGGCGATCGCCGTCGGCGGCCGGGCGGTCCGCCGAGTCCGCGCGGTCCGCCGGGGCCGCGAGGGCCGCGTCCACTGGCGCGGAACCGGGGGTTTCCATGTTTACGAGCGTATCGCGCTTGCCGAGGGGCGGAGCAGCCACGGTCACCGATATGCCATGGTTGTGTTATGCGCAGTTGTCTGATGCCGAGTGACGGGAACGGAGCAGCCGGGTGAACGCGGAGATCGTTATTTTCGGCGGGAGCGCCCATCCGGAGCTGGCGGACGAGATCTGCCGGTATCTGAGCGTGCCGCGCAGCCCGGTGCGCATCACGCGGTTCGCCAACGACTGCCTCCAGGTGCAGCTCCAGGCCAACTGCCGGGAACGTGACGTGTACCTCATCCAGCCGCTGGTCGCGCCGGTCCAGGAGAACCTGGTGGAGCTGCTGCTGATGGCCGACGCCGCCCGCGGGGCCTCGGCCGCCCGGGTGACCGCGGTCATGCCGCACTACTCCTACGCCCGCTCGGACAAGAAGGACGCGCCGCGCATCTCCATCGGCGGACGGCTGGTCGCCGACCTGCTCGTCACCGCCGGCGTGAACCGGGTGCTGACGCTGACCCTGCACTCGGCCGAGGTGCACGGGTTCTTCTCGGTGCCGGTCGATCACCTGCACGCGCTGCGCGAGCTGGCCGCCCACTTCAGCCGGAAGGACCTGTCCAACGCGGTGGTGCTCTCGCCCGACCTGGGCTACGCGAAGTCGGCGGCGGCGTTCGCCCGGCGGCTCGGGCTGCCGGTGGCGGCCGGGGCGAAGGAGCGGTTCAGCGACTCGAAGGTGACGATCTCGGCCATCATCGGCGAGGTCGCCGACCGCGACGTGATCATCGTCGACGACGAGATCGCGCGCGGCACCACGGTCATCGAGCTGCTCTCGGTGCTGCGCAGGCAGGAGGTGCGGTCGATCAGCATCGCCTGCACGCACGGGCTGTTCGCCGACGGCGCGCTGGAGAAGCTGGCCGCGGCCGAGGACGTCTCCGAGATCGTCTGCACGAACTCGGTGCCGACCGCGGTCAGGCACCCGAAGCTGACCGTGCTCTCCGTCGCCCCCGCCCTGGCCGAGGCGATCAGGCGGACCCACGACGGAGAGTCGGTCAGCGTGCTGTTCCAGCAGTAGGCGCCGTTAGCGCCCGCGCCCTCAGCCGAACCTGTTGGGGCCGCGGGTGCCCGGGAGACAGGCGAAGACCAGCAGGACGATCCAGCCGATGATCGGGATGATCCCGATCAGCAGCCACCATCCGGACCGGTCGATGTCGTGCAGTCGCCGGACGCCGAGCGGGATGCTGACGACCGCGTTGGCGAGCACGAGGAGGTAGTAAATGGCAGCGCCCGCCCCGCCGCCAAGCGCGCGGATGAGGATGAGGTTCAGGATGAGGAAGACCACGAACGTGGCCAGCGCGTACCACCAGTACGCGGAGCGCGACGCCCGGCCCGTGTAGACGAACGCATTCTGGACCGCCAGCTTGATCGAGTCCCCGAAGCTGACCGGGCCGCCGCTCAGGTAGCCGTCAGGGCCGCCGACCGGGGCGCCGTAGCCGGGCTGCTGCTGGGACCCGTAGGGCCCGCCCGGATACGAGGCGTAGGGCTGCTGCTGCCCGTAGGTAGGCTGCCCGTAAGAAGGCTGCTGCTGCTGCCCATAGGGCTGCTGCTGCCCGTACGGAGGCTGCTGGCCGTACGGAGGCTGCTGCTCCCCGCCGTACGGTGGCTGCTGCCCTGGGTTCTGCGGCGAGTAGGGGTCGTAAGGGCCGTTGGGAGTGCTCATCCGTTATCTCCGGTTTGGGCAAAGGGTGGTCAAAAGACCGAGAATCGTGGCCGATTCTCCTGGCTTCCGGGGGCAGCCGCAGTCTAATTTTGAACATTGTTGCACGCTGCGCGAGAGTTTCGGCTATTCGCGCGGACGCATTTCCCGAAACTCGACCTGTGAGGGGCACCATGAGTGACGACCACTGGCACCGGCCGCTGACCCACATCCGCGCCGGGGACCTGAGCGGCGACACCGGGCAGACCTCGGGGATGGCCCGCTGGGAAGCGATCTCCGGCAAGAGCGCGGGCGCGGAGAAGCTCTGGATGGGCCAGACGCATGTGGCCGCGGGGGCGAAGTCCGGCAATCACCACCACGGCGAGGCCGAGACCGCGATCTACGTGGTCTCCGGCACCCCGGCGTTCGTCTTCGCCGACGGCGACGAGGAGATCCGCCTGGAGACCAAGCCGGGCGACTACATCTTCGTTCCCCCGTACGTCCCGCACCGCGAGGAGAACCCGGGTGCCGACGAGGCCGTCGTGGTCATCGCGCGCAGTAGCCAGGAGGCCATCGTGGTCAACCTGCCGAGCCTGCGGCCCGAGGCGTCCTAGGGGCTCTGACTTGTAAATCCGGCATAACGGCCAGAAGTTACGTTGTAAAACCTACTTGACCGATCGGATTTATCTTATTTATGCTCCCGTTATCGGGCAGCCAGGGCCGATCCTGGCCGGCCAAGACAGCCGCTGTCCCTGACAACGGGAGCATCCCCCCATGCCTGTTCATCGTTTTCATCCACCTGCCCGGCTCCGCCCCCGGCTGGCTCGCCGCCTCGCGGCCGCCGCCGCCGCGGGCATCGTGATCGCGGCGGTCGCCGCGTGCGGCAGCAGCGGCGGCTCGACCGCCGCTGGCACGGCCGACGCCGCCGACGGCGCCGCGGGCGCCAGCGGCACGCTCAACTGGGAGTGGGAGCTGCCCACGTCCTGGGACCCGGTCACCTCGAGCGCCGGGTGGGACATGCACGCCCTCGGCCTCGTGTACGCGTCGATCACCACGCTCGACCCCAAGGGCACGGTTGAGGCCGGGCTCGCCAGCTCGTGGCAGTACGCCCCGAACGGCAAGTCCGTCACCTTCCAGCTCCGCCCCGGGCTGAAGTTCACCGACGGCACGGCGCTCGACGCCAACGCCGTCAAGGAGAACATCGTCCGCGGCCAGACCCAGGCGAACTCCACCGAGGCCTCGGAACTCTCGGTCATCTCCAAGGTCGTCGTCAACAGCGCGACCAGCTTCACGCTGGACCTGACCCAGGTCGACTACCAGGTGCCCGACCTGCTCGCGGGCAAGGACGGGATGATGGTCAGCCCGGCGTCGTTCAAGGCCGTCGGCGCCATCCCCACCCAGCCGGTCGGCGCGGGCCCGTTCAAGCTGACAAGCTACGTGCCTGACTCGCACGCCGACCTGGTCCGCAACCCCGGCTACTGGGACGCCAGCCAGATCCACATCGCCAACTTCACCGTCCAGGACATCACCGAGCCCGAGCAGATCCTGGCCGCGCTCCAGTCCGGTCAGGTCAACGTCGCCTACATCGCGGGCAACCAGGTGGCGGCGGCCGAGGCGGCCGGGTTCAAGATCGACGTGATCCCGTCCGAGGTCGTCAACGAGCTCGACATCCAGACCACGACGGCGCCGTTCAACAACCCGGACGTGGTGGAGGCGATCAACTACGCGATCAACCGGCAGGCGATCCTCACGGTCCAGGCGTCCGGGTACGGGGCGATCTCCTACCAGCCGTTCCCCAAGGGGTTCGTCGGCTACAGCCCCAAGCTCGCCAACCTCTACCCGTACAACCCCGCGCTGGCCAAGCAGCTGCTCGCCAAGGCCGGGTACAAGAACGGGCTGAAGATCACGCTGACCGCCCCGGCCACCGACAGCTCGCTCGCCGAGCAGATCCAGGGCCAGCTCGCGCAGGTCGGCATCACCGCGACGATCGGCAACATCTCGTCCGACACCGAGACCCAGTACCTCTACCTGGACAAGACCATCCCGTTCGCGGTGGACGGGACGGCCGGGCGGATGTCGCCGGTCGAGATGCTCGACGTCCTCTACAGCCAGCAGGGCCTGATGGACGTGGACGGCAAGGCCGGGACCACCCCCGCCGCGGTGTCCACGGCCCTCGCCAACGCGCTCACCGTCCCGCTGGACTCGTCCGGTTACCCGGCCGCGCTGCAGAACGCGGTGGTGACCTCGGTCCAGGACGACCCGATCCACATCTGGCTCTACACCAACCCGCGCATCCTCGCCTACAGCCCGACGGTGACCGGGATACCGCAGGACCTGGTGCAGCAGCGCTGGGAAGGCGTCCGGGTGGGCAGCTGACCCATGGTTGCGTTCATTGACGTTGAACTGACGGGCGCCGCCGGGGCCATCGCGCCCCGGCGGCGCCGGGCCCGGTCGATCGCCGCCAAGCTCGGCGGCGGGCTGGCCGTGCTGATCCCCGTCGTGGTGCTGAGCTCGTTCATCACCTACTGCCTGGGCGCGCTGTCCAACAGCAACCCGGCCGCCACCATCCTCGGCCAGGACGCGGCCACGCCGGCCGCCGTCGCGAAGCTGGACCGGGCCCTCGGCCTTGACAAGCCGCTGGTCGTCCAGTATTGGGACTGGTTCACCCAGGCGGTCCAGGGCCACCTCGGGGTCTCCTACTTCACCCAGATACCGGTGTCGCAGTCGATCGCCCAGCGGCTGCCGGTCGACCTGTCGATCGCGCTCCTCGCGGTCGTCCTCGCGGTCCTGATCGGCGGCACGGCCGGGACCGTGGCCGCCGTCAAGCGGGGCAGCTGGTTCGACCGGGGCGTCACCATCGCCTGCTCGGTGGTCTCGACGCTGCCCGCCTTCGTCGTCGGGATCATCCTGGTGGTCCTGTTCGCGGTCTCGGCCCACCTGCTGCCCGCCAGCGGCTACACCCCGCCGTCGGCCGGGATCGGCCCGTGGCTTGAGCACATCATCCTGCCCGCCCTCGCCCTCGCGCTGCAGGTCGCGGCCGACATCGCCCGGCAGCTGCGCACCTCGCTTGTCTCGGTCCTCGACCAGAACTACATCGTCGGCGCGCGGGTCCGCGGCCTGCCCTACCGCCGGGTCCTGGTGCGGCACGCGCTCCGCAACGCGTCCGGGCCGGCCCTGACCATCCTCGGCAACGACTTCCCGATCATGCTCGCCGGGGCGGTCGCGGCCGAAGTGGTCTTCTCCCTGCCCGGGCTCGGCCAGCTGCTCCTGGCGGCGGCCGAGGAGCGGGACATCCCCGTCGTGCAGGGGGTGCTGCTGGTGGTGGCCACGTTCGTGATCGTCGTTAACCTCGTGGTCAACACGCTGCTCGCGTGGCTCAACCGGTCGGCCGACGGGGTGAGCGCATGAGCAGGCGAGCGTTGATCGGGCAGCGATCGTGGCTGCGGCTCCCGTCCGCCAGGATCGCCCTCGTCATCCTGGCCGTCGTGATCTTCCTGTCGGTGTTCGGCTCCGCCCTCGCGCCGCAGAACCCGCTCACGATCAACGCCAACGCGCTGTTCCAGGGCCCGAGCCTGCACCATCTGCTCGGCACCGACTACCTCGGCCGGGACGTGCTCAGCAGGCTGATGGCCGGCACCCGGCTGTCGGTGCTGACCGCCTTCGAGGCGGTCGGCATCGGGCTCGTCCTCGGCGCGCCGCTCGGCGTCGCCGCGGTCTTCCTCGGCCGCTGGTTCGACTTCGCCGTCAACCGGGTGTCCGACGCGCTGATGACGCTCCCGTACATCTTCTTCGCGGTGGCGGTCACCGCCGCGCTCGGCAACGGCCTCGTCCAGGCCATGTCCGCGGTCGGCATCCTGCTCGCGCCGGGCTTCTTCCGGGTGACCAGGGCGGCGACGCTGGAGTTCGCGAGCGCCCAGTACGTCGAGGCGGCGGAACTGCTCGGGGCGACGAAGCTGCACGTCATCCGTGTGCACGTGGTGCGCAAGGTACTGCCGACCATCGCGGTGACCACGGCGATGGCGGCGGCGGGGGCGCTGCTCGCGGTCTCGTTCTTCACCTTCCTCGGCATCGGCGTGACGCCGCCCGCCCCGACCTGGGGCGGGGTGCTCTCCTCGGACCTCGACTACCTGTCCCAGGCGCCGTGGGCGCCGTTCATCCCCGGCGCGCTGATCGCCATCACCGTGGGCGCGCTGAACGCGCTCGCCGACGCGTTCCGCGACCGGATCGGCCCGGGCGCCCTGCCGGCCCTCGACCCGGTGATCAAGACCCACTCCACCCTGACTCAATCCGATCGGGAGGCCACCGATGTCCGGCAAACCGCCGCCTGACGAGGTACTGAGCATCGACGACCTGCACATCAGCGTGCACGACGGGGCCGCCACCGCGGTCCGCGGCATCACCCTCAGCGTCGGCGCGGGCGAGATCGTCGGCCTGGTCGGCGAGTCCGGCAGCGGGAAGACGCTGGCCTGCCGGGCCGCGCTCGGCGTGCTGCCGGCCGGCTGCGCCGTGTCGCGGGGCACGATCTCGTTCGGCGGCGAGGACGTGACCGACCTGTCCCGCCGGGGCTGGGAGCGGCTGCACGGCACCGCCGTCGGCGCGGTGTTCCAGGACCCGGCCTCGTACCTGAACCCGAACCTGACCGTCGGCGGCCAGCTGGCCGAGGTGCTGCGGGTCAAGCGGGGGATGCGACGCGCCGAGGCGCACCAAACCACGGTCGAGCTGTTCACCGCCGTTGGCCTGCGCAACCCGGAGCGGGTCTTCCACCAGATCCCGGCCGAGCTGTCCGGCGGCATGCTGCAGCGGGTGATGATCGCGATCGCCATCTCCTGCGGCCCCCGGCTGCTCATCGCCGACGAGGCCACCACCGCCCTCGACGTCACCATCCAGGCCGAGATCATCGAGCTGCTCAAGGACCTGCGGGACCAGCGCGACCTGGCCGTGCTGTTCGTCTCCCACGACCTCGCCCTGATCAGGGAGCTGTGCGACCGGGTGGTGGTGTTCTACGCGGGCGAGGCGGTCGAGACCGGCCCGGTCGAGGAGATCATCGACCGGCCCCGGCACCCCTACACCCAGGCGCTGCTCCGGGTCGCCTCGGTCGGCGACTTCCAGCGCCGGGAGCTGCAGGTGATCCCGGGGCAGCCGCCGCAGGTGGGCGAGGACATCGACGGCTGCCGGTTCGCCGCCCGCTGCCCGGCCGCCATCGACGCCTGCCGGTCCGGCCCGGTCGACCTGACCCGGCTGGGCCCCGGGCACCAGGCGCGCTGCGTCCGGGCGGGCGATCCCGAGCTCGCCGCCGCCGCCGAGGCCGAGCTGGCCGCCCGATGACCGCCCCGATCACCGACGCCCGCAGCGCCTCCGGCACCGCCACCGAGCCGCTGCTCTCGGTCGAGGGCATCGACGTCGTCCTCGGCCGGGGCTGGCGCGCCAACCACGTGCTGTCCGACGTCAACCTGAAGATCTGGCCGGGTGAGATCGTCGGCCTGGTCGGCGAGACCGGGTCCGGCAAAACCACCCTGGCCAGGACGGTGGTCGGCCTGGTGCGGCCGAGGAAGGGCCGGGTGACCTTCCACGGCACCCAGATCTCCGGCCTGCGCGGGGCCGCCAGCAGGCGGGAGCGGCGCAGCGGGCACGTCCAGCTCGTCTTCCAGGATCCGCTGCGCTCGCTCGACCCGGACCTGACCGTCGCGCAGCTCGTCGGCGAGGGCCTGAAGATCCGCGGCGGCGTCGACCCGGCCGAGATCGAGCGGCGCGCGGCCGGCGCGCTGGCGAAGGTCGGCCTCGACGCGACGTTGCTCGGCCGCACCCCCGGTCAGATCTCGGGCGGGCAGCGGCAGCGCGTCTCCATCGCCCGGGCGCTCGCGGTCGATCCCGAGCTGCTCTTCTGCGACGAGCCGGTCAGCGCGCTCGACGCGAGCAACCGGAACTACATCCTGCGGCTGCTCGGCGACCTGCGCGACAACCTCGGGCTGCCGATCGTCATCATCTCCCATGACCTGTCCTCGCTGGCGGGCATCGCCGACCGCGTCGTCGTGCTCTACCGGGGTCGGATCGTCGAGGACGGCCCGGTCGCGCGGGTGTTCACCGCGCCCCGCCACCCGTACACGGCGCTGCTGATGGCGTCGGCTCCGTCGGTGCAGCACGACCGGCCGCTCTCAGTTCATCAGCTCCGCCGGACCGCCGCCGACCCGGCGCCGCCGGCCAACGGCGGGTGCGTGTTCGCCGCCCGCTGCCCGTTCGCGATCGACGCCTGCGCCGTCCAGCCGGCCCTCGAGCCGGTGCCCGAGGCCGGGGCCGACCGCTGGAGCGCGGCCTGCCACCGGCACGACCAGTGGCAGGCGCTCGCGCGGGAGAGGGCCGCCGTGGCCGCTCCGCGCTAGCGTCGCCGCCGCCCACAGCAAGCACTATCAAGCCGCAGGACCAGGAAGGATCACTCTTCATGCCCGTCGAGTTCATCGGGATGATCGCCACCAAGGACGGGTCGGAAACTAGGCTCAGCCGCGGCCCGATCATCGACAAGCCCTTCACCAGGCGGTTCGTCCGCGCCCACGAGGACGCGGGATTCGACCGGGTGCTGATCGGGTACGCGTCCTCGCACCCCGACGGCACCCAGGTCGCGGCGTACGCGGCCAGCCACAGCGAGCGGCTCGGCTTCCTGGTCGCGCACCGCCCCGGCTTCGTCGCCCCCACGCTCGCCGCCCGCCAGTTCACCACCCTCGACCAGTTCAGCGACGGCCGGATCGCGGTGCACATCATCACCGGCGGGCACGACGCCGAGCAGCGCCGAGACGGCGACTACCTGTCCAAGGACGAACGCTACGCCCGCACCGACGAGTACCTCGACATCGTTCGGCTGGCCTGGACGTCCGGCCAGCCGTTCAGCTACCACGGGAAGTACTACCAGGTCGAGGACCACCAGTCCGGCGTCAGGTCGGCCCAGGAGCAGGGGATCAGGCTGTACTTCGGCGGCTCGTCCGAGACGGCCTACCGGGTCGGCGGCAAGCACGCCGACACCTACGCTCTGTGGGGCGAGCCCCTCGCCGAGACCAAGCAGCAGATCGACTCGGTCAACGCCGCCGCCAAGGCGGCGGGCCGCACCGACACCCCCGGCATCTCGGTCAGCTTCCGGCCGATTCTCGGCCCGACCGAGGAACTGGCCTGGGAGCGCGCGCACCGCATCCTCGAGGCGACCAAGGAGAACGTCGCCGCGTTCCGCGCCCAGTGGGGCGCGAAGTCGTTCGGGCTCGGCGGCGACAATCCCGAGAACGTCGGCTCGCAGCGGCTGCTGGCCGCCGTCGCCAAGGGCGAGCTGCACGACCGCGCGCTGTGGACCCCGCTGGCCGGCGCGACCGGGGCCGGCGGCAACTCGACCGCGCTGGTCGGCACGCCGGAGACGGTCGCCCAGGCGATCCTGGACTACCTCGACATCGGCGTGACCACGATCCTCATCCGCGGCTACGACCCCTACGACGACGCCATCGACTACGGCCGCCACCTGCTCCCGCTGGTCCGCGAGGAAGTCGCCCGGCGCGACGCGGAGAAGGCGGCCGCGCAGGCCACGGCGAGCGCGGGGGCAGCGCAGGCATGAGCACCCGCCAACGTCAACTCAAGCTCGGCGCGGTCAGCCACGGCGTGGGCGGCCCTGGCTCGCCCTACCTGTGGCTCGACGAGGACTTCCCGGTCGACGCCAGCGTGAACATCAACTGGTACATCGAGCTGGCCCGACGGGCCGAAGAGGCCAAGTTCGACCTGGTCTTCATCGTCGACAGCCAGTTCATCACCGCCGACTCGCCGCCGCACTACCTCAACCGGCTCGAGCCGATCACGCTGCTGTCGGCCCTCGCGGTCAGCACCACCCACATCGGCCTCGTCGCCACCATGACCACCTCCTACAACGACCCGTTCAACCTCGCCCGCCGCCTGGCCTCGCTCGACCTCATCTCCGGCGGCAGGTCCGGCTGGAACGTCGTCACCAGCGGCGACGCCGGCGCGGCGGCGAACTTCAGCCGCGACGAGCACTTCGACTATGACACCAGGTACGCCCGCGGCCTGGAGTTCGTCCGGGTCGCCCAGGGTCTGTGGGACTCCTACGAGGCGGACGCGTTCCCGCGCGACCGCGCGACGCGGACGTTCCTCGACCCGACCAGGCAGCACGCGCTCAACCACCGGGGCGAGCACTTCCAGGTCGC
>Ga0302314_10020588_pt1 | contig 10902 bp, 10 predicted proteins | sample III_Palsa_N2_3_FD_200533 | JGI IMG/M metagenome (GOLD analysis project Ga0302314, IMG submission 200533) | Peat permafrost microbial communities from Stordalen Mire near Abisko, Sweden - III_Palsa_N2_3 | ecosystem: Environmental > Terrestrial > Soil > Palsa > Peat permafrost | place: Sweden... | reverse complement strand
CCAGCTTTGCTTTACATAAGGGGATACCGACCATGCGCTCTAACTCTACTCACGCTCTTGCTGTTTTAGCGCTAGCGCTACCTCTTTGCGCCGCGGCATCCAGCCATCGCGAAGCGCCGGCCATCGCGGGAATGCCGCGGGTGGACGGAACTGATTTCTATATGTTCCGAAGTTACGAGCCCGGCCGCGGCAACTATGTCACTTTTATTGCGAACTATATCCCGCTCCAAGATTCCTTTGGCGGTCCCAATTTTTACAATCTGGACACTTCGGCCATCTACGCCATCGACGTCAACAACACGGGCGGCGCAAACGCACAACTCGAGTTTGAGTTCAGCTTCTCCACTGTGCAGAAGAATCTGACTGTCCCTGCGGGCGGCAAGGCCGTGGCCGTGCCGCTGATCAATACCGGTGAGGTAACGACCTCGGGAGCCAACGTTAATGTGCAGCAGAGCTACCTGGTGACGGTTCGCCGCGCCGGGCAAAATGCGTACGCCCAGAACGCCACTTTGGGGGGGAACGTGTTCTACAAGCCGGTAGACAACATAGGTAACAAGTCGATTCCCGACTACGCCGCCTATGCGCAAAACTATATTTATGGCATTGAGATTCCAGGGTGCGCCGCGCCAGGACGAGTTTTCGTAGGCCAGCGTAAAGAGGGCTTCGTGGCAAATCTTGGCGAAGTGTTCGATCTCGTGAACACCAATCCGGTCGGACCGCGCAACGCTCAGCCCAACAACCTCCATAACAAGAACGTGACATCGATCGCGTTGGAATTACCGATTAGTTGTCTGACCGCGGGATCCAATACCGTTATCGGGGGATATACGACGGCCTGGATTCCGGGTCCTCAGGGCATCCAGCAGGTCTCGAGACTGGGCATGCCGCTGGTGAACGAGCTCGTCATCGGTTTGCCGGACAAAGACAAGTTCAATGCGAGCTCGCCCGGGGACGATGCGCAGTTCCTGACTTACGTGACCAATCCGTCATTGCCGGTACTTCTCAACTCGCTTTTTGGCGCCGCTGCGCAAATCCCAGGCACCCCGCGCGCCGACCTTGTCGCAGCCTTTCTCACAGGGGTCAAGGGCTTGAACCAGCCGCCCACCGTCACGCCGAGCGAGATGCTGCGGCTGAATACCACCACGCCGCCGACCCCGCCCGCCTCGCAAAACGATCTTGGTGTTCTAGGAGGAGATTTGGCAGGATTTCCGAACGGCCGCCGTCCCTACGACGACGTGGTGGATATCACTCTACGGGTCGCCGAAGGTGCGTTGTGCGGGAAGATTGGCAATTGCGGCACCGAAACCACTGACCCGAATCATGGGGCGCCCTACACAGATGGCGCCGAGGCGGCGGGACCGGATGCCGCGACGCTGCATCTGGGCGGACAAGAGAGCGTGAACGACACGTATCTCGCGGTGTTTCCTTATCTCAATACGCCGATACCTGGCTCTCCAAACGGCGTCAACGGCGTGACTGCGGCAGGCGGGTCGATGTAACGCGAAGTGACCCTGCCTCAGTGCGGCGTGGGTCCGCGTACGACTTGAACCCAGCGGTGCGGCCGGATTGCCCGCTCGAATGCCGCCCTGATCTGAGCCGCGGTGAGCACGTAGAACTTGCGCGAGGCGATCTGCGGCTCGTCGAGGGGAAGCCCCAGCTCGGCTCGCGCCACCAATCCGCGCGCGACCGCCTCCTCGCTGGATTCGTTCAAGACGATCTCGCGCAGTAACAGCGCCTTCGCCTGATGGAGCTCGCCCGCCGAGACATCCTGCGTGCGCATCTGATCGAGGTCGCGCTCGATGAGCGCGCGCGCTTTCGAGACGTTGCCGGGATCGCAGCCGTAGGTCACCTCGTAACCGGCGCGGGTCTTCGCGGCTTCGAGGTGCACATCCACCGTGTAAACCAAGCCCCCGATTTGACGCAGATCGTGATAGAGGCGCGTCGCGTAGAATCCGCCGCCCAGCACGTGGGTGCCGAGCTCGAGCGGATAGAAGTCCGGATCGAAGCGATTGAGCTGCAATTGCTGGGCAAGATAAACCGTGTCCTGCACCGCCTCGGCGTCGGCTACCGCCACGGTGGCGGGTGCGTTGGGCGGCACCGGCGCCGGGGTCGTCTCCGGCTTCGCGCCGTGCGCACGCCAATCGCCGAACGAGCGGGCGACGACGGCGCGCGCCTGCTCTGCGGAGACGTCGCCGATCACCACCAAGGTGGTGAGATCGGGCCGAATCGTCGCACCATGAAATGCCTTGACGTCCGCAAGCGTGATGTTCGCGATGGTCCGCGGAGTGGCTTGCCGCAGCGCCGGATCCGCCGGCGGCAGGAGCGCGACATCGAGCGCGCGATGCGTGCGGTACTCGGGGCTTTGCAGATTGCCCGCGACGAACTGCGCGGTTTGCTGCTTCACGATGGCGAACGCCGACGCAGGCAGCGCGGGTCGCAGCTCATTGTCGGCGAGCAGTTCGACGCCGCGGGAAAAATCGGCCTTGAGGACGGTTACGGAAAAGGTGTAGCCCGCCGTCTCGTTGGCCGCGATGTCGTCGAGCGCCTTGCTGAAAGCGAGGCGGTCGAGGGTGCTCGTGCCGTAAGAGAAGAGCGACCCCAAGACCTCCGAGATGCCGTCCTTTCCCGGCGGTGTCTGCAGACCGAAGTCGTGCTTCACCGAGCCGCTTACCGATATGGTGGGGCTGGTACGATCGGTCCTCACGATGAGGCGCAGGCCGTTCGGCAGCGTCGAATCCGACACCTCCATGGCTTCGTTCGGCACCTCGAGCCGGGCCAGATCGCCGCTCGCCCAGGGCGGCAGCTGCACGGGCGCGGTCGGCGGCGCCGTAACTTGTTCGGCACCGCCGAAGCCCTTGGAGGCGACCGGTTGACCGGACGGTACCGGCCGCAAGGTAGCGGTGATGGAACCCGCCGCGGTGAGATAACGCCGGGCCACACGATTCACATCCTCGACCGTCACCCGCTGGATGGCCGCCACCTCCTCATCCGGGGAGGCGCGGCCCTCGGCGGCGATCGCGTTCGACCAGACATTGGCGAGGCCTGGAATCGAATTGCGCTCGAACTCCGCATCGGCGACCTCGTGCCGCTTGGCGGCCGTCACCAGATCGTCGGGCACGCCGTGCTGCGCGTAGGCCTCGAGAATCTTGCGCATCTCCGCAAGCGCCGCCTTGGCGTCCGCACCGGCGGGAAGCGCGGCCACGGCGTAGCCGACGCTCGCCTTCTCGTACTGCTCGGCGAGCCCGAACTCCGCGGCGAGGGCGTGGCCCGAAGGCACCATGCCGTACAAATCGGCGCGCTGACTGCTGAGCACGTCGGCGAGGACTTCGGCCGCCCCGTAATCGGCAGAGCTCGTTCCGGGAAAGCGGTAGGCGATGAACGCGAGCGTATACGGCAGGTTGCTGTCGAGCGCGAAGCTCTCCGACTTCACCGCTCCGAGCTCGACCGCCGGCCGCGGCGGCGTCGGGTGGTCCGGGATGGCGCCGAACAGCTGCCGCACCTTCTCGAGCGTCGCCGCCGGATCGACGTCGCCGACGATGACCAGGATGGCACGCCCCGGCGCATACCAGGTGCGGTAGAAGGACTTGAGCATGTCGCCCGTGGTCGCATCGAACGAAGCTTTCGTGCCGAGGGGATCATGCGCATACGGCGTTCCCGCGAACATGTCTTGGTTCAGGCGGTCGATGAACTTGTACGTCGGGTTCGACAGATCGCGCGCCACTTCCTGCTCGATGGCGCCGCGCTCCTGCGCCCATTCGCTGTCCGAGTCCGCGACGCCCGTGAGACAGGCCGCCTGCGCCTTGAGCGCCACCTCGAGGTCTGCCGCCGGAACGGTGGCGAAGTATTGCGTGATGTTCTGCTGCGTGTCCGCATTGTTCTCGCCGCCGAGCTCGGCATAGATGGCGGCGGTCTGGTCCGCACTCATGCCGGTGCAGCCGCGGAACGCCATGTGCTCCTGCGCGTGCGCCATGCCGGGAAATCCCGGCGGGGTCTCGTTGCCCCCCACCAGAAAATTCATTTCCACCGTCACCACGGGTGCGAGCGTGTTGCGCAGAATGATGACGCGCATCCCGTTCGCGAGCGTCTCCTCGAGCCTCTCTGCGGCCGCGCCCGCCGCCGCGGGATGGGCGCCGTGCGCCGCGGGCGGCGCCGAGGGTGACGGCGGCGCGGGCGGCGCGTTTTGCCCGGCGGCGAGCCCCGCGATGCCTAACAGCAGCAGGGCGCGGACGAGGAGAGGGGCGGGCGGCTTTCGCACCGGGGAGTCAGTCGCCGCTCAGCGCACCGAAACGCCGTTGCCGGCCGGCGAAGTCCCGCAGCGCCTGATGAAACCGCACTTCGTCGAAGTCCGGCCACAGACAGTCGGCAAAATGCAGCTCGGCGTAAGCGCATTCCCAGAGCAGAAAATCGCTGAGCCGCCGCTCGTTGCCGGTGCGGATGAGCAGGTCCACCTCGCCGGCGGAATGCGAACAGTGATCCACCTCGTGCAGCAAGCGTCGAAATCCTTCGGTATCGAGATGCGGATCGCCGGCGGCGCGCCGCGCAGCTTGCATGATGCTGTACTGCGAAGAGTAATCGATCGCGATGCGCAGATGCATCCCCGCACAGGCGGCGGTCATGCGCTCGCACTGCTCGATGGAACGCAGCAAGCCCTCGCTCAGCCGGTCGCGCCGGCCGATGACGTTCAAGCGGATGGATTGTTCCACGCAGCGGCGCGTCTCGGTGAATAGATACTGCCCGAACAGACGCATCAGCGCGGCGACCTCGGCGGTAGGGCGCGCCCAGTTGGCGGCGGAAAAGGCGTACATGGTCAAGGTGTCGACGCGCGCGCGCGCGGCCGCTTCGACCGTAGTGCGCACCGCCTTTGCGCCCTCGGCATGCCCCGCGGCGCGCGGCAGGCCGCGCTGCGTCGCCCAGCGTCCGTTGCCGTCCATGATGATCGCGACGTGCATACGCTTCCCGGAAGCGCTCAAGCGCGCCGCGTGGCCTTGATCACCGCCTCGATGTGCTCGAGATAGCGCAGCAGCGCCTTGCGGCCGATGCCGGTAATGCGATAAATGGTTTTGGGTCGGCGTGCCTCGAACGACTTCGTGCATTCGACGTAGCCGGCTTCCTCGAGCTTGCGCGCGTGCGCGCCCAGGTTGCCGTCGCTCGCGTTGAAAAGCGCCTTGAGCTCGTTGAAGGTCAACTCGTCGTTCATCGCCAGCGCGCTCATGATGCCGAGCCGAACCCGCTCGTAAATCAAGCGGTCGAAGCCGCCCTCGGCATTCATTCCCGCGGCATTCGGCACGGCGACGGGTCGCGGCGGCCGGGACGTGGCCGGCGCGTGCGACTCGGGGCGCCTGGCGGCGGGCGATTTATGCGGCATGGTCGGAATTGCCCACCAGGTAGCCGAAGACCACGTGCAGGACGCCGAACCCCAAACCGAGGATCGCCATGTGGCTGGCCGCCGGCAGCACGAAGGCGAACAAACCGAGGGTGACGAACAACGCCCCCATGGTGCAGAGCAGCCGCATGGTGCTCGCGATGGTTACGGTGCTCGCCGACAGTACGGCGCAGCCGTAAAGCAGCAGCCAGGTGCCGGGAAGCAGTCCCTCGAGGTGGGCGCGCCAGAGTACCACCGTGAGCACGCCGCCGGCGAACAGCGCGGGGCACAGACAAAGCATGAACTTGCGCACCGGACCCAGATAGCGGGCGTGTCCCGATTGAGCCGCCTCGCGTGCCATGAGCGCGCTCCCGACGAGCGATGCGACGCCTCCGGCGCACATCCAGATACGCGGCCAGTGTGCTGCCCAGTGCGGGAACGAGGATAGAACGGACGCCAGCAGGCCGACGACGCCCATGACGATGCCCGCCATGCCGGGAACCGCCATGGAGGCGGAGGAGTCGATGGAGCGGCGGATGTAAGCGAGCGTGCCGAGCGCACGGGTCTCGATCGGGATGGGAAAGTCGGACTGCATTTCGGCCGCACGCCCTCTGGGATGGGCGATCAATTTAAGCGGTGACATGCTGCAACGTCAAGTTCTCTGCATTGCAGAGTTTGAGACCGGCCAAGTCGGGAATATCGTTCGCAGCGCGGCTCAACCGCGCCACATCACGACGAGCACGTACACGAGAGCGATGATGGTGAGGCCGAGATGCCCGATCGCCGGATTCAATGGCAGAGCTCCTTGATCGGGCTGCTCCGTGGGGACCGGCAGCAAGCGGGCGATGAGGGCGAGCAGCAGCATCTAGAGGCCTCGTACGAGTGGCTGTGGAGGTACGATAGACGGACCGTATGTTAAAGCAATGACGCGCATCACAATCGTCAATATGTGAATTCGAGATCGATCGGGATGCGTCCTTGCGCGTCCCGCGCGTGCAGCTGCGCGACATTATCCAGTTCTTTGCGCAGCGCGGGCGGTGCGTCGGCACGCTCTTTCACGGTACCCGAGAGCATTCCCGTGCGCGACTGCGAGGTGAGCGTGATGGCAGCATCGAGGCTCAAGGGGCCGCCTTTGTCGGTCAGTGCGGCACGGGCGTCGCCGTTCGCGGACAACGACGCATCGTCGAAGGTCAACGCGTAGCTGCCGAGGCCGGATCCGCCCGCCACCTGCGGTGAGCTCAAATCCGATACATCGATCTCGCCTACGGCCGAGCGCAGCGCGGGGCTGGGACCCGAGAGATCCGCGGCGAGGTGGCGGATACGAATCTCGGCGACGCCCCGCCATCCGGGCGCCAGGCCGAACGCCGACAGATCTGCGATCGGGCCGCCGCCGCGCAGGTCCGATGCCTGGAAGTCGCTGCGGCTCAAATGTGCGGTACCGTCCACGACGAAGCCGCCCTTGACCCAGTGTAAATCCGCATCGAGTCCCAACTTCAACAAGGCGAGCGGATGCAGGTGCCATTCGAGCGCGCCGGCATCGCGGCCCGCGACGGTGAGGCTGCCTGCGGAGCCATGCCAGAGCGTCCCCGAAAAATCCTCTGCCCGCACCGCCGGTGGGAGGAACTTGTTCGCAAGCGAGGCGGGCAGCACGGCGATGACGACCATGAGGACGGCGAGCACACCGATCAGCGCAATGCGCGGCCAGAGAGAACGCGCCGGCGCAACGGGGGGCGGCGTTCTCTTAGCGGCGCGGCGCTGCGAAGGTGATGTTGGCATTGACTATTCCCGGGCGGGCGGCGCGATCGACGGTGATCGAATCGATCGCAAGACCGTAACGCTGATCGAGCGTAGCAAGCCACGTCACCAAGGTATCGAACGGCGCCGACTCCAGCTGCACGCGCACGCCGCTGCCGCTCGGCTGCGTTCCCTTCAAGGCGCTGCCGAGGCCGGCCTCGCGGCCGACGCGGTCGACGACGACCATCGGCGCCTCGCCGGTGCTGTTATAGACGGCACCGGATCCCGATTGCACTTCGGCGGCATTCACCTGCATCCAGGCGTAATCCGCGCGCCGCGAGTCGGCGCGCTTGACGGCGTCCGAGACCGCCGAGTGCAGCGGCAGCAGCACGCCGAGCACGAGGATCAGAACCGCGAGGATGAGGGCGCCGCCCGCGACCACGCGCTGCTCACGCTGCTGCAGGGAGTCGTACCGGGCTTTGAGCTTGGCGAGAAGCTCGTTCATGGATGTCCCTTGCCGCCGGCCGCCGCGTGCACCTGCAGATGCGCATCCACGCCGCCCGCGACCGGCTGGGAGGACTGAATGTCCGCCGTCAGACCTTGCTTGCTCACCTGCTGAGAGAGCTGCGACAGCGCGGTGAGGCTCGGTGCCGTTACACGCAAGTCGAGCGCCTGCTCGCGATAGCTGAGCGAATCGACGCGCGTATTCGGCGCCGTCGATATCGCGCTGGAGAGCACCTCGAGAGTATGCAGGAAGTACTGAGGTCCCGGACCCGAATGGCGGATGCGGTCGAGGCGCGACTGCATCTGACGGCGCGGGTCCTGCAACTTCTCTGACGGCATGACTTGCTGGAAGATTTGCGAAATCTGGGTGTCGAGCAACTGAGTCTCGTGATTGGCTTGATGGATTCGGATCATCGCGGCCGCGATGTGCGCGCACAGCAGTCCTCCGGCGAGCATTGCGGCAGTGCGCCAGCGCAGCCAGCGGGCGTTGTAATCAGCGGAGCGTGCGAAGTCGCCCTGCAGCAGATTCACCGCGTCGGTGCCGAGTAGGTTACGGGCGAGCCACGGCAGGGGACCGTCTGTGAGGATCTGCACCTTGAGCGCTGCGAACATGCCTGCGAGCGCCTGAAACTCATCTTGTACCCGCGTCCAATCTTCGCGGGTCGCATACAGCACGGCGCTCTCCAGGGGCGCGGGAACCTCCCCCTCCCGCGTCGGCTCGGCCAGCGGATCGGGTATCACGCCCGCGACCACCAAGGCCTCGGCGACCGGTGTGAGCTCGACCGCGAATGCCGGCGTGCCGGGACGGCGCACCGCGAGGCGCGCGCCTTCGAGCCAGAGGACCGTGTGGCCGGGATTATCCGGCACGAGCGAGATGTCGGGATAGATCGCAACAGGATCGATGCCGGCCGCCGCGAGCTGCGCGATCCAGCCCTGCAGAGTTTCGCGCGCCACCACCGCAACGGGCGTGCGGCCGCCGGATCGGCGTCGTCCAATCGAAAAGCACAGCTGATCCACATCCTCGGTGAGCTGCTCCTCGAGCGCGAACGGCACGGCTCGCGCAAGTTTCACACCGCTCCCCGGGGGCAGTTCGGGCTCGGCAAGCAGGACGTGCGAGGCGGGTGCCAGCGCGACCACCCGCGCAGAGCGCGCGACGGCGGCGGCGAGGCTCAAGGGACCGCGCTGCCGAGCCGTGCTCAGTGCGCCCGAGTCCTCGATACTCAGCCACTCGGTTTCCTGTTCGCCGGGTGCGGGAAGGCGCAGCAACAGTGTATGAGGCATGTTTTCTAAAGCGTTCCGAAAGTGCGCAGCAACGGCGTCACCTTGCCGCCGGCCGTTCGATACAAAAGACTGTACAAGGTGAACTCCGTAGTGCCAAGCGTGACACGGGTCGTGAGCCGAAAATACATGCTCGTGTCGGTGTACCAACTTACGACGGCCGTCGCCGCCGTAGGACCGAGCACGTTGGCGAACGTTTGCTTGTCGGGGAAGCAGCCGCTCTTGCGCTCGCTCGCGAGCAGCTCGGGCGTATAGTCGCTGCCCAAGTTCTCCGCAAAGCTTTGCAGTACTGGTGCCGATGCCGTACAGATGTTGATCTTGGACGCGGCGGTCGGCAGCGCCGTCACGTAGGGCGCTATCTTGCGGTAGCGGTCGGCGCCGAAGCCGGGCATGTTCATGAGCTCGCTCGGGCTCATCATGGGCCAGTTGCCGGTGCGGTAGGGCGGAGTCTGCGAGGTGTACACCGAGTCCTCGGCCCCGTCGGGCTCGCCGGGCTGATCGTCGGCGTCAATCCAGTCGCGTGCGATACCCGCCCATTTGGCCTCGAGCCCCACTGCGACCAACAAGCGCTGGAACTGGGCCAACGGCACGGGATCCTGAATCATCTGTCCGTTTTGCCCGGCGACCACGTGGGCGAGATTGTTGAGATTGAAGCGGCCCTGCATGTCCTCGATCGCGCCTTGCAACACGCCGATGGGCTCGCCTTCCGGATCGTCCTCAGGGGTGATGGGCATCGGCTGCGTGGGCTGGGCCCATGCTTGCGCCAACGTCACTTGGTTGCCGCTGGCGGGGGTCCCCGCGCCTGTGGTGCTGTTCGTGGCCGTGCCGTTCGCGCCCGTGGTGTTCGCGAGCGGCTGCCCGTTCGGACCGACTTGCCCGCCTTGCGTCGATTGCGTCAACACGTCGGCGGCGAGCGCTTCTGCGCCTAAGCCGAAATGAAAGGCTTGCTCCGTCGCCATGATGCTGATGGTGCGGCGGCGCTCGATCCAGCCGTCGAAGCTGAGTTTGGTCGCGAGAATCGCGGCGAGCGCGACCAGGATGAGCGCGATGATCAGCGCGACTCCGTGCTCGCGCCGCGGACCCGGGACTCTACCGGATCGCCGCTTGGCGATCATCCGGCCACCTCGACCACCCGCTGCACGCGTCCCCAATCCTTGAACTCGATGGTGATCTCGACCGCCACGGGACGCACCCACAGGCCCTCGTTCTGCGGCAGATTGGGCGGCGGCCATTGGGTCTGCCAGGTTTGATTGCCGTCGAGGTAGCGCAACTGCACGGTCTTCACGCCGCCGAACAAGTCCTGCATCTGCGGTTGGGTGGCGAGCACCGTGTCGAGCGAGGTCGTGTAGCTGCGCTTCAGCTCGTCGTCGACCAGCGCATAGGTCACTCGCTGCAGCGTGCTGCGCTGTTGGCCGGCGGTGTTCGACCAGCCGGCGCGCGTGAGCTGCGCGAGCGGCACCGTGGTCTTGCTCGAGCCGCCGCCGAGCGAGGACTGGAAAGCGGGATCCGAACTGAAATGCTGCGACTGGAATTGCTGCGTGAAGCCGGATCCCAGCGCGCTGCCCCCTCCGAGGGTGGTGTTGCCGACACCTGCACTGGTGCCATTGCCGCTGTAGCCGAGCAGCGCGGGAACGCGCGATTGACCGAGCGGATCGCGGACCGGGCGCGGCACCATTTGCACGAAATCCATGATCATCATGCGCATGCCGAATTCGATTTCACGCGAGCGCTTCAGGGACTCCTCGCTGCGCTCGGCCGAGATACGGGCGGCGCGATAGGTCTCGTAGCCGAGTGCGGACATGATGCTGAGGATGAGGAGCGCGACGAGAATCTCGATCAGCGTGAAGCCGCGACCGCGCGCGCGCAGGATCGGTCGAGCGGGGAGTGCGATCACGGCGTCGTCTGACCCGAGGCGGGTGTGGTGGTGGCCGGGGTGGTGGAAATCGTCCCGGGAGTGCTCGAAGTCGGTGTGCAGTTCGGGCTCTGCGCAGCGCCGAGCTGCTGATTCGCACTCCTGACCACCG
>Ga0302314_10020587_pt1 | contig 10903 bp, 6 predicted proteins | sample III_Palsa_N2_3_FD_200533 | JGI IMG/M metagenome (GOLD analysis project Ga0302314, IMG submission 200533) | Peat permafrost microbial communities from Stordalen Mire near Abisko, Sweden - III_Palsa_N2_3 | ecosystem: Environmental > Terrestrial > Soil > Palsa > Peat permafrost | place: Sweden... | reverse complement strand
CGCCCGGAACGAGAGATCCGCCAATGTCACCGCCAGCATGGTCCGCCTACCTTCCCCGCCTCGCTTGGGAACTGATGTTCCCACCGACAGCATGGGGAGAAGCGGTTACCTCATGGTTGCAGGCGCATATCAGGCTTCCAGCGCACCCAGGCGGACCAGGAGGGCCTGCAGCAGCAAGGTGTCGTTGGGGTTTCGGGGCAGGATGCGGGTGGCCTCGGTGATCAGACCAACGGCATCCGTCGCCGCCCGGGCCCGCCGTTCGACGACGGCACCGGTGTCATGGAGCTGCCCCCGCAGGATGGCCCCGTAGGCCCTGGCCATGGCTCCCAATCCGGCCCGCACCGCATCGGCCCGCCACCGGCGCTCTTCACGATTCTGGTGATCGATGAGTTCCTTGCGTCCCGGCAGCGCCCGCTCGCCCATTTCCTTCGATTCCTCGGTCAGGCGCTCCAGCTCCCGGGCATGCTCGGCCTTCAACGGGGCCACGGCGCTGTCGGCCGATTCCAGGAGCTGGCGCACCAGGCCGGCCACCACGTCGCCCGAGCCGTTCAGCCGCTCCGGTACCGATGACCACAGCGCGGCCCGTTCGGAGACGTCCGGGTCTTCCAGCATGACCCGGGCCCGCTCGGGGTTCCCGCCGGCGGTGTCGGCGATGACGGCCGTCAGGTCGGGTGCCGAGCCTCGCTCGAGCAACCACTCGACCAGGATGGATCGGGGCACCGGCGGGAAGTCGATCTGCACGCAGCGACTGGCAATAGTGGCCAGCTCCGGTGTCAGGTCGTCAGCCAACAGGATGAACACGGTGTCGCCGGGCGGCTCCTCCAGGGTCTTGAGCAATGCCGGCGCGGCGCGACCCCCCAGGTGCACATCAGTCAGGATGATGACCTGACGGTCCGCCTGCAGTGGTCGGCGTTGGGCCAACGTCACCAGGCGCCGCATGTCGTCCACGCTCAGTGAGGCACCGCTCCGGTGCACGACGTGCAAATCGGGATGACTCCCCTGTCGAGCCTGCCGGCAGACCAGGCAGTCCCCGCAGCCACCGGAGGGGCACAACAGGGCGGCCGCGAAGGCATGGGCGGCCGCCAGCCCACCGTTGCCGGCGGCGCCGAGGAAGAGGAAGGCGTGCACCGGTCGAACGGCCGCGGCACGCAGCGAGGCCACGGCATGCTCCTGTCCGACCACCTCATCGAACAGCGAGAGTGCCGGGTCTCCCCCGCTCATGCGCCACCTGCGTCGGAGGGATCACCCAATCGCTGTCGCACCACTTCGACGATATGAGCCGTGAGTGACACCACATCGGTGACCCCGTCGATGACCACCCATCGGTCCGGGTCACCGGCCGCCTGAGCCAGGAACCCTTCCCGCACCCGCTGCGCGAACTCAGGGCCGAGTCGCTCCAGCCGATCAGGCGCCGTTTCGGCCAGTCGCCGCTGGGCCACCTCGACCGGGATGTCAATGAGAAGAGACAGGTCGGCCTGGAGGCCATCGGTGGCCCAGGCGACCATGGCCCGCAACCCATCGACCCCGAGACCCCGGCCATAGCCCTGATAGGCCAGCGTCGACCCCGAGAAGCGGTCGCTCACCACCCAGCGACCAGTGGAGAGAGCGGGCTCAATGACGGTGTCGATGTGTTCGGCCCGGTCAGCCGCCATCAACAGGGCCTCGGCCCGCAGGGAAACGGGTGGCGAGTCCGGGGCCAGGAGGAGTTGGCGCAGCGTCGCGCCCAACGTGGTCGCCCCCGGCTCATGCGTCAAGAGCGCACCCAATTGGGCCGCCAGTGCCCGGGCCTGAGTGGACTTACCGCAGCCGTCAATTCCCTCGAGCGCCACCAACCGGCCCCGGGCCGGCACGTCAGTCCAGCTCGGCAGGGGAGGCAGCCTTAGCCGCCGCCTTGGTCACCTTCTTGGCTGCGGTGGCCTTCTTCGTGGTCTTCTTGGTGGCCTTCTTGGCCACCTTCTTGGCCGCAGCGGCCTTCTTGGTGGCCTTCTTGCGGGTCGAAGGCCCGGCGGCCCGGCGATCGGCCAGCAGCTCTGAGGCCCGCTCCACCGTGATCGATTCCACCGCGTCACCCTTGCGCAGGCTGGCGTTGGTCGTTCCGTCGGTCACGTAAGGGCCGAATCGGCCGTCCTTGAGCACCATGGGGAGTTGGGTGGCCGGGTCGGGTCCGAGGTCGCGCAGTGGTGCGGCGGCCGTGCGGCCACGACGCTGCTTGGGCTGAGCGAACAGGGCCTGCGCTTCGTCCAGCGTGACGGAGAGGATCTGGTCCTCACTGGTCAGGCTGCGAGTGTCGGTACCCTTCTTCAGGTACGGCCCGAACTTGCCGTTGTGGGCCACGACGTCGTCGCCACTCTCGGGATCCTTCCCAACCGTGCGAGGAATCTGGAGCAACTGCAGCGCCTGCTCGAAGGTAATGGTGGCGGTGTCCATGGTGGAGAAAAGGGACGAGGTTCGTGGCTTGGGACCACCATCGACCACTTCGCCGAGCTGCACATAGGGACCGAACCGTCCGGCCTTGACCTGCACATCGAGGCCGGTCTCGGGGTCGGCTCCCAGCACGCGGTCGTTCGACGGTGCGGCCAGCAGCGCCTCGGCTCGTTCGACGGTGAGCTCATCGGGGCACAGGTCTTCGGGCAGCGAGGCCCGCTCATCGCCGTGCTGCAGGTAGGGCCCGTAGCGACCGACCCGGGCCACAATCGGCTCGCCATCGGTGCCGATCCCGATTGGGATCGAGTTGATCTCCCGGGCGTCGATCTCACCCAGGTGCGTCGCCACACTGGCCTTGAGCCCCATGGCGCCACCGTTGGTCCGGCTGTCACCGTTGGTCTCGGTCACGCCGGGCGAGCTGGTGCCGAAGTAGAAGCGGGAGAGCCACGGCAATGCTTCCTCGCGGCCGGCGGCGATCTCGTCGAGATCGTCCTCCATGCTGGCGGTGAAGCCGTAGTCGACCAGGTTGCCGAAATACTGCTCGAGCAAGCCGACCACGGCGAAGGCGGTGAAGCTCGGCACCAGGGCGGTGCCCTTCTTCCAGACGTAGCCCCGGTCGAGAATGGTGGCGATCACGCTGGCATAGGTCGAGGGCCGGCCCACTCCCAGTTCCTCCATGGCCTTGACCAACGACGCCTCGGTATAGCGAGCCGGTGGTTGGGTGGTGTGCGATCCGGGGTCGAACGACGTGCCGTCGACCACATCGCCGACCGTCAGGGCCGGCAGCACCACTTCACGGTCGGCCAGTTCGGCATCGGGATCGTCTTCACCCTCGACATAGGCCCGGAGGAATCCGGGGAAGGCGATGATGCGACCACTGGCCGAGAACTCGGCCTCCTGGCCTTGGGCCACGCCGCTGGGTACATCAGCCACCAGTCGTACCTGCGCGCTGGTACCGGTGGCATCGACCATTTGCGAGGCCACGGTGCGCATCCAAATCAACTCGTAGAGTCGGAGCTCGTCGCCGTTCAGCTCGCGGCCGGCCTGCTCGGGGGTGCGGAAGGTCTCACCGGCCGGACGGATGGCTTCGTGCGCCTCTTGGGCGTTCTTCACCTTGCGCTCGTAGGTGCGGGGCTGGGCCGGCACGTAGGCGTCGCCGTACATCTCCTTGGCTTGGCTACGGGCCGCCGAGAGGGCCTCACCGGACAGCGTGGTGGAGTCCGTCCGCATGTAGGTGATGAACCCCTGCTCGTACAGACGCTGGGCCACCTGCATGGCCCGCTGCGCGCTGAACCGGAGCTTGCGACCGGCCTCCTGCTGCAAGGTCGAGGTCATGAACGGAGCGGCCGGCGACCGTCGGAAGGGCTTCTCGGTCACCGCGCTCACCGTGAACGACTGTCCGCTCAGGGCGGCGGCCACCGAGGTGGCCTCTTCCTCGCCCAGCACGCGCACCGTTGACTTGCCCGTCTGCTGGCCTTCGTCGTTGAAATCCTTGCCGGTGGCGACCGCCGTGCCGGCCAATGACACCAGGGTGGCGCCGAAGGGAGCCGGTGCATCGGCGTTGGTGAACATGCCCTCCACACCCCACCAGGTGGCGGACTGGAATTTCATCCGGGCCCGCTCACGCTCGACCACCATGCGGGTGGCCACGCTCTGCACCCGGCCGGCCGAGAGCTTCGGCATGACCTTGCGCCAGAGCACCGGCGACACCTCGAAGCCGTAGAGCCGGTCGAGAATCCGGCGCGCTTCCTGGGCGTCGACCAGGTGGCGATCCAAGTCACGCCATTCCTCGACGGCCCGGGCGATGGCAGTCGGCGTGATCTCGTGGAAGACCATGCGCTTCACCGGCACCGTGGGTGACAGGACCTCCAGCAGGTGCCAGGCGATCGACTCGCCTTCGCGGTCTTCGTCCGTGGCCAGGTAGAGCTCGTCGGCTCCCTTGAGGAGCCGCTTCAGGTTGGAGACGACCGACTTCTTGGAGGACGACACCACGTACAAGGGCTTGAAGCCGTTGTCGACGTCAACGCCGAGCCGGGCCCATGATTCCTTCTTGTACGCCTCGGGCACCTCGTCGGCACCCCGCGGCAGGTCGCGAATATGCCCGATGGACGAATCGACGATGAAGTCGGGACCCAGGAGGGCGCCGATGCGTTTCGCCTTGGCCGGCGACTCGACGATGACGAGTGCCTTACCCATGGCGAGCCCCAATGACGCTCACGTGGTGCTGTGAAATGGTCCGCATGGTCCCGCAAGGTTGAAGGCCGAATGCCCGCCTGTCAAGGGCGGGTCGGCACAGGGGTAGTGCATTACCCCTGTGTTTTTGGCCTCTGACCAGGTCAGTCGCCAGACACGGCGGCGACTGCCGCAGAGGGCTCGGTGCTGGTCGCATCGGCACCCATGTCCTCGGTGGCCCGCTTGGAGAAGGCCAAGGCGACGATCAGGATGAGCAGGGACACGCCGGCAATGGCCAGCCGCTCCCCGGTGTGGTGCCGCAGAGAGATCACGGCCGGGAGGACCAACAGGGAGACCAGGTTCATCACCTTGATCATCGGGTTGAGGGCCGGGCCGGCGGTGTCCTTGAACGGGTCACCGACGGTGTCACCGATGACGGCCGCCTTGTGGGCGTCTGAGCCCTTGCCGCCTTCGTTCCCGTCCTCGATGTACTTCTTGGCGTTGTCCCATGCGCCACCCGAGTTGGACAGCGTGTTGGCCATCAGCTGACCGGTGAGGATGGTGCCGGCCAAGAACGCGCCAAGCGCCAGGTAGTTGATGCCGAAGCCCACAATGACCGGAGCCAGGATGGCCAGCAGGGCCGGTGTGGCCAACTCGCGCTGGGAGGCGGCGGTGCAGATGGAGATGACCCGCCCGTACTCGGGCTTCTCCGTGTAGTCCATGATCCCGGGGTGCTCGCGGAATTGGCGTCGCACTTCGAGCACCACGGTGCCGGCCGAGCGACCCACGGCCCGGATGGCCAGCGCCGAGAACATGAAGGCGATGGAGCCACCGATGAGCAGCCCGATGAAGGTGGTCGGATTGGCCACGTTGATCTGCAAAATGGAGAAGAGCTTGTTGCCGGTGGCACCGAGGCTCGGGATCTGCTGACCGATCGTCTCAATGAAGGAGGCGAACAGGGCCACCGAGGCGATGACGGCGGAACCGATGGCCACACCCTTGGTGATGGCCTTGGTGGTGTTCCCCACCGCGTCCAGGCTGACCATGATGCGCTCGGCGTCGCCGGAGAACTCGCCCGACATTTCGGCGATGCCGGCGGCGTTGTCCGAGACCGGGCCGAAGCTGTCCTCGGAGACCACCATGCCCGCCGTGGCGAGAAGGCCGATGCCGATCAGGGCCACCAGGTAGAAGGTGAGCTGAATGTTGCCGTCACCCAGGCCGATGGCCACACCCAGCGCGACGGCGATGGCGATGATGGCGTAGACGGTGGATTCGAGGCCGATGGCGATACCGGACAGCACCGTGGTGGCCGGGCCGGTGCGGGCCGACGCGGCGATCTCCTTGACCGGGCCACGCTCGGTGGAGGTGAACTGCTCGGTGATCTGACTGAGTACCAGTGACAGCACCACGCCGGTGAGGACGGCGTAGAAGACCTTGAGGTCGTGCACGTAGTACTGGGCCACGAAGAAGGCGCCGATCACGGTGAGCACCGCGGCCAGGTAGAAGCCACGGTTGATGGGCATCAGTGCGTTCTTGTCGTTCTTGCGGGCCTTGACCACCAGCACCCCGATGACCGTGGCGAAAATGCCGATGGCCGGGATGATGAGCGGGAAGAGCACGGCCGGCGTGGGGTTCACGTGGTGGCCGTTGACCAGCAGCGTCTTGAAGGCCGAGTAGCCGAGGATCAGCGACGAGATGATGGTGATCTCATAGGACTCGAAGAGGTCGGCCGCCATGCCGGCACAGTCGCCCACGTTGTCGCCCACGTTGTCGGCGATGGTGGCCGCGTTGCGCGGGTCGTCCTCGGGAATGCCGGCTTCGACCTTGCCCACCAGGTCGGCGCCGACGTCAGCCGCCTTGGTGAAGATGCCACCGCCGACTCGCATGAAGAGCGCCAGGAGCGAGGCCCCGAAGGCAAACCCGATGAGGACGGCCGTGGCCGAGTTCTGGAAGATGAGGACGATGCCGGTGGCGCCCAACAGGCCCAGGCCGACACACAGCATGCCGGTGACGGCGCCGGTGCGGAAGGCCACCTTGAGGGCGCCGGCCATGCCGCCGCCTTGCGAAGCGGCCGCGGCGGTGCGGACGTTGCCTCGGACGGCGATGCTCATGCCGATGAAGCCGGTGAGGCCTGAGAACGTGGCCCCGAAGAGGAAGCAGATCACCCGGTAGATGCCGTCCTGGGCAAAGGAGAGCGCCTGGGTGCCGTCGGGTCGGATGACCTGGGTGGCGGTGAAGAAGATGAGGATGGCCAGGGGGACCACAATGATGGCGATGGTCTTGAACTGACGTCCGAGGAATGCCTCGGCCCCTTCCTGGACCGCCTTGGCGATCTCCTTCATCTTCGGCGTGCCCTGATCAGCCGCCAAGACGTTGCGGGCCAGCAGTAAGCCGGCCGCGATGCCGACGAGGCCGGCCGCCAGGCAGATGTACAGCCACAACTTGTCTGTGCCGCCCAGTACGAAGCTCTGGTAGCCACCCTTCGCAGCCTTGGCAGCAAGGAGGTTGATCATGCCTGGTGTGCCTTTCTTGTTCTTCGGTACGAGTTCTCAGGTTGAAGCGACGAAGTTCCCAGCCGTTATGCAGTCCACCGCCCGCTTCGGACATCGATGCATCGCTCCCAGACCGAGGCGCGCCACAACGGGCACTCCGGGCGTCGGGCCGGGGGGAGGTTAGCGACTGCCGCGTGCAGGGGCAAGAACTGAACCGAAAATGGCCTTAGTGCGTGCCCTCTTCGGCCCCCGACACCAACTCGAAGGACGGGTTCAACATGGCGGGTCGCCGCCCCCAGGCGCCGACCATGCCCTCAGCCACCAGTCGGGCTCCGGGTTCGATCCCGGCGATCCTGGGTCGCCCCTGGAAGACCAACAGCAACCCCCCGGTGCCGTCGCTCAGCACACACTCGAGATTGGACGTTCCTGCCTTGGGCTGCACCCGGACAGATTTCACTCGACCTGCAACCTTGACCCGGTGCCGGGGCTCGATCTGGGAGATCGGTGTGGTGACGCCAGCCCGCTTGGCCAGGGCATCGTCAGCCTTGGACACGACGCTGGCCCGGCGAGGATTGTCCTTGCGGCTGGGCGGACGATCGACCCCGGTGCGCCCCTCGCTGTCAACAGGCGGTCCGGACTCTTCGACGTGCCCGGTTTCCTCGCCCACCGTGCTGGTCAGGCGGGCCGCTTGGACCGATTGCCCGTAACGGCGCACCTTGTCGCCGAAACGACCGGGCAGGTTGTACGGGATGATGGTGGCGCTGACGTGCGGGACCTGGGACAGCACGCCGGCGATCTTGTCGGCCGTGCGGTCGTGCAGGAAGCGTTGCCACACCCGGGCGTAACCCCGTCGGGGCAACAACACCGTGCACTCGGTGTCACCGTCCAGCGTGGCGTCGGCCACCAACTCAATGGCGGCTCGACCCAACCGGCGGTCCGGACACTCGATGATGTCGAGGGGGAGGCGGGAGAGCCCGAGCCGGCCCCATTCCTGTTCAAGATCACGAGCCTCTTTTGAGTCAATGTCGAAATGCACCGCTCGCAGGTCGTCGGGGGTCAGTGTGCGGGCGTACTGCAGGGCACGGGCGGTGGCCATATCGAGCCGGTCCACCAGGACCACGACCACATGTCGGCGCAGGATGGGCGCCTCGGAGGCCTCGACGGCGCCGGTCTCGAGCAGCTCAGCTTCCTCGTCGTATTGGTGGTGGAGGCGAATGAGGCCGAGGTAGAGCAGGGGGCCGACCACGACGACGACCCAGGCCCCCTCCTTGAATTTGGCGACGGCGAAAATCAGCACGACGACGCCCGAGATGAACGAAGAGAACCCGTTGACGACCACGCTGCGGCGCCAATGCGCACCCTTGTTCGTGAGGTGGTGCTTCACCATGCCGGCGCCGGCCATGGTGAAGCCGGTGAAGACGCCGATGGCGTAGAGCGAGACCAGCCCGTCCACCTGGGCCTTGAAGACCAGGACCAGCGCCACCGACACCGCGGCCAGCACCAGGATCCCGTTGGAGAAGGCGAGCCGGTGACCACGTCGGGTCAGCTGCCGCGGCAGGTAGTGATCGCCGGCCACGAAGTTGGCCAGGAACGGGAATCCGTTGAAGCTGGTGTTGCCCCCGGTGTAGAGGATGAGCAGGGTGGCCAGCTGCACAATGAAGTAGATGGCGCCCCGGCCGAAGACCGCCTGGACCTCCTGGGACACCACGGTGGGTGAACCGACGGCATAGGGAACGGCGTGGGTCCAACGGGCAATCAGCGTGGTCCCGAGGACCAGGAAGGCCAACACCGAACTCATGACGATCAGGGTCTGACGGGCATGGACCGACTCGGGGCGCCGGAAACTGCCCACTCCATTGGAGATGGCCTCCAACCCGGTGAGCGACGAGCCCCCGTTGGCAAAGGCGCGCAGAAGAGTGATGAAGGCCAGACCCATCAACAAGCCGTGACCCGGGGTGCCCAGGTGACCCCCGAAGATCTTGTCGTGGGGCGGCAGCGGAATGTGGTGGAGGTTGCCGAGCGCCTCTTTGATGTAGCCGGTCACGACCACGGTGCCCAAGGAGGCCACGTAGAAGTACATGGGGAAGGCGAAGAACTTCCCCGCCTCTCGAATGCCGCGCAGGTTGCCGTACAACAACAGGAGTACCACCGCGACCGTGATGCCCACGGTGTCGGTCGTGTTGGCCAGTGAGGGCACGGCACTGGTCAGGGCCGCGGTGCCGGCCGCCGTCTGTACGGCGACCGTGACCGTGTAGTCGATGAGCAGGGCGACGGCGGCGATCTGGGCGACTTTCGGGCCGAAGTTGTCCCGGGCCACCACGTAGGCCCCACCGGCCTTCGTGTAGTACTGGATGACGTCGAGGTACGACAGCGTGACAAAGAAAAGGACACCCAGAATGGCCACCGTGATGGGGACGAGCATGCTGAAGGCGGCCAACCCGACGTAGGGCACCATCTGGGTCAACATCTCCTCGGTGCCGTAGGCCGAGGACGAAATGCAGTCGGGAGCCAGCACCCCGAGGGCGGTTGGCCGGCCCAGACGCTCGTCGCTCAGCTGCTCGGTGACCAAGGGCGGCCCCAACAACTTGTTCTTGATGCGGTAGCGACGCCGCTCAGGGATCATGTCGGCGGCAATACCCGGCAATGGGACCGGAGGGCGTGAACCATGGGGAGGGGGCACTAGCGCCTAAGAGTAGGAGCAATCGGGTAGCCACTCAGATTCGCCCCTGACCGGCCTGAGCCGCTCCCTTTGCACATGAGGGCGCCGCGTGTTGCACTGTGGCATGCACGTCATCGTGGTTGGGTGTGGCCGCGTCGGGTCCGGTCTGGCCCTTTCGCTGACCGCCGAGGGCCACTCGGTGTCCGTCATGGACAAGCAGGCCAGCGCCTTCCGGCGGCTCAAGGACTGGGACGGCCCTTGCATCGTGGGCTCCGGTTTCGACCGTGATGACCTGGAGAAGGCCGGGGCGGTGGGTGCCGACGCGTTGGCCGCCGTCACCAGTGGCGACAACACCAACATCATGACGGTGCGCATCGCCCGGGAGACCTACCTGATCCCCAATGTGGTGGCCCGCATTTACGACCCCCGTCGGGCCGAGATCTACCAGCGACTGGGCATACCCACGGTCGCCACCGTGACCTGGACCATCGATCAGGTCCGGCGCCGCCTCCTCCCCAATCAGGACGTGAACGACTGGTCCGACCCGTCCGGCCAACTCACATTGTTGGATCGCTCCCTTCCCGATGCCTGGGCGGGACGCAACCTGAGCGAACTCGAAGAACCGGGTCGCCTCAGCCTGGTGGCCGTCACCCGCTCCGGTGTGCCCCGACTCGATGCCCGTGAGTTGGTGGGTCAGGAAGGCGATGTGCTGCACATGGCCGTCCTGGAAGCCGCCCGGAGCGATCTGGACAACCTGCTGAGCGGGAGCCACGAGTGAGAGTGGCCATCGCCGGCGCGGGCAGCGTGGGCACCGCCATTGCGGCCGACCTCCACGCCAACGGGCACGAAGTATTGGTGTTCGAACAGGACCCCGACCTGGTGGAGCGCCTTCGTCCCACGCTGGACGTCACCTGGATCGCCGCCGACGCCTGTGAAGTGTCGTCGCTCGACGCCGCCGGGCTGGCCACGGTGGACGTGGTGGTGGCCGCCACCGGTGACGACGAGGACAACCTGGTCATCTCCCTCTTGGCCAAGCAGGAATTCGCGGTGCCTCGGGTCGTGGCGCGGGTGAACCATCCAAAGAACCAATGGCTCTTCAATGAAAGCTGGGGCGTGGACGTCTCCGTCAGCACCCCGCAACTGCTGACGGCGTTGG
>Ga0302314_10020586_pt1 | contig 10903 bp, 13 predicted proteins | sample III_Palsa_N2_3_FD_200533 | JGI IMG/M metagenome (GOLD analysis project Ga0302314, IMG submission 200533) | Peat permafrost microbial communities from Stordalen Mire near Abisko, Sweden - III_Palsa_N2_3 | ecosystem: Environmental > Terrestrial > Soil > Palsa > Peat permafrost | place: Sweden... | reverse complement strand
CTAAAGACTCCCAACCCCACCGCGCCCCGGATCACCTATCCTCGGCCAAAATACAACTCGGACATATAGCCATGTCTCGCCCTCTGAGTCGGCAAGCGTGGATTGCTCGCCATGGACGGGACGGTGTGCGCATGAGAGCCGATGATCCTGGCGAGCCGCGCCCCGGTCCTCGCGCCTACAGGTCCGCCCGCACCAAGCTCCTGGTCTGCTTCGCGGCCGGGATCAGCGCGGGCACGGTCGCCGCGGTCCTCGGGGCCGGGCGTGAAGCGCCGCTGATCGGCTGGGGCACGCTCGCGGTCTTCTTCTGCGGGTGGGTCTGGGCAACTGTCTGGCGCATGGACGCGGCCGTCACCGCGGCTCACGCCAAGGGCGAGAGCCCGGGCCGCGATCTGGCCGACGTCGTCCTGCTCGGTGCGTCGATCGCCAGCCTCATCGCCGTCGGCCTCGTGCTGTTCGGCGCCGGCAATCAGAACGGGGCGGCCAAGTACGTCCAGGCCGCCCTCGCCGTCGCCTCGGTGATCGTCTCCTGGATTCTGGTGCACACCGTCTTCACCCTGAAGTACGCCCGCCTCTATTACAGCGAGCCCGTCGGCGGAATCGACTTCAACGAAGACGAAGATCCTCAGTACAGCGACTTCGCGTATCTCGCCTTCACGATCGGAATGACCTTCCAGGTCTCCGACACCAACCTGCAGACCAAGACGATCAGGCGCATCGCGCTGCGGCACGCCTTGATCTCGTTTCCCCTGGGCACCGTCATCATCGCCACGTCCATCAATCTCGTGGCCGGACTCGCGAAGTAGCTTACGAACACGACGACGAGGCAGGTTGGCTTCGACGGTCGATCCAGTCGTCGATCCGCGCCCAATGCGCGGTCAGCCACTCCTCTCGGCCTTCCGCGTCGTGCGGAACCTGTTCGATCGGCACGGTCCACCAGGCGAGTTCCAGCGGCCCGTCGAGCGGATTGGCCTGCCACACGTCGCGAACGGATTCGAGCCGGTCGAGACCGGTGTGCGCGACGAACACGGCCGTCGTTCCAGGCGGCGCGGCATCGATCGCGGCGAAGACGCCGGCCGACCGGGCGGGCAGGACGTGCTCGAGCGATCGGGCGGCGGGGAGCAGCGACCAGCGTCCCCGGCGGCGGATGCGTTCGAGCAGCCGGGAACGGCGTGCCCGGGTGAAGTTGCCGCCTTCGGGAAACAGCAGCAGCGCGTCGCCCGGTTTCAGCGACCCGGCCAGTTCCGCGATCCGCTCCGGTACTCGTGCTCGTTCATCCTCGGTGGCACCGACGAAGCAGTTGGGGGTGCGGCTGATTACGACGTCGATGAGCGGGTCGAGGGCGAGCGTGTGCTTGAGCACGATGCGCGGTCGCCGCCGAGCCGCTTCGAGCAGCGCGTACACGAGCAGAAACGAGTCGCCCGGCCCCGCGTGGCGGCTGAAGACGAGCAGCGGGCCCGCCGGGAGTTCGGTCGGCTGGTCCGGTGGGCGGATCCTCAGCCCGAAGCAGCGTCGCGCCGCGGCCCACAGTCGGCCGAGGAGATGGTCCAGCAAGGCGTAGTGCGCGTCCTCGTAGCGTGCTCGGCAGTCGTCCCGTGCCGTGCGGCGGAAGGACACGGTCCATAGCCAAGCGGCCTTGACCAGGCCGGTCACTTCCGCCGCCAGGTAGACGGCGAGGAACACGCTGAAGCGGGCGAGCCGGCCTCGACCTCGGGGTCGCAACGTGCCTATGCCGCCGAAGAGCACGGCGACGGGCAGCAGCGCCACGGCCAGAACGCAGACCGCTGCGAGCGCGGTGAGAGTGACCGGGCGCCGCGTCCCCGGATGCCTGAGCAGGATCCTGATCATCAGGACACCGCGAGCGCGCTCAAGTAATCGCTGCTCGCCCGATACGACCGCTGGATCCGGTCGTGGGCGCCGGCGTAGTCGCGGTAGCGCAGGTATCGGCCGCGGACGCCGTCTCCCACCGGCTGGTTCCCGGTCGGCAGCACGTGCGCCGTCACCCCGTCCGGCAGGTCGGCCAGCGCGCGGGCGAGCCGGTGGCGGCGGGCGATCTCGAAGGCCACGGCCGCGACCTCCCAGGGCTGGCGCGGCACGGTCAACGGCTGCTCGACCCGGCCGGTGTGCAGCACGAAGATCCTGCGGGCGCCGAGTTCGACGGCCCGGCCGACCGGCACGCTGTCGACAAGACCGCCGTCGAGGTAGTGCTCGCCGTCCACCTCGACCGGCGGCAGCAGCCCCGGCACCGCGCACGAGGCGAGCACGGCCGTCACCACGGGCCCCTTCGCGAACCAGGTCTCCGCCGCGCGCTCGATCGAGGCGGCCACGCACTGGAAGCGCACCGGCATGTCCTCGATCCGCAGGTCCGCCAGAGCCTGCTCGAGCAGGCGCCTGAGCGCCTCGTCCGAGTGCAGGTGGGTGCGGCTGCGCACGGCGGTGCCGAGCCGGGTGAACAGCGAGCCCTCGAATACGCCTCCCGTATCGAGCCTGGTCCACACCTGCTCGAGCCGGGCGACGCAGTCCAGTCCGGGATCGGCGGCGAGCATCGCCCCGTTGATGGCGCCGACCGACGTGCCCACGACGAGGTCGGGCTCGATGCCGGCCTCCAGCAGCGCGCGCAGCATGCCGACCTCGTAAGCGCCCTGGGACCCGCCGCCGCCCAGCACGAACGCTGTGCTGCAGCTTTCGGTAGTAGTCAAAAGTCCTGCTTCCCTCGAGTCGCCGCGGATTAAGCCCTGATAACCCGATTCGCAGCCGCTAGACGTTTGCCCATGGAATGCGAGGCAACCCGGTCAAGGAAGTGCGCCGACCGGGACAACCTGTTCGAGCCCTGACACATGTCGTCCAAGGAGGACCGATGTCCGCGAAGACCGTTTCCGACTACCTGCTCGAGCGTCTGCGCGACTGGGGTGTGGAGACCGTCTTCGCCTATCCCGGCGATGGCATCAACGGCCTGCTCGCGGCATGGGGCCGGGCGGCGAACGATCCGAAGTTCGTCCAGGCCAGGCACGAGGAGATGGCCGCCTTCGAGGCGGTGGGCTATGCCAAGTTCACCGGCCGCCTCGGGGTGTGCGCGGCCACCTCGGGTCCCGGCGCGATCCACCTGCTCAACGGGCTCTACGACGCCAAGCTGGACCACGTCCCGGTGGTCGCGATCGTCGGGCAGACCGCCCGGAGCGCGATGGGCGGCTCCTACCAGCAGGAAGTGGACCTGCACAGCTTGTTCAAGGACGTGACCGGCGCCTTCGTGGAGACGGTGAACGTCCCCGAGCAGCTGCCGAACGTGCTCGACCGCGCGATCCGGACCGCGCTCGCCGAGCGTGCCCCGACCGCGGTGATCATCCCCTCGGACGTCCAGGACCTGCCGTACAGCGCGCCGACGCACGACTTCAAGATGATCCCCTCCAGCCTCGGGATTGAGTGGCCCAAGACCGTGCCGGACGATGCCGCGATACTCCACGCCGCCGAAATCCTCAACGCGGGCAAGAAGGTCGCGATCCTCGCCGGAGCGGGGGCCCGCGGCGCCCGCGCGGAGCTGATGCAGGTAGCCGACATCCTCGGCGCGGGCGTCGCGAAGCCGCTGCTCGGCAAGGACGTGCTGTCCGACGAGCTGCCGTACGTCACCGGCTCGATCGGCCTGCTCGGCACCCGGCCGAGCTACGAGATGATGAAGAGCTGCGACACGCTGCTGATCGTCGGATCAGGGTTCCCCTACAGCCAGTTCCTGCCGGACTTCGGGCAGGCCCGCTCGGTGCAGATCGACATCGACGCGAAGTTCATCGGGCTGCGCTACCCGAACGAGGTCAACCTCGTCGGGGACGCGGGCGCCACCCTGCGTGCCCTGATTCCGCACCTCAACGCGGTCAGCAGGGATCTCGAGGCGAAGATGGAGGGCGCCTGGCGCGCCGGGATCGAGTCCGACGTGGCGCGCTGGTGGAAGACCATGGACGCCGAGGCGATGGTCGACGCGGAACCGATCAACCCGATGCGGCTGTTCTCCGAACTCTCCGCGCGGTTGCCGTGGAACGCGATCGTCGCCGCGGACTCCGGCTCGGCGGCCAACTGGTACGCGCGGCACCTGCGTTTCCACGGCCAGATGCGCGGTTCGCTCTCCGGCACGCTCGCCACGATGGGACCGGGCGTGCCCTACGGCATCGGCGCGAAGTTCGGCTGCCCGGACCGCCCGGTGATCGTGTTCGCCGGCGACGGCGCGATGCAGATGAACGGCCTGGCCGAGCTGATCACGATCAAGCACTACTGGGAGCAGTGGAGCGATCCGCGGCTGATCATCGCGGTGCTGCACAACGACGACCTGAACCAGGTCACCTGGGAGATGCGGGCGCTGGGCGGCGCGCCGAAGTTCGCCGAGTCGCAGACCCTGCCCGACGTGGACTACGCCGGATTCGCCGCGAGCCTGGGCCTGCGCGCGATCCACGTCGACAAGCCCGACCAGATCGGTCCGGCCTGGGACCAGGCGCTCGCGGCCGACCGGCCGACGGTGCTGGACGTTCGCACCGACCCGAACGTCCCGCCGATCCCGCCGCACGCCACCTTCGAGCAGGCCAAGGCCACCGCCCTCGCGCTGCTCAAGGGCGACGAGGACCGCGTCGGCGTGGTCCGGCAGGGCATCAAGACCAAGATCCAGGAGTTCCTTCCGCACCGCGACCACGGCTCGGACGAGCAAGGCACTCAGGAGTGAGCGCGCATGGATGTGCGCGCCGGTCGAGGATACCGACGCGCTTTTCGCCTCGTGGCGAGCGCCGGAAAGCGCCCGACAGCACGGCGGCGAAAGACTAGGACTCCGAATGGGCCGAGCGACGGTGGCTGGCCGCCATCTCGTTGCACAGCACGCACTCCGGCGCCGTGCTCGGCCCAGGACTGTCACCGGCCTTGACCGGCTTGCCGCAGATGCATTGGGCGTCGTGCGGTGCCACCCGCATAGTGGCGAATTCGGGGTAGCACAGGAAGCACACGATGTGCCGGAAGTTATCCGCGATCGAATCCTCGTGCTGCCGCCGCAATTCGGCGTCGGTGTCCTCGTCGACGAGGATCCCGGTCTCTGGAAGTGTCATTTCTTTGCCCTCTTCCTTTAGCCGCGCAGTTCGTGCACATCAGCCGCGTGAGCGGCAGCACGACGAGCGTCTCTGCGATCGCCACGGTCAGACACAGGCCGCGGCGCCTCGCGTCCGCCCCGGGTACGTCGACGGCGTGGTACTGCGGCAGGTGGTGCTTCCGGTCGAGATCGACGAGCTGGACCGGCCTCAAGCCGACGGTGGCGGACCCGGGGAGGATCCGCCACCGACTTCACGTGCGGGCCCGCGGCCCGGGCGCGACCTGGCTGCAATCACCACCGGCCGTACCACCGGCGACGCCCGCTGGCGCCCTCACCGGCCCGGATGGCGAAGCCGACCAGCCAGATGACGAGCACGACCAGGGCGATCCACCACAGGATGTGGACGGCGAATCCCAGTCCGCCGAGCACCAGGGCGAGCAGCAGGACAAGCAGAATGACACCCATAAGAGTGCTCCTAACGCATGGGGGTGTTTCAGGACTCGAGGGAAACTTCAGTTCGAGTCCCTCGGTGTGCGAGTTACCGCTCGCCCTCCGGACAAACCCCCGCGGCGGCTTTCGAAATTCGGCCGAGAGCGGATACTGAGATCGAGTATTGAAACGGTGAGCGGTACCCACCCCCACTGCAGCGCGGCCACCAAGATGACGAGCCGGGCTAGCGCGTTCGCGTAGCTGAAGGTCACGGCGATCGGCACGACGGGATCGCGACGGCCAGCGGAAGCAGCGAGCTGAGAGCCGCCGCGCGCAACGCGGCCCGTCCCCGTTTGCCCCCTCCAGGCGCGGTTACTCGCAGGTCGCTCTCAGCACTACGACCGACTCTCACTCGAAGGTGTGATCACTATGGTGCACGAGGCGTACGAGGCCGAAGTGGAGACAGGCGGCGCCGGTCGCCAGGTCGGCAGATTGATCGCCACACTGATCGGAGTCGCGGCTCTGGTCGCCGGGGCGTTCCTGAAGTGGACGGCGGCGCGCACCGGGGACAAGCTCACCCTGCGGGCGCTGGTGCAGACCGATTTCGGCGCCCAGTCCGACATCGCCAAGACCGTCGGCGGCCTGAGCATCCTGATCGGCCTGGTCGCGGTGATCGGCCTGGTGGACCGCACCGGCTGGCTGACCAGGCTCGCCGGAGCCGCGGCGCTGGTCGTGTCCGTCATGTTCGCGATCGAGACCTACCGCTCCAGCAGCGACTTCAGCGCCGCCCTCCGCGCCACGCATGTCGGCTCGGGGCTGGAGCTCGTCGGCGGCCTGGTGCTGCTGATCGGCGGATTCCTCGGCGCGCGCGTGGTGCGGGTACCGGCCGTGGTCGAGCAGGAGCGCGTCGAGGAAGGTTTGAACATCGGGTCCGCGGACACCGGGACATCCTGAATCCGACGCGGAACCGACTGAGTCCGAGAGGATCGACGAGCATGTCCGAGACCGAGCACGACCCGGCCGCGGCCCGGGACTACGAGCGCACCTTGCGCGCGGTGGCCGATCGCCAGGCCGTGGACGAGGCCGAGAGCATTCTCGCCCTAGCGTGGATCGCCGAGCTCGAGGACATGCGGCGCACCGCGCTGCGCCTGGCCGCGGCGGCCCGCCTCGCCGTGAACGCGGCCCGCGTCGAACTCCGGGACGCGCAGACCCTGGGCCGGCCCACCGGCCTGGCCCAAGCGCACGCGCGCCTGACGACGATCGCGGCCGAGCAGCAGGCGAAAATCGATCGGGCACGCGCCCTGCTGGCCTCAGTGGACTGCGAACTCGAGGCGATCTGCCACGCCGGAATCGAGCGTTCCCAGCGCTGCCAGGAAGACCTGCGTCGCCTGCGCACCGCGCGGACCGCGGTCTTCGGTGCGCGAGACGCGGAGGACAGGTCCGAGTGATCCCCGCGGACGAGGGTCTCGGGGCTCACCCGATCGGCCAGACCCCCGGCAGCGAGATGTTGAGCATCTCTAGGATCATGGCTTGATCTGGCCATCTCCCCAGCTCAAATACCCTCTTCGCTTGCCATACCCCGCTCTGTTCCGTCCCAGTTCCGTGAGCTAACGATCAGTTCCGTCAGGCAACGAGCTGCACCTTCGCTCGCGCGGCCATCCGCTGATCGACGGCGCGGATCGCCCGGTCATGCGACCCCGGCAGCATGTGCGCGTAGACCCGCAGCGTGAACCCCGGATCCGAGTGCCCCAGATACTCGGCGAGCTCCTTGATGGACACCCCGTCCACGAGGAGCACACTCGCGTAGTAGTGCCGCAGCGCGTGCATCCCAACTTCGCGCTCGGTCTTGTACCTGAGACGGCCACCAACCCGCTCCGGCGGAGGAATGACGCCCGCCGCCACGAGCGCGGGCTTCCACACGAGCTCGTTGCACGTGTTCGTCTTCACGACCCCGCCGTCCGTCCCACGGAACAGCAGATTGTGGCTACGCGGCTTCCCGTCGAGCTTCTCCCACGGCAGGGTAATCGGCTCCGGCTTGAACTTCTTCACGTGCGCACGAATCGCGTCCGCCGCCCAGTTCGGCAGCGGGACGACGCGCTCCCGATCGTTCTTCGGCAGTGCGTAGACCACCCCACCCCGAAGCTTCTTCACCTGCCGCCGGACCCGAAGCACCTGCGCCTCGAAGTCAATGTCCTCCAACGCGAGCCCAAACAGCTCGCTCTGCCGCAGCCCACACGTCGCCGCGATCACCGGCATCGCCCGGAACAGCTCGGGATGGGCATCGATGATCGCCCACACCCGCTCGTCGCTCCAAGCCACCACCTCCTTCCCCGTGCTCTTCGGCACCTGAACGACCTTCGACTTCGCAGGGTTCTTCTTAATCGCCTCGTCCGCGACGGCCAGCTCCAGCACCCCAAGCAGCACGAGATGCGCCGATCCGATGGTCGAGGGCGAGAACGACTGCGCCATCTCGCCGATCCACCCTTGGATCATCGACGGCGTGATCGAGGCGATGGCCTTCTTCCCGAACCGCGGCAGCACATGCAGCCTGTATAAGGACTCATACCTAATCAACGACGCGGGGTCCACGACCCGCGACGCCAGCCACCTCTGCCCGAGCTCCGCGAACGTCGTCCGCCCAGCCTTCGGATCGATGTAGTCGCCCCGCACAACGTCGGTCGCTTGTGCCTTGGCATGGTTCTCAGCGTCGGTCTTCTTCTCGAACGCCCGCGACGTCTCGCGCCCGTCCGGATCGACCCACACCGCAAGCCAGCGCTTGCCCTTCCCGTGCCGCTTGGTCTTCTCCCTGGAGCTTTCCCCAGTCTCCTTATCCTTGCTGGTCGTGAACCACAGATCCTTGACGAAGGCCATCAGCCCTCTCCTTTCTGATCTTTCTCTCCCATGGCGCGGAGCAGTTCGCGGAGTTCCTCTCCACTCGCGCCGCCGTCGATCGCCTGCTCCAGCCTGTCTCTGAGCGCCAACACCTTCTGCTTCGCCCGGTCAGCCATCTGCTCGGCCTCGGCGTTGAACTGCTCGACGATCTCCCGAGCCTGGTCGTGCAGCACGTTGCGGGTGTACTCCGCGAGCGTCTGCTGTCCATCCGGCGCCTGGACGTGCTCCAGCGTCGCGGCGAAGAAGCCGCGCGGATCGATCCCGGGCAGCGTCTGATCCCCGCGGATCCACCGCAGCATCAGCTCCGGCTTATCCACCCGCACGCTAGGCGCCACCTCGACCGGTTCCTCGCTGCCCTCAGCCGGCACGAGCAGGTGGATCGGCGGCACCCCCAGCACGTACGCGATGAGGAACAGCTCATCGACCGAAACTTCCCTCCGCCGCCTGCCGTCCTTCCGCCGCCCGGACTCGATGTTCGAGATGACGAACATGCTCAGCTCAGGCGCGCCCGCAGCCGCAAGCCGGTCCGCCAACTCCTGCGCCGACCAGCCACGCCGCTTCCGGGCTGTCTTGATCCGCTGGGCCACGATGTCGCTCATCGTCGCTGCTGGCGAGTGGTTCGACGGGCCCTTCCCATCGGTCTCTCTAGTCATAGTGACTAGTTTGCACGCTCCTCTTACATATTTCAAGATGTCGGTTAATGATGGATTTCTCGCCACTTGCGCGAGTAGCCCGACTAATACGACTAGAGGAGTAGCCATGACCACCGCAGAGCCGCTGTGGAGCCACCAGCAGACCGCCGACTTCCTCGGCATCCCCGCCGCCACGCTCTACCAGATGAACCACAAGCGCACCGGCCCGCGCTCCTACAAGGTCGGCAAGCACCGCCGCTACACCCGGGAGGACGTCCTCGCCTGGCTCACGACCCGTTCGTCCGACCTGTGTGGCGAGTAGCCGTGCCCCACGAGACGCTGGTGATCAGTGACTCGCGGCAGTAGTGGCTTGGAGGGAGACAGACGTGGCCGAAGCGGTGGAGACGCTCGACCACCAGATAATGGGCCGTGCCCTAGCCGAGGGCACGGCCGTCTGCCTTTCCCGCACCATCACCCGCTTCGTCCGCTACGCAGGAACGTGGTGGGGCATGGCGCCGTTCGCCTGGGTGAAGCTGACCGACCCACAAGTACTCGCCAGCCTCGACGCCTTCGCCGCCAAGCTCGCCGACGCGGACAAGGCCGTCCAGACATCCACGGAACGCCGCATGCCGCTTAGCCAGATTGCGGGGGAGGAGAGCCAATGACACCCGCCTACGAGACCCTGGCCGCCCGCGCTGAACGGGCGCTCCTCGGCGCCCTCCTGCTACGCCCCGACGCGTACCAAGACATTGCCTACCTCGACCCAGCCCAGTTCGGCGACCCTGCCAACGCCGCCCTTTTCGAGGCCATCCGTACCGAGCTCACCCACGACCCCGACCAGTCGAGCAGCACACTAACCGCCCACCTCCAGGCCGTCTACGCGGCCACCGGGGCAAACTCTGACCTCGCTTCGTTCATCGAGACGTGCCCCGACCCAACAGCCGCGACCGCGTACGCCCGTATCCTCGTCGAGGCAGAGCTCAACCGGACCATGGCCGCCCACGCCGCGCGCCTCGTCGAACTCTCGGAGCCCCACAGCCCGGAGCGATCCGAAGCCGCTGCACTCATCCGCCCCGAGCCGGCCATCTCGCGGGACGCCGAGAACGCCCCGATCTCCGGAAGCTGGAAGGGCAGCCGCCCGAACTGCGAAGAGCGAATCCTCGCTGAACTCATCCAGCATCCTGACCAGATTGAACAGGCCAGCGGAGCGATTGACGCCGCGACCTTCACCTCCGCCGCCCGCAACGACCTATTCGACGCCATCAGCGCCGTCCACAAGCGCGGCGAACCTGTCGATGCCCTGACCATCGCGTGGGAGCTCGACCGTATCCAGGCCGAGGGCTTGCGCAACGCAGGCGTCAACCCAGCCGCCTACGTGGATCGCCTCGCTGCGGTTCCAGTTGAGCCAGGCACCGCTCTGGAGACCGCCGAAAAGATCGCCTCACAGGAACAACTCGTCGCAGGGCGACAAGCGCGAGCCCGTCGGTCAACCAGTCCGGCCTACGGCAGCACCGTTGCCGATCGCTCTATCGGCCGACGTGTTCACCATGATGTCGAAGCCCGGCCGCCGTCTCATGACCGTCCGAGGCCCGGCACCGATCGGCACGGCCCTCGCCCTGGTTTCTGATCGCCCTGTTCGATCATAAAGTCGCCCGAATGGGATTGCGGTAAGACAGTTGCTGTAATCCAGTGGATGCCGTGTTGAAGGCTGTGGAAGGCAACCGATCGATTGATCTCGGGATGACCAGGCAGACGTTGCGATGGCGCAAATCCTCGCAGATGACAAGCTGCATTCAGAGGGCGAGACATGGCTATATGTCCGAGTTGTATTTTGGCCGAGGATAGGTGATCCGGGGCGCGGTGGGGTTGGGAGTCTTTAGGCGTGGACTTGGGTGTACAG
>Ga0302314_10020582_pt1 | contig 10904 bp, 8 predicted proteins | sample III_Palsa_N2_3_FD_200533 | JGI IMG/M metagenome (GOLD analysis project Ga0302314, IMG submission 200533) | Peat permafrost microbial communities from Stordalen Mire near Abisko, Sweden - III_Palsa_N2_3 | ecosystem: Environmental > Terrestrial > Soil > Palsa > Peat permafrost | place: Sweden... | reverse complement strand
AGCCAGGGAACAGGAGCGCCGGCCGGCCTGCGGCGACGCCGGCCGCCGCCAGGGGAGAGCAGCTTCATGACGACTGAGAACACCGGCGAACGGACGGCACCGGGCGTGCCGGACATCGTCATCATCACCGGCATGTCCGGTGCCGGGCGGTCCACCGCGGCCAACGCGCTCGAGGACCTCGGCTGGTTCGTGGTCGACAACCTGCCGCCGGCGCTGCTGCCGACGATGCTGGACCTGGCCGACCGCGCGTCACTCGCGGGCGTCGCGGCCATCGTCGACGTGCGGTCACGGGCGTTCTCCACCGACCTGAAGTCCGCGATCTCCTCGCTCGGCGCCCGCGGCGTCGCCCCGCACGTGCTGTTTCTCGAGGCGTCCGACCCGGTCCTCGTGCAGCGGTTCGAGAACGTGCGGCGCCCGCACCCGATGCAGGGCGGCGGCACGATCATCGACGGGATCGCCGCCGAACGGGAACTGCTGCGCGCCGTGCGCGGCGACTCCGACATCGTGCTCGACACCTCATCGCTGAACGTGCACGAGCTGCGGGCCCGGATGCACGGCTACTTCGCCGGCGACGCGGTGACCGGGCTGCGGCTCAACATCGTCTCCTTCGGTTACAAGTACGGAGTGCCGGTGGACGCCGACCTGGTCGCGGACTGCCGGTTCCTGCCCAACCCGCACTGGGTGCCCGAGCTGCGGGCGCTCAGCGGCCTCGACGCGTCCGTCCGGGATTACGTGCTCGGCCAGCCGGCCGCCACCGCGTTCCTTGAGGCCTACCTGTCGGTACTCGAGGTGTCCCTTCCCGGGTTCGAACGGGAAGGCAAGCGGTACGTGACCCTCGCCGTCGGCTGCACCGGCGGCAAGCACCGTTCGGTGGCGATGGCCGAGCAGCTCGCCGCCCGGCTGACCGGCCGCGACGTCACCGTGTCGCACCGCGACCTCGGGCGGGAGTGAAGCATTTGCCGACGGCCGCCGGGGGGACCGCCCCCCGTTCCCTCCGTGTTGTCGCGCTTGGCGGCGGGCACGGGCTCGCCGCCTCGCTGGCCGCACTGCGCCGGGTGACCGACGACGTCACCGCGATCGTCACCGTGGCCGACGACGGCGGCTCGTCCGGCCGGCTGCGCCAGGAATTCGGCGTGCTGCCGCCCGGTGACCTGCGGATGGCTCTCGCGGCGTTGTGCGGGGACGACGACTGGGGCACCACCTGGGCGCGGGTGGTCCAGCACCGGTTCGCCGGCGGCGGCGACCTGGCCGGCCACTCGCTGGGGAACCTGCTGATCACCGGGCTGTGGGACCTGCTCGGCGACCCTGTCGCGGGCCTCGACTGGGTCGGCCGGCTGCTCCGGGTGACCGGCCGGGTGCTGCCGATGGCGGCCGTCCCGCTGGACATCGTCGCCTGCGTGGAGGGCGCCGACCCGGCCCGGCCCGCCGCCGAATCGACGGTGCGGGGGCAGGCGGCGATCGCGGTCACCACCGGCCGGGTACGGTCGATCTCGCTGCTGCCAGCGGACCCGCCCGCGGTGCCCGAGGCAGCCGAGGCGGTGCGGGAAGCGGACTGGGTGGTGTTCGGGCCGGGATCCTGGTTCACGTCGGTGCTGCCGCATCTGCTGGTGCCATCGCTCAGGTCCGCGCTGACAGCCACTTCGGCGCGTAAGCTCGTAGCACTGAACCTGATCCCCCAGCCAGGGGAAACCGAGGGATTTTCACCGCACCGGCACCTGGAGGTACTGGCGGACCACGCGCCATCACTGTCTTTCGATGTCGTACTGGCTGACGCCGGCGCCGTGGCCGGATCGGAACACGACCTGCGGAAGGCGGCGGACATGCTGTGTGCCTCCCTGGCGCTGGCCGACGTCGCGGCACCTGACGGGACGCGGCACGACCCGGTGCGGCTGGCAGCGGCGTACCGGAGCATTTTCACGGCGGGGGAGCGGGTCGGCGAGAAGTTCCCGGGGGTGGTTCTCCCGGACCAGCCGGACGAGGAATCCCGGCGGGACAGGCCTCCGGGCGAGCCCGACGGGGGGTCCCGGGGGATCGTCCCTCCGGACAAGCACGGCACGGGGGAGCAGTACTAGTCATGGGGGTGTCGCGGTGGCGATGACGGGTGTGGTGAAGGACGAGCTCAGCCGGGTGCCGGTGGTGAAGCCGTGCGACCGGAAGACGGAGGTGTCCACCCTGCTGCGGTTCGCGGGCGGGCTGACGCTGAGCGGCGGGCACATCATGATCGAGGCCGAGCTGGACACGGCGGCGGTGGCGCGGCGGTTGCGCGCCTCGATCACCGAGGTGTTCGGCCAGCCGTCTGAGTTGCTTGTGCTCGCACCCGGGGGGCTGCGCAAGGGCAACCGCTATGTGATCCGGGTGTCAAAGGGCGGCGACAGCCTGGCCCGGCAGGCGGGCCTGATCGACAGCTTCGGCAGGCCGGTGCGCGGGCTGCCGAGGCAAGTGGTCTCCGGCGGGATCTGCGACTGCGAGGCGGCCTGGCGCGGCGCCTTCCTGGTGCACGGCTCGCTGACCGAGCCGGGCCGGTCGATGGCACTGGAGATCACCTGCCCGGGCTCGGAGGCTGCCCTGGCCCTGGTGGGCGCGGCCCGGCGGATGAAGATCTCCGCCAAGGCGCGCGAGGTCCGCGGCGTGGACCGGGTGGTGATCCGCGACGGCGAGGCGATCGCGGCGATGCTGACCAGGCTCGGCGCGCATGACAGCGTGCTGGCATGGGAAGAACGCCGGATGCGCCGCGAGGTGCGGGCGACCGCGAACCGGCTGGCCAACTTTGACGACGCCAACTTGCGCCGTTCGGCGCGGGCCGCGGTCGCGGCGGGCGCCCGGGTGGAGCGCGCGCTCGAGATCCTCGGCACCGAGGCCCCTGAGCACCTGGTCATGGCGGGCCGGCTGCGGGTCGCCAACCGGCAGGCGTCGCTTGAGGAACTCGGGCAGCTGGCCGACCCGCCGCTGACCAAGGACGCCATCGCCGGCCGGATCCGCCGCCTGCTCGCGATGGCCGACCGGCGCGCGGCCGACCTCGGCATGCCGTCCACGGAGGCCTGCCTGACGGCCGACATGCTGCCCTGACCAGTCGCGGCGTTAGCGCTCGGGGAGGCGCTCCGCGGCTGCCGCTGCGGCCGCCTCCGCCGCCACGCGGCCGATGCCGCCCCGGCATCAGCTGCCACGGGGTCACGCATTACCGGTGTCTGCGCACTTGCGTGACGCGATATGTCATTTGACAGCACGTAACCGCTTTATCAACTGAGAGTTAACTTCATCTCGGTATGAGACATTGCGGGCAATGCAATTGCGCCCGGCTACTGTGCGTCGTAGGGTAGCCAGGTGTAAGCAGGGGAACGCCAGGGGGCGCCTGCATGAGGATGGGGGGACGGGGATGCGGACGACTGGCTGGGCCTAGTTGTCTTCGCTCACGTGAAGACGCCGCGTTATCCGTGCGCTGAGGCGTCGGCCGGGCAGTAGCCCGGACGGCGCCTTTCGCCTTTAACGCGGTCAGCCCGGCTCCCCGTGTCGCCCGCGGACTGTGATCCGAACCGATTGCTGGTGACTTCCACTTCGCTGTGGCGGTGGCTCCCGTCCCTGGTCCGTCAGTGATCGCGGACGTACAGGGTGCTCGCGCCGTAATCAGGAAACTCCGCCAGTACCCGGAAATGTCCGTTGAACCAGGACTTTAGTGCTGGTGTCCACGGGATGCGAGCCGACACGCCGCCCGACAGCCATACATAGCGGGCCTGGCTGAAGATGGTCTCCCAGCCCGCCACGGTCGTGGCGTCTTGTCCCGCGCCGCCCTGCGGGGAGACGCCGCCGCTGAGCGCCAGCGTGGTCGCGAGCGAGTCGATGGTGTCCGGGCAGCCTGCGCTTGGCGCGGTGAACCGGTTCGCCGCGATGGCGAACGACACCTGGTCGGCGACCAGGCAGGAACCCGGGGGGATCAGCGCCGCCGCGGCGGCCGGGCTCGCCGGGACGTGCGCGGGCGCCAGCTCGCGCGCCTCGGCCGCGGCGATTCCGACAATGATCACGGCGATCACCGCGGCGACGACCCGCCGGGCCGCCCGGGTCGGCGCCTGGGTGCCCTGGATCAGACAGGCGAGGCTGCCGACGGCGACACCGACGGCGATGGCGAGCCACGGGGCCGGGAAGTCCGGGTAGTGGTAGAAGAACGCCGAGTAGCGCAAGATGGCCGCGGTCGCGAGCACCGCGGTGGCGAGGGCGAACCACTCGAGCGGGGTCCGGTCGCGGAGTCCGCGCAGGTAGCCGGCCGCGATCAGCACGATGCCGATGGCCGCGGCGGCGAACGCGGGCCAGCCGACCGAGACGGTGTGCGTGGACGCCTCGGCGCCCATGGCGAATAGTGAGTGCGACGTCGTGCCCGGGGCGGCGAATTTGCCGTCCCGGCCGAGCAGGTCGATCAGCCCGGTCAGGTGGGCCAGCCGCAGCGACAGCGGCGAATACGAGCCGACCCGGCTGACCTGGTCGAACAGTGTCTGGTGGATAAATCCCGATGGGTCGGCGAGGGCGAACGGCCCGGCGAGCACGGCGAAGCCGCCCACCGCGCCGCCGGCCAGCGCGCCCGCCCGCCGGCCGTGGGATGCGCCGTCCTGCGGCCGGGCGATCAGGCAGACCGCGAGCAGCACGGCGGCCGGGACCGCGGCCCAGAACTTGATCGCGACGCCGACGCCGAACGCGACCCCCGCCCAGGCGAGCCACCGCGGGCTCGCCAGCCGGCCCGCGCGGAAGGCCGCGCTGACCGCGAGCAGGCAGGCCAGGTTCATCCACGGCTCGAGCAGCAGCGTCCGCGCGGACAGCACGTCGGCGGGGTAGACCGCCAGCACCCCGGCGGTCACCGCGCAGGTGATCGGCCCGCGGTACCGGACGAGCCGCCCGGCCAGCGGCACGCAGGCGGTACTGGCGAGCACGCTGAGCACCCGGGCGGCCGCGAGCCCGGTGGCCTGTGTCGTCAGTGAGCCGATAAGCGCGCCAGGCAGCGCGACGATGATGATGCCGGGCGGCTGGACGAACGCGTAGTCCTTATAGGGCAGCGCGCCGTGCAGCAGCCGCAGCGCCGCGCCCATGTACACGCCGTCGTCGTACTCGACCGTGCCCGAGGTGAGAAAGCCCGGCCTGGTGACCAGGAAGAGCCGCAGCGCCAGCGCGAGCACGGTCGCGGTGAGGATGACCAGCCCGGTCGGCGACAGCGCGCCCAGCCGGCGTCGCGGGCCCGCGGCGTCGGCTGGCACGCCGGTGTCGTCGAGCCGGCCGGTGCCCGCCTGGTCGCCGGATACCCCGTCCCTGGCGCGACGGACAGCAGGCATGTAGACGCTCCGGAAGGCAGGGGACTGGTCGGCTGGAGGGGCCCAATTTACCATCGTGACGTGGCCCGCCCGGCGCAGTGCCGCGGGTGAGCCGGCCAAATCGCTTGATACCTACCGTCGGGCAGTTCGCCGCGGGTCCTCGGCCGCACCGGTTCGCCCGGCCGGTTCGCCGCCGCGCGGGTCACCCGAGGTCGGGGATCGGGATGACCTCGACCGCTGCGCCGGCGGTGAACCTGCCCTGTCCGGCCGGTATCGGCCACCAGGCATCGGACCGGGCCAGCTGGCTGATCGAGCTGGCGCCGCGCCTGGCCGGGGTGGCCGCCGGCACGCCGTCCGGGCCCGCTCGCCCGAGGGTGACCAGTACCCAGTCCTCGACGTCGCCGGGGGAGTGCCAGTCGCGGTCAAGCCGCGCCCGGGTCAGCTTCGTGTCCGGCGGCTGGCCGGTGAGCGCGGCCAGCAACGGCGCCGCGAACAGCTCGAAGACCACCGTCGTGGACAGCGGGTAGCCGGGCAGCCCGATGACCGGGGCGATCCCGGCGTGCCGCTTGGCGTGGCCGAGCAGGGCGGGATGACCGGGGCGGACCGCGACGCCGGCCACGGCGACCCCGCCGACCTGAGCGATCACGGCGGCGGCGTGGTCGCCGCGCCCCCGGCTTGACCCGGCGATGACCAGCACCAGGTCCGCGCCCGCGGCCGCCTGCCGCAGTTCCGCTGCCAGCGTGTCCGGGTCGTCCGGGACGACGGCGCTCACGGCCGGCTCCGCGCCGAGCTGACGGCAGCGCGCCGCCAGCATCAGCGAGTTGGTGTCCAGGATGTCGCCGCGGCGCAGTACCGAGCCGACGCTGCGGATCTCGTCGCCGGTCGGGATGATCGCGACAACGGGCCGGGGCAGCACCGCCACGGTCAGCAGGCCGCCCGCCGCCGCCGCGGCCAGGTCGCCTGGACGCAGCCGCCGCCCCGCCGGCACCAGCAGCTCCCCGGCGCGGAAGTCCTCGCCCGCGGCCCGCACGTGGCATCCCGGTACTACCGCCGCCGTGCCCCGTCCGCCGCCCAGCCGGCTGCTGACGGCCGGGGCGACGAAGATGCCGCCGCCCGGCTGCGGCAGCAGCCGCTCCCGCATCACCACCGTGTCCGTGCCGGCCGGCATCGGGTCGCCGGTGTCGACCCACTCGAACGTCCCAGCCGCCAGCCGCACCGTCCCGCGGTCAGCGGGCCCGCCGCCGTCGTCGTGCGCCCGGTCGTGCTGCGCACAGTCGCGGGCGTCGCCGGGTGCGCCGTCGGCGGGGGGACCATCACCGGGGTGGTCGCTCCCGGCCCAGTCATCGGCGGCGGAGACCGCACGGGCGGCGGCGAGGTCGGCCGCGCGCACCGCGATCCCGTCCATGGCCGCGCAGTCGGCGCGCGGTGACGGCCACTGGGCCAGCACCGGTGCGGCGGTGATCCGGCCGAGCGCCGCACCGACCGGGAGCCGCTCCGCGGCCGCGCCGCCGGGTGGGCCGGACGACGCTGGCCAGCCCGCCCGGCTCAGTGCATCGAGCCAGCGCGCGTAGGCGACCCGGGGGACGGGGCGGAGGCCGTCCACTGGGCTCACGGTCCGCCCGTCACCGGGTCAGCGGCTCGCGTCATGCCAGTGTCGCTACCCGGTGCGCGCCGGTGTAGACGTTCATCGACTGGCCGCGCAGGAAGCCGATCAGCGTCAGCCCGGCCTCCTGCGCCAGCTCGGCGGCGAGCGACGAGGGCGCGGACACCGCGGCGAGCAGCGGGATCCCGGCGAGCACCGCCTTCTGCACCAGCTCGAACGAGGCCCGCCCGGACACCAGCAGCGCGCACCCGGCTAGCGGCAGCTTGTCCTGCAGGACCGCCCAGCCGACAATCTTGTCGACCGCGTTATGCCGCCCGACGTCCTCCCGGGCGACCAGCAGCTCGCCCGCAGCGGTGAACAGCCCGGCCGCGTGCAGCCCGCCGGTGGAGGAGAACACCCGCTGCGCCTCCCGCAGCCGGTCAGGCAGCGCGGTGAGCACCGCCGGGTCGAAGACTGCCTGGTCGGCCGACAGCGGGGACGGCGGCAGCACGCAGATGTCATCGATCGAGGTCTTGCCGCACACTCCGCAGGCCGAGGTGGTCATGAAGTTCCGCCGCGCCCCGGCGGTGACCGCTGCGCCCGGCCCGAGCGAGATGTCGACGATGTTCCCGATCTCGTCGGCCGTGTGGCTGAGGTGCCCGCAGGTCGTCCCGTCGCACACCTTCATCGCGGCGATGCCGTCGCGGCCGCGCACGATCGCCTCCCCGACGAGGAAGCCCGCCGCCAGCTCGACGTCATCGCCGGGGGTGCGCATCGTCATGGTGAGCGCGGTCCCGTCCACCCGGATGCCAAGGGGCTCCTCCGCGGCGAGCAGGTCGGCTCGGGCCGAGACGGTCACCCTGCTGGCCGCGGCTCCGCCAGGTCCGCCTGCACCGGGTCCGGCTGCGTCAAGCCCGCCCGCCCCGCCGCTGCGGGTGCGCGGATCGCCGCCCCCGGCCGGGTTTGCCGCGGGAACGGTCACCCGCAGTACCCGCCGCCGCGCCGTACGCCCCGACACCAGTACCGCCTCCTGCCAGGCTTGCCTTCTCCGCCAGCGTACGCCGGCAACCGGGCGAGTCGCTGCGCTGATCCTGACCGCCCAGCCGCCGCCGCGGGACCCGAAGCGCTTCCCGCGCCGGCTAACAGCACGAGACGGCCGGCCGCCGGCGGCAGCGGGAGAGCGGGTTGGCCGGACGAGGGATGGAAACCGGCGGCGGCGGGCAGGGAAACAACAGAGGAAAAGACGCACATCGCGGCCGTGGCATATTGCCATCTCTTTACTTTGTTATGTATGGTCTAGACCAATGGGAGAACGCGGTGCGGCGCGGCCGGGGCGACCCCCCGAGGTCCGCCGGCCGGGAGGCCGCGAGCGATAATCTCCCCGGAGGGGTGACCGCAACCGCGCCCCCTGCGGCCGGGACGTGCCGAGTGAGCTGTACGTCGCTGGCGTTGGACCCCCTAGTCACGAGCGGCGTTCGGAACGGAGACTGGTGCTGTGACCATTCGAGTAGGCATTAACGGGTTCGGGCGGATCGGCCGGAGCTTCTTCAAGGCGCTTGAGGAGAGCGGTGACCGCGGCTTCGAGATCGTCGCCGCCAACGACCTCGGCGACCTGAAGACCATGGCCCACCTGCTGAAGTACGACACGGTCGCGGGCCGGTTCCCCAAGCCGGTCACGGTCGAAGGCGACTCGATCGTCGTCGGCGACAAGCCGATCAAGATCCTCGCCGAGCGCGACCCGGCCAACCTGCCCTGGGGCGACCTCGGGGTGGACATCGTGATCGAGTCCACCGGCCGCTTCGTGACCGGCCCGGCCGCCAAGGCGCACCTGGCCGGCGGGGCCAAGAAGGTGATCATCTCCGCCCCGGCCAAGGAGGAGGACATCACGATCGTGATGGGCGTCAACGACGACAAGTACGACGCGGCGAACCACACGATCATCTCCAACGCCTCCTGCACCACCAACTGCGTGGCGCCGATGGCAAAGGTGCTGCTGGAGAACTTTGGCATCGAAAAGGGCCTGATGACCACGATTCACGCCTACACCCAGGACCAGAACCTGCAGGACGGCCCGCACAAGGACCTGCGCCGCGCCCGCGCCGCCGCGCAGAACATCGTGCCGACCTCGACCGGCGCCGCCAAGGCGACCAGCCTGGTCATCCCCGAGCTCAAGGGCAAGCTCGACGGTACGTCGCTGCGCGTCCCGGTGATCACCGGCTCGATCACCGACCTGGTCGTCGAGACCAGCCGCGACGTCACCAAGGACGAGGTCAACGCCGCCTACCAGGCCGCCGCCGAGGGCCCGCTCAAGGGCATCCTCTACTACACCGAGGACGAGATCGTCTCCACCGACATCGTCGGCTCGCCCGCCTCGTGCACCTTCGACTCCAAGCTGACCATGGTCATGGCGGGCAACCAGGTGAAGGTGCTCGGCTGGTACGACAACGAGGCCGGCTTCTCCAACCGGCTCGTCGACCTGACCGCGCTCGTCGCGTCCAGCCTGTAAGGGCCGCCGGGCATGCAGAGCATCGATGACATCGAGGTCACCGGCCGGCGCGTGCTGGTCAGGTCCGACCTGAACGTCCCCCTCGACAAGTCAGGCAGCGGCGCGATCACCGACGACGGCCGGATCCGGGCGTCGCTGCCGGTGATCAAGAAGCTGGCCGACCGCGGCGCCCGGGTCATCGTGATGGCCCACCTCGGCCGCCCCAAGGGGGAGGACTTCGCCGAGCGCGCCGCCGGCGGCCCGTCCCTTGAGGTGGTCGCCGGCCGCCTGTCGGAGCTGCTCGGCCAGCCGGTGGCGTTCGCCACCGACCTGGTCGGCCCCTCCGCCGTCGCCACCGTCGCCGCGCTGGCCGACGGCGACGTCGCGCTGCTGGAGAACGTGCGGTTCGAGCCCGCGGAGACATCCAAGGATGAATCCGAACGGGGGCAGCTGGCACGCGAACTCGTCAAGCTGGGCGACCTCTACGTGGGTGACGGGTTCGGCGTGGTGCACCGCAAGCAGGCGTCGGTCTATGACCTGCCGGCGGCGCTGCCGCACGCGGCGGGTGACCTGATCACGGCCGAGGTGTCGGTGCTGCAGCGGCTGACGGTCGACCCGGCGCGCCCCTACGTCGTCGTGCTCGGCGGGTCGAAGGTGTCGGACAAGCTCGGCGTCATCGGCAACCTGCTCGGCCTCGCTGACCGGGTGCTGATCGGCGGCGGCATGGTGTACACCTTCCTGGCGGCCCTGGGCCACGAGGTGGGCACTTCGCTGCTCGAGGCCGACCACATCGACTCCTGCCGGGAGATCCTCACCCAGGCCGCCGAGCGCGGCGTCGAGCTGGTGCTGCCGACCGACATCGTGGTCGCCCCCCGGTTCGCCGCCGACGCGCCCGCCACCGTGGTCGCCGCCGACGCGATCCCCGCGGGCCACATGGGGCTGGACATCGGCCCGCAGTCGCGGGAGCTGTTCGCGGCGAAGCTGGCGGACGCGAAGACCGTGTTCTGGAACGGGCCGATGGGCGTGTTCGAGTTCCCCGCCTTCGCGGCGGGCACCCGGGCGGTCGCGGAGGCGCTCACCAAGCTGGACGGGCTGACCGTGGTCGGCGGCGGCGACTCGGCGGCGGCGGTACGGTCGTTTGGGCTGGCCGAGGCGGACTTCGGCCACATCTCGACCGGCGGAGGCGCGTCACTTGAGTATCTGGAAGGCAAAACGCTCCCCGGACTCACCGCCCTCGGCGCGTAAGCTTCCTGCCACTATGACCGAGACCAAGAGACTGCCGCTGATCGCCGGCAACTGGAAGATGCACTGCAACCACTTCGAGGCGATCGCGCTGGTGCAGAAGCTCGCCTTCACCTTGTCCGACCGGGACTACAAGCACGTCGAAGTGGTGGTGCTGCCGCCGTTCACTGACCTGCGCTCGGTGCAGACCCTGGTGGACGGCGACAAGCTGAAGATCGGGTACGGCGCCCAGGACCTCTCGCAGCACCAGAAGGGGGCCTACACCGGCGACATTTCCGGCCCGATGCTGGCCAAGCTCGGCTGCTCA